>WNGC01000010.1_pt1 | contig 131387 bp, 113 predicted proteins | sample 5400051 | NCBI WGS metagenome assembly WNGC01 (sample SAMN13153368, study PRJNA577476) | soil metagenome | isolation source: 20 cm soil or saprolite under grassland replicate 2 | place: USA:California | collected 2016-06-15
GGCTTGGCGCCAAAGGACATTTATCTCTATCCTCTATGCCGCAACGTGCGACAACAGCTGTGTCATAACTCGCAGACCACACCGTTAACCGGATTGGGACCTTATTAAAAACGTTATAAAACACGGTAAATCATGACAATCAGTGCACACCTCCCTGGGACTGCTTGCGTTCGAGCTTGCGCGGGAAAGTTCATAAATCTTGTCTTCGAGTGGCCTTATTCAACAGCCGCAAACTATATGTACGCACCCTAAGTCATCATTATTTGTCCAGTTCAGCATGCGCCGGATGGGGAAGCGCTCGGTACCGTCACTTTTGACAGTTTTGTTGCTGTCCTATTTCGTCTTCAATAATGAAGAAGCGTCGAAAAACGCCAACTTGACGGCAATGAAAATCGTGCGATTCTTTTTCTGTAAGTTTTGACAGGTTCCCACACTGATTTCGTGGCTTATCGTGTGACCCTAGGCGCACACGCGATGAGGTCTGGTGTGAAGTCAGTCGTGACATCAGCGGTGCCCGTTTGCTCGGTTCCAAAGAACGAAATGGAGAGCCATCATGAGTACCACAGCAAAAGCACCAGCTGCTCGAGTGGACCAGTTCTTTACCGTTGCAGAGGCGCGCTTCGACCGTTGGCGCTCCCTGCTCCAAGCGGCACGCGTGTGGGAAGCTGCCGCAAACCGGCAGCCTTCTGAAAAGGAAAAGCAACAGGAGGCGACTTCGGCGTCCTTTCAGGAACTACGCCAATGGGAGGATTTTTTTGCCTATCCCGGGGAAGCGCTGCTGAGAACACTTGGCGAACGCATTACCTCGGGTGATGCGACGGGAACTGCTCATTTGGCACAGTCCATCAGTACCGCCCTTCTCACACACTCCTACCGCACCAATCTCGCCGATTGGGAAGGCGAGAAACAGTCGGCAATAAGTTTGGCTGATCGTGTGCCCGGGGCTGGCGGAGAGACACAGTACCGCCCTTATTTTGAAGTATTGATGGTAAGTCCTGCTCGCGCCGCAACATGGTCGGACTTGGCTCAAGAACTGCGGAAATTGCGTAGACCTCAGGACAAGTTCATCTACGAACCGGTCTTTGTCGGCGATTTCGAAGATGCTGTTCTGGGGGCCATTCTCAACGGCAGCATAGAGGCAGTTATCATCTATGAAGGTATTTCTTTTGCTTCTTCACACTACAGTCCGGTTTTGCGCGAGTTTCTAACGGCACATCTGGCAGCCAGTAATATCGATAAGGATACCGGGGAATATTCTTTGGCCCTTGCCCAGGGACTGAAGCAGCTGCGTCCCGAGCTCGACATTTACTTCCTGAGTGACCGGCAACCCGAGAAGCTTGCAGGTGACACCGGCGGGGCCTGCATCCGGCGCGTGTTTTATCAAGTTGAGGAGCCTCTCGAATTGCATCTGAGCATCCTCGATGGTATCGCCGACAGGTACGACACTCCCTATTTCGATAACTTGCAGAAATATGCGCAACGCCCCATAGGCACGTTTCACGCTTTGCCCGTCGCGAGAGGTAAATCCATCTTCAAGTCGAATTGGATTCGGGACATGGGCCAGTTTTACGGATTAAACCTCTTCCTTGCGGAGTCCTCCGCGACTACAGGTGGTCTCGACAGCCTGCTGGAGCCCACGGGAAACATCAAACTTGCTCAGGATAAGGCAGCACGCGCATTTGGAGCGGACCGCGTGTTTTTCGTCACGAACGGCACTTCGACATCCAACAAGATGGTCGAACAGGCACTGCTGGCCCCTGGCGATATCATGCTGGTCGACCGCAATTGTCACAAGTCCCACCACTACGGAGCTGTACTCTCCGGTGCGCTTCCCCTCTACGTAGAAGCTTATCCCCTTACGCAATACTCTATGTATGGAGCGGTCCCGCTGCGCACTATCAAGAAAGCCCTGCTCGATCTGAAGGCCGAAGGAAAGCTGGATCGCGCGCGTCTTTTGGTACTTACCAATTGCACGTTTGATGGGCACATCTATAACGTTGAGCGGGTCATGGAGGAGTGTCTGGCGATTAAGCCCGACCTCATTTTCCTCTGGGACGAGGCATGGTTTGGATTTGCAAGGTGGAGCCCTTTCTACCGCAGGCGCACGGCGATGGGCGCCGCCGCTATTTTAGAGCGAAAGTTTAAGGACCCAGCGTACCGTGAGGCGTATCTAAAGCAGCAAAAGAAACTCGGGACCGATCCCAGCGATAAAGAGATTTTGGAGACTCGCCTGCTTGCCAACCCCGACAAAGTTCGCCTGCGCGTCTATCAGACGAACTCAACACACAAGTCCATGTCCAGCTTACGACAAGGCTCGATGGTGCTTGTGAAAGATCCGGATTACCACACCGTCGAGGAACAATTTCACGAAGCCGTCTTTACCCACGCATCTACTTCGCCCAACTTGCAGATCATTGCTTCTCTGGACGTTGCCAGGCGACAGATGGAGTTGGAGGGCTATGAACTGGTCAATCGCGCCATTCAACTAGCGCTGGATGTGAGGCGCGAAGTGAACTCTCACCCACTAATCTCGAAATATTTTCGTGTGCTTGGTGCGGACGAAATGATCCCAAGCGAATTCCGAAATTCAGGGTTTGTTGACTACCTGACGCCGGGAGTGACCTGGGGGACGGCGGTAAATGCGCTGAGAGAGGATGAATTTGCCCTCGACGTAACACGTCTGACGCTTGTCTGCGGTTCCGCGGGATTTGACGGCACGCAGTTCAAGAATATGCTTGCGGCCGATTACGACATCCAGCTTAACAAGACATCGCGAAATAGCGTTCTGTTGCAGACAAACATCAACAATACGCGGAGCGATATCGCTCAGCTCATTAAAGTGCTCGTCGAGATTTCGCAGGGGATCGAAAAGAAACTCGCGGACGGAGGCAGCGCAGGGCAGCAAACCTTTGCGGCACGGGTGAAGTCCCTCATGACGGACGTGCCGAACCTTCCGAACTTCACCTCTTTCTTCAATCGCTTCCGTCAAGACCCTTCTAGCATGACGGGCGAAGGAGACATGCGCTCCGCATTCTTCGCAGCCTATCGCGAACAACAATGCGAGCACTTGAAGCTCTTCAGCCCGGAGATCGATAAACGTTTGAAGGACGGCCCCGAGCTGGTTTCCGCGAATTTCGTGATCCCGTACCCGCCTGGATTTCCAATTATGGTTCCCGGCCAAGTCATCGACGCAGAAACCATTGAGTTTATGCGCAAACTGGATGTCAAGGAAATCCACGGTTACGCGGCAGCGCTTGGACTAAAGCTGTTAAATCCAGCCTTTTTAAGATCTGCAAAGCCGCCGAGTGACGATGTTACGCACGCGGCGAAGGCTGCCAGGGGCAAGTCAGCGCGGGCGGCATCAGGAGACTAGCGGGCGGAATCTGACAACGCTAGTACTGAAATCGTAGCACCTCAAAGAATGAGTGTAGAGACCAACCTTTGGCCTATGACGCGACTTGCCTTTGAATGCCTTCGTTTACCCCGGCGAGACCTGTCAGCTCTGACAGGTGATTTGAGTTCTTGCCGACCTTAATCTCCGTCTTGTTAACACAGGTCAGCGCCACAAAGCATGGAGGTAAATGATGGGCATGGCATCGTGGATCGCAGCAACTCTCCGACAATACCCGGAGATCGCCATTTTCTTGACCCTCGCTCTTGGGTACTACTTTGGCAAATTTACCTTCAAAGGAATTGGCTTGGGTTCGGTCACCGCCACGCTTCTGGCCGGCGTGCTCATCGGACAGCTTGGCATCACCATCTCGGCACCGCTGAAGGCCACCGTCTTCCTCTTGTTTCTGTTTGCCGTCGGCTACGGCGTCGGGCCGCAGTTTGTCCGCGGTGTCGCCAAAGACGGCCTTCCACAGGCGCTGTTTTCGGTGGTCCAGTGTGTGCTGTGCCTGTTAGTCCCGGTAGTAATCGCCAAGTTTGCCGGCTACGACCTGGGCTACGCTGCGGGACTTTACTCAGGCTCACAGACAATCTCCGCTGCGTTGGGCCTCTCAACGGACGCGATCAATCGACTGGGCTTGGCCGCCGCCGACGCCAAACGCTTGATCGACTCCATGCCGATCGCTTACGCCGTGACCTACATGTTCGGCACCGTTGGCTCCGCGATCGTGATCGCTCTGGTCGGCCCTGCATTGCTTCGTATTGACCTCGTTGCTGCCTGCAAGGAATACGAAGAGAAGCAAGGCGGGAAAAAGGAAGTCGGCGGGGCCGGCACGGCCTGGCACCGCTGGGAAATGCGAGCATTCCGTGTGCCGCCTGGAGCCAGAGTTATCGGTCTCCGCGCTATCGAGGCGGAGGCCATGGTCCCCAATGCGCGCGTTTTTGTCCAACGCCTGCGTCGTGACGGGGTCATTGAGGAAGCGACCGCAGACACCGTATTGCGTGAGGGCGACGTTGTGGCCATCGCAGGTTCTCGTGAGGCACTCGTGAGCATCATTGGCGAACGCGCGAAGGTGGCGGCTGTCGCTGGTTCGCGCGACTCGCTCACGAAAGCCGCCAGTGAAGTCTCGATCGAGGTCGACGATCCCGAACTGCTCAGCGTTCCGGTGGAAGGCGTCGACGTTTACGTAACCAATAAAGAGGTTGATGGTAAGACCCTTGCTGAGCTCGCTCAGCGACCCGGCTCACGCGGCGTTTTTCTGCGGAGGATCACACGCGGCGCAACCGCCACGACAATCCCCATCCTCCCTAACACGCAGATTTATCGTGGGGACATAGTTACTCTCGTTGGGCGCACACAAGATATCGCCGCTGCGTCCAAAATGCTCGGGGTTATGGACCGGCCGACCGATATCGCCGATGTCGCGTTCATCGGCGGAGCAATCACACTGGGCGCCCTGGTCGGCGCCTTGGTCTTGAAAGTCAGCGGCGTACCGCTGACACTTTCAACCGCGGGCGGCGCGCTTATCGCGGGCCTCGTCTTTGGCTGGCTGCGTTCGGTGCGCCCACTGTTCGGACGGATTCCTTCTCCCACCGTCTGGTTCATGAATTCGGTTGGCCTCAACATTTTCATCGCCGTTGTCGGAATCTCGGCAGGCCCTGGCTTCGTTAACGGACTCAAAACCCAGGGCATCGGGCTGTTTCTCTGGGGCGCTGTCGCGACCACCCTGCCCCTCGTCTTTGGCATGTTCATCGGCAAGTACCTCTTCCGGTTCCACGACGCAATTCTGCTCGGCATCCTCTCCGGCGCGCGGACAACGACGGCTTCGCTCGGCTTGGTTTGCGATCGAGCCCAAAGTCAGATTCCCGCGCTCGGATACACGGTGACCTACGCCGTCGGCAACACTCTGCTCACCATCTGGGGCATGGTCCTCATCATGGTGCTTGCGAGAGGCCAGTAAAAGGAGATAACCATGGACGTATTGGAGCTTCGGAACTTTGAAACGCTAAGCCCATTCGAGATTAAGGACGAGCTCATTAAGCTCGCTAAGAAGACTTCCCGCACGACGCAATCGGCATTCCTCAACGCTGGCCGCGGCAACCCCAACTGGATTGCCACGACTCCGCGCGAGGGTTATTTCCTGCTTGGTCAGTTTGCCATCACCGAGAGCAAGCGCGTGATGGAACATCCCGCCGGTATCGGCGGGATGCCCCGCGCGCAGGGCATCGCGGGCCGTTTGGAGGCCTGGCTCGCCAAACACTCCGATATGCCCGGGGCGTCGTTTCTTTCGCAGATGGTCGCGTTTACGGTAAAAAAATTCGCGTTCGAGCCGGACGCCTTCGTGCACGAACTCGTAGACTCTATCATTGGCGACAACTATCCGGTTCCCGACCGCATGCTGGTGCACAATGAACGCATCGCGCACGAGTACTTGATGTGGGCGATGTGCGGGAACCCGCGGCCCGCCGGCAAATTCGACCTCTACGCGACCGAGGGCGGGACAGCCGCGATGTGCTACATCTTTAAGTCCCTGAAAGCCAACCGTCTGCTACGTCCCGGAGACACGATCGCCTTAGGAACACCGATCTTCACGCCCTACATCGAAATGCCTCATCTCGAGGACTACGCCCTCAACGTGGTCAATGTCCACGCTCCTCAGGAAAATCGCTTCCAGTTTACGGATACGGAACTCAAAAAGCTGGAAGACGCTAAGATCAAGGCGTTCTTCATCGTGAATCCGGGCAACCCGACGGGCGTCGCGCTGAGCAAAGAGACGATCGGCAAGATCGCGAATTTGGTAAAGACCAAGCGTCCCGATCTGATGCTGCTGACCGACGACGTTTATGGAACCTTCGTCCCGGACTTTCGCTCCTTGCTCGGCGAACTGCCGTACAACACGATCGGCGTGTACTCCTATTCAAAATATTTCGGGGCCACCGGATGGCGGCTGGGCCTCATTGCCGTGCACGAAGAGAATCTCTTCGACCGGTTGATCACGAAGCTGCCAGATGCCGATCTCAAGGCACTCGACAAACGCTACGGCGCGCTGACTCTCGAGCCGCGCAAGATCAAGTTCATTGACCGCATTGTCGCCGACAGCCGGGATGTGGCCCTCAACCACACCTCGGGGCTTTCCCTGCCCCAGCAGGTCATGATGAGCCTGTTCTCTCTTGCCGAGATGATGGATGGAGCCAAGCTTTATCAAAAGGCCTGCATGGACATTGTGCAGCGGCGTGCCAAGGCAATGATCGAAGGCTTAGGCATTGAGCTTTCCCCCAACCCACTGTACGACGCCTATTACGGTTTGATTGACTTCGAGTTCTTTGCCCGTAAGAGGATTGGGGAGGAAGCCGTCGAGTACCTCAAGAAGAACGTGCATCCGCTCGACCTGGCGTTTCGTTTGGCCGACGATCACGGAATCGTGCTTTTGAATGGCGGCGGCTTCGACGCGCCAGACTGGTCCCTGCGCGTGTCCCTCGCGAATTTGGACGACGAGGTCTATGAAGAAATAGGGCGCGGGGTTCGCTCGATTGCGCGCGGCTACCGGGATGCCTTCGAGGCTTCGAAGCACGACGGGAAACCCGAAAAGTCGCAAAAAGCGGCGGGGCGATAGCTCGTCGGCGATTCCGCTTGGCAATCTTCGGCGAACAAGTATTCCCCGTTCAGCCGGGGTTCTCTTGGGCCACATGCCTGAGCGCAGGGAACTTCTTTGGGCTCTGGACGGTCGCACATCTTGGATCCGTTGAACGGTCCAGAGCCGCGCAAAGAAGGAACGGCACATGAAATCGCTTGCGACCGTCTTCACCAAATATCCGGAAATGGCCGTTTATCTGGCAATTGGCATCGGATATTTCATCGGGAAGCTCAAGTTTCACGGTGTGGGGTTTGGAGTTGTGACCGGTTCGCTGTTGGGCGGCGTTTTTATTGGAAATTTCTTTCATGTGCCCGTATCCGATCAAGCGAAGGCGATGCTGTTCCTGTTGTTTCTTTTCGGGATCGGCTATTCGGTCGGACCCGGTTTTTTCCAGAATCTGAAAGGCGATGGGTGGCGATGGGTTCTCCTCGGTGTGTTTGTGCCCGTTGTTGGTCTTTTCGCAGCTTACGTCGTCGCCCGCTTCTTGAAACTGGATCCCGGCTACGCCGCTGGCTTGTTATCCGGCTCATTGACCGAATCTCCGGTAATCGGAACTGCGGGTGAAGCTATCCGTGCCTTGTCCGTTTCAGATGATCAGAAGCAGCAATGGATCTCGCACATCGCGGTCGCCGATGCAATTTGCTACATTTTCGGAACTCTGGGCGTGATCCTGGTGTGCAGCAGCTTCGGACCGAAACTCCTGGGGATAGACCTGCGGGCCGAATCAAAGAAAGTGGAAGACGCTTTGGGCATTAAGCACACCAAACTTGGCGTGTCCTCTGCGTGGCAACCTATCAGCTTTCGAGCGTACACCATTCCGCCGAATGGGCAGGTGGCCGGGAAAACCATCGCTGAAGCCGAAAGATCAGTGTCCGGCGCACGTCTCTTTGTCGAACGCATTCGTCGCAGTGGCGAGATCTTCTCCCCGGTTTCGACCACCGTGCTGGAGGCAGGCGACACGGTTGCCGTTCTTGGAAGGACCGAGGCGTTAATCAATCTGCTTGGTCCTTCCTCCATCGAGGCGACGGATCCAGAATTGCTGGACATTCCCGTGGCTTCCTTTGGGCTTTATGTCACGAGCGACCGCTTCGCGGGGAAAACTCTCCGCGCGATCAACGAAAACACCGATGAAGCGCGCGGCGTTTTGATTCGTCGCATCACTCGAGGCGAGCAATCGATTCCCATTGGCCCGGGCACCGTCGTTCAGCGCGGCGATACGCTTGAAGTATCCGGTCCCCAGGCCGCCGTCGAACGACTTGCGCCCCTGGTTGGCAGAATGATTCATCCCACGGAAGATACCGATTTTATTGTCCTCGGAACAGCAATATTTCTCGGCGTTTTGTTTGGTGCCGTCGTCACGATACCGCTGGGCCATCTAAGGATCACTCTCGGGACCAGTGTGGGTACGTTGCTCGCCGGTGTAATGGTCGGCTGGCTGCGATCGGTGAAACCATGGTTCGGCAAAATACCCGATGGTGCGATTCATTTCATGAAAGACATAGGCTTGGCGGCATTCGTGGCCATGGTGGGGCTCAAGGCTGGCCCGATTTTCATCACGGCTGTGCGACAATACGGCTACATTCTCTTCCTGGGGGGCATTGTGGTGACGCTCACGCCCCTGATTTCTGGCCTCTTTTTTGGCCGCTACGTTGTGAGGCTAAACCCGGTACTGCTGCTCGGTGGACTCGCGGGCGCTCAAACCATGATAGCTGGCGTCGCCGCCGTGCAAGAGAAGTCAGACAGCCCGGTTGCCACGCTGGGTTATTCCTACACCGTTGCGTTCGGACATATCCTGCTCACAACGTGGGGCACCATCATCGTCGCTTTAATGACTTAGGCCGAGCGAGGGTAAATGGCAGATTCCCAGACGTGGAACGAAGTCGATCAGAAAGACTCTCGAAAGCCCCTTTTACTCGGGAGCAGGATCGCCCTTTTTCTCGCGCTCGCGTTTTTCTCAACCCTGCCGGTTCTCGTTAAGCTATTCGCTGCTCCGCAGAATCGGACACTCGTTCTCACCGGACATCCTGGAGAGCTGACCGTAATGGAAATGGGCGGGCGCTACTATGTCGATATCGAAGCATTGACGCGGGTGGCGAATGGTTCAATCAGTTTTAAAGGAAATCAAATGGTATTGAGCCTGTCGCCGCCGACCGCAAATACTCCGGCAACCAATTCGGAGGCGAGTCCATCAACCACGCCTGGATTCTCCAAAGATTTCCTTAAGGCAGGGATCGAGGAGATGTCCGTAATCAGGGAGTGGCGGATTGCCCTGATAAATGCCATTCGCCAGGGATATCCAGTGACGGAAGATTGGGTCGCAAGCTTTCGTGGGCAGGCGCAACAGAACCTCCGGCTGGTTTCCGTAGCCGCCTCAACCGACGCGGACCGAAACGGTCTGCGATTGCTGAACAATGAATTCAACAACATGAAGCAGTTGAGCAATAGATTTGTGGAAGCAAATAGGTCGCGCACCTATGTTTCACCCGATGCCCTGGACAATGACCCCTTAGACCAGAAAATTCTGAGCTGCGCTCACTCCCTGGCGGCCATGGCGGCAAACAACCAGTTCGTGGACGACGGCACCTGCCAATGATTTCCTGAAAGCGATCCGCGGTCGAGAAGAGTTCTGCTTTTGCCCCAGCCAAACGATGGTTTTTCGGACTCCGGTCAAGCGTTAGCCCGCAATAAAAAGGCAAAGCGAGGTACCAGCGCATCAGCGCATCTAGCGAACATTTCGTAGAATCTATTGCGCCCGCAAAGATTCGGAAACACTAATCAAATTGTGGGGTGCCACCCGAATGGCCCCGCCGCGTGGGCTGTCAATGTCCGATATCAGAAAGAACGCTAGGGAAACAGCAATCGGTAAGATCAGAAATATGTGCCAATCTCTCCGCCGTGCGCCATAGCCGACCAACAAATTACAACAGACGGCGATGGCCGCCATCAGCGCCCATGCTGCAAGAGGGATGCGGTTCCACCACGCCGCTTGCGTGTATCCTTGCGAGTTCAACACGTCGTTCATGCCGGAAATCACGAGGGCAACAACGGCCGTGGGCTGGCCAGTCGCTGCCGGTCGGACGGTCGCCCACAGCTCATTCTGCAGTTCGGCTGTATCGGTATTAATCTTGGCAAGCCCGCCCCGGTCGCGCGTGGTGTAGAACAGCACGCGCTCATCGACATACATCCTGAGTAGTTCACGTACTCTCGCCCTGTCTCCAGGGGGAAGCAAGTCCGCCCGCACATACTCCGTGCCGATCGCGTTGGCCTCAGCCTCTTCGTAATTCTTGCGCTGATCGTACCGGCTGATGGCCATGGAAAAGCTGAAACCTATGAGGAGTCCGAGCAGGGTCAGCGTTGCGCTGAGGATAATGCCAAAATCATCCCGCTCTTCTTCCACCAAGGGATGGATTTTGCTGCGGACAATGTCACCGACCGCAGCGGCCAGAGACAACAACAGAAACGACATGGCAAACACAAGCAGTGGGAAATTCATCAAAATTGCACCCTCCGTCCACCCAGGCAAAAAAAGGTTTCAATCAGCTAATTAGGTCTCCCCAGCCAGGAATATTGCCAAGCCACAGAGACATTTTGAAAGTTCCCCCCGTACCGAACGTATGCGCCACTGCTGTAGCTTAGTTTTATTGACTGATGCCTGCTTAAAGGGATCGCAGCAGTAGCTCCGACCCGCGAATTCTGCTGAAGAGTGCTGAAGTTTTCTACTCCATTTAGGCTTGTCGTGCCGCCAAACCAATAATTGCCATCGAGAGACACCCAGAGCCGCCGCTTGAAATCGTAGCTGAGGTGCCCCTCGAAAGAGCCGATGGGGCTTTGCGTCTGCGTGTTCGTGCCGGGCGAAAACTGATTGTGCGAAAAGAATTCGGGGTTCGTGGTATAGAGCCAAGCTCCTCCGTATGCATCCAGAATCCAATGCCCCCAGCGCTCGGAAAAGCCGAGCTCGGGTTTGAAGGCCCAGCGGTTGGTGCCGAAATTGATCAGTTTTGTCGGGTCGTATTGGCCAGTCTTCGGAACTAGCCTGAGGCTGATGCCTACAATAGTTCTTTGCCGCCATTTCGTGTATTCGGCGACGTTCATTGCGGGGCCGCCCACGAGATTCACAGAGAAGCGGACAGAGGCCGGCAGGAGCCCGGATCGGTACGCAAGGGCCTCCGCGCCGACAACGGTGCCCCGTAAGTGTCCTATGCCATAGGGTAACGAACCGGTGAAGTTTGCCGTGCGTCCGAAAAGCTTAAGGGAATGGGAGTAATTAAAAATCGTGACATTGACCCTCGCTTGAGCGCCCGTGATGGGGATGGTTCCCTCAAAGACAAGGCTGCCATCAAAAAAGGAATACGTCAGCGTGATCGCATTCGAATGGATGGGCGTAATGACGTAGGCCCGAGGAGCGAGATCCTGAGCATGGCCAACGTTGGCGGCGAGACTGCCGCTGAAACAGACAGTGATCCCGCACAAACCTGCGGTCCAAAAACTCATTCTCACTTATCGATGAACATTATCCTTGAACGACACTGTAAGTATTAACAGTTCCATCTCTAGTCTATAGCGAAGAAAGTGCTAAGGCATCTCGGTGTTTTCGTCGGCCAGAGGCCCTGGTTGTGCGACCTCCGCGAAGGGTTCTGCTGGATAAATCGGCGAGGTGCGCGACACAAACGCGAGGACACGCCGAGGAGGCCTCATCATGGGCGAAACGACAGAAGCGACACGTCTGAGGGAGGCGCGCCTGCAAAGTGTGCCGTGGAAAAAATGGGGGCCATACCTGAGTGAGCGCCAGTGGGGCACCGTTCGCGAAGACTACAGTCAAGATGGCAATGCCTGGGACTATTTCAGTCACGACCAGGCACGATCGCGCGCGTATCGCTGGGGCGAAGACGGGCTCGCGGGTATTTCCGACGATCAACAATATCTATGCTTTGCCCTCGCGTTGTGGAACGGCCAGGACCCCATCCTGAAAGAGCGTCTCTTCGGCCTGACGAACGGTGAAGGTAATCACGGCGAAGATGTCAAGGAGTACTACTTCTATCTGGACAGCACGCCAACGCACTCCTACATGAAATATCTCTACAAATATCCGCAGCGAGCATTCCCATACGACGACCTGGTAAAAAACAACCGGAAAAGAACGCGGAACGAGCTTGAGTACGAGCTGATCGATACTGGCATCTTTGAAGATGATCGCTATTTCGATGTGTTTGTGGAATACGCCAAGGAGAAACCGGAAAACATCCTGGTTAGAATAACGATTTTCAATCGCGGGTCCGAGCCGGCTACGCTCGATCTGCTTCCGACGCTTTGGTTTCGAAATGTTTGGTCCAGGAGACAAGGTGTCCCTCGGCCCGTGCTGCAAAAGGTACCAACCGGGGCAGGCAACAGTGTGATCTCCGCCTCTCACCCTGAATTAGGTGATCGTTTCTTGTACTGTGACGGCGCGGCTCGATTGCTTTTCACCGAGAATGAAACGAATAAGCAGCGTCTCTTTCAAGCGCCTAACCCGACGCCCTATGTCAAGGACGGTATCAACGACTACATCGTCGATCGCCGCGAAGGGGCGGTAAACCCGCAAAACATTGGGACCAAAGCGGCTGCCCATTATCGGTTGACCTTCGGACCGGGACAATTTCAAACCGTTCGCTTGCGTCTCAGCGACGTGGCGCCCCCATTACCGCCGCAACAAGACAGCCAATTCGCTTCTTTTGCGACAAGCTTCGACGTAGTCATGCAGATGCGCGAGCGGGAAGCGGACACGTTCTATGCAGCGGTCATCCCGTCGTCGTTGACCGCCGACGAGGCGAATGTCATGCGCCAAGCGCTTGCCGGGATGTTGTGGTCCAAGCAGTTTTACTACTACGACGTCGACCGGTGGCTCGAGGAGCATGACGTCGATCCTTTCAAAACGAATCGGCGTGCAGCCCCGCGCAACGAGCACTGGCATCACATGTACAACGCGGACATCATCTCGATGCCGGACAAATGGGAATACCCTTGGTACGCCGCTTGGGACTTGGCCTTTCATGTTTTGGCTCTGCGTCTGGTTGACGAAGACTTTAGCAAGCAGCAGTTGGACCTCATGTTGCGCGACCATTATTTGCACCCCAACGGCCAGCTACCTGCGTATGAGTGGAACTTCAGCGACGTCAATCCTCCGGTGCATGCCTGGTCCACGATCTTTGCTTACCGTGTCGAGAAAGCCCGGCAAGGCAAGGGTGACGTGGACTGGCTCGAGCGCAGCTTCCAGAAACTACTGCTAAACTTCACCTGGTGGGTGAACCGTAAGGACCGCACCGGTAGGAGCGCTTACGAGGGCGGTTTCCTGGGGCTTGACAACGTCGGTGTGTTCGACCGCAGTGCGCCGCTTCCCACCGGGGGATACCTTGAACAAGCAGACGGTACGGCTTGGATGGCGCTGTACTGCCAGAACATGCTAGAGATCGCCCTACAGTTGGCCCTGGAGAGACCAGCTTATACCGAGATGTGCATCAAGCTCGTCGAGCACTTCTTGTGGATTGCCGCGGCGCTGGTACATGGAGGCGAGAATGTTGGAATGTGGGATGAGGAGGACGGTTTTTTCTACGACATCCTGCGGCTGCCCGATGGCAGCGCTCAGCGCCTGAAAGTGCGTTCCATGGTGGGACTGCTTCCGCTGTGCGCCGTCACCGTGCTTGAGGGAGAACCTGTTGAGAAGTACCCGCGGCTCGGCAATGAATTTCGAAGATTTCTATCGAAGCGGCCCGAACTCACAGCTTTCATCCACGATCCAACGAAAACAGGTTGTATTGGCCGGCGGCTGGCCTCTATCTTGAACGAGAGCAAGCTTCGCAAGGTTCTCTCGAAGATGCTGGATGAGAATGAGTTTCTAAGTCCCTACGGCATTCGTGCTCTGTCCCGTTACCATGCCGAGCATCCTTACATTTTTCGTTCGGGTGATCAGGAGTACCGCGTGTCGTACTTGCCGGCAGAATCCGATAGTGCCATGTTCGGGGGCAATTCCAACTGGCGCGGTCCGATTTGGATGCCCGTCAACGCTCTGCTCATCCGCGCCCTGTTGCAGTATTACATGTACTACGGGAATGGTTTTATTGTAGAGTGCCCGACCGGGTCGGGGCGGCAGATGACGTTGTATCAGATCGCGCAAGAGTTGGCGCGCCGTCTCGCCAACATTTTCTTGCTAGACCAAGACGGTCGCAGGCCGGTGTACGGACGAACCAAAAAGTTTCAAGAAGATCCCCACTGGCGAAATTGCGTCTCGTTCTACGAGTACTTCCACGGCGACAACGGCGCCGGCCTGGGAGCGAGCCACCAGACCGGGTGGACGGGTCTGATTGCCGGCATCATGCATCTGTTTGCGACGACTACGCCCGAACAGGCTCTTGAGCTTGGCAAGGTCGCCGCAGTCACCAGCGCTTTGGAGGCGGCCCTAGCAGCGGCGCATGCCAAGGCTGGCGCCGCTTCCGGTCGCGGTTGACCCGCCAATAGGACGTAGTTGAAAAGCCCCGGTCTTTGAGGCTGCCGACACTGGCAAGAATGCCTCGGCGACAGCTAGACTTTACCTCATGATGCAACGGCGCGCCTAGGGACACTGGGCGTCAGGAGAAGAGGGGAGACCATGAAAGCAGTCATTGTATTAATCACGGCAGTTCTCATCGCGGCGTGGGGGTGCGGAAAAATCTCATCTTCGGTTGAGGCGCAGAATCCGCCGCAGTTCAGCGGAACTTTCGCCTTTGGGAACGGACCGCTCGTTGGAGCCACCACCGCCACTAACGGTAGTCTCACCGGCAACATGGTCTTTGCAGGTTCCTGTCTTGCTCAAATCACGGGCACATATCAAGAAACGGGGCCGACCGCCTTTGGACAACTGACCGCCACACCTCTGACAGCCACGCCTCCAGCCACAACGACGTGCCCAGGCACGCCTGTTGTGTTTAGCTTTTTCGTGGCATTAAGCTCTAGCAAAGCGTATTTCAGCTTCAGCGTCGCGGGCACGAACAATCAATTTTCAGAAGAAGGATTCAAGTAATGGTACGAAGCAGATGCTCGTCAAGGAGAAAGTGGGCCGAAGGGAGGCACAACCTGCGCCCCGGCTACGCTGGCCCGCCAACAACTAGAACTTCTCAGCGACAAAGTGTCTCGCCCTTAGCGGGGCCTGGTCGTCATAACTCTCTTTATCCTTACGCTTAGGCAACTTCACTGTTTCGCGGGGCACCTTACCGTAAGGGATCATGCTCAACAAATGTGAGATGCAGTTAAGCCGGGCTCTCCTCTTATCGTCCGAACGAACGATGTACCAGGGCGCATGCTTTGTATCAGTGGCTTTCAGCATCTCATCGCGCGCTCGCGAGTACTCATACCAGCGGCGAAATGATTCCAGGTCCATCGGACTTAGCTTCCATTGACGAACCGGATCGCTGATGCGGGCCTCAAATCGGCGCTGCTGCTCTTTCTTTCCAACCTCCATCCAGTATTTAATGAGAATAACACCGCCATCCACGACGTAATTCTCGACTACGGGGCAGAGCTCCAAGAACCTGCTGTGTTCCTCCTTCGTGCAGAAACCCATCACATATTCCACGCCAGCACGGTTGTACCAGCTTCTATCGAAGATTACGATCTCTCCCGCCGCAGGGAAATGCCTGATGTAGCGCTGGATGTATATTTGGCTCTTTTCCCGATCGGATGGAGCGGGCAGTGCTACAAGGCGGAACACCCGTGGGCTGACCCGTTCGGTAATCGCACGAATGGTGCCGCCTTTGCCTGCGGCGTCACGACCTTCAAACACCACGACGACACGCAGACCCTTATATTTGACCCAGTCCTGAAGCTTGCAAAGTTCAGCTTGAAGTCTGCTGAGCTCCTTTTCGTATTGTTTGCGCTTCAAACGGCCGTTAGCCTTGCCGTCATCCTTATTTCCCATCGCGAATCACTCCTCCCGCAAAGCGACTACCCGGGATAGGGGTATCCCTTGGCCAGTACCTTCTCAAGGGCGGCATCGTGGCCATAGAGATCATCGAAGAAATGTACCCGTCCCTCTTCATCGACGACGGCCGTGCCGTAGAGGATGAGCACAGGGATCGGCTTGGTCAGGTTCACCTGGAAATTATCCTCTCCACCCTGCATCGCAGCGCGAACGCGCTCCAGACTCCACTCGGGCTTGTCTTTTAGAACCCAAGCAGCCAATTCGGCGGGCTTCTCCACGCGAATACATCCATGACTAAAATCCCGCCTGGCTCGTGCAAAGAGCTGCTGCGAAGGCGTGCTATGCAGGTAAACGTGGTACTCGTTCGGAAACATAAGTTTGACCAAACCAAGGGCGTTCGTTGGCCCCGGCTTTTGTCGAATGGCCAGCTTGCCTGACTTGAGTTTCTGCAGAACGTCGTCGCTCGCCTGACCAGCGCTAACAAAGTGTCCATCCTGCGTGACAATTTCGTAGTTGTGCTTTGCGACGTAATTGACATCGCGCCGAATCGCGGGAACAAGTTCGGAGCGTTGGATACTTGGTGGCACATTCCAGTACGGACGAAATACAACGAAACGCATGTCTTTCTCAAAGACAGGCGTCTCGTGCCGGAGTGCTTTGCCTACAACTACATTCATGGATAGAACGCTTCGGCCAACATCGTCGTAAGTGCGCAGTCGAAATTCCGGAATATTTACCACTACCGGCGGCTGCGGGAACTCCTCAGGAACCCAGCGCCAACGCTCCAGCGTCAGCTGTAGTTGCCGTATCCGGAAACTCAAGGGCGTGTTGAGTTGCTTCAGAGTCTGTTCTCCGAGGAGCCCGTCTGGCGGAAGACCGTGGCGCTGCTGGAAGCGTTTCACCCCCTCCACGACCGCCCCATCGTAAAGAACGTCGGAGGGGACTGGTGTCTCTTTCGGCAGGTCCCCTAATAACTGAAGCAAACGTGTTAGGCGCACCACCCCGACGTACCGGTCTCCCGGTTCGAGCGTCTTGGAAGGAACGGGCAACTTCTCACTGTCATCTTGTTGGGCGATATCAAGGTAGTTGCGGAGCGCCGCCACGGTGCGCTTATACCCTGGAAAAGGCGGCTCGACCTCGGCCAGTGCTTCCTTGATATCTTGGCCAGTCACGAGACGATCACGAATGAATCGCGGCAGGTCATACTTTTTGCTTTCGACGCTGAGGCCAAAACTGAAATGTCTGGGATTGACCTTCCCAATGTGCAGGTCAGAAACATAGCGCATGACGCAAACCGAAAGAGCCGCATCGAAGCGCGCATCATTGCCTGCTTGGAACTCTCGTGCCAGCCGCTCCTTCCAGCGAGACCCGTCATAATCTTCCGTGTCCAATCCATTCCGGTCCGCCTGTTCGAAGACTTCGATGATGGCTAACGCTTGTGGCGTAGGCCGTCCTTGGTGAATCCACAACAAGCTAAAGGCGTTCGGCTCGTAAAGGCTCCGAAGGTGGTCCCGGTAGTCGGAAAAGTCAGGCCAGCGCAGATCTGTAAGACGGCCCGAGGTGATGATCTCGCGAAGCAAGCTGCTGTCCGACGAAGCGGGACGAGCGTCGCTGAATGTTTGGCCAACCGAAACAAACCAGTGGCCACGAGTGCCGGAGGTAAGGAAGACGACCGTAAAAAGGAGCACGCCAAGCACTCGCCCTGCGCGTGCTTCAGTGCCAAGACGTGGCTTTCGGTGCTCTCCGGGCAAGGTCAAGTCCATTCGCGCCGCTTTCATGGAGACTCGCTCCGGAGAGCTTGCATGCTCTGATAGGCCGTGATCACCTCACCGAATGTGGGGTAGAAAGGTATCTTGCGATCACCAGGGGCACGTCTCCGGGATTCCACCCAGAGGCGCCATTCCGTCTGCCGGCCCGCGGCGGCCAGAAGCACGCCCCGCTCCCGCAAAGCGTCCGCAACTTCGTCTGCGGTGTAAAGTCCGCTGGCATCGACGAGCGTAATCGGGAGCATATCGAGCACGAGCCACTTCAGGGAAGGGCCCGCAGCGTCCGCAGCTGCCATCACTCCACGCTTAAAATAGGGGGCGTTGAAAAACACCAGTGGCGCATTGAAACGCAAAAGGGTCAGACCCGGTATGGTCGCGGCCTGGGGGTGACGCTCAATCGAATGAAAGCCTGGCAGGCCCTGCACTTCTCCGAGGATCTCGATCTTTGGGTGTGATACGAGTCTTATGAAACGTAGGATCGCCAAAACCACCGCAACGAGAATGGCCTGAATCGCGCCAACTGCCACCACACCCAACGTGGCAAGGACCGATAATGCGAACTCCCGGTTGTCAATCCTATAGATTGTGCGTAGCGAGGGAACATCGATCAAAGACAGCGCGGCCTTGACGAGTACCGCACCGAGAGCCGCAACCGGGACATACCGTAGAGGGTCGGTAAAAAACAGCAGCACAACTGCGATGGTTGCGGCCGCGACAAGTCCGGTAAGCTGCGTTCGCCCGCCAGTCGAATCGCTAGTGGCGGTTCGAGAATCCGCACCACTGACGGCAAAACCTTGAGAAAGTCCGGAGGCAATATTGGCCACACCGAGGGCCGCGAATTCCCGGTCCGCGTCGATGTCGTATTTGTTTTTGGAGGCGAAGCTGCGCGAGGTCAGCATCATGCTCGAGAAGGTGACGAGCGCCAAACCTGCAGCATCTCCGAGAAGGCTGGGAAGCAAAGCCAGGGGAACCTGTGGAACTCGGACATGAGGAAGCCCGGCCGGCACGTCACCGACGGTCTTAACGCCCTGCCCTTCCAGACCCAGCACGCGAACGGCTATCGCCGCGACGATAATGGCCACGAGCGCTGCAGGAATCCCGCGAAACAGCCGTGGCGCGGCCAGCAAGACCAGAAATGTGCCCAAACCCACGGCGAGCGTAGGCCAATGCGTAAGCCCGAGCTTCTCAATGAATTCCGTCAGTCGCGGTACGATTCCTCCCATCGTTATGGAATAACCAAAGATCTTGCCAATCTGACCGAGAATGATGCTTAACGCGATTCCATTCAGGAACCCGACCAGGATTGGCTTCGACAAGAAATCCGCCAGTGCGCCCAATTTCAAGAAGCTGGCTCCGATGCACAAGATGCCTGCCAGGACAGCCAGTGTTACGGATAAAGATTCGTAGAGCTGCTGATCGCCGGAGGCCAGAGGAGCCACCGCTGCCGTTACCAGGGCGCAGGTGGCTGCATCGGGGCCAATGATGAGTTGGCGAGAGGTTCCGAAGATCGCGTATGCGAGAAGGGGAAGGATGCTTGAATATAGCCCCACAGCAGGGTTGAATCCGGCGAGTTGTGCATAGGCCACACCCACCGGGAGCGCTACTGCGGCAACCGACAATCCAGCGCGCAGATCCCAAGGGAGGTCCAATCGCTGATATTTCAGCAGGCTCGTCAAACCGGGAGCGATTCTCCCTAAATGCGGAGCCCGAATCATGCGAGACGGACGCGTATCGCTGGTCATTTGAGCGGTCTCAAGAGGGTCTTTGCCTCACAAGTGAACCTGAGCCGCAAGGCTCACGGCGCAGAAACCTCTACCGGTCTGCGTCCACCTTCACGAAGCTGTACTTTGCGCTGAATTGAATGCGTGGCGCATTTGCCTTTAGGCCGCTTTGCTCCATTGCCCAGCCGTAGAGAAACTCCACGCCGACATTAAGCGACCCATACGGATTCCAAATCAAGTTGGAGCCCATGTAAGTGGCATGGTTATATGTGGCCGGGGCCGCTGAGGCGAGGAAGGCCGTATTGTTCACTGCGGCGTAGGAGTAGATGGCGCTAGACCGCAGCGTCTTCAGCCAATAATGCTGATAAGCTGCCTCAACTCCCACCGCGGGAGTAGCTTTCAGGCCCGTGGAGGATTTTGGTTCTGCGTCAATCCCCAGTCCGGAGGTGTCCTGGAGATACCGAGAGATTCCGTGCCCGAAGGCCAGGGCAAAGATTACTTCGTCCTTGCCGAATGTCTCTAGCCCAGTGGAGACATTCACTCCCCATCCAAAAACAGAATCCGTTTTCGGCGTCGGTGTGGTTGGAACAAAAGCAGCGATGGAACGAAATACTGCGGCGACCTGGAAATGTCCCCGTTCGAATTCCTGACGCAACCGGATCGCGCCATCCGGGCCAGGAGCATTGGGCTGGTTTGAGAATTGCGGAGTCTTAAAGATTACGTCAGAACTGGGCTTCTCCACGGAGATGTACAGAGTCGTACTCGGTGTCAGCGCGAGTCCATAGCGCAGCTGCGGATTTCGCACGCTCACCATGCCGTTGGGTCCCTGGAAGTCCAGAGTGTCAGGGAATCCGTCCGGGTCCATGAAATTTGAAAAGGTTTGGCCAATCAGGACGTTCCTTGCCTGAGCGTAGGCATGACGTAAGCGGGGTGTAGTTGCATTAGTTCCAAAGAGATCGCCCTCGACGTAGAAGCGCACATCTCCAATGTTCGTGGTGGGAACTCTAAAGTCAAGACTCAGGCGTGTCGGACGGATCGAAACGGTCGTATTGTTCACGCCGACCACCGTCGGGATGGGAATCGAAGATGGGACGAACGCGTCCGTGTTTCCGGCTGGTTTGAGATCGTAGATGAAATCCGTTTTGAAGTAGCCACCAATCTTCAGGAGCGTCTCCGTACCCGGTAAGCGAAAAAAACCGTGGTATTTGGGATCAAGAGGAACGTTATTAAAACGCGCAGCAGCAACACTGTCCTCGGAGAAGGTAGTGTAGGTTGCCGTCGCCTCTCCCACTTGCTTGGAAGGGGCAGCTTGCGCCGGGGGCAGCGTTGCTTGGATGGTACCTTCCTGCGCGGCCGGCGGGGCTGCCGTGGGGGCGGCAGCCTCCGTCGCCTTGCTTCGCAGTTCGCCGAGCTGCGCCTCGAGCTTGCTCATTTGTTTGCGCAGTTCGTCGAGTTGTTTTTGCAGTTCTTCCACCTTTTGATTGGAATCCGACTGAGCCATGGCCTGCGCCGGAAAGACGGTTCCGGCAAGCAAAGCTATCGATAATACCAGTGTGCGGCCCTTCATTTAGCACCTCTTCCCCGGAATTCTTGCTATCGAGTTCGCTCGCATTTGGAACGAGTTTCCTCGCTACGTTCCACTCTGCTTGGACCGACCGGCGGGCGGAGCAGAATTGCGGCCAACACCTGGACAATTTCCAGTTAAGAAGGTTGGAATACGTCGCCAGAAGGCTCAACTGTCACTTCTTACAGGGAAGATAGATTGGAAAGCCAGTCTGCTTTTGGGGTTACGACAACCTCGGCCAAACGGACACAACACGACCTAAGGTGATTCTCCTAGTCCAGCTTGCAGGCTCGTCCGGATTGTTGAGGGTCAAGCAAGATGCTATGGAAAAGGAAAACGGCCGAGGGCTAAAACCATGCGAACAATGAACAGCGTCCTCCTCGTAGAAGACTTCGGGCCCTTCCGCGCGTTCGTGTCAACTTTGCTTCGGGAAAAGCCAGACGTCCAAGTCGTAAGTGAAGCCTCAGATGGGTTAGAGGCAGTTCGTCGCGCAAGAGAATTGCATCCCGATCTGATCCTCATGGACATTGGCCTGCCTGGACTGAACGGAATCGAGGCGGCACGCCGGATTCGAGAGCTAGCCCCCAGATCCAGAATCGTCTTCCTCACCCAGGAAGGCTCCTCCGAGGTAGTGGAAGAGGCGCTCAGCTCAGGTGCGCTAGGCTACTTCCACAAACCACGAGCTGCAAACGATCTATTCCCGGCCGTCGCCGCAGTCCTTGAAGGCAAACAATTTGTCAGTAACGGATTGATTGGCTCAAAAGAACCGATGATCACACTGCGCGCCCGAAATCACCGGCCATGCCTTCAGGAAACGCCGTGTCTCAGGTAGTCCCGGGGTGCGCGGCCCTAGCGCCAAGGTTCAGCGGAACAGTGGCGCGAATTACGGTGCCGCGCCCCGGTTGGGCATCTATGAAAAGTTGTCCATGGACCAGTTTCAGACGTTCCTTCATGCTAGTGAGGCCCAAGCCGCTGCCCGTAATTGCTTGTTCGGGGTCAAAGCCAACTCCCGAATCGCGCACCGTCAGCTTAACCTCATCCGGTGCACCGTTGAGGCAAACCTCGAAGTGCCGCGACGCGCTATGCTTAACGGCGTTCTGGAGCCCTTCCTGCAAGACGCGAAACAGGCAAAGCGCGATCTCCGGAGGCAGCTTCCTCGAGATCTGATCGGTGTGAACCTGAATCTCTACTCCGTGCTCCGCGGATAGCTCTTTACAGAAACTCGCGGTTGCTGCCGCGATGCCCAGGTATTCCAGCTTTGAGGAGTGCAGGTGATGCGACAAGGCTTGCACGTCGCTCCCGAGACCTGAAAGAAGTTCACGTATCTCTTCGAGGCGTTGACTGGTTGCCGCAGCTGCCAGAGAAGAAAAGTCCTTTTGTAAGCGCTCCAGATTAACCGTGACCAAAGCAATTCGCTGATTGATGTCGTCATGAAGCTCTCGGGCGATCCACGCGCGCTCCTCTTCCTGGGCTTGGATCAATCTACGGCTGATGTTCGAAAGAGACTCTTGCGCCAGTTTGCGATCGGTGACGTCGATGCACGAACCGATGTATCCGGAAAAGGAATTATCCGGGTCAAATCTCGGCACTCCTCGATCAAAAATCCATCGATACTCACCATCATGTCGCCGGAGGCGATACTCCACCTCGAAAGGTTCGCGTCTCTCGAACGCACTTGCATAGGTTTGCATGCAATGTTGCAAATCCTCGGGGTGCACGCCCCCCGCCCACCCGTCTCCCAGTTCTGAGTGCAGTGGGCGGCCGGTGAAATTCAGCCAGGACTGATTGAAATAGGTGCAGAGCTTTCTCGGGCCGGACATCCAGATCATGACCGGAGCAGCGTTGGCGACATGGCGAAAGCGCTCTTCGCTTTCGCGCAAAGCGGCTTCGGCCTGCTGCCGCTCAGTGACATCCACAAGCACGGTAGTCGAATACCGGAGGTTTCCGTCGGCGTCTTTCACTGATCCCGCATTGAGGAGCACGGTTCGCTTTTGCCCTTCTTTCGTGACTATGATCATCTCCTCGTCGTGCAGTGTTTCTGTTCTCTGCCACTTTTCAAGCAAATCAACCATGTTAGTGACGGACCCAAGAGCATAAATCGTGGACAAAGATTTCCCTATCAGTTCTTCTCTTAGGTAACCGAGAGCCTTGCAGGCTGCGGGATTGGCGTCCAAGATTTCGCCATCCGCCGAAGTCATAAAGCAGTATTCCGGCAAGGTGTCAAAAAACTGCCGGAATCGATGCTCGGAAGCTCGCTCCGCGTCTTCAGCCTGGTTAAGATCGGTCACATCCGAGAAGACAGAAAGGACACAAGGCTCACCGTTGCAACCGATTATCTCCGAGGACCCCAAGGTTGTTCGGATCTGACCGTCTTTCCTGCGAACCCGAACCTCGACATTTCGGGCCGCGCCTTCAGCCAGAAGACGCTTCACGAATTCCTTTCTTTGAACAGGATCGACCCAGAGGCTAATGTCCAAGGGACTTCGGCCAATCACTTCGTCGTGGCGCCACCCGGTCAGGTGCTCGTACGTTTCGTTGACTTCGACATAGCGATGATCCTGCAGCCTCGTAATGGCGATGGCTAGGGGGCTTTGATGAAAGACACTCGAAAACTTCCGCTCCGAGTTCTCGAGCGCCTCTTCCGCCCGTTTGCGCTCGGTGATATCAACCGCCATGCCGACCATACGCTTGGGCTCGCGGTTCCTCGCGTCTTCCAGCGTACCTCTTGAGACAATCCAACGGACCGTGCCGTCAGGCCAAAGAATCCGGAACTCCTGAGCAAAGGGCTTGTGAGCTTGCCTCGCTTCCGCCACGGCGTCCGAGATTCGCTTCCGATCAGCAGGGTACACATACCTATAGAACTCCTCGATGTCCCCGGCGAAGGTTTCGGACTTGATCCCAAACATCGTAGGTAAATCGCCAAACCAAGCCACCCGACTGGTCTTGACATCTAGGTCCCAGCCAACCGTTTTGCCATGCTCCATGGCCAAACGAAGCTGCTCGTTCGAACGAACCAGCTCCGCCTCGGTCTTTCTTCTCTTGGCTCGTTGCCTGAGAAGCGCGAAAATAATCAGGGCCTGAGCGAAAACAAGTATGACACTGGCGACAATGTATCGTCTGTAGATTTCCCAGAAGCTGAGCTCTCGATGGAGCACGACGCTACCGGGCGGCAGGTCGCTAACTTTCATCCCCCAGCGCTTTAGGGCTCGCCAATCAAACATGTAGGCGTGGTTGCTAACCACGACGGGAATATCCTCGGGCTTCTCGCCGTTGAGGACCCGCACAGCCATCTCTGCGGCGGCATGACCATCGTCGGCCCAATTCACCAGGTCGCCGCCCACAGTTCCTGCCCTAAGATCCACATCGTCCATGACAAAAACCGGGGCATTCGCCGCTGCGGCCACTAAGGGCACCGATTGAGCCGAATCAATAAATCGTTCTCCCGCGGCATCTTGTGAGATTGCAGTGTGATAGACAATCGTATTGCTTGGCAGATGCCCAAGGCGCTCAAGCAGGACAGGCATCGTCAAGCCCGTAAGATACGTGAAATCAAGCTTCGATTCGTAGTTTTGGAAAGCCTGTTTTGCTACGCCTTCCCACGTTTCGTCGAACTTGCCCGCGCCACCCACGACCACGACGTGCTTTGTTCCAGGCAACAAGTGCAGCGCAGCATTCAAAGTCTCCGCCGGGTGTAGCCTGCCCAAAACACCCGTGTAGTGCCTGCCGGAATTTAGCTGGCTCGGAATTTCCCCTAAAACTATGCAGAAAATGATCGGCGTATGTCTGATGAAGCTTTCTTGCGACTCGGCGATGAACTTGAGGGATGCCGATCCGGCCGCAATAATCACGTCGGGCTTGCGATCTGAATACTTTTGTATAAGCGACTCGCGAAACAGGCGCTGGGAAGCTTCGTCTGGAAAATACGTCAGTTGCAGACTCTCTTGATACAACTCAATCTGGTAAGCCGAATTCCGTAGACCGCTCAAGATTGCTTGATCCACTTCCGAGAAACCAGGTGATGAGACGGTCCCAAGATCATTGACAATCAGTACTCTCCGGCTCTGCTTGAGCTGCGCTCCCAGGCTCGAGACGAACAAGAGGCAGCCGAGCAGCATCAGCAGCATGGGTGCCCATGGCCAACATCCCTCAGGTTGCGTGCTCGATCGCCCGCGGCTCTGGCCAACCCGCCAGGTCCTTGGCTTTAGCGACTGACCCCTCCGGCAAAAGAAGCGTGCGGTCATTCTGGTGGATATCCCGTGTGCCCAGCCCGGGAAGGCAAAAACTTCATGCCGTCCTAGGCCTGGCAGAACCTGTCAAACTTGACAGGTCCCCATTCTTTGACAAGAATCTAAAATCATGCCAATAAACGGAAGGTTATCATAACAGCTCAAGTAAAGGGCCGCCGTAGTGCCTCGTTCGATCGTGCCACGGCCTCTCTCAAGACTGGGGCCGGGTGCTCGCTGTGCTGAGCGTGTCCCCACGGCGATCTCCGCGCTGGTGGGTTGTGTTTGTCCTTAGCCTTGCATTGGCGGACGGCGTGTGCGCACAGACAGCCTCCACAGGCGCTGTGATTGGCGTCATCCTGGATCCTTCCGGGACTGTGGTTCCCGATGTGACCGCGAACCTGGTTGACCGTAAGACCGGTGAAGCGCTATCCGCGACTTCGGACGAGGATGGACGATTTGCATTCTTATTGCTGGCGCCAGGCAGATATGAGCTACGTGCGAGCAAGACTGACTTCCGGCCTCTGACCCTAAAGGACCTCCATGTCTACGTAACCGAGACGCTCCGGCTCGAGCTTCATCTGGAGCTGGCCACACGCTTCGAAAGCACCCAGGTGTCCTTGGATTCGCTTATGATTCGACTCGATTCATCTGCCTTAGGAAGAGTGTCGAACCAAGAGGCCGTTAGTAGTTTGCCCTTGGTCACGAGAAATTTCACGCAGATCACCGGGCTATCTCCCGGTGTCAGCGTGGGTGTCTACAACGCCGGGGAATTGGGACTAGGCGGGATCGCTTTGTCGCAGATTGCCCCATCGAACGACGGGGTCTACGTCCACGGAGCGCGCTCTTACGACAACAACTACCAATTGGACGGGATTAGTGTCAGTGACGTGCAGGGAAGTGCGGCGGGCAGCGGTGGTATCCCCATTCCGAACCCCGACAGTATTCAGGAGTTCAAGGTTCAGACGGCGCTATACGATGCCGGGTTTGGCCGCTACGGAGGTGCCCAGGTCAGCCTGATCACAAAAACGGGCGATAACGATTTTCACGGAACGGTTTTTGAGTTTCTGCGTAACGAGCTTCTCAACGCAAATGATTTCTTCTTGAAGCAAACTAGCCAACCTCGTCCGATGCTCAAACAGAACCAGTTCGGATTTGCGCTCGGAGGGCCAATCCGTAAGGACAAATGGCTTTTTTTTGGGTCCTATCAGGGAACACGCCAGGTAAACGGTCTCGCTGCGGGTCAGTCCAGGACAGCTTGCACCGCAAGCTTGACCGAGCCCCCTCTGACCGATGATCGGTCGGCAAAGGCCCTCGGACGGCTTTTTGCCGGCATGAAAGGGGCCCTGGGAGGAGCCACCGTCGATCCAGATGGGTCAAACATCAACTCCTCGGCGCTGACTCTGTTGAACCTGAAGCGACCCGACGGCACGTTTTTGATTCCTACTCCCCAAGCCGTGGATCCCTCAAAACCTTTTTTCAATCGAGGTTTCCTGGTTCTCTCCGATCCCTGCCATTTTGATGAAGACCAATTTTCAAGCAACCTTGACTACATCGTTCGCCCAAACAGCAAGCTCGCCGCCCGCTTCTTCTTCGCTGAGGACCAACAGACTGTCACATTTCCCGGCAACGGGTTGAACCCGGCTGGCAATATCCCGGGGTTTTCGAGTCCCAGCGATTCTGGCTTTCGAGTTTTCTCGCTCGCCCACACATACACGTTCCACAACGCTTGGCTTAATGAGGTACGCATCGGATACGTGCGCACGAGGACAGCAACTCAGGCGAACACCGCCTTCAGCTGGTCTGATATTGGCGTGGCGGAAGGCGAGATGAGCGGAAATAACCAATTGCCGAGCCTGGAGATCGTCGGTTCCGTTAGTATCGCTTCTGGATTTCCGCGATCCATCACGCAGAACAGTTTTGTTTTTGGCGACGATCTTAGCTTTGTTCGGGGAGGTCACACGCTTCGTTTCGGGGGTAGCATTACCAGATTGCAAGACAATGTCGATCTGGTCGGCTTGGGATCGCTTGTGCGGTTTCTCAGCTGGCCCGATTTTCTTTTGGGACTCAGCGCAGCCAGGAACGGCTCAGGCTTCAGCAATGTATTCGCTTCCTTCGATGACTTCGGCCTAACCACTCGGGAATACAGGGGCTGGGAGGGTACGGCGTTTGCACAAGACAACTATCGGGTCTCTAAATCCGTCACCTTAAACATCGGCCTTCGTTACGAACGTCTGGGCCAGTTTGCCGACAAGCTCGGCAGAAATGCCAGTTTCGACATCGCCAAGGCTGATCCCAACCCTCCTCCAGCCGGCAGTGTTGCGGGGTATGTCGTTGCGTCGAACTTTTCGGGCGTCCTTCCCTCGGGCGTAACTGGCGTCAACAACAGGTTTGGCAATTATGCCAACGGACAAAACACGCTTGCTCCGCGAGTTGGTTTTGCCTGGCAGATCTGGCCCAGTTCGGGTCGGTTGGTTCTTAGCGGCGGATACGGCACGTATTATTCTCGACCGACAGCACAAGCGTCTTACCAGAATGTCTTTGGCGCTCCGTTTTCCGAATTTCGTCTGATCGCCGGCGCGGCCAACGCCGACGCGACCTTTCAGGTTCCCTTCCAGCAACCTTTTCCAACTCCGGAGTCTTTCCCCTCGTTCCCTTCGTATTCTCCCACGACAAGCACGACGGTCTACAGTGTCGCTCCCGGCTTTCGGCCCTCGATGATTCAGCAATACTCATTCAATCTTCAAACCGAGTTACATCCCGGTTGGTTGTTGGAGGTCGGATACGTGGGAACTCGCGGCACCCATCTGCTTCGTCAGCGTTCCATGAATCAGGCGTTGCCGGCGTTAATGACGGATCCGATAAGGGGAGTAACAGCGGATACTGTCGCCAACATTCACCAGCGCGTCCCCATTCTCGGTATCCCCCCAGATTCCCTTCTATTGATGGAAGCTGAGGGCAGCTCCTGGTACAACGGACTGGAGGCCAGCCTGACAAAGCGCTTAAGCCGCGGCTTACAGTTCTCAGCCGCGTATACTCTCTCCAAGACTTTGGACACCGATGGCGCGGATATCAATTCCACATCAACAGGAAATGCACTCACACTCGGTGATCAAAACTCTCCGGGCCAACGCTGGGGACGAGCAAGCTTTGATCGCACCCACCGCTTCGTGTTCAGTGTACTCTGGAGACTCCCCAGTCCATCGAGCGGCTACAAACGTGCAGTTCTCGGTGCTTGGAACCTGGCCGCGGTAGCCACGGTTCAGTCTGGCAATGCACTCACCATCGCGTACACCAATCCAAACAACCTCTTTGGAATCAGCGAGGATCGCGCACAACTAACCGGCACGTGCACCAAGAGCCAATTGGTCTCCTCAGGACCGATGGGCGCGAAGCTGAACAGCTATTTTAACAAGTCTTGCTTTACGACTCCGCCCATAATTGGCGCCGACGGCATCGGGACGGGCTTTGGTAATAGTGGGACCGGCATCGTGGACGGGCCAGGCCAGGCAAACTTCGATTTCGCCGTTACAAAAGCAATATTTGTGCCATGGCCCCGAGAAAAAAGCAGCGTTGAATTCCGTGCCGAGTTCTTCAACGCTTTCAACCACCCGCAGTTTGCGAATCCCGACACGAACTTCTCATCGGCGACCTTCGGCTTGATCAGCAGCACTTCTGTAAATCCTCGCGTCGGTCAGTTGGCTCTGCGCTTGAATTTCTAGAACGCAGTGCCCTTGTATCGTCAGTTTCGGAGCAGAGTTGCCGGTGCGCGACTCTTCTAACCGCAGCAGAAATGGCTCATGCCAGGCGAGCATAAACAGGCCACTAGCACCTCACCGGGCAGCCCCGGTGCTCTCGTGCAATCAGGAGCACGACCAGCTTGAAGTGCATACTACTTTTTCACTTCTGGCGGATACTTTTTAAGAAGTTTCGCGACGGCTTTGGTGATGTTCTTCTGTTTCTTCTCCGGCTTGGCTTTGGGATCTAATGTTTTCGTTGCCACCCCCCTCCAAACCAGCTGTTTTGCCGCAGGGTCGTACATGCTCACATCTAGCTGTCCAACATAAACCGTGGACGTTGAACCATAGGTCGTCGTGGAGGACATTCCACCACCATACCCATACCATCCTCCTCCCCAACCAGGACCGTAGCCCCAACCCGTGTTATACGAGGTGTACTCTTTCTCCTGACCAAGGGCAGTTTGATAGCCGACCAACACATCGGCGTTGTCCGAGTCCGTTTTCGTCATTCCTTTGGCAGCGAGCTCAGTGTCAATAGCGCTCGTTAACGCCTTTTGAGTGAGCTCATCGGGCAGGTCAGCGCCCTTGATGGGCACCCACTTGTAAGTTTTATATTTCGAAAAGTCCTTATCCTTGTCAAAGTCGTAGCGAACATCCTGGGCAACAGCCGGGGTTACGCTCGACAAGAACAGAGCAACCGTTAGAAGTGTTAACTTTTTCATGCTCCTTCTCCTTATAAGATAAGAGATGTTACGAATCTCTTCTGTTTTGCCTACATACGGCGGGTAGCGCGTCACCAGTTGTCGCGGGTGGCGTGCCAGGTTTTGCCCGGGTCGTAGAGTTCCATATTCTTGAATAGGTTGAGAGTGTCCGGGCCCAGATCCTTCTCATAGACAATCCCCTCGTAGCTGACGATGAAGGTCTTCACTCCCGTTACGCGGTAGTCGGCCGGCGCGGCCGCTAGAGCAAAGCCTCCAATCATCGCGCCATTCACCACAAAGTCCATTCGGCCTAACGGCGCCGAGGGGCCCTGCCCTTTCAAAATCTTGAAATAGTAGCCGTGATAAGGATTGGCTTTGCTCGTGTAACCTTCCTCGAGCGCTTTGCCAACTTCCTCTCCAATGGGTCCACCTAAACTTCCATCTGCGTTTCGCCAAACCAGACCGTCCTGTTTTCCGGGAGAACTGATGATCCGCTGCGCGTACTGGTTCACCTCGCTACCATCATGCTTTTCGAGAGCGTAATCGTGTTGCGCTTCCACGTAGCCGCGGCAGATCTGGATGGCATCCAGTTCGTTGGAGCCGATGCGCCGCAAAAGGATTTCCTCGCGGCCTTCATTGGTGTCGAAAAGCCACTTTCCGTTTCGCTTGACGATAGGAATGGGCAGCGGCCAATCGTCATTGCCAACCGAAACGGTGGCCCGTTTGGAATCTTGAGGGTCCGCACTAACCTCGGTCTTCTCGCGGGCCTTCGCCGCAAATGCGGCAGCCCTGTTTTTGTCTTGAACGGGGTCTTCTGACGACACCAGATCCTCGCCGTCTGCGCCGAGAATCTCTTTCAGAGCAGGCACGTCAAAGTTTCCGGCCGCCTGGATGAGAGCATCGGCAGCTTCTCTCGGCGTCGCGAACTGCTTTTGGGACGGCTGCGAGGATGGGGCCGGAGATTGTTTCGCTTGTGGCCGCGCTGCCGAAGGCGAAACCAGGAGGCCATAAGAGGCCGTGGCCATCATGGTGAGAAGCATGGCCCACGCGGTGCTTTTTGAACTTGGTCCGATCATGGGATTCCCTCCGCTCATGGCTTCCTTACCTCCTCCTCCCGCCGCCTCCCCGACCGCCGCCGCCACCCATGCTGGACGAGCCGCGTGAGCTGCTGGCACGCGCGCTACTTCCGCTCGTCCCCCCAGAACCGCCACCAAAACCGCCTCCCCGCGTGCTAGCTCCGGAGCTTGGGGATACGCTTCGGTTGCCTACGCGATCGCCGCCCCCACCGGCTCGGTTTGCTCCCGAGCTGCTCGCGCCGCCCGTCGCGCGGTTGCCAGCACCAGGCTGCTGCCCGCCGCCCCGCTGCCCCCCGCCCCCCTGCCCTTGATTCTGGCGTGCGTTTGCCTGGCGGCTGCTCATGGAATCTCCTCGCGCCGTACCGCCGTACTTGTTTGCAGTGGCCTTGTTCGAGTAGGGGGTCCCGCCGCGGTGCTGCGAATTGTGTTGCCAGCTGTTGTTTCCGGTTCTATTGCCGCTCGTATTTGAAATGTTGTTCTGCCGATTGGAATTATTCACGAACGTGTTGTTGTTATTGATATTGATGTTGTTGTTGCTTCCCCAACCGCTGTTACAGCACCAGCCGCCACCACCCCAAGCTGCTCCAATGGCCATCCCTACGCCGAACGAAATCGCCATGCCGGCGGCATAGTAGCCCGGAGGGGGATAAGCGACGGGTGGGTAGGGGTACACAGGAGGCCCGTACACTACCGTGGGGTTGTAGCTCGGAACGTAAACTACTTCGGGGTTGGATTGCTGTATTACAACGACGCTCTTGTTCTCGATAACCTGGGTTTCCACCTTCATCTGCTCGTTAGACTTGAGATTGCCAGTGTCCTTTGCTTTAGCACGCATGCGCTGCACGGCGTCCATCACGTCAGATTGCTGGGCAAGGACTGCATTCCCTAGGTCCGTCGTCCACTGAATGTCGTCCGCCAGTCGCTTGACCACATCAGGAAGTGCGGCCATCGCTTGAACGCTGGGGTCCCAGTTTTGCTTCATCACCGCGTCGGTGAGCCCTTTATCCTTCAGGTCCTTGTGTTTAGCCAAAAACTGCTGGAGCTGCATGATTTCCAAAGGATAGGTTGATGCAGCAAGCACTTGAGCCAGAAGCTCGTCGGGGTAAAGGGCGATAGGCGCAACCAAAGAATCCAATTGATCATTTGGAATCTTGGGAGGCTGCGCGTCGGGGGCACTACTTTGCTGTGTGAGTATGTTCGGCGACGCAATCGTTTGGGGCGCTCCAAGAACTAAAAGTATGGAGCACACTACTGCCGTCCACTGCCTCCACAAGCTCCGGATGAGAGTTGGCATTTCGTCACCTTGATTTACTTGCTTTTGGAGTTTTATTACCAACCGTACCTATCGGAATACTGGCAAAACTGACAGAGAGCTGGCGGAAGCAGGGGCGGGGCCGCGCCTGTAACTTTTGACAGTTTGCGACAGACAAAACATCTCCTAACGTACGAGTCGCAAAAACAGCCAGGCGTAACCCATGCCCAGCTCTCTGGCTGAATACTCGACTCACGCCCGAGAAGAAGAAAATGAAGGAAACAAGCGATAGCACGCGGCCGGGCTGGATTTTCGCGCTGATGGTCGTCACTCTAGGAGCAACATTTCTTGAAGTAGTGATCAACTGGGCCCTAGCTCCAATGAACGGGAATTGGCTCCTGATGGCAGCAAAAGCGTGCACCTATAGCGTTTATTTGCCGTTTGTTGGCGGTCGGCACGAGTTTTGTGAGGTATCGTTAAGGAATGACGGGAAAAGGCCGTGAAGTTTCAAAAAATCGAGCTCGTTCTTTTAGCTGTAGGCCTGTTACTCCTGGCCGTGTGGGGTGGTGCTCGCTTTCACGGCGCCGTCAGCGCCAAAACAGCAATTGCCGAATTTGAAGCCGCACGGGCAGAGAATCTCGCCGACAGTACGTCCCCATCGCTGGACCGTACACTGAGTTCGCCGGTTGATTTTCGCCTATGGTCGCCCAAGCGGATCGCTGCGTACAAGGTCAGCCTCGCCGAGAAGACCGATCTCCCTCTGGCCATTCTGCGTATTCCCAAGATCAACCTCGAAGTGCCGGTCTTCAACGATACCGATGACCTTACCCTGGATCGGGGGGTGGGCCGGATTCTCGGAACAGCCCGCGTCGGCGAGCCGGGCAACCTGGGAATCGCAGGGCATCGAGATGGCTTTTTCCGCGGTCTGCAGAGCATTGCCCAAGGCGATGTCGTTGAGCTGGTTCAGCCGCGGCACACAGACAAGTACGTTGTAGAAGATATTCGTATTGTTGCGCCGGAAGACACTTCCGTTCTGAATCCAAAAGAAGTACCGGCGGTGACGCTGGTCACCTGCTTCCCTTTCTATTTTGTTGGCCATGCCCCAAAGCGGTACATCGTGACGGCACTCCTTGAGAGCGCCCGCGAATCAGGCTTCGGTGCCGACAAGGACACCATTTCCACGGGTAAGAACATCACAGACAAGGAGAATAAGAAATGATTTCAACCAGGTTATCAGAAACGATCTGGCGCGGCTTGCTGAGTGGAGGCGCTCTTTGCCTTGCCTTCTCTCTGCCATCCGCAGCACAAGTACAAAGTTCGAAGACGGAGTCCCACGGCGCAGCAACCAGACAGGTCAAAGTCGAGCGGGGAGAAATTGTCTACATCAACGGGAACAGTGTGATCGTCAAGATGGAAGACGGCAAACTCGAACACTTTGATAACGTCCCGGATAGCCTCACGTTCATGGTCGACGGAAAATCCGTCAGCATACGCGACGCAAAAGTGGGGATGAAGCTTGAAAAACAAACGGTCACGACAACGACACCAAAAGTGGTCACAACCGTCGAAAACGTTACGGGCAAGGTATGGCACGTAACTCCGCCCAACACGGTCGTTCTGACTCTTGAGAACGGTGAAAATCAGCAATTCAAGATTCCCCAAGGCCAGAAATTCATGATTGACGGACGAGAAACCGATGCTTGGGGCCTCAAGAAGGGCATGAAGGTCTCAGCCCAGAGGGTGACTGAGGTTCCAGAAACGGTCGTGGCGCAGGAAATCAAGAGAACCGGAACTGCCCCACCACCGCCGCCAGCACCGAGTCCTGACGTACCAGTTTTGGTTGTCGTCACTCAACCGGTTCCGGTTCAAACTGCAGCTGCCGAACCCGAGCCGGCGCCTACCAAGCTTCCCAAGACAGCTAGCGATTTGCCGCTTGTCGCACTGCTTGGAACGCTTTTCTGCGGTCTTTCTTTGATGGCCATGACCATTCGGGTGATCTTTTCACGCATCGCCCGTTAGCGAACTGTTACGAATCTCTCATTTTGCCCAAGCCCAACACAGGAGCGGGACGGGAAGAGCGCAGCCCACCTGTCCCGCGCCGGCAGTAAGCGCTCTTGGAGGGCAGGTCTGCAGTCATCGATGGCCTGAGGGCTTGCAAAAAGCGGCGGGGCGTGCGCCTCTGGAAGGACTTCGGTCGATGTCCAAATGTCTCACAATTCTCAACTATGCGAGAGGACTGGACGGGGAGGGCGAGCCCCGAAGGCAGATTTGCAATGTTGGGCGCAGGATGTATGGACGCGGACTTGTCGTCGCGTGCGAAGGCAATGTATCAACACGTCTTGAACCGGACCGGATCCTTGTGACACCCGCAGGTGTATGCAAAGGACATCTTGCGCCCCAGGATCTTCTGGTGACTGACTCGAGCGGCGCGGTTATCTATGGAACTGGACGGCCATCATCCGAAATCTTGATGCACCTCCTTTTCTACAGCTTGCGACCTGACGTGCATGCGGTATGCCATGCCCATCCTCCCACAGCAACAGGATTTGCCGCAGCTCGTCGCGCCATGGAACAGGCTGTTCTTCCGGAAGTGATCATGGATCTGGGCAGCATTCCGTTGGCGCCTTACGGAATGCCGGGAACTTGGGATCTATGCAAAGGTCTTGAACCGCTTATACCGAAACACGATGCAATACTGCTCGAGAATCACGGCGTGGTCACATGCGGGCGAGACTTGACCACGGCCTATCAACGAATGGAAACAGTGGAGCAGTTCGCGCGAATCCTGCTCACGGCGGAGTGCCTTGGCGGACCGCACTTACTCTCTCGCGCGGAAGTGCAGAAGTTAATCGCGTCGCGGTCGCCCTCGAGAGCCTCGTCCCCGGAAAGCACCGTGGAGCTCACACTTGAACCGCGCTGACGCGGGAACTCACTTTTATGGCCTGAAAAACCGCTGTGGGTGAAACTGCCAAAAGGTGTCCTGCTTCACCTACAAACCACGCGTATTCGTTCGGTCCTTCCAGTCATCCCACGACAATACGGCTCTTGATGGCATACTGGATGAGATCTGCGCTCGTCTTAAAGCCAAGATCCTGCATGACGCGGTATTTGTGAAAGGCTACCGTCCGCGGTGCTACGTTCAAAACAGTCGCCGCCTCTTTCATGGATTTGCCCTCTGCCAAGAGCTGTACAACTTCTCGTTGACGCGCAGTTAGGGATCTGGGGTGGCTCTTGCCCTGGGGATTGCGAATGAAGGACTCCTGCATTCCCCGAGCAATCTGGGGTGTTATGTAAGACTTGCCTCGAAGTGCCGCCTGCATGGCTTGGAGCAATTCTGATGCCGCCGATTTCTTCAACACGTACCCGGACGCACCCGATTTCATGCCTTCGACAGCAAGTTCGGGGTCTTCGTTCATCGTCAGAAAAACAAGTTTGACGGCTGGCATTTTCTGCTTGAGTTGCCGGCAAGCTTCCAACCCATTCAGCAGAGGCATGGCAACGTCAACAACAATCACATCGGGCTTTAGGGCCAAGGCAGAAGCCAGCAGGGCATGTCCGTCAGCTACTGTCGCCACAACGTCGAACTGGGCTGCGATCAACCCGTGCAATGCCTCCGCTACCAGGGTGTGATCGTCAGCTAGGATCGCGCGAGGCAGTCTCATAATGTATTTCTCTCTTCAGCCGTAACGCAAACGTTGAACACTCGCAATGTGAATTGTACAAGAACCAGCACGATACCACGACGCCATCAACTAGTAAAGGGCAGTGCCGATGCTTTTTACCGTATTTTTACAATTCAGCCTGGGCGGCCGGCTGTTGCTTGCTGAGCCCGCCCACGGGCAATGCGATTCGTCAACGCCCTTGATAGCGAATACGGTACTGCGACCAGCACGGGACCCACCAGCAACGCAGCGCCTGGATGAACCTCCCGGAAAATGAGGAACTGGGAGATAACGTCCAGGATGATAGCGATCGCGACCAGATCACCTATTGACGTAAACGCGTTTCGCAAAAGGTTTAGTCTGCGGCCTTGATGGAATGCCAGAGCTAACAAGAAAGGGGGATGCCCATTACTTGCGTCTCTCTTGCCATCCCGGAGGCCTACCAGGAGCGCCGTGGCCGGCTGCAGAATGAACCGCAAACGCCCGGGTCCTGAGAGACGCAACCACATGTCGTCAAAGAAATCCCGGGTGAACAAGTACGGATCACCAGTTCGCACAAGCCTTCGCATCGCACCGGGGAGCCCGGCCAAGAGAATGGCCAACGCAAGCGAGATTAAGATCGAGCTCCGCGAGAGTGACAATTTCATTTGTTGGCGCCGGCTGGAAATCGACTAGAACGAGCATCACCGTAGCCCACAGGCGGGCATTACGCACCTGGCAAAACTTACAGTAAGTGGAATGGAAAACGTGGCTTGAATACGCTCGAGCGTTGGCTCTGCGGAAATTCTCTTTGCCTGCAGCCATGCCGTTCGACTGGTGCGCAGCCGGAAAGTTTCAGCGAGCGCCCCCAGGACCGCACCTGAATCAAGCCCGAGTCGTCTCTACTTCGCTTCGGCGAATTAGGTCACATCACCGAGACCCATTACGCTGCGACTCAGATACTGTCGCCTTGCAAGGGCGGCTTTCACGCCGGGCAACAGTTCCGTGAAAGCGTCATTACTTATGTACGTAAGCGCACCCGCCAGCTTCGAGAGCTCCTCGCACCATTTCGGGATAAGCATGTCCAGTCAGAAATAGGATCTGGCAATGAGGGTTAAACTTTCGGATTTGACGGGCAGTTTCGATGCCACTCAGCGTCGGAAGGCTGATGTCCAAAAGAACCAAATCAGGTTGTAGTTCTTGCGCTTTCTGAAGCGCTTCCAACCCATCTGATGCAAAACCAGCGATCTGCTAGTCGGGATGTCCCTCGAGATGTTTCTTAATGCAATCCTGCCAAAGTCGGAAATCGTCGACAACAAGCAAGCGAACTAATGCCATGAGTATTTCCTGACCATACGTTTCATCTTCCCGAGCGGCCTCCTGTACGGCGTACTCGAGCCAGTATCCGAATAAAGACAATCACACAGCACGAGCTGCCCGGTCGTTGTCCGAGGGCATCCTGGCATTTGCGGAAGAGCATTTTGGAAGAACCTGAGCAGAAGAGCTAAACCTGGAACCAAACCAGGTTTTGCAGCTAGCTGGTATGCAGAAAAAGACGTTCTGGAGAACGAAGCACAACTTTGCCGCGACGCTTTAAGACCGCACCGTTTCTTTGCCACTCGCTCAACAGGCGGCTTGTGGTAAACGCGGTGACATTGGCGGCACTAGCCAGTTCCTCGTTTTTGGCATCGAACTCGAATCCGTCCGACACTCTTTTGCCAATCGTCCGGGCGAGACCGACCAAAACACTGGCAAGTCTCTGACGCGCGGTATGGCTAATCAAAGCAACATGATCGGCGACATACCATGCCAAATAGTCGTAGGCGATTAGCAAGGCGTTTTCCAACAGCCGCGGATAATATCCCGCTAGGTTTCTGAGAGTGCCACGGTCCCACACCAACATCGTGCTATCTTTCAGGGTTTCCGCACTCACTAGATACCGGGAAGCGTTCGACAAAAGAGCCGACTCGCCGAATATTTCTCCGGGGGTGAGCCAAAGAAGATTGACCTTTTTGCCATCCGGTGTGTTGAAAAAAAACCTAGCACGCCCTTCGGTCAAAAGGTATAAGTGATCCGCCGGATTTCCTTGATTTGCGACGACAGAATTGGAAACGTATTGCCGGCGCTTGCCTGCCGCCAGAATGACCTTGAGGTCAGGCGGAGCAATTCCGTCGAGAAGTCGAGACTCTGAGTTCTTTGCTGCGCCAACAAGTTGCGGTGCCGGCATCCTCAAGGGGAAAACCCACAGAAACGCTTGACCATAAGCATCGCTTCACTCCCTCTGCCGTATGCCTGCAACTGCCCGGTTGCAGCTGTTTTCTTGTGCGGCGAAGACGCAGTCGTCACCCACCGGCGGGAACCCAAACGTTATTCGCCGACGCGATGTCGGCGTTCGCTACCTGCGTTGAGATGGTGACTCTTTGCAACCCCTCCTTCTTTCTCGGCACTGCCTGGAATACCAGGAAGTATTGATTGTTGAAAATCCTTTGTAAGCGATCGAGGTAAGGCTTGAAGCTGACCGGGCTTTGCGTACCGAGCGCGAAATACTCTCCGCCGGTCTCATCGGCAATCTTGGCCACGCCGGATTGGCCGAGCTGCGCTTCCCAGGCGTTCCGGCTAAGGCGCCCGACGCCGGGGGAGTAAATGGAGTGCACCGTGACACCATATCGCTGGCTCGCGTTGCTCGCGGTGTCCGCGTCCGAGCTAATCGTGGGCATGGTTCCAGGAGCAGGCGCGAGGGTTCGGCCAGGACGTCCAGGCGTCGGGAATGGGCTGGGCGACGTGCTTTCTCCGCGTAGCCGATCTATGCCGTCCGACACCATCAAAACCTGGCGCCTTACCTTCTGTTGAGGCCAGCTCTTCACCAAACTGATCAAGGATAGATAGGGACTATCCATGGCTGACACCGTCCCCCGCGGAAGGCGAACCGCTTTGGCTGCGGCAGCATGATCGACGGTGAGATTCTGGGCGATCTGGACCGTCGCGTTGGACATGTAAGCGACACCCACCATTGTGGATTGCGGCTGAGCATTGATGAAATCTCGAAGGTCATTGAGGTTGTTTCCAATGGGCGAATCGCAAGTATCGTCGATCACCACAAAAAGCTGAAATGCGGCGTTGTCGTCACGGGCCGGGATGAGTTGCTCCACTTTCAGCACGTTCTTGCCCTGCTTCACTTGAATGTCTTCGGCCCGGAGCACGGGAATCTCGTTGGTATCATTGAGTCCCTGGTCGGTGACCACCAGGTGGACTTGGACCGTGCCTGGGGAAGCTTTCCCCTGCGAATGTATAACCCTCACCCCCAATGCCAATGCGCAGGTTCCCGTAATTACCGCGATGGCAACCCCGTAGCTCTTCATCTTGAACTCCTCGAATCACGCGCGAGTCGAATAGCATCCGTTGGACAAACCGCGGAACTGTCAGTTCTACCAGGGCTGGCAGGCGACAAAACCCCGACTTTACGTGTCTTTAGGATGTGGCAAGCGCTGGGAAACAAAGATGTTGCCTGCCAAGGCCTCTCGAATGGCCACGACAAGTTCACTGGCAATTCTAGATTTTACTACGTAACCGAAAGCCCCTGTCGAAAGGCAGCGGCGCACGAAATCGGGGTCGCTGTGAACCGTCAAAAACACGAACCGTGACTCACATCCTGATCCCATCAGCCGATCAACAGCCTCAATACCGTTAAGAACGGGCATGGAGATGTCGGTGACGATGATGTCTGGCTTCAATCGCATGGCCTCCTCAAACAACGCTTGGCCATTGCTCACCTTGCCGACAACTTCGAACTCCGGCTCCAGCAGGCGCTCTTCCATTTCCGGAAAGCGCGGATGATCGTCCGCCAGAAGAATTCTCGCTTTCATTAGTTGGCCCGCCCGATGACTGTGCGCCCACACTAGAATCGTGCTGGTCATGGAGCGCACTACTTGCCTCCCGCGCAAAAACAGGTCGTCTTTGCACGAACACGCCGAGCCCGGACATCAGCCTATCTGAGAGGCGATTGCCTGCATACTGTAAACAGTGCCAGTTGGTGGAAAATCTCAAGAGCGGGACCGATTAAGCCATGTTCGGGATCTCGTGTAAGCGAGGGTTTGCGACAAGGTTTGCGACAAACTTCGATACCTAAATGAACACAAGCAATGTGTTAGAATTCAAATCCCGGCATCCAACCGCATTCGAAGGTAGCCACTGTGTGCGCTATCGGTGTGGGGCAAAAAAAAAAATGGCATGTAGGGTTTGCAAATCCGAGAACAACCAGAAGTTCGAAGGAGAGTTGACAGCTAGCTTGCCGGACCTAAAGGGATTGAAGGTGCCTCCCACCTACATTTGCCAGAGCGTATTGGTTTGCTTGGACTGTGGCTTCGCGGAACTTGTCATTCCCACAAACGAACTCCAGGCACTCAAAAAGGCCAAGGCAGGATCCGCCTCCTAGGTCATTTCGGTGAGTTAGCCGCTGCCTAACCGCAAGGCCTTGTGTTCCTACTTCTTGGTTTTTGGAGGAAAATTCTTAAAGGATTTATTGACAATCTGACTGATTTCCTTGTCCTCGTTCTTGCGCGCCTTTTGTGGGTCGTACCATTTCTTCGTGGCCGTGCCCTGCCAGATCACCACTTTGGATTTACAATCGACCGCGTAAAAGACGAACTTCCCTTGCACGGAATACCATACATTCGGCGCCAGCCCCGCACTTGATCCCGCACCGACACTCCACGTATTACTTCCAGTGGGAGCCAGATCCGGTGGCTGGATGCTATCGAGACCCTCAGGAGGCGCAGCGGCCACCTGGAGGCCCTCATCCCCCGGACCGGCATGGTAGAAAAGATAGAAATCCGGGTTGGTCGAATCCTCGACGATGCCTTTGGAAGCCAATGCCTGCGTCACAACGTGCATAATCTTCTGATCGAGAATTTTGCTACCTTCCGGGTTCCGCACCGTAACCAGGTTATTTTTTCTCCAGGCAAAGTATTTGAGCTCTCCAAAGTTGAAGCCTTTCGCCCACTCCGTCGTGACTTTCTGCGCGTGGGAAGAGTGGGCAAACAGGCCAACAAACAAAAGTGCTAAACCGAACCTTCGAAGTTTTTTCAAGATCAACATTCTCCGTGTAATGCCGTCGATTGAACCAGAGTTAGGAAGAATTCCCAGATCATCCCGCTTCAGGGACAAAGGCCGTTCGTGATCGCGTATCTCCTGCCAGAGTCCGCCACAACACACGATTCGAAAATTTGAGTAGGATGATCGCCGTCTTTTTGGAAGGGAAGGCGGTGATTGAGGCCCCACAAACCCCGCCGGAGTCTTTCCATCCGGCGGGGTACTCTTTTGTTTGCTCCCTCATTGAGCCGGTTCGGCTTCTGAGCTGAAGTCCCTCGGAAAATAAACCCGACGTCCGCCGGCGTCTTTTGCCGGCGCTCCTTTTTTCCCGTGCTCCATCAGACCACCGTCCTTCCCGTTCCCGCCCCATAGAGTAGAACGGGAAGGGAAGGTTCAAAGATTCATGCCCATCCCCCCGTTTGATTCGACCCTGGAGCAGCCTGCAGATGACCCCCTGCATCAGTCCACCGCGTAACACTCCGTAGAAGGCCTGATCCTATAAATACCGGCGGCCCACTGAGGCCCTGGAAAACCGCCGCAACCGAGAGCTCAGCAAACGGCCCGAAGGTGTTCGCGCATGCGGCTGCGCGCCTCGAACATTCGAGATTTCAGAGCCGACATGGTAATTCCTATTTCGCTGGCCAACTCGCGATGACTCCACCCCCCAACCTTATTTCGAATGAACATGTCGATCAAGGACGGCGGCAATCCCAGAAATGCTCTTGCCGTCAGCTCCTTAGCCAGATATTGCCGCTCAGGATCGGGGCGGTCATCGCTGATATTGGAGACAAGGCTCTTCTCGTTTTCGGACGTCAACGCGTCCAGAGTAAGGTGAACAGGATGGACTCCGCGCATCCTCATCAAAGCCTCGTTGATCGCGATCCGAATGAGCCAGGTTGAGAAACGCGACCGCCCCTCAAACCGGTTGATGCTCTCATACGCCTTCCAAAGAGCGTTTTGGACGTTGTCTTCAGCATCCGCATGATTCTGTAAGATTTTCAGGGATATGCTGTAGATCTGTGGAGAGTGTATAGTGACGAGCTCGGCAAATGCGTCTGAACTGCCGCTTCGCGCCCGCTCGATCAGGAGCTGCTCCGCAACCCCGTCGTGGTGGTTTGCTTTTTGCACCTTTCACCTATCGGCTTTTCGGTAATGGATTCCGTTAACATCGGACCTCAGCAGGGTGACATACGCGCGCAAATTCCGTTCGCGAGCATCAAAGCTCTCTTCCCGCGTGCGACAGATGCTGCTGCACCGGCACGGCCAACAAAACTGCGACCGCAAATCTCCTGGCTGATTCCTGTTACACCTCTCCTGCCCTTCCCCGTTTTGAGGACGTTCAGAACAGCGACTTGGAGTCTGCTGGACCCCTGTCATCGTTTGTTTGAAACTGCAAAGGATTGAACTCCGGGCGGGCTCACATTCGCACGAAGCCATGCGTTTCATTAACTGTTAAAAGTGACAGGGCGAGAAAAAAATGGAGTGTGGGAGAAATCAATCGGCAGCGGAAAACAAGAATGCCATAGCGACTAAAGTGAAGATGAGCTGGTCTTCCTGTCGTGGGCCACCTATTACAAAGCCCTTCAACAGCCTCCTGGACGCTGGAAAACAGGTTGGCAACGGCTCCCAGATTCTGGGCTACCTGCACTTCGCACCTGGTGGGCAAGGCACCGACAACGGCGATCTCGGAGGTTTGTCGCGAGCCGCATCCTGTGAGCCGTGACTCTAGATGCCAGTTCCTGCGTCCCTGGCGTATGCCCCGGTCACGGCAAGTGCATTGCTGCGAATTTTGTAGACTCGTTTCTCCACTAACTAAAATGTCTTCCGACCTGCACCTGCATGCCTATCAAAAAGTGGCTACTCGCTGGAGGTATGGCGGTTTCGATTTGGTGGCATATCTATCCCAAAGGCCTTCCCTCCATCGTCAGTCGGACAATTCCTCTGTCATTTCTGACAGTATGCGGCACAAACCACAGGGCCTAGCCTTTCCGGAGAGCGCCCAGCCGATCAACATCACGAAGAGGGTTTAGCTTTGGCCCAACGAGGGTCTTCTCATCGCAAAGCCTCAAGAGCCTTCATTTGGAAGATTTGTGACAGGCTTCGACCATACTTCGCTGCCGGCGCGCTGTTGTCCATCTTATTCGTAGGGTTCCTTCGCGGCATTCGGGCCCAGCAGCCGCCGGCACAACCCCCGCACACAGGCAGCACTACGCAGCTACCGGAGAGTGAAGTTCCGGAAGTTACTCCGGCTAAGCCAGTGGACCAAGCGATTCCTTTGCCACAGATCGCAGACCGCGCTGAGCAGTTAGACCACCTACTGAGAGAAATCAGCAGTCAATTGATGCCGAAACATGAACTGCTGGAGTCAGAACGAACCGCGGAAGTACAAGCAGCAGAGATCCATCGACGAGCAACGGAAACGAGGGACCTTTTGGCTGGTACCCCCACACCGATGGAACTGGAAGACGAACAACGGTTCTGGCGCTCCCAGAGTCTCGAATTCGGGGCAGCGCGCCGGCTCTTGACGTCTCGTGCAGCAAAGCTGGAAGAGCAGATGCAAACACTGGAAGCCCAACAACCGGAGTGGCTGGCTACCTGGATTCAAATTCACGAATCCCCGGGGATCGAAGCGCTTGTCGACCGGATCAAACACCAATTGGACAAGATCCAGGGTGCAAAGTCGCAAGTTCAAGAGCAGTTAAATATCGTGCTTACCCTTCAGACTCAGGTCTCCCAGCAGGACCAGCAAATTTCGGACGTATTGCTGCGGATTCGTCAGGCCCGAGAGCGGGAAGGCAGTCGCTTGTTGGAACTGGACAGCAGCCCACTCTGGGAAGGACTCGGCTCACAAGCCCTAGAGCCTTCTTTTCGACGGTCCTTTGGCCGGTCCTTTACAATGGCGAGCGCGTTTATAAGTACACACAAGCTCGCCTTGTTTAACCTCGCGATCGCTTACTTTCTGGCACTTTTCGGGGTTCTCAAAATCAGGCGTCATGTTGTGCGCCCGGGCCAGCCTGGTGTTCCAACCGAAGCCTCACAGGTATTTGGCCGCCCGTTCTCGGTAGCACTTTTGGTGACTCTGATCGGAACGGGAGAGTATATGGCTTCGGCACCCATCGGCATCGCATTTGTCCTTTACCTGCTTCTCTTGATTCCGGTGTTGCGAATACTTGCGCCGCTAACCGAACCTAGGATCCGCACACTTCTTTATGTCTTATCGGTCTTCTACGCACTGGAGGGTCTGCACCTGCTAGTGCATCTCTCGCCGTTTTTCGGGCGCGCACTGTTTGCCCTGATTGTTCTGACAGCTTTAGTCATTTTGGGGCGGCTCGCGCGTCCCTCTCGGCTACGCTCCATGACGATGCAAGGTCGAAACCATCGCATCTTCGTCATTGGAATTCGAGCCTGCCTTGCATTACTCGCGGTATCTTTCGGGGCCAACATTATCGGATTTGTTTCTCTGGCTCAGGTTTTAGGACTGATCGCCTTGGTTGGCCCCCTGGTGGCAGCTGCTCTGTACAGCGGAGTGCGCGTCCTGGCCCTATTTTTGAGCGCGGTGCTCCACACTCCTTGGGCGCAAGCATTGCTGGGTTTGCGTGCCGACAGCATAGAGCGGTTGGGCACCCGGGTCTTATCTCTCGGTGCTACATGGCTGTGGCTGAGATCCATCTTGCAACTATTCGGGATTTACGACAGCGTGATCGGCATCGCCTCGAATCTCCTTCTGCGTCACATCGGCATTGGACGGATTCATTTCACACTGGGGGACGCGATTGGCGTCGTGCTTGTACTGCTGATCGGATACGCTCTCGCGAATACTCTAACCTTCTTGCTGCAAAACCTGGTGCTGCCAAGATTGCGGCTCCAGCGCGGCCTGCCCTACGCCGTGTCAACCATCAGCTACTATGTTCTCCTGCTGCTGGTTGCCCTCGCCGCTCTATCTTCAGCGGGTGTCGAGCTGAACAAATTTACGGTTCTCACCGGCGCCCTTGGCGTCGGTCTGGGCTTTGGCCTGCAGAATATCGTGAACAACTTTGTTTCCGGATTGATCCTGCTTTTTGAGCGTCCCATCCATGTTGGAGACACAGTGGAAGTAGGCGGACTCGTGGGTATTGTTCGGCGAATCGGTGCTCGTTCCAGTACCATCGTAACGCTCCAAGGCGCAGAAGTGATCGTGCCCAATAGCAACCTGCTCTCGAACCAAGTTATAAATTGGACGCTGTCGTCGCAGTGGCGGCGCGTGGATGTGCCTATAAGAGTTGCTTACGGCAACGATCCGGAACGCGTGATCAAACTGCTCGCTGGCGTCGCGGAATCACATCCGGGAGTCTTGCTCGAGCGTCCCCCTGCGGCTTTCTTCATGGGATTTGGCGATTGCGCACTGAATTTCGAGCTGCGCTTCTGGTCTGCTTGGCAGGACACCTGGTTTCAGCTCCAAAGCGACGTAACCGTCGCCGTTGCTAAGGCCTTACGAGAAGCTGGCATCGAGATTCCGTTTCCTCAGCGAGATCTGCATATTCGCAGTATCGGTGCGTCCGCAGCAGAAAACCTGCCGAACAACGACGTTCGCATCGCGCCTCGAGCGATCTAACGGCACGGGGTACGGTGAGATAACCCGTTTCAGGCGGCTCGTTCGGAATAGCGCAGTATTCGCGCCATTTCCCAAAAGAGGCCGCGCGTGGCTTTTATTTGGAGTTCAGTGGCGTAGGAGGGAGATGATGCACTGCCTTTTCGGAGCCAACCGGGTCCTCTCTTGCGCCGGTACCCCACCGACCAATGGCCTTCAGCAAAAACAACGCGAAACACGCTCCGTGCCACAAGAAGACAAAGGTGACAAGAATGACCCATATGAAAGTAAGTACGGCGGCAAGAACCAGTAAAAAGCTAAAGGCCTCCTCTAATAGATACTCGCTAACCCGTGACTGGCTCACAAGGAGGGCTGCCGCGGCAAGAAAGATTGTCAGACCGACCTTCGAGTTCATGCGTAACTCTCGGAATACTTGAAGTGCACCCCAGTTCCTGGGGCCAGCAGCTCCCAGGCACCACTTGGATTAACTCGCGAGGACGCCTCTGTAATAGCGGATCCGCTTGCTCTCTGCGGATTCATCGTGACGTTCTCCAGTCCATTCGAGCTCCTCGCTCACATTCCTAAGGCCGTGTTCTCGACAGTTGGACTTCGGATTCTCTTTTGCCGTCGACAGGCGAATAATCCCCGCGGACGCGGCGCATCTCGCCACTTGATTTTTGTCGGACAAATGGGGCATCAGCCCGTCCAGCAAACCACTGTGATCCTTTGACAAGACTTCAAAGGTCGCCCACCCGTGACCTGCATAAGGAGCAAATCCCATTGCCACTCCAAGCATCATCAGCGTCATCGCCTTGGGATCTTTTACCAGCTTTTTTCATCTTCAACGGGCCCTTCCCCGCTTTTGCGCTGGCCCACTAGCCCTTCGCTATAGATGACGTATCCACTAGAATTTCCACGCCAAAGCAATCCGCTTGAGGCAGCAAAAGCCACTTTGACCAGCGACGCAACAACCAGAAATCCCGCAAAATACGCATCGTCGGTTGCCCCGTTTAAGCCGACCGATCCCCAGGAATCTAGGTCACTCGCCAATCGTACGGAAACAGAGGTAAGCTATGGACTGTCAGTATTGACAGATCCGATGGGAGAATGCCCTGTGTTTTAATGAATCAGTAAAATGGCTATGGAAAGCCGTGGCCTGTTAGTAGTAACAGTGTGCACAATACGCCCCGTCCGCTAGGATTGCGAGCCTGTGAGGAATTTATGCCACCTCCGCGAGTTATGCTAGCCGATGACCACACCATCCTTGTCGAGGCATTTCGCAAACTCTTGGAACCGCAATACGAAGTAGTGGGCACAGTGGCCGACGGGCGTGCCTTGGTGGAAACTGCTCCCGAGCTCAAACCCGACGTGATCATAGTGGACATTGCCATGCCACTCATGAATGGCTTGGAAGCGGGATTGCGATTGAAAGAATTGATGCCCTCGGTAAAACTTATCTTCCTGACAATGAATGAGGATCCCGATTTGGCCGTAGATGCGATTCACAGCGGCGCATCGGGATATCTGTTGAAGAGCTCCGCAGCGTCGGAATTGATGCAGGCAATCCAGCTGGCACTTAAAGGAAAATCGTACGTTACTCCGCAGATAGCACGTGGACTGCACAAATCGTTTATCAAAGGGCCGCGACCCAAAACGCGCGCCAAGAGTCTGACTCCCCGCCAGAGGGAAGTCGTACAGCTGTTGGCCGAGGGGAAGTCTATGAAAGAAGTGGCCGACGTCTTAAAAGTGACCCCAAGAACCGTAGCCTTTCACAAATATCAGATCATGGAAGAATTAAGCCTCAGGACGACCGCTGACCTAATTCAATTCGCAATCAAATCAAAGATTCTCGTGCCCTGACAACGGGATTTTTGCAGCCCTGATGACTTGCCTGTTCCGGGTTCCCTCCAGATCGCTGGCACTCGTACGCGTTCCCGCAAATCCAAACGGAGCCTAATGTTACAAGCAGCCCTGCGTCTCACTCGCGAGCTCATTCTGCAACTTCAACTCCCCACTAAGGGCTGTCATTTTTGACAGTTTCTGCCGAGCGGCATCCCGCCTAAGTTAGCGTGCGTCGAGGACGCAAGCGTTCTGAGAGTTAATCTGAAGGTGAGGAGAAACGAAATGAAGATGAAAAGTGTAATTGTCTTAGGAATTGTTCTGTTGTTTGGAACCGTAGCCTTTGCTCAGGATTATGCCAAAGTGGAAGTTCCCATGTATTACTCCTTCATGCGGTTCAATCCCGAGAACAGCAACGTCGTTAGCGGCTTTTCTCTGAACGGCGGGGGCGGCGGCGTCACGGTTTATGTCAATCACGTGTTGGGGTTCACCGGTGAATTTAATGGCTATGCCAGCACCACCAAAACCTTCAGATTTCCTGCAACCGCAAATAGTCCTTGCCCAGCAGGTTGCACCGTTACGGGGAGCGGCGATATGTTCTCCTACAACGTGGGGCCTGTTCTCAAATACCGCGGTGAGCGTTGGGAACCCTTTGTTGAAGTGCTCTTTGGCGGCGTCCATTCTAATACTTACAACAATCTCTTCAAGGCTTGCCAGGCCAATTGCACCACTACGCTAACCCCGAGCAACAATGCGTTCGATTTCGTAATTGGTGGAGGTCTCGATATTCCGGTGAGCCACAACGTCTCTATCCGGCCGGCGCAGTTTGATTTTGTGCTGACCCGGTTCGGCAATGACTTTACCAAGGGCAATCAAAACCAGAGTAACTTCCGCTACAACGGGGGAATCGTTTTTAGGTGGTAGTTGTGAGCGGCAATGAATCGATGTTGTTCAACACGCGTAGGAGGCTGCGGACGGAGCAGAGCGGAGCCCATCCGCAGTCTCCCGCTTTTTTGGTTAAGGCCTAGGAGATTGCATCTCCTGAGAGAACCCGCACTGCGCGAGGCCACATCCCTTCCAAAACTGAGCTTTCCTCCGAGCCCTGGTATTTTTGACAGGTCCCAACGGCTCTCAGGGAAAGCTATCCTCTGCCCACCGAACCTCAGGGGTTCGGCTTGCGGCACCTCTCCTACGAGGCGCGTCGGGCGATGTCAATCATTCCATCTCGGGCCGGACCCCCTGTAATCCGAGCAGCTCGCTGACGTAGGTACCATCGCTCGGAAAAATGCTCGCCCTGATCAAGGAAAAACTGCCCGATGCCTGCGTCCGCGAGGCCTGTGCCTTGAGGCCGAGGCGTCATTCGGAACTGTCAGTTTTGCCAGTTTCACAGTTTCACCCTTGTCGGTATGGTCCGAGTGGTTTGATCCGCGTTGAGCGGTCGCCTGCGGGAGGTGGGTTCTATGAGGCATCGATTGTTCAGAACATTTTGCAGCATCCTGGGCGGAGCATTTCTACTCAATGGAGCCGCCATTGCACAAGACACCAAGGCGGGGAAGCTGAAGATAGCGGTTTCCCCCAAGCAAGCGTACACATTCATCGACGGCAAGGCGATTGGTCCGGGCGATCGGACCATCAAGCTAGACGTCGGAACGCACCATTTGGTTGTGGCCAACTATGGTTTCAAATTCGCTGAACAGGAGGTTTCCATCGATCCGGGTCATACTCTGCCGCTAGATATAAAATTGGAACGCGCTGGCGCAGAGGTACCTGGTCCGCATGGACGCATCCAGATTGAAGTCGGGATGAGACGTGCCGGCGATGCTGCCATTCTGCTGAACGGCAGTAAACCGCAGTACTTCGTGGGGCACGTCGACGAGTTCAACAACGACATAATCAAGCACCAAGAGTTGGTCGTGCCGCCGGGCAGGCATGAGCTCACGGTCACAAGATACGGCAAGGAGCTGTGGGCCGGTGTGGTCACCGTTGGGGCCAATCAGCGTGTGATTGTCGACATCTCGAATGGAAAACAGGTCACCAAAGACTGGCCGCGTGGATCGCATGAGCTGAGCGCGGGGGTACAACGATTTAAAGCGGGAGTTGTAAGTGCCACGATTGCTGTTGCCCCGGTTAGCGGAACGGTTTCGGCCAATCCGCCAAATATCAAGTGTAACCAAAATACTCAGTTGGCGTGGACCTCGAGCGAAACTGTCGAGGCCGATATGAGTGGTTTTAGCCCGGTTCCGACGAGTGGCGAACGAACCGTTTCGCCTCGCCAAACCACCGTGTACGAACTTACGGCTACCGGTCCGGGGGGAGTAACCAAACCGAACACTACGGTGGAAGTGAATACCGTCGTACAGTCGTCCCTGAGCGCCTCACCGACGGAGGTGAGTTACCGCCGTATCGGCGACAAGGTTCTTCAACAGGGGAACACCACGCTGAACTGGTCGTCAAGCAACTCGGACGCAGCTTCTCTTGTTCCGCTCGGGTCCGTTGACGGCAGCGGCAGCAAGTCCCTGACCGTCAGCCCAACTCAAACAGCCAATGGCCCGGTAGACGAAGAATTTAAATACACGCTGACTGCAACCAACGTGTGTGGCGGCTCTGACACTAAAACGGTGACGGTACGCTTGAAGGGTTCCATCGAGCCAGTTCCCGCTGTCCTGCTCCACAGCGTCTTCTTTCCAACCGACTACCCCACAAAGCAACACCCAACACTCGGGCTTGTACGCAGTCAGCAGGGAACGCTCACAACCCTTGCCAGTGGATTCAAACAGTATCTTGAGTACGACCCCGACGCGAAACTCTCGCTCAGCTCCTTTGCTGATGAGCGTGGCCCGGGTAAATATAATCAAAGCTTGTCTGACCTTCGCGCTCAGCGTGTCAAAGATTTCCTGGTTTCCCAGGGCATCGCCGCGGAAAAGATAGACACATCGGCGCATGGCAAGGGGAACCAGCTCGACAAAGCCACCGTTATTGAACTGCAGGCTCGGGATCCCAATCAACCTCCAGAAACACGGGTAAAGAATTTCAAAGCGACCTGGCTTGCCTACAATCGTCGGGTGGATATTCTCCTACTTCCCACGAACGCGGCATCCGAGCGGTTCTATCCCCATAACGCTGCGGATTCACAAATCCTGTGGCAGAGGCCCAAACCCCCGCGCAGTGCGGTGGAGAGCAACAATTAGGGTCTCAGGAAGAGACTGTTTTGATCCTCGGCTCATCCAGGTGCCCAGCCACACGGCCCGCCCAGTAATTGAAAAGGGCGGGCCGTGCTGTTGAAGTACGGTATGATGAGCGGTCCAACCATGAACCGGCAAGGATCCAAGAGGATCTTCTCCTTTCTCCTCGTGAGCGGCTTGTTTTGGAGTCCCGCGACCAGATCCATAACCGCACAAGAAGCCGAACCTAGAGACCAGCCGATTTCTCTTTCTCGGACGACCGCCGCTCAGGGTGCCGGCCCAAAGCCATCAGCTAAGGACAAAACATCAGGTGAAACCACTCCCCAAGCTGGGGCTTTTGTTATTGCACCTCTTCCTATTTCGAGCCCGGCGGTGGGATCAGGAATCGTGCCGATATTCGCCTATATTTTCCCTACCGCCGACAAGTCCCCCGCCTCTGTGCTTGGAGGCGCAGGCCTGGTCACCGATAACGGGAGCCGGGCGATGGCCTTTGGCGGCGAGCTCTACCTTAAGCAGAACACCTATCGCACCACCGCGGTCTACGCTCGAGGGAATCTGAACTACGATTTGTACGGACTCGGCTCGGGCGATTCGCAGCCCAAATTGCCTCTCAAACAGACTGGTCAACTGGTCCTCGGTGAGTTCCTGCGTCGTGCGTGGTGGAAATTCTTCCTGGGCCCAAGATTTTTTTGGGGAAGCTCGCTCATCACCGTTAGACCTAACAATCCTGGGGCAGCCCCATTGCCACCGGACCTCGGGCTCGATACAAAACTAGTCGCGCTGGGCTTCCGAGTAGACCGCGACACGCGCCCCAACCGTTTTTATCCGACTGCCGGAACATTTCTGGATTTCACCGCGGACTTCTTCTCTGAGGACTTGGGAAGCAAATACTCGTTTCAGAGTTACAAACTTACCTTCAACAAGTACTGGGGTTTGACGCAGAACCAGGTGCTTGCATCCGGCTCGTTCGCTTGCTTTACCGGGGGCCAGCCCCCCTTCTACGGAAACTGCATTTACGGCACAAATAACCAATTACGCGGGTACACTGGCGGTCGCTATCTCGATCGTTACATGTTTGGCACGCAGCTGGAATATCGGCTGGCCTTACCCAAGAGGTTCGGTCTTGTAGGGTTCGGCGGCTTGGGAGAAGTAGTACCCGGTGGCAATCAGCCGTTTAGGATCAACAACTTCCTGCCGAGCGGCGGCGGTGGCGTTAGGTTTGCACTAAGCAGCAAGTATCACGTAAATCTGCGGGTTGACTTCGCGCAAGGCAAGGACAGTCATACCTGGAGCGTCGGCGTCGGTGAGGCATTCTAAATAGAATCTCCATTTCATATCACTTCTTGATTAGCTACTGCCTGTCAATTCTGACAGGCGCGACCAGTCTCCCCGCAGCGCTACAAATTCGCTTGTGCCCAGTCGGGTACCGGGACCCTCGGTTCCGGAAAGTCGTTTCGCGTACCCATTCCTGATGCGATCTTGGCCCTGTCAATTCTGACAGGCGCTCGATTCTTGCCTGAGCGTTACAAACCCCTCTCGTACGCCCTCATGGCGGGGAATTCGAAACGAGAGGGCCTCGTCAACAGGAGAACAAGATGCTGTCCTTCTACGGAGAATCCTGCACCTGGCGAATTCATGGCCGAGCGGCAGCCCTCTTGCTCGCCCTCTTCCCGGTGTTTCTGTTCACGACCTTGGCTCGGTCGCAAGAACACGACATGAGCAGCATGCCAGGAATGAATATGAATGCCACGGCGGCCCCGGAAAACCCGGCGCAAGCGGCCAAGCATCTGGCCGACAAACAAGAAAGTGAATTCAATCATCGTCTGGCTGGATTCTTTGTTATCGTCGCAGGGATTTTCATCTTCTCGGAGAGCTACCTCGGGAAACGCTGGTCTCTGGTCCGCTATGTCTGGCCTGTCTGCTTCCTCGCTGCGGGCCTCTTTCTTCTGGTCTTTAGTGACACGGAGATTTGGCCCTTCGGTCCGCAAACTCCATGGTATGCGGTGACGCACAACCCGGAGGATCTCCAGCACAAAATCTTCTCGATCATCCTTCTGGCAATCGGATACGTCGAGCTACAAAGAGCGCGAGGCAGATTGGTGGCGCCCTGGGCAACCTGGTTCTTCCCGTTGGCAGGATTCACGGGCGCAATCCTGTTGCTGTTTCACGTTCATGGCGGAGACATGCACTCACCGCATGCCATGGAAACGATGGAGCACATTCAGAAACAGCATCGCTGGTTCGCCGCTACCGGGCTGGGAGTTGCATTAACAAATGGACTGGCCGGTACGCCTCAGAAGTGGCAACAACTCTTCAAGAAGACCTGGCCTGTACTTTTGATCTTCCTTGGCGTCCTACTGGCGCAGTACACCGAATAGCGTCATTCGGAGGAGCGCCGGTGTTGCCGAGCCGGCCGTCTCCTCGAACCGCGCTGCCATCGCGGTTTCGCCGCGGTTTCAATGATAACCAATGATCGCGCCCACAAATTTCCGGAAACCCGTCCTTCCGGTTCCCTTTCGCCCGAGAGTCTATCGAGGATTAGAATGCGCCCCCTCTCTCTCGCATTGACCGTTCTCACTTTGCTTGCCACCCCGCTATCACGCTGGCACAAAAATTATTCACCGTTGGGTTGTCACCGACCAGCCCATGCCAAAGCTCAGGAAAATCCTGGTCATCGCGGTTCTGGAAAACTAGCTCATACGACAGGAATTTGAGGATGAAATGGAAGAGCTCCTCGTCAAATCCGGTGTCCAGGGCATAAGGAGCCACATGGTTCTGCCGCCTCGAACTGAATTGATGGAAGGAGAGCTCAAACAACGAATAAAGGAAGCGGACTACGACGCCGTTCTTGTAATCCGTCCCAAGGCTTTCCGCAAAGAAACCCAAGAGGTCGGCACTAAATCCGTCTATATGCCTCCGCCGTTCTACCAAAATCTTTGGCCATATTGGGACATGGCCTTCAAGCAGTTCTCCGCGAAGGGTTCTTATCTCAAGGAAAACACCATGGTCAGCGCCGAGTTTAATCTTTACCACACCAAGGATGAAACCCTTCTGTGGAGTGGAGAAACGGACACCGTTTATTCCGAAAACTTTGAGAAACTGGGCAAAGAGTACGCCAGGGCACTCGTCAAACAACTGAGAAAAGACAAGGTCATCTAGAGGCGTGGAATTCGCCGGATTGCTGCTGACCGTGCTAGCGAACTGGACCGATGCCTCTTGTTTCGCTGCTCAAACAAACTGGACAGCGGGCCCGACACACACAAGAAGACCAGCAGGCCCACAAGCACAGCAATTGCGAGTAACGGCATTGTGCCTTCGTTTGCAGAAGTAGGGGGCGTCTCATGGGGGAGTTGTTGTCTGGTTCGGTTCGGAGAGAGGCCGCCCCCTTTGCCCGTAACAGTAGGCTTCTCGACCCATGCCGCAATACTGTCAAAACAAACAGGTCACCATTCATCGACCGGTGCCCCAAAGCCGCGATGCCTGATGTCGATCTTGCGGAGCCAGTCATCCTCGCCCCCTCCCCCTCCTGCCAATTCTGACAGTGGGAGCTTCTTTTGGGTCCCGGCAACATTACCTACCGGTGTTGCTAAGTCCGAACGGAGATTTTCATGCGTGACAACAAAACGGTCACTCTTTCATTCTTGGTGCTGGGCTTGGCGGTTGGAACAGCCTCAGCACAAGTTCAACAGGATGTGCCCGAATCAAACCTCATCAGCAAGTCCGTTAAGGCAGTTGGCTACAGAGTTGGCGGGGGAAGCACGAAAGTTGATCTGAAGGGCACCGAGCTGATGTCTCTGGCCTCTGGCGAAGCAAAGGTTGACGCGCGACAGGGAAAAACAAATATAGAGGTGGCGGTTAAGAATTTGGAGCCACCATCAAAGTTTGGCGCGGAGTTTCTGACGTACGTGCTCTGGGTGGTTACGCCCGACGGGCGCTCCGGAAACACCGGCGAAATTCTCATCGACAAAGACGGCGAGGGTAAGCTCGGTGCTACCACTCCAGCGCAAACATTCTCGATGATTGTCACTGCCGAACCTTACTTCGCCGTGCGCGTGCCGAGCGAGGTGGTCATCCTGGAAAACGACACCCGGAAAAGTACGAAGGGCCAGATTTTCCCCATCAACGACTTCAAGTTGATGAAGCGCGCCCAGTACGAGAAACTCGGAAATCCCCTGGCCATGACGCCGGATCTCGAGCGTGTCCCGCTGCAGATGTATGAAGCGCGCAACGCCGTGGACATAGCCAAGTCACGCAGCGCAGATAAAGATGCACCGGAGATCTTTACTAAGGCTGCGTCTAGCCTGCAAATGGCCGAGAACGCCCTCAGTGCAAAGGCGGACAAGAAAGACATCATGTCTTATGCCCGGCAAACCGTACAATTCGCGGAGGACGCACGCGCGCTCGCGGCACAACGTCAGGACCAGGCACGTATCGAGGCAGAGAAAGAGGCGGCTGCCGCCAAAGCCAAGGCGGAGGCTGAAGCAAAGGCTCAAGAGGAGGCTAGGCGCCAAGCTGAACTGGCCGCAGCGAAGCAAGCCCAGATGAAGGCCGAGGCGGATGCCGCTGCGACTAAGGCCAAAGCAGAAGCGGATGCTTTGAAGGCGAAAGAAGAGGCCGCCCGCGCCGAGGCTGAGCGGGCGCAAAAAGCTGCCGCTGAATTGCGCGCCCAACTGCTCGACCAGTTCAATCGTGTTTTGGAAACCCGCGATACGCCCCGCGGGTTGGTGGTCAATATGGGAGACGTGCTCTTTGACTTTGGAAAGTACGATCTCCGCCCGGAAGCACGAGAGAAACTAGCGAAGCTATCCGGCATTATCCTGGCACATCCTGGTTTGGACCTTGCTGTCGAGGGCCACACAGACAACGTCGGCAGCGACGAAGTAAACCAGAAATTGTCTGAGAAGCGCGCGGAAACCGTGCGCGCCTATCTCATTCAGCAGGGGTTGGCTGATGGGAACGTGACCGCTCAAGGATTCGGCAAGACTAGCCCCGTAGTCGACAACTCTACTCCGGAGGGGAGACAGAAGAATCGCCGAGTCGAAATTGTCGTTTCTGGCGAAGTGATCGGCGTAAAGATTGGTAAATGACCTCCCGATCCTAAGACAGAGAGGGTTGCCATTCAGGTCCGGCAGTAACGCGCTTTCTGTGCGCAGCGACTATGGAAGTGACAGCGATGAGTTGGCCAGCTTCAACAGCGGCGATGTAAGAAGAGTCGCTAGAATAACCATAACTACGACCGCGGGAAAAACGGAATCGTTGACCACTTCCAGAGCCCTTCCGCGACCTGCAGAAACCCTCTTCCCTTCTGGGCATACGACGATTCTGCCAAAAGAAAATGAGCAGCGAGGAGCCCCAAAGCGAGGGTAAGATAACGCCAGTGACCACGACGCGGAGTGCGCTCCATGCCAACTCGCGTCTACACCAAGCTTGTCTTCTAGACCGGCGGGAAACAGCAAAATGATAATGGCTACATGTGATACGCTCTACGGAGCCATAGACATCCAGAACTCTCAAAGCGTTTGGACTCTGCAAAATTTCAGCAACTTGTTCCATGGGAGGCCCCCGGAGGCACAACCCTTCCTACAGTTTCGCCGATTGTGACTTTTTGCGGCAGCGCAGTCTGCACAATTGGGGAGACGCTGTCGCTTTAGCGGATGACGGTTATGGAGGGCGCACCGCGGAGAAAGCCCGGATTTCCAACCAAGACTCTTCCGCGCCTCCCACTTGGAACTTCTCAAACGAGGATCTCAGCAAACTTTCGAGAGCAGCATCTCCTTAAGTTCCAGGGCGCGTCTCTCAACCTCCCTGCTTTCAATATCTTGGTCCGCTTGGAAAGCCTGCGTCATGGTCAGCTTAAGACCAAGGGCAGCTGGTAGTTTTGACAGTTCCGCCCGCTTGGGCGAATCCCTACCATGACGGCGGATGGGGCGCCACCACGCATGCGGCGCCAAGCGTCATGTTCTGGAGTTCGGGCCACCGAACTCTCTGAGCCCAACAGCGTGCGCCTCCCGGAGCGTGTACCATGAAAAAGCAATCGACGACTGCGGTGGCGCTCCCGAGAACCGAACCGTGGCACCTTATAGCGGCGCTGATGGCGGCGCTCGCCATCAGTGCGGGGTGCTCGACGAGCGCCGAAAAACCAGCCCCTCCGCCTCCGGGAGTCACGGTTATACCGGTCCTCCAAAAAGACGTTCCCCTCCATCAAGAATGGGTCGGAACCATGGTCGGCAACGTGGACGCGGACATCCGGCCAAAAGTGGACGGTTTCTTGCTCAGCCGTCTTTACACGGAAGGCTCTTACGTGGAGAAGGGCCAGTCCTTGTTTCTGCTCGACCAACGGCAAGCCCAAGCCGCCGTGGAACAGGCCCAGGGAAGGCTAGAGCGCGCCCGCTCCGTGCTGGCCCAGGCACAAATTGATGTGCGCCGTTACACTCCGTTGGTGGCGCAGAAAGCGGTGAGCCAAGCCGAACTCGACAAAGCCATGAGTTCGGAAAGGGCGGCCACGGCGGAGGTGGAAGCTGATCAAGCCACTTTGGACAACGCCAAGCTAAATCTCGACTGGACCACCGTGACTTCTCCGATTTCCGGAATTGCAGGCGTCGCCAAAGTTGGTATCGGCGATTTGATGACCCCCGTTACGGTTATGACAACGATATCCAGCGTCGATCCGATTTATATTGATGTCAACATTGCCGAACAGAATTACTTGCGCTTCCGACGCGAAAAACCGGGCGAGGCGGGGGGCCAAAACCTGGAGCTCATCCTCGGAGACGGAACCGTCTTTCCGCGTCGCGGACGCACGATGTTTGTGAACCGCGAGGTGGACTCTCGGACAGGCACAATTCAAGTCCGCTGCGAATTTCCTAATCCGGGCAACCTTTTGCGCCCGGGGCAGTATGCGCGTATTCGAGCAGTCACGGAATTGCGCAAAGGCGCGCTTCTGATCCCCCAGCAGTCGGTGTCCGAGTTGCAGGGCGTTTATCAAGTCGGAGTGGTGGCTCCCGATAACAAAGTTACGATAAAAACCATCAAGCTCGGCCCACAGACCGGAGATATGTGGGTGGTCGAATCGGGTCTCCAGGCCGGGGACAGTGTCGTCGTGGACGGTTTGCAGCGGATTAAAAGCGGCATGACGGTTGCCCCGTCGCCTTTCAAAGACACTCAAACCAACGCACTGACCGGTGGCAAGTAGCCATGTCGAAATTCTTCATTGGTCGCCCCATCGTTGCGATTGTTATTTCCATTATCACGGTGATCGGCGGTGTGGTAGCGATGGCGAAGCTGCCGGTCGCTATGCTTCCTGACATCGTTCCGCCGCAGATCAGCGTATCTACTACCTACACCGGCGCGGATGCTCTGACGATTGAACAGTCTGTCGCCACACCGCTTGAGCAGCAAATGAATGGCGTGGACAACATGCTGTACATGATGTCCACAAATGCCAATGATGGCACCATGAACCTCAAGGTCACCTTTGACGTCGGCACCAACGTGGACATTGACCAGGTAAACACCCAGAACCGGGTATCCCAAGCCAGTCCGAACCTTCCCACTTCGGTCAACCAGTACGGGGTGACGGTTAAAAAACTAATGGGTCTTCCTCTTCTTGTCCTTTCCATCTATTCGCCAAACAGCACTTACAGCGGACAATTCCTGGGGAACTACGCCACGATCAACGTTAATGACGCGATTTTGCGTGTTCCCGGCGTGGGACAAGTCACGAACTTTGGTGCTGCCGACTATGCCATGCGCATCTGGGTGAAGCCGGATCAACTGACGAAACTCGGCATGACCGTCACTGACCTGACAAACGCCGTCCAGCAGCAAAGCGCGGTCAACCCTGCAGGGCAGATTGGGGCGGAGCCAGCTCCCAAAGGCCAGCAGTTTACTTATGCTGTCCGTGCAGCGGGACGACTCATCAACGCGGAAGAATTCGGCAACATCATCGTTCGTCAGAATCCCGACGGCTCAACGGTCAGGTTAAAAGACGTCTCCCGAATCGAACTGGGTTCCTTGGTCTATCAGCAAATCGGGAGGTACAACGCCAAGCCCGCAGTCGTCATTGCGGTGTATCAGGCCCCGGGGTCTAACGCTCTGGCTGTGGCCAAACAGGTAAAAGCACAAATGGAGGATCTGAAGTCCAGGTTCCCTCCGGATTTAGATTATGTCGTGGCGATGGACACCACTCTCCCCATCACCGAAGGGATGAAAGAGATCGTCAAGACACTGCTAGAGGCGGTCGGCCTTGTAATTGTTGTTGTGTTCCTGTTCCTCCAGAACTGGCGCGCCACGCTTATCCCGCTGCTGGCTGTTCCTGTCTCGCTTATTGGAACGTTTGTCATCTTTCCAATACTGGGTTTTTCGATCAACACACTCTCTCTGTTTGGACTCATCCTGGCTATCGGCCTCGTGGTGGACGATGCCATTGTGGTCGTTGAGGCCGTGGAGCATCACATTGAGCATGGCCTAGCACCCAAAGAAGCCACGCTGAAGGCCATGGAAGAGGTATCCGGGCCGGTGGTGGGCATCGCCCTGGTGCTTTCAGCCGTGTTCGTCCCCATGGCGGCCATGGGCGGCATTAAAGGACTGCTGAACCAGCAGTTCGCAATTACCATTGCCATCTCGGTGCTCATCTCGGCCTTCAACGCGTTGACGCTTTCGCCCGCGCTCACTGCTCTTCTGCTGCGTCCGCGCAAGAAGGGCGCAGGCCCTCTTGGAAAATTTTTCGAGTGGTTTAACCGCTGGTTCGGAAAGATGACGGGCGGCTACGTAACTTGGAGCCATGTCCTGATTCGCCGATGGGTTCTTGCCCTGCTGCTGCTGGTCGGTATTTCTGTCGTCGCTCTAGGTATGGGCAAGGGCCTTCCGTCCAGCTTTATCCCTGAAGAGGACCAGGGGTATGCATTCCTCCAGCTACAACTGCCCGACGCCGCGTCGCTCCAGCGCACCGACGCGGTGATGCGCAAGATGGATGACATGCTGGCGCACACTCACGGTGTTAAAAGTTTCAGCGGGATTTCTGGTTTCAGCCTGCTCTCCAACACTTCTGCGTCGTACACCGGGTTCTATTTCCTTCAGCTTGATCCCTGGGACGAGCGCGCCACTCCAGAACTTTCCGCCAATGGACTCATGCAGGCCCTGAACCAGAGAATGCGCAGGGAAATTCCGGAAGCCATTGCCTTCGCGTTCGGCCCGCCAGCCATTCCGGGCCTGGGCACGGCTGGCGGGTTCACATTCATGCTGCAGGACCGGAGCAGCGGAAGCGTTCAACAGCTCGCCGAAACTCTCGACAAGTTTACTGTGGCTGCGCGGAAGCGCTCAGAAATCGCTTCGCTGGTAACCACTTTCCGCTCCTCCGTGCCGCAGCTTTTTGTCGACGTTGACCAGGATCGTGTACTAAAGCAAGGGCTGCAGTTCGGGGAAGTCTACCAGACGCTTCAGGCCTTCCTGGGGGGCGCCTATGTAAACCAGTTCAACCGTTTTGGGCGCCAATGGAAAGTCTATCTGCAGGCGGAGCCGGAGTACCGCTCGAGCGTAGACCGAATCAACGATTTCTTTGTGCGAAACTCGAAGGGCGACATGACACCCCTGGCTTCCCTAGTCACAATGAAGCGTGTCTCAGGGCCTGAGTACACCAACCGTTTCAACATGTTCCGAAGTATCCAAATCAACGGCTCCCCTTCTCCCGGTTACAGTTCCGGTCAGGCCATGACCGCCATGGAAGAAGTGGCAAAGGAAGTTCTACCCTCGGGGTTCGGTTACGCATGGATGGACATGTCCTATCAGGAGGAGAAGGCCGCGGGCGGACAAGCAATGGTATTCGGCATGTCTTTCCTGTTTGTCTTTCTCATCCTGGCCGCGCTATACGAGAGTTGGTCGTTGCCCTTCAGCGTTCTTCTTTCTGTTCCGGTGGCGGTTCTTGGATCCAATGGAGGACTGCTGTTGCGCAAGTTCGACAACAACGTCTTCGCCCAGATTGGGCTGATCATGCTGATCGGACTGACGGCCAAGAACGCCATCCTAATCGTTGAGTTTGCCATATTGGAGCATGGGAAGGGGAAAGAACTCGTCGAAGCCGCTCTCGAAGGTGCCAGGTTGCGGTTGCGCCCCATCTTGATGACCTCGTTTGCATTCATTCTGGGGTGTGTCCCACTCTGGGCGGCGAAAGGCGCGGGTGCCATTGGCCGAAAGGTGCTCGGAACTTCGGTGATTACCGGCATGACCGCAGCGAGCGTGCTGGGAGTATTTCTCATACCCGTTTTGTTCGTCGTGGTTGAGCGGATTGCCATCAAAAAGAAAAAGGAGACCGTGGAACTACTCAGGCCCGCTGAAGCCGAGGGAGGACACGATTAATGCGAAAGCCTGCTGTGGTTGCGCTCCTTCCCCTTCTCTTTGCAGGTTGCACTTTCGGTCCGAAATACAAGCGCCCCCAGATTCAGCCGCCCGCCAGCTATTATGCAGAGCCGCAGACGAGGGAGAACTCAGTTGCCGACCTGGCCTGGTGGGACCTGTTCAAGGATCCCGTTCTGCAAGGCCTCATCCGCGAGGCCTTCAAGAGCAACTATGACTTACAGTTGGCCGTGGCTCGGGTCGAGCAGGAACGAGCCCTGCTTGGTGTCAGCCGCTCTCAGTATTATCCGCAAGTTGAATATGACGCGAGCATTTCAGGAGCGCAGTCCCAGCTCGTTCCCAATCACACTTATTACGGTTACAGCTTCAGCACCTTTTGGGAAATAGACCTGTTTGGGCGACTCCGCAAATTGAATGAAGCCCAGCGTGCCGTGTATTTTTCTAGCGAGGAAGCCAGGCGCGACGTCCGCCTCTTGGTCCTGTCCGAAGTGGCTCAGGGATATTTTCAGCTGCGGGCGCTCGACGAGCAGCTGGCCATTGCCCATCGAACGGTCAACAGCTTTCAGGTCACTCTTGAGCTCTTTCAACACAAATTTGCAGGCGGGGCATCCTCGGGGCTTGAAGTTGCTCGCGCGCAAGCGGCGCTGTCGAACGTAGCGGCGGCAATCCCGGATTTCGAACGACAGATCGTGGCGCAAGAGAATGCCCTGGCCTTACTTCTTGGCCGCAATCCTGGGCCGATCGCGCGCGGGGCTGCGCTTGTCGATCAATATGATCCCCCGGACGTACCAGCAGGTTTGCCAGCAACGTTATTGGAGCGGCGGCCTGATCTGCGCGAAGCAGAGCAGAACCTGATCTCGGCCAACGCTAATGTGGGGGTCGCCAAGGCGAACTTCTTTCCCACGATTTCCCTGACCGGTGCACTGGGGGGCATCAGCCCGCAGCTGTCCGAACTTACCGGATCCGGAAAGGCCTGGAGTCTTGCAGGCAACCTGGCGGGCCCCCTATTCACGGGCGGCCGCTTGAAGAACCAATACCGTGCCTCCCTGGCATCGCGCGACCAGGCCAGGATTTCCTTCGAAAAAGCGGTCACACAGGCCTTTGGTGAGGTTTCTACATCGCTCTCCGCGCATCAACAACTTGCCAAAGCTTACCTTGAGCAGCTGCACTCCGTCGAGGCCTACCGCGAGTCCGTCCAATTGTCTTCCATAAGGTACGACAGTGGACTTGCCAGTTATTTCGAGATTGTCGATGCTCAAATTCAGCTATATCCTGCGGAGGGCTCAGCGGTCACCTACGACCTTGGCCGCAAACTTGCGTTGGTCAGCCTCTATCGCGCGCTCGGCGGTGGGTGGAATCTGACTGATTCACAGTGGGCCAGTACGGTTGGAACGCCGAGCTCTACGCAGGCTCCCACTCCCTGAGAATCGCTGTTTATTGAAAGCTACTATAGCCGCGCTTGTAGTTCTGGTGAATTTCACGGCAAGCGGCCAGGAATATCTGAACGCGGCGTTCTCCCCTGGGCAAATACACAAGCCGAAACAGCCCTTCATTGAATACTGTGATAGACGCGCTTGTAATAGGGAAGACTGTATCCTCGAAATTTTTCTTTCGGATAGAGTTGAACCACGACGTTGTGTTGACGGGAATCCGCGGCACTTTCCCCCGTCTTTGTGACTCTAGTCGAATGGACCGGCTTGTAAGTGAGAACATACCTATAGCGAACTGCTAGACCGATCGTCCGAACGATGCGTGGCAAGTCTTCCTCGTCCCGCGCGGTAAATACACCGCCGCCCGTCACTTCGGTTAAAGCCTTCATGTTATGAGGTCCGCGCCGTTCAGCAGGACCAATGTAGTCCTGGCCCGCACCCGAAATCGGCAGGTTAGGAAATTGCGTTTTAGACCCATCTGAAGGGAACGGGCTTCGCTTCTTCTGGTGGGGCTGAAAGATTTCGGGGAGTTCAAACCCAGGTCCGGCCATCACCGCAAAAACCGGTACATCAGCCTCCTCCAACAGCTCATGGGTCTCTCTCAGGTTGTAACGGCTATGATTATCGCCTCCATCGGTGATGATGATCATGGCGCGATGTTGATTTGCCGCCTCGCGTCGGGCGGTACTCACTCCTAGCCAAATCCCGTCAAACAGAGAGGTACTCTCATTCGTAGCCGTCAGTAGCACCGGCAATCTCCGCTGAAGATCTCCCTCATCGCTGGTGAACGGCATAAGTAGTTTGGACCGCGTCCCAATGCTCAATACCGAGTATTCGTCGCCGTGTTGGTCCAGTTCTTGCAATGAATCTAGAAGCGAAAGGGCCGCCTCCTGAACGAAGGGGATCTTCCTCGTCATGCTGGAACTCAAGTCCGCAAGAATCACAAAGGAAACCGGTACCCGCTCTCTTTCGAAGTAGAGGATGTCCTGTTCAACTCCGTCCTCGAAAAGCCGAAAGTCGCTCTTCTTGAGGCCAGTGGCAACGGCCCCCTTATCGTCAAAGATGGTTACGGGAATTTGCACCAGCTCAACGTTTGTAACGATCGGTGTCTGCGCGCGCACTTGAGCATCCGCAACAGGACCGCCTTCTTCCGCCCACAGGTATACGAATAGAACTAGAAAGAACCGCACCACCCGGTTTCCCATCAAGCCTCCGAACCTTGCACCTTTGCGTCACCTATACCTCTCTGCTCGACTTCTGTCAATGCTATTGCGCAATCTGTGTCGCACCTTAAACGAGATGTCCCCTGCATCTACATGATTAGTCAACTTCAGAGGAGTCCCCTGGCATTTTTTGGCAGGGCCTGGGCAACGTGCCGGCCCGAAAATACGCTGCACATGCAATGGATCACTCCCGACCTGGCAGTTTTGTTAGTGTCTGACCCGAAGCGGGGTGTTCAACCTTCTGGTGAAAGGCTGAAGGTGATGACGAGGGGCGCTGCCTGGGTTTGGTTCAAGGAGGGCATGGTGAAGCACCGTATGGCAGTGCTCCTATTGCTTTGCCTGGTAGCTCTGCCCTGTTGTTCTTGGGCGCAAGACGAAAGCGGCGGAGAGGATGACCCAGCCATCACGTCGAGCTTGGGCATGCCTCTGAGCTTCCCACTAAACCCGACCCATCAATACGCTGGACTGGGTTTGGGAGTTAGTACCGGCGTTGGTTACAACCTCGACCGCCATAACGCGTTCGTCGGCGAATTCATGTGGAATTGGCTGTTTGCCTCAGACAGAGCGCTCGAACCGTTTCGCGTCGCCTTACAATCCAACAACGTTAGCGGGCACGGCAACGTGTTTGCCTTTACCGCAAACTACCGATTGGAGTTGCGAGGCAGAACAGGCGGCATCTACTTCATCGGAGGTCCTGGTTGGATTTACCTCACCGCCAGCCTCTCGAGGGCTATTCCTCAAGGAACGCCGGTCCCTTGTAGTCCGATTTATCTTTGGTGGGGATACAACTGCGCTGATGGTCCCGTAATCACCAATTCGACATCGGTGCACTCCAGCGCGGGTGCTCCGGGCCTCAACGGAGGAATTGGGTTTACGGTGAGGACCGGGGAAGCGCCGTACAGGGCTTATGTCGAGTCGCGCTATTACTTCGCGCCGACAGGCAGCGTCAGTACGAAATTGCTTACATTCACGGTAGGCATCCGGTATTAGGCCCTATCCGCTCGTCTACGGAACGAGAACAGCAACGTTGTTAGCCCGCCGTTGCCAGCCGAATCCTTTCTGTCCAGCCGATTTCAAAAGAATTACGCCCCATCTTCATAGACTTGAAGTAGTTCAACTCATCCTACTGGCTAGGGCTGCTTCCATCCAAGCCCTATCTTCTGGAAACCAAACGAAACGGTTCGTCAGGGAGAAGCTCCAGGTATCGCCCGGACACGTGCTTTGAAGCGTACCGGGCGAAAGTTGCTTGCCCTAGGGCAACCTGCCTCCTCAAGATTGCGTGATCCTGGAACATCGGCCGATGTTGAATCCACGCTACACCACGCATGCAGGATGTGTCCCGGATGTAGAACAAAAAATTCGAACCTGCCCTAGAGCATCGACGCGGACGCCGGATTGCCCTTATCGTTTGACAGGCGCGGCTAATCCACGCGCTAAACCTCCGCGGTAGGGTTGAAGGAGCCAAGGGCAAGCGGAATGTCGAAATTTGCGAATCAACAGCGATTCTTCCATCGTCTGGGCACACGAGTCCGCACGTTGCGGAAAAAGCACGGCTATTCCCAGGAGGACATGATTTCTCACGGCTTCTCCGCACGGCATTGGCAACAAATCGAAGCCGGCCGGTCGATCACCGTTTCAACCCTACTGCGTATCTGCGCCGTATTCGAGACATCGGTTGAGCGCCTGGTTCGCGGACTGGATAGAGGGATCTACGAAGACTAGCTCGGCCTGTCCCGCTAATCTGCTCGTGGTTCTTTTTGAACTTGGTGCCTTATAAGGCTTCCGGCTTAAAAAGGGGACCGTCCGTCGGTATGATCTTGCGCCGCGGAAGCTCGTCCAGAGGTGTGGAGGCAAACGCGAAAGGCTGGAACCAGTAGCGTGAACATCCGTATTTTGGTGGTCGACGATTTTGCACCCTGGCGTCTTTTCGTCTCTTCGATGATTCTGCGGGAAGAGCCCGAATGGCACATTGTCAGTGAAGTCGAAGACGGGTTAGAAGCGGTTAACAAGGCCAAAGAACTCATGCCCGACGTGATTCTGCTGGACATTGGCCTTGACAAACTCAATGGTATTGAAGCCGCCCGACAAATCCGCGAAATTGCTCCCGACTTGAAACTGCTCTTCTTGAGCGCTTTTGACTCGATGGAAGTGGTGGAAGAAGCTTTAGATACCGGCGCGAGCGGTTACGTTGTCAAGTTGGACGCCGCAAGCGAGCTGATAGCGGCTGTGAAAGCCGTTCTTCAAGGCAGGCAGTTTGTCAGTAGCAGAATACGGAAACGCATTTCTGCCCGCGCTGCGAATGAGGTTCTCGCATCGCGATCGGCCCAGGCGCCAGAAACGGAGTTCGCTGGCTGCCACGAAGTTCAGTTCTATTCCGATGATGAGGTTTTTCTCGAGAGCATGACTCAGTTCATCGGGGCTGCACTAAAGTTCGGAAATGCCGCGATTGTCATCGCTACGAAACCGCACCGGGAAAAGCTGCTTGAGGGATTGAAAGCTCAAGGGGTGGACGTTGACGCTCTGATTCAACAGGGGGCCTACCTCCCATTGGATGCCGCGGACACGCTTTCCACGTTTATGATCAATGACTGGCCTGACGAGGATCGATTCCTTGAGAGCTTCAGCAAACTCATTGAGTCAACATCAAAAGCCGCGAAGGCTGAACATCCCCGGGTTGCGATCTGCGGCGAAAGAGTCGCTCTTTTGTGGGCGGAGGGTAAAAAGGAAGCTGCGATCCGGCTAGAGCAACTCTGCAACGATCTTGCCCAAACCCGCAAAGTGGACATCCTTTGCGCGTATCCGTCGAGCCTTCACATCCAAGAGGACCAACCTTCGTTCGAGGCCATCTGTCGAGAACACTCCGCTGTTCACGCGCGATGACCAGGCATTTTCACTCCGGCATAGTCACGAACCGTACAAAATCACTCTTGGATTGTGCTCCCAAGCCTCCTTGTAATACCAGACCTCGACGCTTTCGACGACGCGACGTTCGCCGGAGAAGCCGATGATGTGGTTTCTCCCTTCCGGCCAAATCCGGCCTTGAACGGCCAGCGCTTCGGACGTGCCATCTCCGAAGTGGACGACGACACGGTCGAAGAAAATGGCATCGCCACTGACCCGGAACTGAATGGCGTGAAAGACGCCATTACGTCGGGTGACCTCGATCTTCTCATGGTCCCGAGTGCCGTCAATCTCGGTAACGCCCAAGAAATCCCATACCTGTCCTTGGGCCGGGAAAGAGATCGTCGAGGCAATAGCAAGAAAACAGGCCAAAGGCTGCGCAATACGTTTCCTTAGCATTGGTTCTCCGAACCCAGAAATGAAGCCTTGAGCAGAGCCTATAATCATCTGCGTTGACTAACAACATGGTTTACCGCAGGCCTTGCGCAATGATTAACGATTAGCGCTGACGCTGTCTTCGCCAGCGGGCAAGCACGCCCTTCGGGTTCCGGGACTGCTCGCAAAGGATGACTCGAAGCCCGAGTATCCCGAATCCACGAGCAAGCTGACACCCATTCCGCAAAATTGCTCTAGCTCGTTAGGCGCTAAACCGTACGCCGGAATCACATTCGATTCACCCTATCGGAGATTGTCATTCCATGCGCGTCAGGAATCATCTCGTGGCGAGCCACGCATCCGGTTCAGGGCCAGGCGAACCGGGCGGTGACCCCTTGCTTCGGGCAAATCCCCTGACTGCTCTGGAGCAACGACACGGATTCGTCTGTTCCCAGAATATGTGCCTCGTCAGTGTCCGGCACTTCGCGGATACGAGTCATCGGCAATCGCGAATCGAATTGCTGGGATTCAGCAAGGGAGTAGGTCTTGGGAGCAGCAGTCCGGTTAGATCCCCTGAGGCAGGGAGAGGAGTCCCGCGAATTCGAGGGGCGTCTGCGCGAGAAGATTGTTGGGCAGGACGAAGCCGTGCAGGCGGTCGTTGACCTGTACCGCGTGTTTTGTGCCGGCCTGCAGGCAAGGGGGCGCCCAGTCGGTAATTTGCTCTTTCTTGGCCCAACGGGCACGGGAAAGACGCGGATCGTCGAAGTAGCAGCGGAGGTGCTCTTCGGCGATCCGCGGGCGGTGATCAAGGTCGACTGCGCCGAATTCCAGCACTCGCACGAGATCGCAAAGCTTGTCGGTTCGCCGCCGGGATATTTGGGTCATCGCGAAACCCATCCGTTGATCACCCAGGAGGCGCTCGAGCAATACCACACCGAGAAGCTGAGGATCAGCTTCTTGTTGTTTGATGAGATCGAGAAAGCGAGTGACGCGCTGTGGCGACTGCTGCTAGCAATCTTGGACAAAGCAACCTTGATGCTAGGGGACAATCGGCGGGTGGACCTGTCGCAGGCCATGATTTTCATAACTTCGAACCTGGGTGCCAGCAAGATCACAGAGTTGATGACCGGCGGGATGGGCTTTGCGGCAGCGGTCGGGCCGGACGTGAAACCGCGGCTGGATGAGAAAGTTGAGCGGATGGCGTCAGAAGCGGCGAGACGGAGGTTCGCTCCAGAGTTCATGAACCGAATCGACAAGATGGTCGTGTTTCACCCTTTGCGAAGGGAGCAGCTGGAGCGAATCTTGGAGATCGAACTGACCATGATACAGCAGCGGCTATTGGAAACGCCGAGGGGACATTTCGTATTCCGAGCAACGCAAGCTGCCAAGGATTTCTTGCTACGTGAAGGGACGGACCTAAAATACGGAGCCCGGCACTTGAAGCGAGCGATCGAGCGACATTTGGTTTATCCGCTGGCAAGCCTGCTGGCGACCGACCAAGTGACCATGGGCGAAACGATCTCGGTTGATTGGAATGGGATAGCAAGCGGACTAATGTTCCTGAAAAAAGGCATAAGGGGCGCTGCCTCCGGTCATCTGACAAATCGTTGACCTATCTGCCTCAACTTTGTGCCCGAACCCACTTGTCCGCTAGGGGCGTTTGACCAGCACTGCCAACGCTTCCACATATTTCAAAAGGGCTACACCGTGACAACGGTCACCAGGGCTAAAGACGCGACATTTCTCTCTAGACACCGCCTTGCGAGCATGAAGGCACTGTCATTTTTGCCAGTATGACACGCAACCTGACCACGCTTACGTTCGATCTGATATCGAGACGAAGCGTGGTGTGAAATCGCACATACCAATCCGATTGTGTATGCCTAACAGCGGCGAAACGAGGTTGCGTGCGCAAGCCTAACCATCCTGCCATTTCCGTCATGCTCCTGACCGGGCTGATAGGTTTTCTTTCCGGGTGTTCGCACAGCGTGAGTGACGAGGCGATTGCCAGAGATATTCAGGGCAAGATTTCCTCCGATCCGGATACCAAGGACTCACAGGTTAGCGTGGCGGCCAAGGATGGAAAGGTTACATTGAGCGGCAGCGTTAAGTCTCCGGCAGCCCAGCAGAAGATTGACCAGATCGCTCACGAAGAAACTGGAGCTAGCGGTGTCGATGACCAGACCACGATTCAAGCCGAGCAACCCAAGCCTCAGCCGATTGTAATCCCGGCGGGAACGGTTCTTGTGGTAACGACCAGTCAAGCTTTGAGTTCCAAGACCAGCCAGGCGGGCCAAACCTTTCTCGGCACTCTCGCGCAACCAGTGAGTGGGGGCGGACGGACGGCCCTTCCGAAGGGAGCTACCGTAAGCGGCACCGTGATAGCAGCGAAAACAAAAGGCAAGATAAAAGGAGAAGGCGAGTTGGCACTCGCACTGACCAGTGTTTCAACGAAAGGACATACCTATCCGATCCAGACCAATGTGCTGAGCAGCACGATTAAGGGCAAGGGTAAGCGTACTGCCGCTACCACTGGCGGAGGAGCGGCTGGAGGTGCGTTGATCGGTGGACTGGCAGGGGGAGGAAAGGGAGCAGGCATTGGTGCGCTTGTAGGTGCGACCGCAGGATTCGTGGGGGGAGCCTTTACCGGAAACAAGCAGATTGAAATTCCGGCGGAGTCACCGCTCAGCTTTACCTTGACCGCCCCGTTGACTCTCCCACCGCCAGCCAAATGACCGCTTTATCGACTGCGTTGATCGGACGTGCCCCGACCAAATGCGCGCGCTCTGATTTGCGGATCACGTTGCATTCCAGGATATGGCTACTTCCACGCCAATTTCGACCGGGGCGGTCAAGTCTAAGCTGTTGCTAGGCTTGGACGATACCGCGCTCCGGCACGTCCGCGATGCGGCGCAAGTCCGGGGCATGGGACCCAATGAGAATGTCACCGTCGCAGGAGAACGGCCGGACAATTTGTTTTTGCTGCAAGCGGGTCGGGCCCGGTCTTTTATTCACACCGAGTCCGGTTCCGAGATTAACCTGTTGTGGCAAGTTCCAGGGGACGTCATCGGACTCGTGTCGCTGTTGGCCAACCCTCCAAACTACATGGCGAGCGCGACAACGGTCACCGAATGCGAATTCCTGGTCTGGGACCATCGAACAATCCGCAGGCTGGCAAAAGCATACCCCCAACTTACCGAGAATGCCTTCCGCTTGGCGGTGTACTATGTCGGAGCGTACATGAAGCGGCATGCCAACCTTATGACGAAGGGTCGAGCGTCAAGGCTCGCCCAAGTACTGCTCCAACTGGCCACCGATGCGGGCGAGGTGCAGCCGTCGGGGATAAGCATTGACATTACCAACGAGCACCTCAGTTCCCTTTCTGACATCAGCTCTTTCACCGCCAGCCGGCTTCTCTCTCGATGGCAGCGCGATGGGAAGCTGGTAAAGGAGCGCGGCCGCGTGACACTGCTCGCCCCCGAGTCTCTCATGCTCGGTTAGCGGCCGCCGAAGCGTTCAAAGTGCCTTGCAGCGCAGGCAATGGGCCAGTGCACGCAAATGGGGCGGACATCTTAATGTCACTGTGCACCTCGAAGGATATTCGTTGATGGAGGAGGGGCCAGCATGGATGGATGCATGCATTGCAAAAGGCAGGGTCACACGGATTGTACAAACGCACTCACCAAGATCAAGTCCAAGGGACACATTGCCATCACCAGTCCGCTCGGTTAAGACGTCAGCTTCGCGCGAAAGATCGAGACGCGCGATGGCCGGAAAATTCGCGCCCTAACCAATCTCCTTTGGCGAAGCTTGGACTGATACCCGTTCGATGGACTATCCGCCCGCTGCTCGAATTAGACCTAACAACCAGAAGGAGAAACCGAGCGGAGTCCTGTTGCCCTCCTGCTATTATAGTTCGCTATGGACAAGAAACAAAAGAATTGACCATCGAGGAGCTAAGATGCGGCGAGCCAACAGGGAGAAGGATCATGAATCGGATTAGGGAGAATATAGTGTTCGATGTTATGCTTTCGCTCGTGCTGGTAGGTTGTGCTTCTACGCCGCCCGCCCGCGCACAAGCGCGTGCCTCAGCGACCGCCATCTTGAATCCCGAATCCGGAACGGATCGGTTCCTTTGCGCTGGAGCAAGCAACCGGCGGCGCCGGAGCGCTGTTTTGGGCTGGCCAAGTCGAAACTGAGCGTCGCGGATCTTAGCGAGGTGTCAAAAGTAGTGCGGGGAATGGACGCAATGTTAAAGGCGGCTCCGCAACCGAAAAGCACGTCGCCTCCGGATTCCCTGGCGTCCTCCTTGCCTGGAAGCACGGGTGGACTGGCGTCGGCGGCCAATGCGTTCAAATCGCTGGGGCTGTCCCCTGGGATGGCAGGTAAGTTCGTGCCCGTCCTGACGCGATAGGTGCAAGCAAAGGGCGGCCTGAGCGTGGCGTCCCTTCTTGCAGGGGTGCTGAAGGTAGGTCTGGAGTAGCCCTAGCTACCTCGAAGGAGAGCAAAATGAAAGGTTTTTTCATAGTCCTCTTATTAGTCGCTGTGTTTCTAGCGTCCGCGGCTAATGCCAACGATAAAAAAGAACACGAACGGATGGAAAACGCCGGAAAAGTTATCACGGAGATTATAAACATTCCTGATAATATTCCCGAGGGACTTCTGGATAAGGCCAAGTGTGTCGTCGTGTTGCCGTCCGTGGTCAAAGGCGCTTTCATCGTGGGCGCCAATTACGGCCGCGGCGTGATGACCTGCCGTGGCGGCGCCAATTTCGACGGATCCTGGGGAGCGCCCACGATGATGGCGCTCGAGGGAGCAAGCTTTGGCTTTCAGATTGGCGGACAAGCCACGGATTTCGTCTTGTTGCTCATGAATGAGCGGAGCGCCAAGGGCGTTCTGACCAGTAAGGTAAAACTCGGTGCCGACGCCTCTGCCGCTGCCGGCCCGAAAGGCCGGGATACTTCCGCAGAAACCGATGCCACCATGAGGGCCGAAATCCTCAGCTACTCTCGAGCGCGCGGTGCTTTTGCAGGAGTTTCTCTCGAGGGTTCCACGCTACGTCCCGACGGCAGTGCCAACAAGAATCTGTATGGCAAAGAGATCAGTGCCCAGGATATTGTGCTGAATGGCGCAGTTCCGGCGCCACCCAGCGCCAAAGAATTACTTGCGACTCTTAACGCCAAGTCTCCGAAGAACAAATCGTGACCGAAGGCCGCACCTGTAAGTTCTTCCAGTAGCTCAACAACCGCACCAACCGTAAGCTCAAGTCGGCATTTTGAAATCCACGCGATTTCTTCATACCCGCTTGGTCAAGTGGGGAAGGCCGTGAAAAGACTTTTTGTAGTTCTGGTGCGAGCCGGAGTGTGGCTGGTTTGCGAGAGTAGGGCAAACGCAGAGACACTCTTGCCTCAGCCGAGCGATCCACACGTGATTAGCATTAGCAAAGGGAATCAAGCGGCCCGACCGTAGTCTCTCGATCGTCTCCGTGATTGCCTGTTGCCACTCGATGAGTCTCGTATGCGTGCTTTGAGAGCCTTGCCGGTCGCTTTGGCGTTCGTCGCCATGCCTGGAGCCCAGTGTGCGCCGCAATCCACCGACATGCTCGACAAAATTGTCGCGCAAGAGCAGGCGGAGATAGAGTCCCTTCGTCAATACTCCCCGGTCGTCGAGACTTACATCCAGATTCGCCGCCCGGACAAACAGGTTGGCGTAGCGCCCGGAGGAGACAAGTATTTTCTCGGCCACGCGCTGCTGGCGAAAGGTGTGGAGCTCATACCGCTGGCTAAGGACACTAGAAGCAAACACAACAAGCTAGTGGGCAGCCTCGCGAACTTCTTTTCCATGGAGTTTGTTCCGAGGGGCTTTCTGCAAATGATTTACGTGGACATGAATGGGTTCGACCGCGAACATTATGAGTTTTCTTATATACGCCGCGAGTTCCTGGGCGAAGTTCGCTGTCTGGTCTTCGACGTGGGTCCTCGAGTGAAATCAGAAAAGGGACGCTTCGTAGGGCGCATCTGGGTCGAGGATCAGGACTTCCACATTGTGCGTTTCAATGGCGTCTACAACGGCTCGGCAACGTTCAGCCACTACTTCAGCTTTGACAGCTGGCGCGAGAATGGAGGAAAAAACCAGTGGCTGCCTGCCGTCATCTTCTGTGAAGAAGGTAATGTCGAGTACCCCGTGACGAAGAAGCAGATATTTCCGGCCTTTCGGGCACAAACGCGGCTCTGGGGCTACGCGCTGAGCGGCGTTCCCAAAGAGCAAGAGTTGAGTAGAGTACTCGTCGAAGCTCCGGTAGCGGATCAAACGAAAGACGCCAACGACTATTCTCCGTTGCAGGCGGAACGCACCTGGGCTCGCCAAGCGGAAGATAACGTCATCGAAAGTTTGGAGAGGCTTGGTTTGATGACCCCGTCTGGGGAAGTCGACAAAATTCTCGAAGGGGTGCTCAACAACCTGGAAGTCAGCAACGGCCTCGACATCCAGCCGCAGGTCCGCTGCCGAGTGCTGGTGACCTCCACCTTTGAGTCCTATGCCATCGGCCACACCATTGTCCTGAGTCGTGGCTTACTGGACGTGCTTCCCGACGAGGCTAGTCTTGCCGCAATCTTGGCACACGAACTCGCTCATGTCGTGCTTGGACACCGTATGGACACCCAATTCGCATTCTTCGATCGCCTCCGCTTCGACGAGAAGGACGCGCTTCGTCACTTCGCCTTCTCACGGAGCCCCCAAGAGGAACTTGCGGCAAACCAGAAAGGCGCAGAGCTGTTGATGAGGTCCCCGTACAAGGACCAGTTGACCACCGCGGAGCGGTTTCTCCAGGACCTCCAGCGTCGCTCCAAAGAGATTCCGAACCTGATCAGCCCGCATCTAGGAGACAGCATCCTCGCGAATTGGACCATTGCCACAGGTGCGACATCCGCCCAGGAGTCGACGGGAAAAACTGCCAATGGTCTGACCGCCGCTTCGGTAGTCGCTTTGCCCCTCGGTGGCCGCATCAAGCTTGAGCCCTTTGACGGTCAGCTGCATCTGCTCAAGTTCAGGGCGGCGGGCCCGGCGGCTGAATACGAGAAGATGCCATTCGAAGTCACTCCGGTGGTTCTCTATCTCACCCGCCAAGACGGAGCGCCAACTCAAAAAGCTGCCGAACAGCCAGCAAGGTCAGATCCGTAGGTCCAAGCGCTTGAAATTCGATTGCTCGACAAACCCGATTGCGGGTTTGCATTGGGGGATCTTATATAGTAGGAGAAAAATGCCGGGTCCGGTGAGGCGTTTACCGGGACTTAAACCAAGGCTGTCACTTGATCGAGTATCCGCGAGCGTCCATGCATGCAGAAAATGCTCGTTTGAAGGTGTCGATACCCTGTTGGTGCGTGGCTCTTGCTTGCGCTTCCTGTTGCTGCTGTTGTTGCGCAGTGGCCTGTGCTGCCTGCTGCTTGGCCGCTTTGTTAGCTTGCCTTTGCTTTGCTCCACCCACCATAGTCCCCGCAGCGGCTCCAGCCCCCGCTCCTTTGCCCGCTTCATCGTCAGCAATCGCCCCAATCGCGGCACCTCCGGCAGCGCCCCTGGCAGCACCTCTTACACGCCCTCCTTTTGCCTGCTTAGCATTGTCCGCGGCGGCCTGTTGCTCTGCTTTCTTCTGTTCCTCAGTCTTGGTTGCTGGGGGTGGAGCCTGGGGGTCGATTCCCGATTGTTGTTTGGCTGAAGCAAAGCACTCGTTCTCATCCTTCAGCTGCTGGTCTGCGGTCTGCTGCTTCTTCGGATAGGCAAACATGCCAATGCTCTGCGCCGGGGACGACGCGGCTTGGGATTGTTGTGTCGCGGGAGGCGCCGATGTTGCACCGCTCGCTGACGGGGATTGGGCAAGAAGTGGGCTTGCGAAACACAAAGTCATAATGGTTACCGCGTGTTTGACCATGGAATGTCTCCTTCCAGTCCGTCGAAGATGATGTAAACCCGCTCAATCCAAGCTTTAGCAGGCAAATTGACCGCGTTGGCTCGGCTGCTAGCTTTCATCCCAGAGGGGCCCGGCTCAGTCCCCAACTCGACCTAAAATTGGGTCCTCCTGCGCCGGCCCCCAGTGCAGAGGCGTGCTGAAGGCTATGGCTTTGCTCTTGGCGAAAAAGCTGTCAAAACTACCAGGGGCTTGCTTCGAATTCGACGTGACTTCTCCGGTAAGAACTCATGAAAAATAGCCTGGCCTCGTCCTAAGTCTTTGGTTTTCAATACGTACTCTCGCCGTTTCTCATAACAGCGCATGAATCGGGCGCTAGAGCTGCACGTTCTTCAGCATCGCCTCGTAAGTTGACTGAAAGCGGTCGAACTGTGACTGAGGGACCACAAAGACCATGAAGATGACGGAGCCGTCGCGCTGCGGGCCGGTCACCAGCCAGTCTCGCTCCTTCTGAGGTTGAACGTTGGAGGCAAGGAAGGAATCTCTAATTTCTTTCTCAATGGCCTGTTCGCAATGCCAGGATTAGGGTGGTCGCCGAGCCATTCCGGCGGCGCTTGGCCGCACTGTGATTCGACGGTCTTGAAGAAATCGGCCTTTGGGTTGTAACCAGCCTTGTAGAGGGCCATGGCGCCGACCGCGTCGGCCTGCGATTCGTCGCGCGGGAGTACTTCAGCATGAGCCCTTGGGTCCCCATTTGAATTCCGATCTGCGCAAGTTCTCCGATCGTTCCTCCCACCGTTGCGCCAAGAGCCCCTTCGGCGATTCCAGCGAGCAAGCCCGTGGTTTGCGCCTTGCTGGCCCGTTTCGCGGAGTGCTGCTACTCATGAGGCGCGATGGAACGCTCTGGTCTGGCACCGGCGTAATTGCGCCTCAAGGACGGAGCAGGCCTATAGAATCTCGCATAATACAGTGACAATCGGGTCAAAAAGAAAGGCCCGCATATTTCAGAAAGGAAAACGGTAGTTCGGGTGAACGGCGCACGCGCGCCATGCCGCTACGGACTGCCGTGCCCGCCTCGGCAAGGTCGTCGGCGCAACGGTTGGCCAATTCTTGCCCTTTGAGGTTTCCCCAGAGCGGTTCCACAGGATTAAGATCGGGGGCGTAACCCGGTAGCTTTTCCACGCGGAGCCAACGGCGCTGCTGCCGTAGATAGGCCTGCATGCGCCGACTCTTGTGGGCGGGCAGCCCGTCCCATACCAGAACCGCTTTCCGGCCGCGCAGCTCTCGGCGAAGCTCCTTCAGAAAGATAATCAGACTCTCCGAGTTGTAACTGCCTCGGCGAGTCTGAAAAAACAGACGGCCGCGACGCCCGTCCCACCGATAACCGAGAGCGGCAGCAATCGACATCTTCGACCAATTGAAGGCGTGAATCAGGACCGGTGTTTCGCCTTTCGGCGCCCAGGTTCTCCGGACCGAGGGGCGCTGCGAGACTCCGCTTTCGTCTTCAAAGAAAATCGAGGCTTTTCGTCGACGAGCGTTTTTTTTACCGCTGGCCATTTCTTGGTCAGCCAAAACTTCACTTTCTCCGGATCACGCTCGCGAGCCTGCTTGGTCGGTCGTTGTAGGCTCCAGTCTATGGCCCCCAGAATCTTCCACACATGTCCGGGGTGATAATGCACGCCGGTCAATCGCTCGATCACCGTGGCCACCCGAGGTAATGTCCATAAATCCGTCGTGAAGCCATGGGCCCGAGCGCCTCGCCGCAGCTCCTTCGCAATTTGCGGGAGTTGTTTCGCATTGAGCTTGGGTTTGCGACCCGCCCGCCCCGCACCCCGCAGGGCACCAGCACCACCACGCCGCCAATCTCGATACCATCGACTGACACTCTGGCGACTCACCCTCAGCTCGCGCGCAATGGCGGCCAAGATCAGCTTGCCGGCAGCAAACAAGCGCCCCGCGCGGTTGCGTCGCTGCTCCATCCCTCCAAAATCTCGACGAGGAGAAAAAGGTGTATGCATACCGTCAGCATAGACGATACACTCTCATTTGTCACTGTATTATGCGAGATTCTATAATTGGGCTGGAAGTAGGAAGCCACGATGTGAGCGATTGCTGCTTCGAGGCTCAGGCCCGCGGTTAAAAGCGCCTGAATCCAGATACGGTGGAAGGCTGCAGGATTCATCTCCGAGACCGTGATGATGCGGTCCAGAGCCTCCAACTGCCAGCCGTGACCGAGTTCTTCTCGCGAGATACGTTCGTGGAGTTCCTTGCGGAGTTGTTCCATTTGTTTGGAGCTGAGCGAGATCATTTCCTCGTCTTTGTCGATCGTGGTCATGTATGTTCCTGTAGTCTTTCTTCGGTGATTTCGAGCCTTTCTCCAGTTTCGCTAGCCATGGTCCTCCCCAGCTGTCCCAGCCTTCGGAGACTGGGACCCCAGAGAGAGGGATGCGCAACTTGGATCTAGGCGGTGATGAAGAGTGTCCGGCCGCCGCGGTTTACCAGGAGCAAGGGATTCGTGGCATCCTTGTGCATCGCCTTGTAGAAGTCCGAGACATTCTTCACGGGTTGATGGTTGACCTCTTGGACGACGTCGCCTTCCCGGAGTCCGGAGTCGGCCAGCGGGCTGGATGGGTTCACGTGCTTCACCACTACACCGGTTGTCGTCGGAGGCAGGTTCAACTGCTGTGCGATGTTCGGAGTCAAATTGGCGACTTCGATACCGGCCGAAGCCTGCTGCTGGTCGCCTGTCTCGTTGTTATTTTCGGCCTGTTCTGTGGGCAATTCATGCAGCTTGATGGTGAGCTCGCGCTGGCTGCCATCATGCACCACTTTTAGTTTGGCTTCCGAACCAGGTTGCATCATCGATATGGTCATGCGCAATTGATTGCTGTTCGTCATTGGCTTGCTATTAACCTCCAGGATGATATCTCCCCGTCGTAAGCCAGCGGCTTGCGCCGGGCTGTTCGGGCTGACGTCGCCGACCAGGACACCGCGGGGATCCTTTTCTCCGAACGCTTTGGCGATCGCTGGAGTAACGTCCTGCGGATAAATGCCCAGATAGGCGCGCGTCACTTTTCCGTTTTTCAAAATCTCTTCCATGACCGTGCGAGCGAGATTCGAGGGAACGGCGAAGCCGATGCCCTGGTTGCCACCGGATCCGTGAGTGATGATCGCGGTATTGATTCCGATCAGCTCACCGCGGTCGTTGATCAGGGCGCCGCCGGAATTGCCCGGATTGATGGGCGCGTCGGTCTGGATAAAGTCCTCGTAGTCTTCAATGCCGAGGTTGCCGCGGCCCGTCGCGCTAACGATGCCTTTGGTGACGGTCTCTCCAACGCCAAAGGGATCACCGATGGCCAACACCGTGTCTCCGACTTCGGCCTTAGACGAGTCTCCGATGGTGATGGGGAACAGGTTGCTGGCCTCAATTTTGAGAACGGCTATATCTGTCTTGGGGTCAGTGCCAACAACCCGGCCCTGCAATTCCCGCTTGTCGGAAAGTGTGACGCGCACATCCGTGGCGCCATCGACGACGTGATTGTTGGTGAGGATGTAGCCTTCCGGGCTGACGACAACGCCGGAGCCCAGGCTCTTCTCGCGATGATCGCGAGGCTGTGGCAGAGCAAAGCTTCCGTCGCCATCTTCGCCGCCGAAGAACTGGCGGAAGAACGGCATCATCTCTTCAGGGGACTCCGACCGCGCCCGGACGACCCTGGAGGACGATATATTTACAACCGCCGGCAAAACCGACTTGAGAACCGGAGCATAGCTGTTCCGGCTCGGTCCGTCATGGGCGTCAGCCAGTTTTAGCGAAGCTGGAGGATTGTTCGCGGACATCTTCTCGTGAGCTACGCCCAGTCCAACGGCGCCAACAAAGAAAGCCAATCCAATAACGGAAGGTCTTGAAGTAATCCAAGACTTGGTTCGATTCATTTCTTATCTCCTAGCAGATCTTTGACCGGCCCGCAGGCTTGCATTGGCCAAACATGGCCCGGTCTCTCTAGTTCAGACGCGGAGAGGTGTGGGCGTGATTCTCCCTACCAATGGGGAGATGGGGTCCCGACGAATGAGTATGCCCGAAGTTTCGGGCGTAGCTTCTGCCGGCTCGGGCAAAGTTGGTATTCTGTTCTGGCAGCTAACTAACTGACATGCACGCGAATAAGCCCCAGCCCGGACTTTCGGAGAAAGCGCCGGGGCCTGGTTTGTCCGAGCACGGGCTCCGCACGGTCCTGCTTCTGGCGTTCGGTGGATTGTTGGCTCTTATGCTCGTGGCGAGCGTGAGCGCGTTGCTCTCCTTGCGCCAGCTTCATGCGGTTGAACAACAAGTTGCCAGCCGCTTCTTGAGTCGCACGCAGGCGCTTTCCGAGGTCGTGATCTCTGTACATATCTATGACGACCAGTTGGCAGAATTCCTTCTGGACGATCGAGCGGTAGAGCTGCGTGAGTCAGGTCCTGAAATTGCCGAGCGCGCGGCGAAAGTTCATTCCGCCCTCCGGCGCTACCCCTCGGACGGTGGACCCCGGGAACGGCAGTTACTCGAGGAGATCGAAGAGAGTCTTTCCCAACAAGAGAGCATTTCCTCCGCGATGTTGTCTCTTACTCCGGGCGATCGCAAGACGCGATCCCCGAAGTTTATCCAGGAGCAGCTCCTACCGCGCAGCTTGAGCATTCTCCAGGTTTCGCAACAAATTGCCTCCCTGAATGGCCAGGAGCTTGCCAAAAGCAACCAGGATCTTCTGGCGAGGTTCGCTTCGCTGCAATCCAAGCTCAAGTCCATGCTTCTTGCCGCTTTGACGGCAGGGCTAGTGCTGTCACTCCTCGGAACTTTCTATGTCCTGCATCTCGAGCGCCAGGAACGGGAGCGTTATCTCGCACTAGCGGACAACCGCCTCGAGCTCGAAAAATTGTCCGCGCGGCTCTTGGATATCCAAGAGCAGGAGCGCCGGTCGATCGCCCGCGAGCTTCACGACGAAGTGGGGCAGTCATTGGAAGCACTCCTGGTGGATCTGGGGCGCTTGTCCAGACTTGCGCCCGCGAACGAAGAAGCCATGCGCGGGCAGATTGCCAACCTAAAGACCCTCGCCGAGAATTCCGTTAAGACCGTTCGCGATATTGCGCTACTGCTGCGGCCTTCGATGCTCGACGACTTGGGCTTGATTCCTGCTCTGGAGTGGCAAGCGCGCGAAGTATCGCGTCGCGGCGAGATGGAAGTGGAAGTCCATCCGGAAATGGTTTCCGAACACTTGCCCGATGAGATCAAGATTTGCGTCTACCGCCTCGTCCAGGAAGCGCTCAATAACGCTGCAGCTCACGCCTCGGCTAAGAACGCGCGCGTTTCGGTGACTCAGGGCCCCGAAAGGCTTGAAGTCGAAATCACGGACGATGGTCAGGGCTTTGATCCACAGCGCGTGCGCGGCATGGGCCTCCTCGGTATGGAAGAGCGCGTGAAGCGGCTTGGCGGCAAGCTGAAGATTGAGTCGCGCGCCGGAGGCGGCACTAGGATCATGGCGGAACTCCCCTTAAAGCTGGCCAACTCCGCCTAGTCTCATGAAAAAGATTCGCATTCTTCTCGCCGACGATCATCAGCTCATGCGGAGCGGGCTGCGCCTTTTAATCGAGCAGCAACCAGATCTCACCGTCGTTGGGGAGGCGGCCGACGGCCGAGAAGCGGTCGCCCTTGCGAAGTCACTGCGGCCGGACGTCGCGGTCATGGACATCAGCATGCCAAATCTCAACGGCATCGAGGCTGCTCATCAAATCACGCAGAGCCACGCGGAAACCGCGGTGATTGTGCTAAGCATGCATCCGGATGAAAGCTATGTTCTGCGCGCCCTGAAGGCTGGCGCGAAGGGCTACCTTTTGAAGGATTCGGCTGAGTCGGACCTGATCGCAGCGATCCGTGGCGTCGCGCGCGGCAAATCGTTCTTTAGCCCGGCTGTGAGCAAAGTTCTTTTGGACGACTACCTACGCAAGCTGAAACGCTCCGGTGCGGAAGACGCATACGATCTGTTGACTCCGCGCGAGCGGGAAATTCTGCAACTCGTGGCGGAGGGAAAATCGAACAAAGAAGTGGCTAATCTTCTGAACCTCAGCGTGTACACGGTGGAGACTCATCGCTCCAATATCATGCAGAAGCTAAACCTGAAAGGCGTTCCGGAATTGACGCTTTACGCCGTGCGCAAGGGAATCATCTCCTAGCCGTTCTCCCGCCTGTTTGCCTGAGGTGGTTTTTAGATCCGATTGCCCCAGGACAACGACGTCATAACGTCGGAAGTATTAGCCTCCATGAGGATGCCGTTCGAGAAGTGCGCAAGCCGTCTTCCGGCAAGTCCGCCATTCTGTCAAAGCCTTTTAAGGAGATCCATTTACCGTGCGGTTCCGAGACCCTTTTCTCGCAATGGTTGCTCTCTCGGGATTTGTTCTGATGTTGTCATTCGTAGCCAAGGAGTCCGCTTCTGCGCGGCCAGTTTTCCCTGAGGAACGCCGCTTACGCCTTTTCCATACTCACACCGGCGAGCGCATCGACATAGTCTATCGCCGTGGCGACGCTTACCTCGACGACGCACTTGGCAGGCTGGATCACTTTTTGCGTGACCACCGCACCGGCCAAGGGCTTCATTACGATCCCCATCTGTTTGATCTTCTGACGGACCTTACAGCCGCTGCAGGCAAGCCCGATGCCGAGATAGCCGTCGTCTGCGGCTACCGTTCGCCATGGAGCAACGAATTCCTGCGGGCCCACACCGCCGGCGTTGCCAAGCACAGTCTCCATATGCAAGCCAGGGCAATCGATATTCGTCTCCCAGGGGTCTCCACACGCGATCTCCGAAGTGCTGCCCTGTCGCTTCACCGCGGAGGAGTCGGATACTATCCTCGTTCAGGATTCATTCATGTTGATACCGGCCGCGTCACACAGTGGTGCTTCGGCTGTTCTGACGGCCTTGCCGATTAGCGGTCTCAAGCGACGCGGCCGCTCCGCAGCCCTTTGCGCCCTTTGGATGTCGCCTCGGGATGGCTGCCTTGGAGAGACTGCCCCCTTTAGGCCACCGGCGCTTACAGTGATTTGCTTGGAGCAACGCGAGCGAGAAATTGACAAGACGGCAGCCGTGCAAAGTGAGGCGCAAGCCCGAGCAGGGAGGCTAGCTCATGGATGAAACGCCGTTCCAGTAACTTGCCAAGGACGCCAAGACCGACTACTGCACCACCTTGGCGCGAAGACGCGCGAATTCATCGTCAGTGATGGATTCTGATATCTTGAGCCGATCAAGCTTTTCGATTTCATCTAAGCTGAAGGCCATCGCGCTCTTAATCCCATCGCCTGCCTGCTGAGCTCGCGCCGCGTTGCGCTGACAGTTGGAAGCGTTCACCGACCGATTGAGTTTGGTCAGCGTGACACTCATTTGGCCCCGCGAATCCAGCCACGGAAAGGCGACTTACGGGCATGTTGGTGACGTGCACGTAAAGATTACGTGCGACGCCGGACCAGCAAGGCAGACACTTCAGATCCCGCCTGAGAAAATCGGAAGATGTTGTCGATGAATAGCAGCACCTCCTGGTGCTTCTCCTCGCGAAATTCCCTGATGGCAAGCCCCGGTAGTGCCACTCGTAGCCGACCACTGGGTGGTTCGTTCACTTGGCCATAAACGAGGGCAATTTTGGATTCACTGAGGGAGATGCATACTTCGATTGATCGGCATTGGTGGACCAAAGAACGACTACCGAGCGAGGCCCTGCCCGATATGTTTGTCCAGAAACTGAAGATGCGCTTTGCCACGGCACAATGTCTTGAGGCGGGTCCAAAAACGTATCGATCCACCGTCTCCACACTCCGCCCTTCTCCTCGTCTATGTGTGGCAGCTGGAACTCAAGAGGCTCCCAATAGGCGTTAAAGATGAAGCAGGCAAGCAAGCCTTCCCTGCGTAACTCGACATTGAGGGCAATACTGTGCGAATGATGGCCCCAGTCCGGCCGATTCAGTTTTACTCCATGCCAGCTCTTCGTCGCCTGCCTGATTAACTCACTCAGGGTCAGCCGTTCGCGCTCGGGGCCGGTGTCTCGCAACAACCGCCTCGCGGTGAGTAGTTTTACAAACCGATGGATATCTGCATGGTTCCTGAGCAAGGACCAATCGTACCAGTTGGTTTCGTTATCCTGACAATAGGCGTTATTGTTGCCATGCTGCGTTCGACGGACTTCGTCGCCCATAAGGAACATAGGCAAGCCAAGCGAGAGCATTAACACGGTGAAGAAATTCTTCACCTGACGGTTTCTCAGCCTCTCAATTTCAGGATCATCACTCAGCCCCTCAACGCCACAATTCCAGCTGCGATTGTCGTCGGCGCCATCACGATTATTTTCACCATTGGCCTCGTTGTGTTTCCTGTTGTAAGAAACGAGGTCGTTGAGAGTGAATCCGTCGTGACAAGTCACAAAGTTGACGCTCTGTTCGGCTTCGCGTTCTTCATGCCTGTAGATTTCGTGGCTACCAATCAATCTGTCCGCAAAGCGCTGCACGGAACCTTTTTCTCCGCAGAAAAAACTCCTCACGTCGTCGCGGAATTTACCGTTCCACTCTTTCCAGCTGTCCCCAAGAAAGCTCCCCACCTGATACAGCCCGGCCGCATCCCACGCTTCAGCGATTATCTTTGTCCCGGCAAGTGCTGGATCCGACTCGATGTCCCACAGCACGGGGGGATTGGGCATGACATGGCCGGATGAGTCGCGCGCGAGAACCGAGGCGAGATCAAAACGAAAACCATCCACATGCATCTCTTCGACCCAATAGCGCAGACTATCGACGATCATTCGGCGAACGATCGGATGATTCGCGTTCAGCGTATTTCCCGTGCCACTATAGTTCGCATAGTGCGACCGGTCGTGCTCCAAAACATAATAAGCGTTGATGTCTGGCGCGCGCGCTGCAGAGGGCTGGTGAAGACCTTTGCGAAAGTTAAGCCCTTGAGACGCTCGCCGAGTCCCCGGGCAGTGTGCTCCCCATGTTCTGTGAGTGGCAGGTCAGTCAAGCCAGTATGCTGGCCCGACAGGCTCCAGAGAGTCTCACCGTGCCGCGCTAAATAAACGACGGGCCAGTTCGTCCTTCATCGCCTCGTTGTCCTCCCCCGCTGTCCACGAATTTCATACGCAACCCACCCAACGTCGTCACTGGTGCTTCGGAGAAAATCAACGTAATGGTGCTCAGTGGACTCGTAGTTCCTCGACTTTCGGCGGTCGCCCCAGCTGTGAGGAACAGGGCCCAGCCAGAATGCAACGGACGGTGTCGCGTGCGATCAGGAGTTCTTCGTCGGTTGGAATTACGAAGGCATGCAAACGGGAATCATGCGTGCTGATTTGGCTTTCCAATCCGACCGTTTGCTTGTTTCTGTTGTCATCCAACCTCAGACCCGCCCATTCGAGCCCGTGGCAGATGCGGGCGCGGATTTCTGGCGAGTTTTCTCCGATCCCTCCGGTGAAAACAACCGCGTCCGCACCCCCCATGCATGCGAGGAATGCTCCAATGTATTTTCTTGCGCGATAGCAAAAGACCTCGATTGCAAGGCGCACCCGGCGGTCGTCATGCTTCGCTTGTTCTTGCAGCAATACGCGCATGTCGTTGGTCAGCCCGGAGATGCCGAGCAATCCGGACTGGGTGTTGAGCAGCGCTTCCGTTTCGCCGGCGGATAGGCCTTCCTTGGTGGCAATCAGGCTCACAATCGCCGGGTCGATGTCCCCCGACCGTGTTCCCATCACCAAACCTTCCAGCGGCGTCATCCCCATCGACGTGTCTATGGAGCTTCCACCTCGAATCGCCGCCGCCGAGCATCCATTCCCGAGGTGCAAGGTGATGATATTGGTTTGCTCCGTGCTCACTCCAGCCAGCATCTGGTAGCGCTCGGTGACATAGCGGTGCGAGGTCCCATGAAATCCATAACGGCGAATGTGGTGCCTTCGGTACAAGTGGTAAGGGACAGCGTACAGGTAGGCGTGCTCTGGGATCGAATGGTGGAACGAAGTGTCGAAGACCGCGACCTGCGGCAAATTTGGACCGAATACTTGCCGTGCCGCCAAAATGCCCTTGATGTTATTCGGGTTGTGCAACGGCGCTAACTCGATGCAGTCCTCAATCCCCTTGAGCACCTCGTCGTTGATCAGCTTGGATTCCCCAAACAACTCGCCGCCATGAACGACGCGATGGCCAACGGCGTGGACGTCGCCGACGGCCTGGATTTCGTGGATTCCCGAAGCGTCCGAGGTGATCCACCGCATGAGGTGTTCCAATGAGGCCTGCATGTCCCGCGTCGAGACACTGAACTTCTTCCTTGAGCCATCACGCACCAGCACAACGATAAGTACTTCTCCCCCGAACCGGTCAATCTGTCCCCGACACAGGCGCACATCTTTATTCGCGGCAATTGCGTCACGGTCCGTGGCGATCAACTGAAACTTCAGGCTGGAGCTTCCCGCGTTGAGTACCAGGACATTCATCAGCAGCTCGTCAAGAGAGAGGTCATCGACAAGATCGGTGGTTTCTAGTACGGCCACTTCCAGGCGGCAGCATCAGGCCTGTCTGTGCCGTGCTCGTAGGCATAATTTCGGCACGATATCTGTTCGTTAAGGAATTTCTCTTTTGCGTGGGCACCGATTCGCTGAAGCTTCGGAACGCGTTTAATAACATCCATGGCCAAGCTGAACCGATCAATGTCGTTCTCGATGGCCAACTCCAAAGGAGTGTTGATATTGCCCTGTTCCTTGTAACCGCGGACGTGCATATTGCGGTGATTCGTGCGGCTGTAAGCCAAACGATGGATGAGCCACGGATATCCGTGGAAATTAAAGATGACGGGTTTGTCGACGGTGAAAAGCGAATCAAAATCTTGGTCACTCAGCCCGTGAGGATGTTCCGAGCTCGGCTGCAGTTTAAAAAGGTCGATTACGTTGACGTAACGAATCTTGAGATCGGGAAATTCTTCGCGCAGCATCGCAATGGCTGCCAAGGCTTCCTGCGTCGGTATGTCACCGGCTGAGGCCAGCACAACATCCGGTTCGTTGCCCTGGTCATTGCAGGCTTTCTCCCACATGCCGATCCCCTTGGTGCAGTGGGTTATGGCGGCCTCCATGTCCAAGTATTGCAGGTGCATTTGCTTGTCGCAGACGATCACGTTTACGTAGTTTTCGCTCTTCAGACAGTGATTGGCCACTGACAGCAGCGAGTTGACATCCGGAGGAAGATAAATGCGTGTAACAGCGGAACTCTTGTTGACGACAACGTCCAGGAAGCCCGGATCCTGGTGTGTGAAACCATTATGGTCCTGTCTCCAAACCGTTGACGTGACCAGGATGTTCAGCGACGCAACCTTTTCCCGCCACGACAGGTGATTGCAGATCGACAGCCACTTCGCATGTTGGTTGAACATCGAGTCGATGACATGGATAAAGGACTCGTAGGACGAAATAAAGCCATGGCGTCCTGTAAGCAAATACCCTTCGAGCATGCCTTCCACCGTATGTTCACTCAGCATTTCGATTACCCGGCCGTCACGAGCAAGTTCTCCGCCGTCCGCATCTTCGGGAAAGTCCTCCGCAATCCAGAATTTCTTACTGACCGCATAAATATCATTCAGTTTGTTGGAAGTGTTTTCGTCTGGTCCGAAGACGCGAAAGTTCTTCATGTTCAGTTTCATGACATCCCGCAGGAACACTCCCAGAGGACGCGTGTTTTCGGCCTCAATGGTCCCCGGTTTTTCAAGCTTCAAGCCGTACTCCTGGAAGTCCGGAAGGCGCAGGGCCCTCTTAAGCTTTCCCCCGTTAGCGTGCGGATTCGCGCCCATCCGTCGCGCACCCGTCGGAGCGAGTGCTTTCAGTTCTGCAACCAGTTTTCCGCTTTCGTCGAAGAGCTCTTCGGGTTTGTACGAGCGCATCCATTTCTCGAGTTGCTGGAGTCGCTGTGGATTCTTCCTAACGTCTGCCATCGGCACCTGATGGGCTCTCCAGAAACCCTCTAGTCTGTGGCCATCGACCTCTTTCGGGGCCGTCCAGCCTTTCGGAGTTCGCAACACGATCATGGGCCAGCGGATCCGCTCGGCAACTCCCGTCTTTCGCGCCTCCTGTTGGTGCCTCCTTATTTCGGAAATACAATGCTCCGTCGTTGCCGCCATCGCTTGATGCATACTTTCCGGATCAGAGCCCTCCACGAAGGAAGGTGTCCAACCGTAGCCTCGCAGCAGGTTCTCCAACTCTTCGTGACTAATCCGGGCAAGCAAGGTGGGATTGTTGATTTTGTAGCCGTTCAAGTGCAGGACCGGGAGAACCGCGCCATCGCGGATTGGATTCAAGAATTTATTGATGTGCCAGGAAGTTGCCAAAGGCCCGGTTTCCGCTTCACCGTCCCCGACGACGGCCGCAACAATTAGCTCCGGATTATCAAAGGCCGCTCCGCAGGCGTGGGAGAGCACGTACCCCAGTTCCCCTCCTTCATGGATCGAACCGGGTGTCTCCGGTGTGCAATGACTACCTACCCCGCCCGGAAAGGAGAATTGTTTAAAGAACTGGCGCAGACCTTCTTCGTCCTCGCTCTTATCTGTATAGATCTCGGAATAAGCCCCTTCCAAATAAACTGGAGCGAGAACACCAGGGGCGCCGTGTCCGGGTCCCGCCAAGAAAATCATATCTAAGTCGTACTTCTTGATAAGGCGGCTTAGATGGATGTAGATAAAGGCCAAACCGGGACTTGCCCCCCAGTGTCCGAGAAGCCGGTTCTTGATGTGCTCTAACTTCAGGGGCTGTCTCAAGAGCGGATTGTCCTGCAGGTAGATCATGCCAAGCATGAGGTAGTTACACGCCCGCCAGTAAGCATGGGTTTTGCGCAATTCCTCAGCACTCAGAGGGGTTCCTGAAATCGTGGATCTCGCTGTGCCATATGCAGAGATGGAGTGGCTAGCCTTCTCGGCCGCTGTTACGGGTGTCATGCCCACACTCCTTCCTTACATACGCTTAACAGCGAGCCTATGGCCGGTTATAGCCCACGTCTTCTGTAAGAAGTGACAGGGCCCGCTTGGCTAACGGAGAGACGAGGTCAATGCCCAACTCAAGCCCGTGCTGCAAGGCCTGGCGATAGAGGCAAGTGGCGTTCAGACGGCTCCGGATAGTTCGATGTCCGACGCCGCGACGCCCGGACACGGAGATCGATCTAAAGCCGAAGGGCGAGTCTGATATCGGATTCGCTTGTACTCGTGCGGTGCCACGTTGGTGTGCTTGGGAATGCCCACGAACTTGGTCATCACCATCGGAAAGCGTCCCGGTTCGCTCGATGCGTCCTACTTCACCGACCATTTGTCGGACGGGGAAGCCCTGCGGCAATCGAAATGCTATGTTTTCTAGACTCCAGCGATGGCTTTGTTCTGTAGAACACGCACGACCACGCGACGATTCTCCGCTTGTCCTTCTGCTGTTGTGTCCTTGCCAGTTTGCTGGCTTTCGCCCATTGCACCTGGTGCAAGCATCCTGGTAAGAGGAATTTGCCCATCCTGAATCAGAATATTGACTACCTCGTTGGCCCGGTCCTCGCTTAGTTGTTGATTCAGGGTCACGCTGCCGACGGAGGAGGCGTGGCCCTTAACCTCGATAACGTAGCCATTAATGGTCTTGGCTTTCTCCGCCAACGCAAGCAGTTTCGGGCGATAGCTGGGATCAACTTTGACCTGGCCGTTGCCAAAGTAGACAGTAACTTCATCGAGGATGTAATAATCGTCCAATTGCCCGAAACGCTCGACAGCAGCGTCAATCGACGCTTTGTTGGCAGCGATCTGTTGCTGCTGCTCTTGCAAGGCCACATTGTGTTTCTCTAGCTCCGCCTTGTTCTGCTGCGCCTGCACTCGAGTTTCGTGCATGCCAGCTTCTATTTTTTGAGCTTGTTCTAGATCGTTGCCTTTAAAGGAGACCGACTTCGCTACCAGTTGGCTCTGATCGTTATATGTTCCCTCTATTTTAACCTCGAGTCCCGGAATGAGCGCAGCCATCGACATTTCTTTCCTGCGGGCCTTGAACACACCCTGCACCTGTCCTACTTCAGTGTTGTCCGTCAGCAGGACCACCAGGCTTGCAGAGTCCGCAGTTTGCAGAGTCAAGGTGTCGCCGTTTCGTGCTTTGATAAGACCCTCGACCTTGATGGACTGGGCTAGAGCAATTGGGCCCAACAATGCAACTCCAATGAGCAACACAATGACAACATGGATAATTCTAAGTGAATGGGAATGGGTCATAGATTGGTCCTCCTCTTGATTTGTTAATCCCCCGTCAACAGACCGCAAGACGTGGATGTTTGTTTTCTGGACGTCGCCGACAGCCCCAAAGAACTGTGTGACTCCCTAATCGTCTGTTTCCAAGACTTGGGTCCAGGATTTATTGGGATTGAAGCGTTCCATCTTTTGGAATTCAGCCAGGGTCTTCGGCCCGAAATCTTTTTCGAAGACTACGCCATCGTGGCTGACGATAAAGGTTTTGACGCCTGTCACGCCGTATTCGGCCGGTGCAGCTACCAGAGCGAAGCCCCCAATCATCACACCTTTCACGACGAAGTCCATTTCGCCAAGCGGCGCGGCAGGTCCTTCTCCTTTTAGAATCTTGAAAAAATAGCCGTGGTACGGCTCTCCAGCCGAGTAGCCTTGTTCGATAGCACGAGCGATTTTTTCACCGATTGGCCCAGCCCAGGAGCCGTCGGCGTTTTGCCAAGCCAAGCCATCCTGCTTGCCCGGCGTGCTGATGATGCGCTGGGCATACTGGTTCACTTCGTAGCCGTCGCGCTTTTGGAGAGCATAGTCGTGCTGGGCTTCCACATAGCCGTGGCAGATTGCGATGGCGTCCAATTCGTTGGCGCCAATGCGGCGGTAGAGGAGTTCCTGCCGGCCGGTTTTCCCGTCAAAGAACCACTTATCAGCCCTCTTCACAATCGGGACGGGGAAAGGCCAGTCCTCATTGCCGACGAGGAGAAACGCCCGGTTCCCGCTCTTCGGGTCTACGGACACGCTCTTCTTTTCGCGGGCTTCCGCAGCAAAGTTGGTGGCGTGCTGCTGGTCTTGCGCATATTCGCCGGATAGAACTATGTCCTCGCCACCAGGGCCAAAAATCTGCAGCAAGGTATTCACATCGAACTTGTCCGCAGCATCAATCAGCGCATCTACAGCCTGCTGCGGGGTGTCGAAGCTTCGCGTTCCTACAGTAGAGGCAGCCGGAGTGGCCGACGGTCTTTCCATGGGAGACTGCTGCGCGGCGAAGGGAGCCGCAAACAGAAAGGCCGAGGCCGCTGTGCAGCCAAGCCAAAGATACTTTGAAATATGCCTCTTCGCAGCTGTTGATTTCACGCCGGTGCTCCTGTTGGTTTCTTATCTGCGCCGTCCCCCACCGCCACGACCGCCACCGCCACCGGAGCCTCCGCCTCGGGATCCCATGCTGGAGGAGCCGCGGCTGCTGCTGGCGCGTGCGCTCGATCCGTTGTAGCCCCGGGAACCCCGGGAACCTCCTCCGAAGGCATCCCGGTTTCCGCCACCGCCACGCGAGAGATCCCGGCTGCCAATGCGATCCGCTCCTCCAGCCCCCGCTCGATTACCCCCGCCGACTCCGCCGCCGGCCCGGTTGCTGAGGCCACCACCACCACCACCTCCTCCACCAGCGCGATTGCTGGGCAGGTTGCCGCCCTGGCGGCTAAGCTGTTGTCTAGCACCAGCCTGACGGTTGGCCACGGAGTCGCCTCGCGTAGTGCCGCCAAACCTGTCTGCGGTCGCGCGGTCGCGATACGGTGCTCCGCCCCGATGTTGCGGATTGTGCTTCCAACTGGCATCCCCACGGCCTCCTCCAATGCCATCACGGCCGGGTTGTTGCGATGGGCGGTTTCCATTCCCGATATTGTTGCGGTTGCCGCCAATGTTCGAGTTGCGGTTGAAGTTGTTGTTGTTGTTGATGTTGATGTTGTTGTTGCTCCAGCCGCATCCCCAGCCCCAACCACCGCTCCAGAACGCGCCCATCATCACGCCGACACCAAACGAAATCGCCAGCCCTGCAGCGTAGTACCCTGGCGGTGGGTAATAAATGGGAGGGTAGGGATAGACGGGCGGGCCCCAGACCACCACGGGATCATAGGAAGGCACATACACAACTTGAGGATTGGCCTGTTCGACCACGATCACACTCTTGCTCTCGATGACCTTGGTTTCCACCTTCTGTTGCTCGGTCGATTTCAGATTACCGCTGTCTTGGGCCTTTTTGCGCATACGCTGTACGGCATCCATCACGTCGTTTTGCTGCGCCAAGAAGGCGTTGCCCAGATCCGTGGTCCACTGAATGTCGTCTGCCAGACGCTTTACCACGTCCGGCAACCCAGCCATGGCCTGGATACTTGGATCCCACGACTGTTTCGCGACCGCGTCAGCCAGCGCTTTGTCTTTCAGCCCCGGGTTCTTCAAGAGCCACTGCTGAAGCTGAATGATTTCGAGTGGATAGGTCGACGCTGCCAACGTTTGCGCCAGCAACGGATCAGGATAAAGGGCAATCGGCGCAACGAGAGAATCCAGTTGGTCGGGCGGAATCTTGGAAACCTGGTCGCCGGACTGCGAAGGTGCTGACGGCGGGAACGGCACCGTCGGCATCGTGTCGCCCGGAGCGATAACCAGGGTAAGAACCACCACAAGCAGAATCCGCATGTTTTCACCCAAGCAGTCGCTTTTGGGGATCCATAGTGATTCGAGCATGCATCACTCACTCACTCTTTCCGACTGTCAAAACTAACAGTCTGCGAAAACTGCTTGGCGATGTGCGAAAAAAGAAGCGGACCAGGACGCAATAGACCGAAGAGCGCCAATAACAACCGAAAGGAGCATCGGAGCGTGGCTGGCCACGTAACCACGAGCAGCGTCAACACTTTCGCCGTTTATCAGCCTCAGGTGGACAACTGGCACGCAGACTTGGTGAACCTCTATTGTGGTGTCGAACTGAAGACAGGAAAACAGACAGCTTCCAATTACGGCGTGGTTTGGATTCAGGCGCGGACCGAAGTGGACAAGGTGAACCGGTTGGTGACGCTCGACCAACTGGAGGCAGCACTCGAAGCAGACAGCGAAGCAGCCAAGGGCGTCGAAGTGAAGAACGACCCGCCCAGGGTAATCATTGCAAGTAAACCCCAGAGCCCGCCGCCGATGTGCGCACCGCTCAAGGGCAACTCATCGTTAAGAGTGCAACTCAAGGGGATGAGGCCTCTGGTCATTTTGACAGGTGTCCGGACACTGGGGTTCGTCTAAAAATGTCGCACAAGAGGTAGCACAAACTTGAGCAGGCTTCTCCGAAAGGTCTTCCGCATCGCGAAGTATCTTGTTTTCCTGCTTCTCTTCTCGACTGCGTCTCTCTCCAATGCGGTTTTCGCGCAGTCGCCCACGCCGAACCCCGGTGCAGCGAACAGACACGGTGCGAGCGATATCGACATTCATTTGAGGGGGGCGGACGGCGGTCCGATCGAAGTGCCAGCAGTGGTTACTTTGCTTGCCGGAAGCGGGCAAGTCCTCACGCAAGGAACAACGCTGAGCGGCAACATACAATTCAAAAGAGTAGCTGCAAGCGCATATACCATTCAGGTGGCTGCACCCGGTTATGAAAGTGTTGCCAAAGAATTTCGGCCCTTCGGTGCGGGAACGTCGACAGTCTTTATTGACATGCGGCCGGCGCGGGGTGGAAAAACCGGCACGGGTTCCTCGCAGACGCTCCTTGCCCCGAAAGTCCAGAAGGAGTTGGGCAAGGCTCTGGAAGCGTTGCGCTTGAACAAGCCAGAACAGGCGAGGAGTCACCTTGCAGCTGCCTATGGCAAGGCTCCAAATCATCCCGCGGTGAATTATCTCTACGGCGTTTATTTCCTGCAAATGGAGGCTCAAGAGAAGGCTAAGTCCTATTGGGCAAAGGCTCTGGAGTTTGATCCCAAACATGTTTCTACGCTGCTGGCTTTGAGCCAGGCGCTGATGCGGGAACAAAAACTCACCGAAGCAGAAACGTACGTGAAGCGGGCGGTGGAAGTTGACCCCAACTCTTGGCGTGGGCATGCGATTCTCGCAGATGTTCTCTTGAAAGAGCATTTGCCGGAAAAAGCCGTCCAGGAAGCCGATCACGCGCTGAAACTTGGACATGGACAAGCCGCGATCATACAGCCGCTGCTGGCGCAGGCATTGGCGGAAGGCGGGAACAAGGAACGCGCTGCAAGACTTCTGGAAGAATACGTTCAGGACCATCCCAGTGATGTCGCAGCGCGCAACCAGCTCGAGCGTATGCAGGCCACGGACGTGCTCATCCTCCCCGCCAAAGAGGCGGCTCTCGCCGAAGTCAAACCATCAACGGCAACAGAGCCGGCCATTTCACTGCCGCTGCCGTCAAACTGGTTGCCTCCTGATGTGGATGAGAAGGTGCCGCCCGTTGAGCCGGGCGTCCCGTGTGCGTTGGATGAGCTAGTTCAGCAAGCGGGAAAGCGGGTCGAGGAGTTCATCAAAAATGTGGACCGTTTCGCGGCCAGTGAATTCCTGAGGCACGAATCCATCAATAAATGGGGATTGGCAGAGTTTCCGGAAACGCGCAAGTTCGATTATGAAGTGAGCATCGAGCAATACCGGCCGGGCTACTTCGATGTGAGCGAGTATCGGGGCAACAAATACTCGCCCGCACAATTCCCAGACGGCGTGGAAACACGCGGGCTACCGTCGATGGCGCTAATTTTTCACCCAAATAATGTCGGAAGCTTTGCACTGAGTTGCGAGGGTTTGGGCCAATGGAATGGAACCCCGGCGTGGCAAGTGCACTTCCGTCAGAGGCCAGACAAGCCGAATACCATCCGCTCGTATAAGATTGGCGAGAATGGCCCTTCCTACCGAGTTGCATTGCGAGGGCGCGCGTGGATCGCCGCGGACAGTTATCAGATCGTGCGTATGGAAACAGATCTGGTGAGCACATTGCCGGAAATCCGCCTCTTTGTCGATCACACCATCGTTGAATATGGTCCCGTGCGCTTCAAGAACCGTGATGTGGAAATGTGGCTACCGCAGAACGCCGACCTGTACTGCGATTGGAGAGGAAAGCGTATGCACCGGCGCCACAGCTTCAGCGATTACATGCTTTTCTCGGTGGATGAGAAGCAGCACATCTCAGAGCCGCAAACGGAAGCGAAAAGCCAAACAAAGAATTGAACCAGGGTGCATTCGCTGCCACGACGGCTCGCACGTGACTGCAGCAGGCGAATCCATCACTCAAGACTGCAGTGTTTGCCATGAACCCAGTGGCCATGGACGAGGCTTCACCGGAAATTCTGAGAACTCTTCGGCTGGAGGAGCGGATATCGAAACTTCAAAAGAAATAGCGTGCGAGGGCTACGCTAAGACGCAATATACACGTCGCTTGAGGTCTTTCTTAGAGCTGCTTGCGCAACATCAGGAGACCGGCGGGACGCAAAGTGCGCTATTTTTGGGTTTTCGCATCTGCAACCTGAGTTGGATCGAGTAGGTGGTTGATGCGAGCAAAAAAATCGGAAGAAGAGGAGAAAAGCTATGAAAAGTAAGGTCATTGTTGGGATCGCAGTCCTTGCCGCATTGACGGCGTCTTTACCGAGGCGCTCGTGGGCTGCTCATGACGGAGCGTCACTCTACAAATCGAAATGTGCCGGCTGCCACGGCGCGAGCGGCGAAGGTAAACCAAAAGTAAAAGCGCCTGCGCTGAAGGGGACCGCGCTCACGACCGACCAACTCGCCCAACAGATAACGAAGGGCGCAGCGTCCTCAAAAGCGCCTCACAATAAGGGCCTATCTGGAGTGCAAGAGGAACAAGCTAAGGCGATTGCTGAGTTCATAAAGACCCTTAAATAAACGGGTATCGCTCTCAGCTATCTGTGGTTCCAAGACGTGTTCACGCGTTCCTGGGTAGAGCACTGCAAGGGTTGCAATGGTTCTTTTTTCGTGACCGCGAGAGCCTCGGCTCAAGCATGGTGCAGGGCGCGGCAGATCTCGATGATGGAGACCCGTGCGGAGGTGAGTCATGGCTACAGCAAATGCGTCAGAAGGATTGCGTGGATCTGCGTTCATCAAAAGAGCGAGCGGATGGTACATCGCAACGGCCGTGGTGTTTATCATCCTGGGGATCTTTGCCATTGTGGAACCCGGCCTGGCCGGTTTGGCGGTGGCCTTTTTGGTGGGCTGGCTGTTGATTTTTGCCGGCGCTGCGCACTTGCTGGGGACGTTCAGCGGAGGTGGGGTCGCACGGGTGATCTGGCAGCTGATTCTAGGAGTTATCTACATCCTTGGCGGAATCTACTTTCTGACACATCCATTGCTGGGGCTGGGCACGCTGACGCTGCTGCTGGCTGGAATCATCCTAGCTGAGGCAGTGCTGGAATTCATTGTATACTCCCGGACGCGGAACGAAGGCGGTTCGGGATGGACGCTGGCGAACGGCTTAATCACCCTATTGCTGGGCGGATTGATCTGGTTTCATTGGCCATCGAGCTCGGTGTGGGCCATCGGGACGTTAGTAGGCGTGAACTTGATGATGACCGGAATCTCGCGACTCATGCTCGGGACGGCGGCGCGCAGACTGGCAAAACACACTGAAGCAGAAACTCCGTGAGGAAGTATCAATTCTTCGAGCACCACCAACAGTACTACACTGTGGCCTCCGTATCTTCGCTGTCTTTCTCTTTCTCGCAGGCGTGCCTTGAATCCTCGAGACATGTGGCTGGTTCACTCCAGCTGGCTTGATAACTAACCAGGAATTTACGCGGAAATTATTTTTCCGTGTTATATTGCTCCCCCATGGAAGAGGGAAAGAAACAAACGATTAGACCCGATAACCAGCTTTTCTACGATGCTTTTGTGGCGAGTCCGATCGGGATTGCTGTGGAGGATCTAGAAGGGCGGCCTTTGTTCGTGAATCCGGCGCTTTGCACGATGCTTGGATTCAGCGAAGAGGAAATGCGGAAGAAACACTGTGTCGAATTTTCTCCTCCCGAAGACGCAGAGAAGGATTGGGCCTATTTCGAGCAGTTGCGCGCGGGTTCGATTGACCGCTATCAGCTGGACAAGCGTTTTTTCCGGCGAGACGGCTCGCTGATTTGGGGGCGCCTGAGTATCTCGCTGTTGAATAATCGCCCTTCTTCGCTCGTGGTCGCGATGGTGGAAGACATTAGCGAGAGAAGAACGACACAGGAAGACCTGTTACGGCACGCTGGCATTGTCGAGTCTTCCCAGGACGCGATCATCTCGAAAAGCTTGCAAGGTGCGATTAGAACCTGGAACGCTGGTGCGCGGCAAATGTTTGGGTACACGGAGGAAGAAGCGATTGGACAGTCTATTTTCATGTTCGTCCCTTCCGAACTGTACGACGAGGAGAAGGAAATTCTGAGACGCCTGGCAGCCGGTGAGCGGATCGACAACTACGAAACGGTCCGTATCTCGAAATGTGGCAAGAGAATCTACGTTGCTATCACTGTTTCCCCTGTCAGAGATGAGGAGGGCATGATCATCGGCGCTTCCACGATCGCGCGGGACATCACCGAGCGCAAACTGGCCGAGGAAGCTCTTTCCAAAATGAGCCAACGGTTGATCGAAGCGCATGAGGAAGAACGTACCTGGATTGCCCGGGAGCTTCATGACGATATCAACCAGCGCGTCGCGCTGCTAGCCGTGGATCTGGAACGTTTGAAGCAAAATCCCCCCCGCATGGCAGAGCTCCGACGGCAACTCGAGGAACGAATAAAACAACTGAACGACCTTGCTGGCGAGATCCAAGCGTTGTCACATCGCCTGCACTCTTCCAAGCTGGAGTATCTGGGGCTTCGATCAGCAGCGGCCATTTTCTGCACAGAGCTTTCGGATCGACAAAAAGTGAAGATAGATTTCTGCTCAGAGAACGTTCCGAGAGACTTACCGGAGGAGATCTCTATTTGCCTGTTCCGCGTATTGCAAGAAGCCCTGCAGAATGCGATTAAGCACAGCGGTTCACAACAAATCCAAGTATCGCTCAGCGTTGAATTGAATGAGATCCGACTGACGGTGCGGGATTCGGGGGCTGGTTTTGATCCCAAGGGAGCGATGAAAGCGCAGGGCATTGGACTCACGAGCATGAAAGAACGCCTGAAGTTGGTGGGTGGAACTCTTTCCATTGACTCGCAACTGAACAGTGGAACAACAGTCCAGGCTCGCGTGCCTCTCGGCAGCAAAGGAAGTACGCGGGAGCAGGCGGATAGATCTTCAAGTGTCTGATGGACTTAAGGCCGTTCAGCAAGCCCAAGAATGCAACCAGATCTGATCCTGTTGGACATCGGACTTCCCACCCTCAATGGAATTGAAGCTGCAAAGCGGATACATCAAGTTTCCCCCCGGTCCAAAATTCTCTTCGTGAGCGAAAACCGCTCTCTGGACACCGCAGAAGAAGCCTTGAGCACGGGTGCTGGCGGATACATCCTCAAGTCCGATGCGGCCAGTGAACTATGGCCCGCCGTCAAAGCCCTGCTTGAAGGTAAGCGGTTTGTTAGCGCGAGCCTCTCTGGTCACGATCCATTGACGCGAGACACGGGAGGTTCGGACAGCGGGAAGCGAATCGATGACAACCCGTATTTCCGCTCCGCAGAGAGCGCAGCGATTTCGGAGTTCCTGGCATCGGTTATCGAGGCGACTGCAGCTGATTTCGGTAACGTGCAACTCTTCGATTCGACGGATCGGGTCTTGAGAATCGCCGCGCAACATGGCTTTGAAAGAGAGTTGTTGAATTACTTCGATACGGTAGATTGCAAGAACGATTGCGCGTGCAGCGTGGCAATGAACGAGCGCTCCCGCATAGTCGTTACAGATGTTGCTGCTGACCGCTGTGCTGGACCTGTAAAGACCGTGCAAGAATGTCGCTTGCCCACTTGATCCCCCACTCAGTTCAGTCTGATACCCGGTCAGTTTGCAAAAGAGCCTAGGTCCGCTAGAACGATAGGAAAAAGAGAGGCAGCAAAACTCCGCCCGAGTCAGTCTCAATCGCTCCAGCAGAAACAGCTCAGCAGCGGTGATGTGATTGTCGTGAATTCGTTTCGGTCCCAGTGACAAATGCGATGCTATCTGACGAGGAGAGCGCCTTCTTTCGATCAGATGAGTAGGTGGGATCTACGATCAGAAATAACAGGCGTCAAAAATCCAAGCCCTCATCGGTCGACGTCGGGATCGTCTCACTGGCCTATTACGTTGGCCCTTGGAGGCTTGACTGAGATGGAAAGCCCCGTCGAACGAAAATGCTATATAGGGAGCTTCGTGTTGAGTCTTGTTGGTCAGCCCGGCCTCCGGCGCTAGTTGCTTTGTTTACGGGAGCTGTCTTCTGCAGCGTTGCGATAGAGACAACATGGGAAACAAAGGCACCGGTCCGCTGCGCCTGCAAGCGGACCGGTGCGAAGTATTTCTCTCAAAATGTCTCACGCCGATGCTGCTGCAGCGCGTTCGGCTACCCTCGTCTCGACCATTTCTCTGAGGAAACGTCCTGTCCGTTCCGCAAACGTCAGTTTGTCCGCAAGGCAGGTTTCCAATAGCAGACTGACTCCATGATTCCCGACCGCTTCGGCTGCTGCGATTAGCGCGCGGTACTCGGCAATCCGAAAGTGTGCAAGGTGATTGAGCTTCATTAACGCGAAAATGCGTCTGGCGATAGGACCCTGGACTTCAGCCAACTCCCTGCGAAAGTCCTCGATGAACGTTTCCTGCAGCCGCCCACTGAGTTTTGCGGGTTGCTCGCCAAGGAGTCTGAAGCATTCGTCGAGTGTGGCAAGGACTTTGCCGGAGACGAACGCCCGCGCCTCCAAAGCTTCTTTGATCTGGGGATCTTGAGCCAGCTGCCCAATCTCCTGGTAGATCTTCTCGGCTTTTTCGGCGCCCTGTCGTACATCAGTGAGGATCATTACAAAAAGCTCTTTCGGTGTCTTTATTGGCATACGCTCTCTCCTTGTGCAAAAGGTTTTCGCACCGTGCGTGATTTAACTCTGGAAGGATGCGATGCGCAAGCTGGCAGAAGTGACAGTGGAAGCTCAGAATATTGCTCTCTCGCGAAACCACACTCGATCTCACCAAGGGTCAGTGCGTCGGCCAACAAGGTGAATTTATCGCAGAGACAGCTTGGATGATGCACGTGTGGATTTGGCAGGACAGCATGGCGGGAGTGTTCAGCTCGCCATGGCGTTTTCCCTCCCGGTTTGGACTACCGCGCTACTTCTCCTCAACCCCATGATGCCCCCCGGCGTCGCGCTCATCCATTTCCGGGAGACCCTGGGCTCCAGCCTGGTTTTCGGTGCTCTTGCTGGCTGGCTCCTGAGCCCTCGGCAGCCAACCGCCGCTGTGAGCGCCACCGCCGCCTCCTAACGCGCTGAGACAGCCTGTCATGTCCGGCCGGGCTCTTGCGGCCCGCCACGAAACAGAAAGCAGATGACGCGGTACGGGAGCAATTTGAGGTCGCTTCGCGACCAATCGTCAGAAGGGGATAAACCTGGTCTTGTGGACGCAATTCAGAACTTAGGGATGGTTTAAGAAATGTCCGCATTCCCTTCCCGAGGCAACTCGGAACGATGACAAGCAGCACAGAACTGCTTGCCGGCACAGGGAATGGCCCAACTTCGAATGATTTCCCCGAGATTCTTTCCAGACCGTCAGATGCCGGCGTACCAAGCGTAGCCACCTTCGGGCGACGCTGAGCCCAGGCCTTTGCCGAACTGTTTGAGGTTATCGGTTATCGTGAGGCGGGTGAGGTATTTGACACTTTTGTAGCCGAGTTGCCGGGGAAGACGCAGGCGAAGCGGTCCGCCGAACCTGACGGGAAGCTCACTGCCGTTCATTCCGTGTGCCAGCAGAGTTTGCGGATGCAGCGCGTCGGCCATGTCGATGCTCTCCCACCAGTCGGGTTGGATCGAGCGATAGACAACGTATCGCACTTGAGGGAGGGCCCCTACCAGTTCCAGCACGTGAGAGAGCGGAACGCCGGTCCATTCGCCAATATAGGACCAGCCTTCTTCACACTGAATCATCGTGATGTGGCTGCGCCGAGGAAAACTCTTTAGCTCCGCAAGCGAGAACGATGCCGGGCGGGTGACCATGCCATCGACGGTAAGAAGCCAGTCGGAAAACGCTCCCTGCTGGAGCCGATGGAACTCTTCGCCCAAGGGGGCGACTTCATTTGCGAATGGATCTCTGGAAATCTGGCGTTGCGAAAACTCGCGTGCCAAGGAGTGGCGTGTCAACAGCCGCTGTGCCGCATAGGTCAGCGTCTCGCCGGGCCCGTAGATGCCACCGAAATCCGGCGGTATCAGTCCATAGCGGTCGGCGAGCCTTGCCGCAACGACGAGCCCCGATGCGCCCGCTGTGGCCGCGAGGCCGGTGGTAATCAGTTGACGTCGGGAGAGCTTGCTCATACTCGCTCCAGTGGTTCGCTGGCGCGACCGGTGATCATGGCGCGCACGCGGCTTCGGAATCCGGCAAGAACGACCATAAAGACGTGAACCAGAAGGAAAATGACCAGGGCCCCGGTCAAGAAAAAGTGTAAGGTGCGCGCCGATTGCTGGCCACCCAAGACATTGACCGCAGCCGGAATTGCCGAGACAAAGGAAGGAGACATGGCCAGACCCGTCCAGATAATCAGCGGAAACAGGACAAAAATAATGAGCAGATACGCCATGCGCTGCAACACGTTGTACGACCAGGCCTCCTCCGCACCCGGCCGCGCGAAGCGCAAATGCTGCGCAATGGAGATCGCGAGGCGCGTGACGGAGACGTCAGAGAGAGCGGGCAGCAAATTCTGCCGAAAATGCCCCTGGGAGAATCCGACGGCAACGTAAAGTAAGCCGGTCATGATCAAGACCCAAGCAGATTGGAAATGGAGATAGCGGCTCCAGCCATTCTGGTCGGGGAGCACGTAGCCGTAGCCGGTGGGAACAGCGGCTCGGGAGGACGCGATCGGTATCGTGAATAAAGCGGGAGTGTTCACGTTGCCGGTCTCACCCCAATAGAAGCGCGGATGAGACACAACAATTTCTGATCCACTGACAAGGAGGGCCAGGAACGAAAACGTGGTGAGCCAGTGGGTAACGCGAACGAGAAAAGAATGCCGCAGACGAAGCGTTTCGGCCATTAGCGGAGTTGTACCAACTGCGTGCTGGTTGCGCAAGAGGTATCTGCGCAAGTATGCGCAAAAATCCCGGTCAGTGCCGGGTCGAGCTTACCGGTAAAGTACCAGGGCAGTTGCCGGAGTGAGGATAACGGAGAAGGTCGTTGGACACGTCGTAAAGGAACACACACAGAGGCTGGGAATTTCAAAATTAGCGCCACACCCGGAGTTGACGGCGTTTCTTGTGCATTTGAATAAGCCTTTCGGGTCACTGTTACTTTTGACAGTTGCCCGGAGTCCTTTTCCCTGCTTGACTCCCACGAATACGTGCGCAGGAGGAGTTTGCCATGGGGGCTCAGACAGTATTGCCTACCCAACCCGCGACAACAAACAGATCAATAATGATGAACCCGCATCTCCCAATTCGGGTTTTCTTGTTGAGCGACCATCGGCTTCTACGCGGTGCGCTCGCCCGCACTCTTAAGAATCGGGCCGACATTTCGTTGGTCAGCGCACAAGAATCCTCGTTGAACATTACCGCAGAGATCGTCGAGTCAACCTGTGACGTGCTGTTGGTGGGCCCCGTCAACACGCGCGCATTTGACAATCAAGTCTTCGATCAACTGCAGAGTGCGATCTCAAATTTGAGAATCGTCATGATTGAGATGGAGGCAACGGTCGCTGACGTTATATCTGCAATCCTGTCTGGTTCGCAGGACTTGCGCCAAGTGGAAGGACCAGGCAGCATTTCCATCTCCAAAAAAGTGAGCGCCCCATAGTTGTACGGCTTCCTCCTCGGGTGCCAGAGATAGCAATCTACAAAAGACTAGCTCCCTCCCGTCCCCGCCAATCTGCTCGTGGTCCTTTTCGAACGTCATGGCTTATAAGGCTAGCGACTCGTGGAAGCGCGAATCCTCCGAGTACTCGTTTCTCAAAATATGGGAGTGTTTCAATCGAGTCTAGCTCTAATAAGCCCCTTTGACAAAACTCCGCATTCTCGTGGCTCGTGACCAACTGCTGATCTTGCAACGCGCTGATTCTGCCGCTCTCACGCACGTTTTCCATAGTTTACGGCTCAACAGGCTTCACGCACGAAATGAGAAGGAGAGGAAACTTGACTGGTACGGTGAAATGGTTCAATAACAAGAAGGGATACGGGTTTATTGGTCGGGAAGACGGTCCGGATGTCTTTGTTCACTACTCGGCGATTTTAGAGGAAGGATATCGCAGTTTATCGGAAGGAGATTTCGTGGAATTTGAAATCGTAACGGGCCCCAAAGGGCCGCAAGCTGCGAACGTGACGAAAAAAAAAGATTGAGCGGAACCACTTCTTGTCTCGCCAAGTTGCCCTACCTTCTCGCGCTCACTCCCTAGCGGCGCTTGCGTTTGCGAATCCCACCGTGACAGCGATATAAACAAGTGCATAGCTGGGACTTTGTTCATTTTCTTCCCCTGCGTATTGGTCTCTAACCCTTAAGGGCATTTAAAAACCTGTAAGATCTGCCAGCCGATGCGGTTCGATTGCCTTTCTGCGGGCGGTGACTGGTTTATCCGCTGGGCTGCCCATTGGCCAGCCACAGGAATTCCCGCGCAAACCACAACCGATCAAGCTACCACGTGCAAATTTTCCCGACCCGCCTTCGCCAGAGAAGTCGAGCGGCTCTATCAACTCGCCGGGGAATTGAAGGCGGAAGTGGACAAGACAGACTCGGCGAACCTGTCTTCGTTGAATCTGCTGAAGAAAGCGGAAGAGATTGAAAAACTGGCACACGAGATTAGGAAGCACTCGAAAGGATAGAGCAGCAGGAAATTGCGCCGGGGCGCCGCGGGATGAAGCTACCGGGTTCTCTGCGTCAACTTGATGTCCGATTTGCTCCATAAGGACTTGTGACGCGCAGACCGGGTGGCGCGGTCCATTTTTGTGTGCCCGTGATCACTACGAAGTGTTCCCGCGTCACTGACAATGGTGCCCTGGACGGAGTAAAAGGACAAAATTGCACAGGCCCTCCGCTGAAGATGACTGCCTGGCTTTGGCTGGGAATGTGTGGTTTACCGCGAGCACGGCTTCGTGAGACACACGCGAATCATCGTCACCCACTATGGCGGTCCCGATGCACTGCAAGTGCTTGAAGAAGAGTGCCCCGAGCCGAAAGGTGGTGAAGTGCGGGTGAGAGTGCTGGCCGCAGGTGTCTCCTTGCCCGACCTCATGGCGCGCGAAGGCATTCATCCCGAGACGCCCAGGGTTCCCTTCACGCCAGGTTGGGACCTGGTTGGCGTGGTGGATCGGCTCGGCGACAGCGTCGCTGGAATCAGACCGGGCCAGGCAGTGGCCGCGCTGCCGATCAGCGGTGCCTACGCCGAGTTCGTCTGCCTGCCGCAACGCGAACTTGTTCCGGTGCCAGCCGGGTTAGACGCCGGCGAGGCCGTCAGCCTCATTTTGAACTACATCACGGCGTACCAGATGCTGCATCGTTCCGCTAAGGCCAAACCGGGCCAGCGCGTGTTGATTCACGGCGCGGCAGGTGGGGTCGGCTCGGCATTACTGCAGCTTGGGCGGGTCGCCGGGCTGGAGATGTATGGTACCTGTTCATCGCGAGGGGCGTCGGCCGTTGCCGACCTGGGCGGTATCCCAATTGATTACCAGCATCAGGACTTCGTGAAAGAAATTCACCGCCTCACGGGCGAGGGTGTAGACGTCGTCTTTGACAGCATAGGTGGTAGCCACATCTGGCGTTCCCGCAAGGCTCTCCGTCCTGGCGGGAGGGTGGTGACATATGGCCTTACTTCCTCGCTACGTGGGGGACGATTAGCTTCAGGTCGTTCAGGTCGTCGTCACCGCTTTCGCGCCATCCTGATTTTCGGGCTGTACATTGCTGGCGGCTGGCTTCTCCCAGGCCGGAAACGGGTGGTCCCCTACAGCATCCAGTGGCTCAAACGGCTGAGACCGGCATTGTTTCGACAGGATTTGATGGCCCTGTTTGACCTCCTTCAACAGCAGAAGATCAAGCCGCTAATCGCCGAGCGACTTCCCCTTGTCGAAGCAAGACACGCACAGGAGTTGCTTGGCAAAGGAGGGGTGATCGGCAAGATCGTCCTCGTACCCAAGGGGCCAATCTTGAATCAGCAGTAGCCTTGCTTTCAGAAAACGGGTGCGTAATCGAGCGGTGACGGGAGGCGCTGATAGATTACGGCATCCAATCTGCGACAAACACATTTATTTCGTGCGGGACCTTCGCGTTGCGGTTCGAAACAAACACGAGCTTCTTGCCATCGGGTGAGAACTGCGGAAACGCGTTGAACCCCCCCGCGAACGTTACGCGTTCGAGACCGCTGCCATCGCGGCCGATCGTATAGAGCTCGAATTGACTCGTGGTGGGATGCTCATAGTTTGAAGCGAAGATAATGCGCTGACTATCCAGGAAAAAAGACGGTGCAAAACTGGCGCCGGGCAGTTTTGTAATCTGCTGCTGATTGGATCCGTCGGCGCGCATGACATATAGGTCCATCTCACTGGGCTCCACCAAGCCCTGTGCCAGCAGCGATTTGTAGTGAGCAATCTCTTCATCACTTTTGGGATGATGGGCCCGGTAAACAATCCAGTTGCCGTCGGGTGAGAAGAACGGCCCGCCGTCGTACCCGAGCGTATTGGTCAAGCGGCGAACCTTCGTTCCATCCACATTCATGGTGTAGATGTCCAGATCTCCGTCGCGCGAGGAAGTGAACACGATCTTTTTGCCATCCGTGGAGAGCGTGGCCTCGGCGTTGTATCCCGGTCCGGTTGTGAGTGACTTGAGGATTCTTCCGTCATCTGTCGCGTAGTAGATTTGGTATGCGGAATAGATGGCCCAAACGTAGCCATGCGAATAATCCGGACGCGGCGGACAAGCGTCACCCGCCAGATGGGTAGACGAGTACAACAGGTGATTGCCATCAGGATAGTAGTACCCACACGTGGTGCGGCCTTTGCCGGTCGACACTAGATGAAGGTCCGAACCGTCGGCATTCATGACAAAAATCTGATCACACTGGTAGGGTTCCCGGGTCGACATGAAAATGAGACGGCGGCCATCGTAGCTGAAATACGCTTCGGCATTCTGGCCGCCAAACGTTAATTGCTTCACGTGTCGCAGGTAAGTTTCCTGCGGGTCGCGCAGCGGATCGTCGGGGGTGCCGTGTACCACTGGCCCGGCGGAGCTAAGGCCAGAGGTGGCCGTCTTTTCTTGGGCAAGCAGCGAAACCCCGATAAATAAGGTTGCCACGGAGAGCATCACGGCCAGATGCGTGAGATGGAAGTCAGATTGCCTTTTCACTTGCGCACCTCAAGTGTCACTTCGCGCGTGACTCGCTCGTTGCCCCGCAGAACCGTCACGGTCACCTTATCGCCGGGCTTGTGTGCGCGGAGCGCGTAGGTGAAATCGTAAAGGTTATCGATCGTCTTGCCGTCGAACTCCACCAAAACATCACCGGCTTTGAAGCCTGCTTTTCCCGCTGGACTACCATCGCGCACGTCGGAAAATTTAACGCCACCGTGCTCCACCTGCCCGAAATCCGGGATCGAACCGAAATAAGGACCATATCCGCCACCTCCGCCCATTACGGGCGCAACTGGCTCGGACACGCGCACGAATTGAGGTTTGTCGTTCAATGCGTCCAGACCGTGGACCACATTCCCCACAAGTTCAACCACACGTGCGCCGTTCACGGCGTCGATCTTGTCCCAGGTGTCTGACGGCTTGTGATAGTCGGAGTGCAAACCCGAAAAGAAGAAAAGCACCGGCACCTCGTGTACCGTGAACGATGTCTGGTCGCTCGCGCCGTAACCAGACGCGGAGTAACTGACGGCTAACTTCACGCTGCTGTTCGCGTCCTCCACGAGTTTCTGAAAGTCCGGCGATGTCCCCGTTCCCCCGATGTACACTCGGTTGTTCGAGACGCGTCCAATCATATCCATGTTGACCATCGCGATGGTTCGCTGCAGCGGAAACGTGGCATGGTTTGCGTAGTGCGCAGAACCCAGCAAGCCCAACTCTTCGCCCGCAAAACATATAAAAACGACGGAGTGGCGCGGGCGCTCTTTCGAATGCGCTAGCGCATCGGCTAATTCCAGTACTCCACTTGTCCCCGAGGCGTTGTCATCGGCGCCATGATGAATTTGGCCGCGCTGGCGCGGTGCGAGAGAATCGTGCTCGCCGAGCCCCAGGTGGTCGTAATGCGCTCCTACGACGATGTATTGATCAGCAATGGACGGCTCACTTCCGGGCAACTCCGCAATCACGTTTGCAGCCTTCCGGTGGATACGCTCAATCTGAACGGTCAGTGCCAACCGCGATGAGCCGTCAAGGGCCATCGAATGATTGGACAGGTCCTTATCGATGGCTTGGCGAAGCTCTTCAACGGTATGCCCTGAAGGCTTAAGCCAACTATTCACCGTGTCGGCTGTCACCTGAATGACCGGAATGGTCATTTCTCGCGGGCCGCTCACTTCGTCCAGGCGGAGCAACGCATCGGGCTCACCCGAGTGATTGCCAAGATCGTTCACCAGCACGATGGCTTTGGCCCCGTGATTCTTGGCATTGGTGGCCTTGTTCGCGATCTCCGAATGAGAAGTGAGCTGTCTCCCGGCAAATAGGCTGTGCTCGTCGTTTTCCTGAGGCTCGTGGCGCAAAACGATGGCGATTCGGCCACTCACGTCGAGGCCCTGGTAGTCGTCGTAGTGGTACTCGGGCGCGGTGATGCCGTAACCGGCAAATACAAGCGGCGCCTCGATGCTGGCACTGGCCGAGAAGCTCAGCGGAACAAAGGTTTCTTGCAGGTTCAGCTTTTCGGAGTGTTCGCCTTGCCGGTAAACGGCGAGGTTCTTGCGACCGAGCTTTGCACCCACCACCAGGTCAAAGTGCTGAAGATATTTGCCGTTGTCGCCGCCAGGTTTCAATCCGAACTTGCGAAAATGGTCGGCGATGTAGTTGCCCGCCCGATCCAGCTCCTTTGTTCCGTCGCCGCGACCTTTGAGTTGATCGCTCGACAGGAACTTGATGGGCTCGAGAAACTCTTGAGCCGAGAACGGTCCTCCCGTCTGCGTCCAGCCAAATTCAGCAAAGTGTGCTATGAGGGTGAGCAGACCTATGCTAAGCCCGAGGGCGGCGAGCACCCGGTTGCTGCTGAGTATCGGAGTTTTCCAATTCGGTAGCCTCACAGCAGATCCTTTGTGAATCGCCTTCGATTATAAGGGCATTTTCGTCGGAATTGTTTGGCTTCCGGAATGCCGGCGGATGGTGGCCGAGTGGGGCGCGTGTGGAAATATCCATGCGGCATAGCTTGCCAGTGTGCCATTCAGCGAGGTTTCCCGCTTCACGAAGACAATCTTTCTTCGTATTTGAACCTACTCCCCTTGCTCTCGGTCGTGACCAAACTATTCCCTTTCACCCGCTTCGGCCAGAATCTCGCGCAGGCGGGAGATCGGTATCGCCACGGCCATGTGGCTATCGCGGCCGGTCACGCTTTCCGCTTTTAGCAGAGAATCATCGATGGCTTCCTCAGTAGCCTCCGCGGCCGCCAGCGCCGGGTGATCCAAAAGAAGCGGCGCTACCGAAGGGCCAGACCGAACTGGGCTTCATGAAGCCCAGTGAGAACTGGACGCCGCTGGTCCTCATGCATTCATCATAAAATCCGCGCGTCGGCGGAATCGCCGGGGCGGCCAAAAGCTCCAACGTCTTTTGCCCTAGCCCCAACTCGCGCCCGCCGTTGGCGAAAACACTGTAGGCGTGCGCGATGGCTCGGGCGGTCCCGACGCCACCACCGGACGGCACTTCGAGATTGCGCGCATAGATGCGCTCTGCATCTTGATATACCCCGGTGCCGGGATTCACGCTCAGCGCGCGGTAGATGTTGGAACGAGGATTCATCGCTTCCAGCATGAAACGAAGCCCGAAGCCGCGCAGAATCTCGATGAAGGTGGGCGGCGCAAGGGTGGCCAGCCGCGAGTTTGGGATGGCTTCAGGCAACCGGATGTAGACGTCCTCCCCGAGCCGTAACGCTATCTCCTCTTGGAAAAACTGTCCCAAGCTGCGAAGCAGCGGATGCACGCGGCGCAGCAACTCGCCTTCGTAGAAGCCGAGACTGAGCCCGTGATACGCCTGGCGGGTTCCGGGCTCCCACGCGGGTTTCTGACGCGCTAACACGACCGCCAGGCGATCGAGATTGGCGACGATACTGAGATCGACCCTCTCGTTGATCGCGAATAGGCCTGCCTGGTGAGCGAGGAGCTGGCGGACGGTGATTTGTTCCTTGCCGTTCTGCGCAAACTCCGGCCAGTACGTGGACACGCGTTCTTCGTAGTTGAGCCATCTGCGAGAGTGGGCGATGGCGAGGGTCATCGCTGCCAAACCCTTCGTGGCTGAGTGGACCACCACCATCGTGTCCTGCTCCCAAGGCTCGCCGGTCTGCTTGTTCCGAATGCCACCCCAGAGGTCGACGACCTTCTCGCCGCGGAGAAAGGCGCAGCAGGCTCCTCCTGCTTCGCCTCGCCGAGCAAAATTCTCGGCGAATGCCTCGCGCACGGCCTCATAGCCCGGGCTGACATGCCCCTGAATAGCAAACTGGTCGTGAGCCGTCGTGCGTGTGGTGGCTCTTGTTTGGGAAAGATGATGGTGGGACATCGGAAATACCCTCTTGGGGCTCTTCTTATGTCCGACGCGAAGATTTTTCTGTGACACCGGTCACCACGAGAGGTGCCGGCCCTTACATGCACGATTCTTGGCGAATCGTTTGGAAACAAGTGTGCCCAAGCAACGACTCTCAATGTCGAGCTTTGCTCGCTTCTCCCGAGTTGTCACGGGCCCTCAAGAGACTGTGAGCCTGATTCGACGGGCTTGTAGAAGAAGCAGACCAACGGTGAGACCAACGCTGCAGGCAGGAACAGAGGCCCTCATAAGGTGAGACCCTGCAATGGACGTTCAGGCGAGGGCCTTTTTCACGACGAATCCGCCCACATCCGTCAGGCGGAAGTATCTTCCCTGGAACTTATACGTCAGCTTCTTGTGATCGATTCCGAGGCAGTGCTGGATGGTCGCCTGTAAGTCGTGGATGTGAACCGGATCTTCCAGAATGTTGTAACAATAATCATCTGTTTTGCCGATGCTCAAACCACGCTGAATTCCGCCGCCCGCCATCCAGATCGAGAAACACCGCGGGTGATGGTCGCGGCCATAGTTGGTTCCGGTAAGTTTGCCCTGGCAGTAGACGGTCCGGCCAAACTCGCCGGCCCAAACGACCAGTGTGTCATCCAACATACCTCGCTGCTTGAGATCGCGTATCAGGCCGGCCGAAGGCTCGTCGACGCCTTTGCACTGCAACGCAATATCGCGCGGCAAGTCGTTGTGCTGATCCCAGCCGCGATGATACAGCTGAATAAAACGTACGCCGCGCTCAGCCAGCCGCCGCGCCAACAGACAATTGGCCGCGTACGTCCCCGGCTTGCGCGAATCCGGCCCGTACAATGCAAACGTGGATTCCGGCTCCTTTGAAAGATCCATCAGATCAGGCACCGAGGTCTGCATGCGATATGCCATTTCGTATTGCGCCACTCGCGTGTCAATCTCCGGGTCGGCATATTTTTCTGCCAGCAGGCGATTTAATTTCGCGATGCCGTCCAGCATGCGGCGCCTCGTCGTAGGCGGCACGCCCGGCGGATTCGACAAATACAACACCGGGTCGCCGCTCGCGCGGAATTTCACTCCTTGGTAGCGCGACGGCAAAAACCCGCTTCCCCACAAGCGCGAAAACAGCGGCTGGTCCGGATTCAATGCATTAGCCTGTGAAATTAACACTACGAACGCCGGCAGGTTCTGATTTTCACTGCCTAGACCATAGCTAACCCATGACCCCATACTCGGACGCCCGGGCTGCTGGAAGCCGGTCTGCAGGAAGGTGATTGCAGGATCGTGGTTGATGGCTTCCGAGTAGACCGACTTGATGATGGTAATGTCATCCACAATCTTCGTGTGGTGGGGCATCAGTTCGCTGATCCAGCTACCCGACCTTCCGTATTGGCTGAATTTGAAAATGGATGGCGCCACCGGAAACGACGACTGCCCGGAGGTCATGCCGGTGATGCGCTGCCCCTGTCGCACCGAATCGGGCAACTCCGTACCTTGTAATTTGACCAAGTCAGGCTTGTAGTCGAACAACTCCATCTGCGAGGGCGCCCCGGACTGGTGCAGAAAGATGACGCGTTTGGCCTTGGGCGGGAAATGCGGCAGCCCCACGAGTCCGCCGGTTTTCGGATCGGTTGCAGTATCCGCGGCAAAGCCGTCCGCTGAGAGCAGCGTCGCCAGGGCCGGAATGCCGATGGCGATTCCCGCAGTACTCCGCCGGAAAAACTGCCGGCGCGTCATTGCCGCGCTCATTTCCGGAGTCAACATGTCACCCATACTCTGCCTCGCCTTCTGCTATTGCTTGGTCATCGTCTCGTCGAGATTCAGGATCATGCTCGCTAGCGTCGTCCAGGCTGCGAGCTCACGTCGAGCCAGGCTTGAATCTGCCTTCGTTTCGCCAACCGTTAGCAGTTTACTTGCGCTCACCTGGTCCTGGCGGTAAGTGGAGCGGAATTCCCTGAGCGAGTTCAGAAGCAGAGCGCGTTCCCGTGGATCGGGCCTTCGCGCCGTGGCCAGCTCAAAAGCAAAATCAATGCGCTCACGATCGGATTTGCCCCCATTGCGCAACGTGCGCTCCGCCAGCGCGCGCGAAGCTTCAACGTAGGTAGGATCGTTGAGAAGCGCCAGGGCCTGCAGCGGCGTATTGGTCACCGTTCGCCTAGCTGTGCATTTTTCGCGGTCAGGCGCGTCGAACAGAGTCAGCGACGGCGGGGGGACGGTGCGCTTCCAAACGGTGTACAGGCCGCGGCGGTATAGGTCAGAGCCAGAAGACTGCGTGTAACTCTGGCCCGAATAGCCCTCACCAAACGCCATCTCCTCCCACAAGCCCTTTGGCTGGTACGGATACACGCTCGGCCCGCCGATCTTGTCGTTCAGCAATCCGCTGATCGCCAGCGCATTGTCGCGAACCATCTCGGCCGGCAGGCGGAATCTCGGCCCTCTCGCCAAAAGCCGGTTTTCCGGGTCGCGCTCGATGAGCTCGCGCGATGCCATGGAAGACTGGCGGTAGGTCGCCGAGGTAACTATCAGCCGCTGCATCGCCTTGATGTCCCAACCCGTGCGCGCAAATTCGGTGGCCAGCCAGTCAAGCAACTCAGGATGGCTTGGCGGTTCACCCTGCGAGCCAAAGTCTTCGGCGGTCTTGACGATCCCGGTTCCGAAGTACTGCTGCCAATACTGATTCACCGCAACACGCGCGGTGAGCGGATTCGAGGGGTCGAGGATCCACTTTGCCAGGCCCAAACGGTTCGCGGGCATATCACGCGACATCGGAGGCAAAAACGAGGGAACACCGGGCGTGACCTTCTCACCCCTATTGTCGTATTGACCGCGGCCCAGAATGAAGGTGTCGCGCGGCTTCGATATTTCCGCCATCACCATGGTCGTGGTGATGGACTTTTCGAGCTTGTCGCGCTCTTTTCGCAGTTCTGCCAGGCGAGAGTAAAGCTGTCTGTATTTCTCCGGGGCGTCGTGCTTCAGAAAGTATTCGGTCAAGCGGGCCTGGTGCTGCTTTTCGAGCCGCGCCTGTTTCTGTTCCTTGCTCTCTGCCTTGGCCAGCTCTCCGATATCGGCTTCTTGCGGCGGCTTGTCGGGCTCGAGCGTCGTAATTTCCGTCGCAGGAGCACCGGCAAGCTCGGTCAACAGCACGCGGGCAGGCAGGTGCACGGCGAGATTCTCGACCTCAGTGTCGGTCAGCGTGCGCGTGTAAATACGCAGGTCATCGAGTTGGCCTTGGAACAGGCCCCCGGTATCCTTATTCCCAATTTCCAAAGACGCGGAAGTCCGGAAGGTGCCGCTGAGCGTATCCTTGGCTATCTCGGTTTCCCAAACCCTGCCATCCACACAGATCTTCAAGCCCGCAGCCTTGCCCGAACCATCATAGTTAACCAGTACGTGGTGTGCGCCATCCATCGGCACACGATTCTTGGTGCGCACTTCGATAGCGGAATCAGGCCAGCGCTCCGCGAACCGTGCAACGACGCGAAGATTCCGCTGATGCCTGCCTGTGTACGCGACGTCGTCAAAACCAAGCTCATAGCCAGCCCAGTGCTCGGAGGAATCTTTTTTCTGAAGAACTTCGCTGCTCTTCAACCCGTAGAGATTTACCCACACGCCGAGCGCAAACGGCTCGCGCGCGTCGAAATCTCCAGCTTGCTCCAGGCGGACTTCCGCTTCGCCACTGAATTCAGCGGTCTTGCCGGTTGGCCCGTCTTCATAGACAACTTCGCCTCGCACGAGTTTTCCATCGTGTTTCAACAAGGCGTCTGACAGGTCGCCGTTGAACGTATAGTGGGCCGCGAGCCCATCGCTCGGCGGCTCGGGCAATGTGGCGATGTGTGTCTTCTGCCATTCATTCCGCAGAGCCAAAACCTCTTTCTCAGGCATGGCCGCCAAAACATTGGCGATCTGCTGATGGAGGTCGTCCAGCTGTCGCTTTTGCTCCAAAGTGGGCAACGGCAGCACCGGGTCGGCATTTCCCTCGTACCCGTCGAGGCCGCGCTCAGGGACGGTATTGAAGAACGCAAAAAATCGATAAAAATCCTTCTGCTTGATCGGATCGTACTTGTGATCGTGACAGCGGGCGCAACCCATGGTGAGTCCCAGCCAGGTCGTTGCCGTCGTGCTCGCGCGGTCCACCACATACTCCACGTGATATTCCTCCGGTATCGCGCCGCCTTCGAAGTTGATCATGTTGTTGCGGTTGAATCCGCTCGCGATTTTCTGCTCGACCGTTGCGCCCGGAAGCAGGTCACCGGCCAGTTGCTCGATCGTGAACTCGTCGAAAGGCATGTTGCGGTTGAAGGCGTTAATTACCCAATCCCGCCACGGCCACATCTCGCGCAAGCTGTCGATGTGATACCCATGAGTATCGGCGTAACGCGCTAGATCTAGCCACTGCATGGCCATGCGCTCACCGTAGTGTGGCGACCCGAGCAACTGATCCACTCTCTTTTCGTAGGCGTCGGGAGAGTGGTCCGCCATAAAGGAATCCACTTCGGCAGGGGTGGGCGGCAGCCCGGTCAAATCGAAAGCAACGCGTCGCAGCAGCGTGGCCTTGTCCGCTTCGAAGGAAGGTTTCAGCCCTTCGGCTTCCAAGCGCGCAAGAGTGAAATAGTCGATTGGATTCTTTGGCCAGTTTCTGTCTTTGACCTCTGGTGTTGCCGGTCGCTTCAGCGGATCAAACGCCCAGTGGGACTGCCACTTGGCGCCCTGATCGATCCAGTCGCGGATTAATTCGATCTCCTTGGGCGTCAGCGTCCTACCGGAAGATGCCGGTGGCATGCGTCGTTCCTTAGCGCTGATCCTCTGGTACAGCCGGCTGGCCGCGCTGTTGCCAGGCACGATGATCCGGTACCCGTCTCGATCTCCAAACACGCTTTCTGTGGTGTCCAGCCGCAAGTTGCCCTGGCGGCTGCCCTCTTCGGGGCCATGGCAGGCAAAGCAGGCGTCCGAGAGAATGGGGCGAACGTCGCGGTTGAAGTCTACCGGTTTCTCTGGTGGGTTCGACGGCGTTTGCCAGGCACCCAGCGGAGGGAGGCACAACACTATTGCGGTGGCCGGAAGCCATCGGCAGATGATCGGTCGCATCAAGGACCCTCCTCGACCGATTGAAATTGCACAACCGCGAATACCATACTACGTCGGCGTTCTGCTTTGGAAGTATCTTCAGCTCAGGTCAACACCTGCATCGATTCCCTATCGCTTCACGCGGGCTCACGCAAAGTCCTGGGCCGGATCCCTCTCCCACTTCTCCATTGGGGTTGCGCTGGCATGGCGGAATCAGTGCCAGGATACGCCCGGGCAGGCTTAACTGTCGCATGCTCGCGCTAACCCACGGTTGCGGAAGCTCTTGATGTTGGATCGGGGCTGGCACCTCATGTATCCAGGCATCTTCGATACCGTTTTGATAAACACCTCGAGAACTGAGTTCAGGTTTTGTACATCAAGCGCTCCTCCCTCGACCTTTACATTCCCAATACGTTCAAACCAATCGTCCATGGGGAGCCTGTCTAACTGTCATTTCTGCCAGTGGGGGAACCAGCCTTGGCCCTCTAACTTTGGAACGGTCAGAGGGGCGAAGAGCATACCGACTTGACGACGGAACAACTGGTGGACAATAGGGACTATGTGAATCGCGGTGTTGAAGTGTCCACCCACGTCGGCTTAGTCATTCTGTTGGTTGCCGCCTGTTTCCTTTTCTTGCGTCCCTTTCTCCCCTTGATTACCTGGGGTATTATCATCGCCATCTCCGTTTATCCGAGTTACAGAAAGTTGCAGGTCGCCTTGCGCGACCGCGGAGTCCTGTCCTCAGTCGTTATTACCATTCTCCTTTTGGCTTTCTTAGTTTGTCCGGTGGTCTTGCTTGCCGGAACACTGGTTGGGGGTATCCAAACCCTCGCAGCACACCTCAAGGACGGAACCCCGATCATCCCACCACCCCCTGCCAGCATCGAAACCTGGCCTGTGATTGGCGTTCCCTTGAAAAGTGTATGGAGCCTGGCTTCAACGAACATAGCCACCGCACTAAGGAGTTTTGCTCCTCAGATCAAAGCCGTCGTCCCTTGGCTGCTCTCGGCTTCCGCGGGAATAGGTCTCACGGTGCTGCAATTCGCTTTTTCCATGGTGGTTGCCGGAATCCTTCTTGCCAACGCCCGAGGCGCTGCGGGAGCCGCGCACTCATTCGCCACCCGTATATTTGGCGACCAGGGGACGGAGTTTGAGCGGCTCGCCAGCTCCACGATCCGTAGCGTTGCTACAGGCATTCTCGGCGTGGCACTGATCCAATCGCTTCTCGCGGCCCTTGGTTTCCTCGTGGCAGGATTGCCGGGCGCCGGCTTGTGGGCCACGGTGTTTCTAATTGCCGCAGTGCTGCAGGTGGGGACGCTTATCCTTGTTCCTTGCGTGATTTACATGTTTGCAGTCTCGAGCGTTACGAAAGCCGTGATTTTTATGTTTTGGTGCCTCATCGTCGCCCTGGTGGATAACGTGCTAAAGCCTCTTTTGTTGGGGCGAGGCGCCGCGGTTCCCATCGCGGTGGTATTCCTCGGCGCGATTGGCGGATTCGTGGCATTGGGCATTGTCGGATTGTTCGTTGGTGCGATCGTTTTGTCGGTGGGCTACAAGTTGTTCATCGCCTGGCTAGATCGGGCTCCCGCGAGTATTCAGAAGATTTGAGAAACACGCCGTTGTTTCCAGAAACACAAGGAGTGTTTCATTTGGCTGTTCCTTTCCCGTATCTCTTTGCGGGACGCGCAACATGAAGAGGGAGCGAAACAATATCCTGCGTGATTTCGCGGGAAACTACCTGCGCCGTCGCTACTCGATTTTGTTCAGTACGCTCCTTCTTACCATGGTGGCAGCTCCGGTTCTTAGCGCCCTAAAATTGAGTGGAACGCTGTTTGAGTCATTCGTAGCCGCGAGTCTGCTCGCCGCGGTAATACCCGCCGACACGGTGAGAAGCCGATCCCCTCTCTGGGTGCTCCTGATCGTTGCCTGGCTGGCGCGTCCGCTTACTGATTGGCTCGGCAATAGGGTCTTATCGGCGATGACGATGGGAATTTGGACCCTGATCGGGTTACTTGCAGCGGTTGCTGCCCTGCGCTTCGCCATGGATGCCACAAAGGTCGACACCGAACATCTGTGTGCCGCCCTCAGCGCTTATTTGCTCGCTGGCACTTGCTTCGGTCTCTTGTATTGGGTTCTCGAACAGATCAAATCTGGCACCTTTGTCTTCCCCGGCGAATTCTCCCAAACGAGCGCAATCTACTTCAGCTTCGTCACACTGGCGACGCTCGGTTATGGCGACATCGCGCCGCGTACAGATGTAGCTCGGGGCCTTGCAATCGTCGAAGGCGTTGGCGGGCAACTTTTCCTGGCGGTTCTGGTCGCACGACTGGTCAGCTTGTATTCAAAGTCCGGGAACCAATCAAGTTGATGGCCGGCGGTCTATCGGGCTGCGGCAAGCGTCGGACGGGAGTTCCTTACTGTGATTTTTCCGCTGATTTGCGGTGAGACTCCTTCAATATCTGGAGGTAGGCAAAAGCAGCGCCTATTCCAATCAATACCTGCCACCAATGGCGGTATCCAGTCCCGATACATGCCGAAACGATGGTAAGCACCGCCGCGAAAACTCGTGCCAGGTAGGGATGGTCTTTTAGCGCTATGGTCTCAAAAATGGCAGTCAACACCCAGAAAGCAAGCAGACCAAGTATCACAAAAAGGATGGTATCAAGCATCGGTTGGAACCTTTCGGCGGATGCGCGCTACTGAGCCTTGACCGTATATCCCGGCTCGACAAATAAGAACTGTTAGTACTTACAGCTGCGTGTTTCTTGAGCTGACGCTTAAATTTGGCAGATTGCCTTGCCGTGAAAAAGGGGCCAATTATCTCCAAGCGTTCAGCGCGAGGCCCACGGCGAGAGAAGCGATACATGAATCAAAACCTATTAAGCCTTGCAATTCGGGGTTTGATGGCTTCCCTTAGCGTTTCTGCTCAAAAGCCGACGGCTGGCACTGTTATTTCAACGAATTCCGCCCGCGTGGCACAAAGAAGGAAAATAAGAAGGCATCTAGTAATCTGCTGTGGCAGCAGTATGTGGTGCGTACAACTGCTGCCGAATATGAGTGTCGCCAGCCAAAATCATCTCAGCAAGCCATTTTGCCAGCCAACACAGCAATCCAATTTACTCTTGATAAAGACAAGATGAAGTTCCAATGGAAGGCAAAATACGAGTTCCTCGTGGTCGGTTCGTCGGCACTTCACTCCCAGCGATCGTTTTGCGACAGGAGACTTACCGGAGGACTGCTAACCAAAAATGACCACAGCACTCCTGTTCAATACCAGCTCGCGTGCAATACCACGGTGCCTGGTTAAGGCCGTTACCGCCGGAACGAGTCCATGCTTGCGCAGCCAATAGGCCACAGTCAGATCTCCTCGCACGCATTTTACGCAGCAGAACTCCGCAGCGAGCGCGTACGCATCTTCGGCTTGCTTGCGTTTCTCGGCGTAGTGTTCGTGGCTCTGACCGTTCGCGTTTTTCTCCTACACACCACGGTCCTCAGCCCGCATGTCGCATGGAATTTCAGCCTGGCCGCGGCGCTCGGCCTTTTTGAGTACGCGATGCTACACCTGGTCAACCGCGCACTGCACAAGGATCAGGAATTCCCTCGCTTCCTCTGGCTCACTAGTACGGTTCTCGAAACGGCGGTGCCCGCCATCGGAGTCGCTTGGCTGACGACAACGGACTTTGCCTCGGCTTATCGTCCCTTGGCCAGCCCCGCCACGCTGCTGTTCTTCGTTTTCATCATCCTTTCGATTCTGCGTCTCGACCCTTGGATCTGTCGTCTCGCGGGCATCACTGCCGCTTTTACCTACCTCGCCGCAGCCATTTCCCTTGGTTGGGTACCTCCTAGGCCGGGAACTCCAGCGCCGGTCACGCAAACCGACGTCAGTCTCTATGCGTTCATTTTGCTCGTGAGCGGTTTCATCGCCGGCGGCGTTGCCGGGGAGATTCGCAAACATGTCGAAGCTGCTTTGCGGGAGGCAGAAACGCGCCGCCAGCTCGATCGGGTACAACACGACTTACGGACCGCCCGCGACATCCAGCGGGCGCTGCTTCCGCAAAAGCCGCCGGACCTTTCCGGGTTCGCCATCGCCGGCTGGAACAAGCCGGCCGACGACACCGGCGGCGATTTTTACGACTGGGACGTTATGTCCGACGGCCGCCTCATGATTGTGCTTGGCGATGTGACCGGGCACGGCATCGGTCCGGCTCTGCTCGCAGCCGCGTGCCGGGCCTACGCGCGTTCCAGCTTTGCCGTTCACACAGATCTGTTCGCCGCGATGACGCAGATTAACGCTCGCGTTTCCCGCGATCTCGATCCTAGCCGTTTTGTCACCTTTGTGGGAGTCGCCTGCTCTTCAAGCACAGGGGAACTGGAAATCTTATCGGCAGGGCACGGACCGCTGCTGCTGTACTCCGCACTTGAAAATTCCTTCCGCGAGATCGATTCGCAAGGCGTGCCCTTGGGCATTCTTCCAGATTTCGTTTCCCAACCATCCACGAAAATCCGACTCGAAAGAGACGACATTCTCCTGCTCATCACCGATGGTTTTGTGGAATTTGAAAACCCAGCGCAGGAAGAATTTGGAAAGCAGCGGCTGGAAGATGCCGTTCGCAGCTCGCGCAGCTTGCTGCCGGATCAAACCATCAAAGGCCTTTACGATGCCATCCTGGCGTTTTCGAACGGTACGAAGCAGCAAGACGACCTCACCGCGGTCCTCATCAAGCGCATCGAGTAGAAGAGGTCCCGAAAAACGTTCCGGAAAAATTTTGCACTAAGTATGGTCATGGCTGCATGCAAGTCAATCACTACAGCGGCACCCGCAAGTGTATTCCCGAGCAAAAGAATCACGTGTACAATGAGCGCGGATTCCCGTTCTGGAATGGCAATGCGATGATGTCGCACTCCACGGTAACGAGTCTTTTGCCATGAACAAAAGAAGGTTTATCAAACTTTTCTCTGGAATGGCTGCAGCACCCGTTGTCTCCCCACTCCTGACGCTGCTTCCGGACAGCAAACTGAAAAACTGGGCCGGCAACTTGGAATACGGCACCGAAAATATGTACACCGCAAGCTCCGTGGAACAGGCGCGGGATTTCGTCGGGAAACAGGCGAAGTTGAAAGTGCTGGGAACGCGTCACTGCTTTAACAAGATAGCCGACAGCACCACGGAGTTCCTGTCCTTAAAGCCCGCGGATGAGCTTCTGTCTGTCAACGCGGCGGAGCGCACCGTAACCGTCGACGGGAGTATGACTTACGGGCATTTGTGCCCGCTTCTTCATGAACAGGGATTTGCGTTACACAATTTGGCCTCGTTGCCTCACATTTCCATTGCCGGTTCTTCGAGCACCGCAACTCATGGTTCCGGCGACAGGAATGGAAACCTCGCGACGGCAGTCTCGGCTCTCGAACTGATTACTGCCGGCGGCGACACGATTCAGCTTTCCCGGCAGAAGGACGGCGAGAAATTCTTAGGAGCCGTTGTCGGGCTGGGCGCGCTCGGCGTCATCACCAAGGTCACACTCGACATTCAGCCGGCCTACATGATGCGGCAGTACGTTTACTTGAACATGCCCTTGGATCAAGTAAAGGACCACTTTGAGGCCATCGAATCCAGCGCCTACAGCGTCAGTCTGTTCACGGATTGGCGGAACAAGAATGTCAACGAGTTGTGGATCAAAAGCCGCGTGGAGGAAGGACAAGCTTTTGCTCCCGCGCCCGAATTTTTCGGAGCGAAGGGGGCGACCCGAAATTTTCATCCTATTGCGGCGCTCTCCGCGGAAAACTGTACCGAGCAGATGGGTGTTCCGGGCCCCTGGTACGAGCGGCTTCCACACTTTCGCATGGGTTTCACCCCCAGCGCCGGGAAGGAATTGCAGTCAGAGTATTTTGTGCCTCGCCATCACGCCGTTGAAGCCATTTTGGCTGTTGAGCGACTCCATGAACAAGTGAGCCCACATCTGTTGATTACAGAAATCCGCACCATTGCTGCGGACAATCTTTGGATGAGCCCCTGCTACCAACAACCTTGCGTCACCATTCACTTCACCTGGAAGCAGGATTGGCCTGCGGTTAGAAAATTGCTGCCGGTCATTGAAAACGAACTTGCACCATTCAAGGCTCGTCCGCACTGGGGAAAGCTGTTTACGATTTCCCCTGCGGAACTGAAATCCATCTACAAAAAGATGCCTGAGTTTATTGAGTTGTGTAAGACCTACGATCCGAACGGCAAATTCCGCAATGAATTCCTGAACGTAAACATCTTTGGATGAGGTATCTCGAAGATCCTACCGCAAGATACCGTCGCGACACCGGGTTGGGCCCAGACGCTTCGAAGACCCAGCGGTCTGCCCTGTTCGCTGCGCCTAGAAAACCGTACTGCTCATCTAGGGTAGGCGCTGCTGAAGTAGGTACCCAGACACGTTCGCGGTATTGTCGGTTTGGATCAGAAGAATTTGCGTACCGCTCACCTGGTAGAACGAGATGTTGAAGGTGGTCACCGACGGTGGAATGAACGGATACCCGCCCGTTGGCGTCGGGATGTTGAAACTCCCAGTGAAGCGGCCGGGATGGGCAGCGTCCGCGGCGAAGGTGCCGGTGAAGGGCCCGACGGTATTCGCGGACGTGCTTTGATCAAAATCCGCTACGCCATTGATCAAGTTTCCGGAACCGTCGCTGGTTACCACGCCAACCAGATCCAGTTCATTCGGAGTTGAAGCGGCAATCGAATTCTCGAGGTTGAGCCCTTGATTTCCCGCAATCGCAGCGGGAGTCGAGGAGATTTGAGGAATGAAGCGGCCTGTTCCTATGATGTTTGCGTCCGTCTGCAGCAGCAACGCGCCGCCTCCGCTGTTTGAAGAGCTGGGATCGAGAACATTGAGGGACGGATCGACCATGTAAACGTTGAAAGTAGAATTTCCCGCTGCGTCTGTCAGATTGAGCGTGCCCTCCAGGCTCTTGTTAAACGCAAAGGTGCCGTTAACAGCTTGGGCGACGCTCGGAGTCGTAGGTGCCGCTCCGCCCACGTTTGCGTCCGAGACGCCGCCGCTGATACTGCCGACCCCGTCTGCGGTCAATTGTCCGGCTGCTACCGCTCGCCCCGTGGAACTCCAGCCGGAATGTTCGAAAACAAATTTCCCCGAAAGGGTTGCGGCTGCGGCGCCCTGGGCATAGGCGCTTCCACCTGTTAAATCCACGTTGTCATCCTCGAACAGCCGAAGCACCTTCGAAGAGATCATATAAAATGTAAAAGACCTGGTTATCCCCGGCATGGGAACGACAGTGAATCTCCCGCGGCCGTTAGGGTCCGGTGCTTGGTAGAGACTCCCGGTAAAAGCCTGCGAGGTAACGGTGCCGCCGATATTGGTGTCGAGCGTTCCACCGGTGATGTTCCCTTGACCATCAGAGCTGAAGACGCCGCCAAAGGCGACCTTCGCTGTCGGCGGAATCGCAGTGTCGACTCCCTCCACGGTGAAGGAATACCCGCCGACGATTTGTGACGTGGCAAAGTTTCCCGACTGCAAGTCCAAGGTCCCGCTCCCCGGGCTGCCGCCTGTCTCTATGATCACCGCATGCGAGGCGGAGGTAAGAACAAAACTGAAGCTTAGAGTTTCCCCATTCTGCGTGTGAATCGTCATTGTGCCGTGCCCGCTCGAATCAACGGCATAGGACGAGACCGGGTCAACGGAGGTCGCGAGAATGGGATCCCCTTGATCCCGATAAATGGTGGAAACAATGTCCTCCATCCCGCCTAAAATATTCCCATTCCCATCGACATTCACGCTCCCGGCAAACGTGGTGGTACCCCGGTCCGCCGAATTTCCGGTTGGTGCCCTAATCAAAAAGGCATACTGGCCTTTCAGCGTGGTATTTGACGCGGTTCCGGAAATAACGACCACCGCGCTGGCACTCTTGGACGCATCGGTTAGGGAAGTCGCGACGATGGTTACACTGCCGCCGGTCGGCACCGTTGCCGGCGCGGTGTACGTCGTCATGCTACTGCTCGGTGTTGAAGTCGGACTGAAAGCACCGCACGCGGTCGCAGGAGTGCAGCTCCAATTCACTCCCCGAGTGGCCGGATCATTTTGGACTGTGGCCGCCACGCTCGCCGTGCCAGCCGTCGCAAGCCACGCCGGAGGCATAGTCGAAAGCGTAACGGAGACGGACTGCGGCCCCGGCGAACTCCCACCGCCGCAGCCGGAAATCGCTGCCACGATGCCGATGGCTAGAAGAGACAAATTTTTGTTCACGGTTCGGTCCGAGAGGGGCAAATCCTACCGGCTGGTAAGTAGAAGCATAGCGAACCCTGCGCAAACCGGATCTATCCGCAATCAGCGATGTCTCCGAATAGTTAATCCCGCGCCGAGCTCAAGAGGAAAACCTGGGGCGGCGGCTCCGAAGATGCTTTTCCTCGATTGGACAAGCGAGGCTTCGCCCGGGCAGGCTCTAGAGAGGGTGCAGGTTCGCCGAGCCTACGCTGACGCTGCACCGCGCCGCAAGCTTTTCGCAATTCTAGTTTCGCAGATTGTCTCAACAGCTCGCACCAGCTTGGATGTCGACATGCCCCTGGTGGGAACCACGGTCGTCACGTTTCGGACATCCTGCGGGACGAACATTGACCGTTCAGCGAGGACGAGGACCGGCAGTCCGGGCGCGACCCTCTTGACTATCTGCAATACCGCCCCACCCGACATGCCGGGCATCTGATAATCCAAAACGACGGCGTCCACTCTGTTTCCCGCCAGGAGTTCGAGTCCTTCTTTTCCCGTTGCGGCAGTCAAGAGTTTGTCGCCACTTTTCTCGAAGTGGGCGCGAAAGACATCAAGCGAATCTCGCTTGTCATCGATGTAAAGAATGGTTTTGGTTTCTGACACGGCGACCCATCCTTGATCCTTGCCTCACCCGGAATACCCTTCCGACCAGGAAAGATGAAAGCTGGGCGAAATATATATAGAAAGGGGACAGCAAAGACGTTATATGCTGTCGCGGCGGGTTGTCAATTACCTACTTCTCTCGGTTTCCTATCCGAAACAGCTCGGGAGACCTTCGCCGAGTTCAGGGGGAGGCTCCTCCTTCGTAGAAGACTTGATCGAACGGCGTACCCCAAGCGCCAGCCCGCTTTTGTAAGGTTTCCACGCTCGAGAGGCTATGACCGTTTTCGAAGCGAGAAGAGGTGGCGCCTCACCAAACCTGTCGCCCTTCGAATTCTGTCTTGGCTCCAGATTTTTCGCCTCGCGGATGTCCCGGAGTCTGTGGCCGATAAGCAGCCCGAAAAACTCTGCTTCTTTCCGCTCCCTCGTCTCTCATAGGGCACAAGAGCAAAGGATCATGCGATCTCTGGTATAGCCTGAACGGAACTAGCTTTGGGGGCTTGTATGACTAAATTCGCGCATCGCCCTTTGCAAATTTTCTTCTTGGGCTTCATCCTCGCGAGTCCAGTCAGTGCCCAGAAGAAGCTAACCGCAGCCGAGGCGAAACAGCACTTTGGCGAGACGGCGACCGTTTGCGGCGAGGTGGTTAGCGCCAGGTATGCGGAGTCTTCGAAAGGACACCCAACGTTTCTCAATTTGGACAAACCGTATCCGAAGCCAATCTTTACTGTAGTGATTTGGACTGAAAACCGAAGCAAGTTTGGAAAGCCAGAGGAAGACTACAAAGGAAAGCAAATCTGCGTGAGCGGAAAAGATCACCGCCTATGCGGGTTTGCCGGAGATTGTCGTTTCCGATCCCAAGCAGATAAAACTCGAATAGTGGACGACAGCCGACACCGCTCAAAGGCTTCGGACGATCTTAGGAGTCCATCTCGCCCTTGGAATCTGGACTGTTCAAAGCCTCCACTAAAATCCTTGGCGAGGGTTACTGTTCGAGATTTGCCCAATTCCCTGCCTGGTCTTGGACTTCAATCTTCGTTATGGGATGTACTTCCCAAACTGTTCCGCGGTCCCGTCCTACTACGTCGAGATGCTGGAAGTCATACATGAGCCAGCCGCTGATACGAAGCTGTTTCATCTGGTTGACGTAAGCTGCCACCATTTGCGTCGTCCACTTGTGATTCGGGCGCACCCGAGGAGTGGTCTCGACGATGATCGCGGTGTTAATCGGCTGCCTTGGTCCCTTCGTAAGATACATGTGCCAATCCACTTCGTCGGGGTTCAAAAGGTTGCAGTTCGTCGTTTCACCGGGTGCCCCCGTTTGTTGCTTCACGCGGATTGAAAGATATCCGACGACAGACACCGGAGCGCCTTGAATATCGTTCACCCTGTCAGCAGGCAAGTTGTTCAAGTCATCCCAACTAATCGGGATTAAATCGCCGTCCGCCGGTTCATCGGTCCGGTTCTTGTTATTGTTTAGCTCTTGCATCTTTGTGTCAGCAGCATTGCCTCTCGGTCCGCATACCGTGCTCCCCTCGATGACCAGCGGCTGCCCTACGGCTGGCTTTTTTGCGGCAGCAAGTTTGTCGACAAGTTGGGGGTCCACGGTATTCGGTGTAGGCGGTGGATTCTTGTGTTTCCGAGCTGGACGCGGTGCTTGAGTACGAGCGGGACTGCAGGTCACTGAGACCATGATCGCAAGGACCAGGATTACGGCTTTTTTCATCATTGGACATCTCCTCCGTTCATTTGGCTTTGCTTCCCTCTCGAGCAACGCCGCAAATTGCTCGCCTTCGCGCGATATGGCTTGCTTGATGACCTCGGCCTGACCACATTTGAGAAGCATCTTGGTCGTCCGCAGCGCTCGGGGAGGTTTTTGCGCCAGTTGTTGCGCCTTTGCCGTAGCGAGCAGATCCGCATCGGCGACGACAGGATTCACGCTGTCCAGATCGCGCGCCGCTTCCGCGCCGAATCTCTCGCCGAACAGCAGCAGTTCGGCGGCGCGGTGAGTACTCACGAGCGTCGGCAACAGGACGCTCCGACGCGGCTTCCGGGCACAAACCCACGCTCACGAACGGAAGCTGGAACCGCGCGCTCGCGGCGTACACCAGATCGCAGTGCAACAGCATCGTCGTACCGATGCCGATGGCCGCTCCCGCAACGGCGGCCACCACAAGCTGCGAAGAGGTCGCGAGCGTTTTCAGGTAACGGATGGCGGGCGACACCTGCCTCGGCTTGGCGGCAAAGTCCGCCAGATCATTCCCCTGGTGAAGCAATCCGGCGCTCCGGCGATCAGCAGGAACGCGGACGGCGGGATCGCCATCCGCGTTCGTCAATGCCTCGGTCAACCCGTCTACACTTGGAGAGGGCGTTCGTCTTCTCCGGCCGGTTCAGGCGAATCGCGAGAATCCGGTCTTGACGTCAACTACAACATGATCGGGCATGAGAGTTCCAGGATTGTTCGTGAGGATGAAACGAAGCAACCGCAGGAGTTCCTTCACCCATACTTGTACCTCGCCTGCATGGCTTGCTGTAATCAAGGGGGCTTTTTCAAAGATACGAAATCACTGCACGCAAAATTTCAAAAATCCGCGATACGCTGGAGTTTCTGTCTGGGCTGTCTGATTGCCGAGAGTATACATCGATGTTGTATTACCAGGGGCTAGTTATCTTCGATCGAAGCATCACTAGTTTCTGTAGCTGATCAGGACAGGATCGGAACTGTGCAGCGGTTTACCTGATTGAAGAAATTGGAAACGTTGCTTAGCTCAATCGCGAAAGCGCTTCGGAGTCGCTTCGCACCGTTTGCGGATCTGGGCGTCATACGCTCGGCGACTTCATGCGGGAGAGCTCAACCTTCAACAGATATTCCCGGTCGGGAATCATTAATGGTCTTAGACGGAATGGCCAAAAGAGTGTTACCGCTCGGGAATCTCAGGACATGCCACGCGGATGGATCTCGTCATGGAAGAAAAAAACCGGAAGAGAAACCGCTAACTCTATTCGTCTATTGCCACTTACGGATTCTCGAGGACGCCTGCAAATTTCTCGCCCTGGGTGCTACCTGCGTCAACATTCGCGACGGATTATTCGTACCGCAAGGCGAGGATCGGATCGACGCGTGTTGCACGCCGCGCCGGGATGTAACTCGCGACCAAGGCCACAACCAGCAGCAGGAAAAGCGCGGAAGTGAAGGCGATAGGGTCATATGCGCTGACACCAAAAAGCATGTTGGAGAGCACTCGGGACACAGCAGCACATCCGGCCACGCCCGCCAGCCCGCCGAGCAGCACCGGGCGCATTGCCTGCCGGAGCACAGGGCTCATGACCTCGCTGCCATCAGCGCCGAGTGCCATGCGGATGCCGATCTCACGCACGCATCGGCTAACCCGGTACGACGCCATTGCATAGACGCCGATCGAGCCAAGCAGCAAAGCCAGGGCGGCTAGCCCGGTAGACAGCGCGGCTACAATGCGCGAGGGAATCCGCCAGACTTCGAGGTAGTCTTCGACCGTGTTCATGTCGACAGGACGTCGGCATCAAGCGACGCGACCGCCTCGCGAATGGCTTTGCTGATCGGCATGAAACGACCAGAGAAGCGTACCAGCACATAAGTGCGCACGTTATCCCGTGGCCCGGCCGGAAAATAAAGGTACGGGGAGCTGAGCTCGCTGAGATGGGAAACTTGCGCGTCCTTGGCCACTCCGATCACCGTATCTTGATGCCCGCCGCGGAGTAATCGTTTCCCCAGTGGATCTTCGCCCGGCCACAGACGCCGAGCCGTTGATTCCGTGACGATGATCACCGAGGCATCGTCGCGCGCATCGGCTTGCGCGAAGCCACGGCCACGCGCAATGGGAATCCCAACAACGGAGAAGTATTCTGGCGAAACGTGATTGTATTCGATCTCCACTTTATCGTCGCGGCCGGAAACCGTGAAGTCGCCAGCGCTCCGGTCGTGGCTCAGCGGGGCGCACTCCGCTTGCGCAATCTCGATCACTCCGGGGAGGCCTGCGATCCGCTCGCGCAAGCGTTGTACAAACGCAGGCGCGCGGCTTTCATCGTAGCCCTGCGCTCGAAGGTTGAGGAATGCCCCCGCGAGGTCGTTCACGTCGAATCCAGGATTGACCGTCTGGGCGCAATAAAGTCCGCGCAACAGGAGTCCGGCCGCCAACAGCAGGATCATGCACCCGGCGATCTGCGCTCCCACCAGCCGCTGCGCAAGAGTCCGCTCTTTTTGCCATCGTCGGAATATGGACTGTCTTCCTTCAAAGCAGTATTCAAGTCTAGCCGCGAACTCTTCAAAGCCGGAATCAGCCCAAACATAACTCCGGTAAAAACGGTCAGCGTCAGCCCGTAGGCCAGTACCCGAAAGTCCGGCGCAACGTTCACTCTGAGAGTTGAAAACTGATGCGGCAGGTGAGATACCACGAACCGCGTGATGCTCGCGAAGGACCCGAACGCAAGCACCGATCCGAGCGCCCCTCCCGTCAAGGAAAGGAGGAGGCTCTCCGTCAACAATTGCCGCACGAGACGCCCCCGGCCGGCGCCGATGGACAGCCGGAGCGCCATCTCTTTGTGGCGCACGGAAGCTCGCGCGAGCAGAAGATTGGCAACGTTCGCGCAAGCAATCAACAGCACGAGTCCGAAAGCGCCGAAGATTACCGAGGCGACCGGGATCAGGAGTTCCCGCTCGTCCGCTCTGTTGAAGAATGTTCCTATGCTGAGGGCTAGCGAAGTAGTGCGTCCAGGATATAGTTGGTCAGTGCGTCCGGCGATGACGCCGAGGTCCGCGCGCACCTGCTCCATCGTCACGCCAGGCCGCATCCGTCCCAGCATCGCCAGCCAGCTTACATTGTCACTGGTCAAGTAATCGCGCCCTGAGTCCAGAGCTTTTTGCATGGTCAGGGGCGCCCAGAACGCACTCGGGAATGGCTCGGTGCCTGTAAATCCTGGGCGCGTAATGCCAATCACGGTAAACGCCGCTCGGTTCAGGAGGATTCGCTTGCCTACGAGTGAAGGGTCGCCTTCAAATGTCCCCTGCCATAACCCATCGCTGATCACCACGACAGCGTTTTCGCCCGGAGCGGCGCAGTCGGAACTGACAAAACCCCGGCCGTGTGCCGGATGCTCGTTCAAAACTTCGAAATAGTTGCAAGTGGCTGCGGTCCCCAAAAGCCGCTGCAACTTGCCGCCGGCAAGGGTTGCTTCGATAAAAGGCTCGTAGGCCAAGAGACCCGAAAAGACCTCATTGTGATCGCGGTAGTCGAGGTATTCCGCGTAGGAGAACATGCTGGTTTCCCCGTGAGTGTCGCGCTGGAACTGTCCATGGAAAACCTGGTCCACGCTCACGATCTGTTCTGCGCGGGGAATCGCGAGCAGACGCAGCATAGCTCCGTTCAGCACCGAAAAGATGCCGACGTTGATTCCGACACCCAGGGCAATGGCCAGTATGGCAGCGGTTGTGAAGCCGGGATTTTTGCGGAGTACGCGCAGCCCGTAGCGCAGGTCCTGCAGGAAGGTTTCCACAAGCGATTCCCAGGCGGCAGAGCGGACGACTTCCTTTGCACCTTCGAGATGGCCCTGCTCTAGCCGCACCGCTCGCATCGCATCCTTGCGGCTCATCCCCTGATTCATCTTCCCATCCTCTGCCATCTCCATGTAGGCGCGCAATTCCTCATCCAAGTCCCGGTCGACTTGCTCCCTTCTGAAAAGCGACCGCAGCCCGCTTACAACATTTCGCAGCAAGGACATCGCTCACCCGCTTAAGACGCCTGCAAAGTTCTCGCACTGAGCCCGAGCTGGCTGCTCCGCGTCTCCAAGATTCCAGCGCGGGTCACTCCTATGAAAATAGCTGCCTATCGCGTTGAAAACAAAGCATAGGTGCCTGGGTCCATTTTCATCCTTCGTTGTGGCTCTCCGAGAGCCATGAGTTACTCGTAACGAAGTGCCACCATCGGATCGACGCGTGTCGCGCGCCGCGCCGGGAAGTACGTGGCCGCCAGAGCGGCCAGCACGAGCAACGAGAGAGCGCCGACAAAACTCAAGGGGTCTGTATCGGTAATGCCAAACAGCATTTTCTTGAGCAGCGACGCTGACCAATACGCTAGCGCCAGCCCGACGGCGAGTCCCGTGCCGGCGAAGCGCACGGCACGGCGCAAAAGAAGCACAACAATGTCTTTGCGGCTTGCGCCAAAGGCCATTCGAATGCCGATCTCCGGAATGCGCTGCGCAACAAAGTAATGGATCACTCCGTAGACGCCTGCCGCGGCCAGCAGCAGCGCAAGCGAAGAAAACAGTCCCATCAGCCACGCCTGAAACCGCCTCGGTGCTGTCTGCTCATGGAGTACGTCCTGCATGGTTTCGATGCCGGAGAGAATGACACCCTTATCGAGCGAACGGAGAGTGGCGCGAATGGTCTCGGCCGGCAAGACCGGGCCGGAGGAGGTGCGCACCACGAGATTGGGCGTAGCTTCGCCACTCTGCGCCTGAGCTTCATAAATTTCCGCCATCGGCGCCCGTTCGAGACCATGGCTGCGCATATCCGCAACAAGCCCGACAACGGTCACCCAGTCGTCATTCTGTCCACGCGGATCGAATCCCTTTAGCCGTTTGCCGATAGGATCTTCGCCCGGCCAGTAGCGTTTCGCCAGCGTCTGATTAACGATGGCCACGGGAGGAGAGCCCGGCCCATCCAGTGAATGGAAGTATCTGCCCTTGAGCAGGGGGATTCCCATGGCGCGAAAATAGTCGCCGCCAATCTGTGCCCAAACGAGCGGCGTCCAATTCGCTTCGGGCTCGGCGGGATGTCCCTCCACCTGGCGGAGTGCATGATTCCGGTTCTCCTCGCGAAAAAAGATGTTGCTGACAGTACCTGCCGCTTGCACTCCCGGGATTTGCCGCAGCCGTTCGAGCACGCGCTGGTAATAATCGGCGATGCGGCCGCGAGGAGCTGCGTCCGGATCGCTAACGAGCATCCTGACCGTAAGGATGTGATCGGGCCGAAATCCGGGGTCTATTTCGAGCACTTTCACGAAACTGCGAATCAACAGGCCTGCGTTCACGAGCAAGACGAGCGAGAGCGCAAACTGCGCGCCGACGAGCAACCCCTGCATTGGCAGCGTGTTGGTGGCTGTGCTTTGCTGCCCGGTCTTCAGCAATTCGTGTGGATCGCCTGCTGAGAATCGTCGCGCCGGCACCAATCCAAACGCCAGGCTGCAAAGCAGCGCGAGCAAAAAGCTGAAAGCCAACACGGCGGCATCCATGCGGGTCTCATCGAGCCGGGGGATGTTCACGGGCGACAGCGCAACGATCAGACGAACGGTGGGCCCTGCGAGTAGCAAACCCGTGCCGCCGGCAAGAATCGCCAGGAGCGCCGACTCGGTCAGCAGCTGCCGAACGAGCCGCATTCGCGTGGCCCCGATGGCCGCGCGCACCGCCAACTCCCGTGCCCGTGCGACACCACGCGCCAGTGACAGCGTAGCGAGATTCGTGCACGCAATAAGCAACAGCAGCAAGACGCAGAGGGACAACAGCAATAGCGGCCGGCGCATCTCGCCGGCGATGTATTCGTCGAGTCGCCGTACCCGCACGCCCAATGTCTTGTTGGAGTCTGGATACTCGCCCGCCAGCCGCCCGGCAATGGTGTCCATCTCGTTTTGCGCCGTACCGATACTGACGGTCGGCTTCAGTCTTCCCACCACTTGGAATCGGGCCTTGCCCGGTGAGCGCGTCACGTTCAATGAGCCGCTCGCCGATGGCTCATCGGATGGATTGGTTGTCAGCGGCGCCCACAGCTGGACTTCGTCCTCAATGTGGTCTTCCCAATTGCCGGCGAGGAAAGGAAAGCGGAACTCTGGCGGCATAACACCCACGACTTGCCATGGCTTGCCGTCAATATAAAGCTTTTGCCCTAAGGCTTCGGGCGATCCGCCGAAGCGCGATTGCCAGACTCCATAACTCAGAACGATCAGCCGTTCGCGGCGCCGCAACTCTTCCTCGGTAAAGGCGCGGCCAAGGAGCGGTGGAACGCCCATCAACGGAAAGAAATTCGACGATACGAACGCGCCTTGGACCTTCTTCGGTTCCTCGCCAGTGAGAGTAACCACGGACCAGCCCCGTTTATAGAAGACAGCCAGGTCCTGAAAGGAATGTACCTGACGCCGCCATTCGAGGTAGTCCTGGTAACTTGTGCTTCCGTCGGAGACCGCCCAACCAACCGACCGCGTGTCGCTGACCCACAGCATGGCCAGTCGGTCGGGATCGTTGTAGGGCAGCGGACGAAGCAGCACTGCATGCACAACGCTAAAAACCGCAGTATTGGCGCCAATACCCAACGCCAGGATCAGCACCGCAAGAACTGCGAATCCTGGCGATTTCCTCAGTGCGCGCAAACCGTAGCAAAAGTCTTGCCAGCACGTCTCCAAAAGAAACGCCCATCCCGCAGAGTGGATGATTTCCTTGGTGGCCTCGAGAGTCCCCCGCTCCAAGCGTACTGCCCGAAGAGCTTCCTTGGGGGTCATCCCCTGCTTGGTCTTTTCTTCGGCCGCCATCGCAAGGAAGCCGTACAGCTGTTCGTCCAGCTCTCCCGCCGCCCGTTTTTTTTCGAGCAGCGAGCGAAGCCCGCTTGCTATGTTTCGCAGTAAGGACATGACTTCGCCTTACGAGGCCTCCAGAATCCTCGCGATCGCCGCCACTTGCTTGCCCCATTCTCGCGTTTCGCTGCTGAGCCTCTTTTGCCCTTGTTCGGTCAGAGCGTAGTACTTTGCTCGTCTGCTGTTCTCCGTTTCTTTCCATTCTCCCTTGATCAGTCCAGCTCTTTCGAGCCGCTGAATAGCGAGAAACAGCGAGCCTGCATTCAGGCGAAAAACGCCCCGGCTCATCTGTTCGATTCGGACGGAGATGCCGTACCCGTGCATTGGTCGAGCGCCAGCGTCTTCAAAAGGAGCATATCTAGCGTGCCTTGCACGAGATCACTCGGTTTGTTAGGCATTGGCCTTTCCCCTGGCAAACAAGAGGAGCATACGCTTCTCATCCTGATTGTCAAGGGCAGAGGTCTTAGCAAACGATCAGCTTTTTGCGCGTTTTAAGAAAATTTCTTGTGGGTCTGCTACTGGACGTGGTAACGGATCGGAAGATGAAATTTGTCCAAGGTTACAGGCTGCATGCGGTTGAGGTCCTCGCATAG
>WNGC01000017.1_pt1 | contig 109142 bp, 84 predicted proteins | sample 5400051 | NCBI WGS metagenome assembly WNGC01 (sample SAMN13153368, study PRJNA577476) | soil metagenome | isolation source: 20 cm soil or saprolite under grassland replicate 2 | place: USA:California | collected 2016-06-15
GGTACTCCAGGAACTCGTAGTCCAGCGAGGCATAGCCGCGCGAGATCGTCTTCAGCTTGTCGTAGAAATCGAGGATGATTTCGGCGAGCGGGAACTCCCAGGTGAAGTCCACGCGGGTCGGGTCCACGTAGTGCATCCCGCCGTACACGCCGCGACGCTCCTGGCCCAGCTTCATGATCGCGCCGATGTATTCCGCCGGTGCGACGATGCGCGCCTTCACGTACGGCTCCTCGATGCGGTCCACGGCCGAGCCGTGCGGCAGGAGGCTCGGGTTCTCGACCAGGTCCATGGCGCCGTCGGTCTTGTGGACGTGGTATTCCACGTTGGGGACCGTGCTGATCAGGTCGAGATTGAACTCCCGCTCGAGCCGCTCGCGCACGATCTCCATGTGCAGCAGTCCGAGGAAGCCGCAGCGGAACCCGAAGCCCAGCGCCACCGACGATTCGGGCTCGTAGTGCAGCGACGCGTCGTTGAGCTGCAGCTTGGCGAGCGCGTCGCGCAGCTCCTCGAACTGGTTCGGCTCCGTCGGGTACAGCCCGGCGAACACCATCGACTTGATGTCGCGGTACCCGGGCAAGAGTGTCACGTCCGCGTGCTCGGCGTCGAGCACGCTGTCGCCGGGCCGTGTCTCCCCCACGCCGCGCACGTTGGCGACGAAGTACCCGACCTCCCCCGCCTCGAGCTGCTCCGCGGGCTTGTGGCCCAGCTGCAGATATCCGACCTCGTCTACCTCGTACACGTCCTCCTTGTGCGCCCCGAAAGCGATCTTCATGCCCGGCCGGATCGTGCCGTCCACCACGCGGATGCTGGGAATGGCGCCGCGATAGCGATCGTAGTACGAGTCGAAGATCAGGGCGCGGAGCGGCGCCTCGGCCGTGCCCCGGGGCGCTGGGATGCGGCGCACGACGGCCTCGAGCAGCTCGGGCACGTTCGTGCCCTCCTTGGCCGAGATGCGCAGGATCTCCTCCGGCTTCGCCCCGATCAGCTCGTGAATCTCCTGGGCGCGGCGATCGGGCTCGGCTCCCGGCAGGTCGATCTTGTTGAGGACGGGTATGATCTCGAGCCCCGCGTCCAGGGCCAGGAACAGGTTGGAGATCGTCTGCGCCTGGATGCCCTGGGACGCATCCACCACCAGGATCGCCCCCTCGCAGGCCTGCAGCGACCGCGACACCTCGTAGGTGAAATCCACGTGGCCGGGGGTATCGATCAGATTGAGCTCGTAGATGCCGCCGTCGCGCGAGTGGTAAGTCATGCGGACGGCGTTGAGCTTGATCGTGATGCCGCGCTCGCGCTCCAGGTCCATGGTATCGAGCACCTGTTCCCGCATGAGCCGCTTGTCCAGGGTGCCCGTGAGCTCGATCAGCCGGTCGGCGAGCGTCGATTTCCCGTGGTCGATGTGGGCCACGATGCAGAAGTTGCGGATGTGATCCTGGCGCATGTGCGGGAGAAATATAGGCGCTATCTTTAACGGACTGAGGCCTTTCTCTGCCCCCCATCACCGGCTGGTTCGACCCCACCTCCAACGGCGGCGCCGTGCGGCTCGCCGCCAACAGCTATCTGCCCGCCAAAGGGGATCCCGGCGTGCGGCTGCCGGGACTGCGTCGCGGCGATCTCGTCACGCTCGAGAACGGCAGGGTCGCGAGCGTGAACGGCGCGCCCCCCCCGCCGGGCCGCCTCGACGATCGACCCGAGTTCGCCAAGCTCGGCGCGGTGCATCCCGCGCGTCCGCTCGGGCTCGAGTCGCCGCGCGCGTCGAGCCCGCGCACCGCGGAGACGCAGCGCGTCGTCGACCTGATCTGCCCGTTCGGCTTCGGCCAACGGGCGTTGATCGTGTCGCCCCCCAAGGCGGGGAAGACGATGATGCTGCAGGCCATCGCCGAGGGCGTCGCCCTCAACCATCCGGAAGTGACCCTGCTCGTGCTGTTGGTAGACGAGCGCCCGGAAGAAGTGAGCGAGATGATCGATTGGGGCCGGGGTGAGGTGATCGCGTCGAGCTTCGACCTGTCCCACGAGCGGCACGTCGCGGTCGCCGACATGGTCTTCGAGCACGCGCGCCGGCAGGTGGAGCTCGGGCGTGACGTCGTGATCGTGCTCGACTCGCTTACCCGGCTGGCGCGGTCGCACAACACGACCGGACGCGGCAGCGGCCGCACCATGTCCGGCGGCCTGGACGCCAACGCCCTCGCTAAGCCCAAGGGCCTGTTCGGTGCCGCGCGCGCCGTGCCGGAGGGTGGCTCGCTCACCGTCATCGCCACCGCGCTCGTCGAGACGGAGAGCCGCATGGACGACGTGATCTTCGAGGAGTTCAAGGGGACGGGCAATGCCGAGCTGCGGCTGTCGCGCGCCCTGGCCGACCGGCGCATCTATCCCGCGGTCGACGTCGCGGCCAGCGGCACCCGGCGCGAGGAGTTGCTGGCCGATCCGGCCACGGTCGCGGCCAAGCAGCAGTTGCGGCGGGCCCTGGTCGGGCTCCCACCGGAGAAGGCGATGGAGGGGCTGCTGGCCCAGCTGCGACGCAACAAGACCAACGCCGAGCTGCTGAAAACGGTCAGCTGAGCGTCAGTTGCTACCGCCCACGATCTGCTTGTAGCTCTCGGGATTCCACCGCGGCCGCGCCGTCGTGTTCGCCACGGCCAGGCCGAGGTAGAACACCAGTCGTGCGAACCGGGCTTCTTTTTCGGCGTCGATCTTGTCCGGCGAATCGCTCACCTGGTGATAGTCGGGGTGCAGCCCCGTGGTGAAGAACAGGATCGGCACGCCTTTTTTTGCGAAATTGTAGTGGTCCGAGCGGTAATACAGGCCCTCCTGCGGCCACAGGTCGCCGACGGGTTTGATGTTGAGCTCGGGATGAGCCAGTGCGATGCTGTCGACCGCCCGCCCCAGGTTTGAATGCTCCCGGCCGATCACCGCCAGCGTGTCCTTGGCGTTGCGGCCCACCATGTCGCTGTTCAGGTCCGCGACGACGCTCGCGAGCGGCAGCGTGGGGTGGTCCGCGAAATAAGCGCTACCCCATAACCCCCGCTCCTCGCCGCTCACGGTCATGAAGACCAGGGAGCGCTTGGGGCGCTCGCGCGCCGTGGTAAACGCCTGGGCCAGCTCCATTACCGCGACCGTCCCCGAGCCGTCGTCGTCCGCCCCGTTGCAGATCGAGTCGGCGCCGCGGGCGGTGCACCCCTCGCCCGCTCCCGGCGTGCCGATGTGGTCCATGTGGGCCGTGAACAGCACGTACTCCTGCTTGAGGGTGGCGTCCCCGCCCTCCAGGATACCCACCACGTTGGGGGCGGAGGTGCGCTCGAGCAGCTGCTGGTGCACGGCGAGCTGCATCCGGACGTCGCGGAGGGGATGGGCGGCGAGGGGCCGGTCGCCCCAGACACGGAGCGAGTCGGGCGGTACGCCCGCGCGCGTGAACAGCCCCCGGGCCGTCCCGGCCCGCAGGAGGAACACCGCCGGGACCGTGGATCCGCCTTCCTCGCTTGGATTGCGCACGCGCACGCTCGCGGCGTGGCCCGGCAGCTTCTCCCAGATCGAGTCGGGGAAGTCCGCCACGAGCAGCAGCGCGAGCGGGTGAAGCGGCAGGACCTTTGCCGCGATCGCGTTCACGCTGGGCCCGTACGCGAGAAAGATCACGTTCCCGGTCACGGCCGTGGAATCGAGCGCGGCGGCTCCCTGGGGCGACCCGGTGATGACCACACCCGCACCCGCGCTGTCTCCGGCGGGTGGCTGTCCGTCGATCAGCAGCACGTCCTGACCGGTGCGCCAGGTGGTGGGCAGAGGGCCGGCGACGCGGATGCTCGCGCTGTCCGGATCGAAGCGCTGCACTTCGAGCGGGTAACGCTGCAGATAGGTTCCGCTGTCGCCGCCGGGCTTGAGGCCGAAGCGACGGAACTCGGCCGCCACGTAGGCGGCGACCTGATCGAGCTGCGGGCTCGGCGTCGCGCGGCCGAGCATCGAGTCGGCGGCGATGATGCCGATGCGCCGTCGTACGTCCTCGGTCGTGATCGCGGCCGCGCCCCGGGCAGGCGGCTGTTGCCGTTGGGCCGCGACCGGCACCGTGAGCACCGCGAGCAGCAGGTTCAGACGGTACCGCATCACTGGTGGCCCTCGAGATGGGGAGCGAACAAGCTAACGCGCCCGGCCGTAGGGGACCACGGCCGGGCGCGGCGGGCCTTGCGGCTTACGCCTTACGGCTTACGCCGTTTCAGCTCCGGCTCGGACCGCGGCTTGTCCTTCGGTGGATCGCGTTTCGGCTCGACGCGCGGCTCGCTCTTGGGGGGCGGGGCCTCGCGCCGCGGCTCGGCGCGGGGGGGAGCTGGTCGTGGTGCGGGTGGTGGTGCGGCGACCGGCGGCTCGGCACGACGGACGGGTGGCTCCCGCCGCTCGGGCCGTTCGGACGGGTCTCCACGATCCGGCTGCGGCGGACGCGCCCGTGGCTCGGGTTGGGCCGGAGGATCAGGCCGGCGAGGACGCTCGCGGGGACGGTCCCGGTCCTGGTCACGCGCGTCGTCGCCCTGATCGCCGACGACGGGCCGAGGCCGCGGCTGCACGGCGGGCGGTGCAATGACGCTCGTGCCGCCCAGATCACGACCGCGGACCCCGACCTCGTGCCGCTGATTGTCGTCGGCGGGACGCGCGCGCACGCGCGTGACGAACGCTTCGGATGCCTGACGGTCCTTGAAGATGAAGCGCGGCTCGGGCCGGAGCGGCCGGGTGAACGTCACCCGCGTCGCACCGTAGGAGCGATAGGGGTAATAGTACGGATCGTCGAACACCACGATCCGAAAGCGCGTGCAGGTGTAGTCGTACGGGCTCCAGGAGGAATAGTTCACGTACGAGTGGCAGTCGTAGCACAGGAACCGGGGATAGTCGTAGTGCCGCTGGACGTAGTAGGGTGCGAGGTCGTAGTCCCAGTCGCCGTACCCCGCCGGCACGATACGCTCCGCCAGGTCCGTGACTGCCACGTAGGGATCGCCGTGCACGCGGCCGTCGCTGATCGCGCGATAGTCCCAATGGTCATGATTCTCGAGCGCATCGTACACGAAGGCGTCGCCCGCGACGACGGCGAAGATGTAGCCCACGCCGGGGGAGTCGTCGATGTAAAAGGCGTCGCGCGAGTCGCGGCCCGGGACTTCGTAGTCGCGGTCGCCGCGCGCGAAGTTGTCCTCCCACGGCTCGCGCGGGAACAGCACGCGCACCCGGCCGTCGGTGTCGATGCGCAGGATGGTGACGTAGGCGTCCTGCTCGGTGCGAAAGTGCACGCGCACGCCCTGGCCGCTGGCGTAGGGGTCGTCGCCCCGGTCGGTCCAGATTTCGACGCGCGGGCGGGACGACACCGCGGCGGGCTGGTGCGCGGGGCCCGCGACGGAGCCGACGAGCAGGCTGAGCAAGCCGAACGTGGTCAACATAAGTGCCTCCCGCTGGGCGAGAGGAGCAGGCGTCGTGCCATGCGGCGCGCTGATCTCCCTGCTCCCAACCGATTGTCGATCCCGACGTTACGCCCGCGGTCCCGCCGTGGCGCCCGCTCGCGGCTGTCCTCTACCCGGGACAATCGGCCGATCATTAGCTTCCGCCACCCCCATGGCTGACACTGCGCGCATCGATCTGCTCGACCCCGCGGACGTGGCGCGGCTGGGCGGAATCGAAATCGTCGCCGCGGGCGTGGTCGAAGGCTTTCTCTCCGGCATCCATCGCTCCCCGTTCCGCGGCTTCTCCGTCGAGTTCACCGAGCACCGCGCGTATCAGCCGGGGGACGAGCTGCGCTACCTCGATTGGCGCATTCTGGCCCGCGCCGACCGGCTGTTCGTCAAGCAGTTCGAGGAGGAGACCAACCTGCGGGCGATGATCCTGGTGGACGCGAGCCGCTCGATGGCATGGCGCGGCGCGCCGGCGCGTCTCACCAAGCGGGCGTACGCCGACCGTCTGGTGGCGGCCCTGGCGCTGATTCTGCTGCGGCAGCGGGACGCGACCGGCCTCATCACGTTCGACGAAGCGGTGCGCGAGGTCGTACCGCCGCGCGTGCGGGTGGGGCAGTGGGCGCGGCTGGTGCGGGGCCTGGAGCGCACGCCCGACGGCGGCGGCACCGCTGCAGAGGCGGCGTTCGGGCACCTCACGGCGCTGCTCGCGCGCCGGGGGCTGGTGGTGCTCGTGTCGGACCTGCTGTTCGACCGTGACCTCGCGCTCACCGCCTTGCGCTACCTGCGGCACCGTGGTCATCACGTGATCGTGCTGCACCTGATGGATCCCGCGGAGGCCGAGCTCGCGGCCGCGCCGGAGGTGCGGTTCCGGGATCCGGAATCGGCGGCGAGCGTGGTGGTCCGTCCGCGTGAGCTGGCGCGGGCGTACCGGGATACGGTGCGCCGCGAAATCGCCGCCTGGCGCACCACGTGCCGGCGTCACGGGATCTTGTACCACCACGTGCTCACCGACCTCCCCTTCGGCATGGCGCTCCGTCTGCTCACGTGACGTTCCTGCACCCGGTCGCGTTGTTGGGGCTAGCCGCAGCGGCGATCCCCGCGCTGCTGCATCTGCTCGAGCGGCGCATGCCACCCGAGGTAGAGTTCCCGCCGTTGCGCTACCTGAGCGAGGCGGAGCGGCAAAGCGCGCGGCGTCTCAGGCTGCGGCACGTACTGCTATTGCTGCTGCGTACCGGGCTGATCGTGCTGATCGTTCTGGCCGCCGCGCGACCGCTCGTTCCCGCTCCTGCCGCCGCCCCCCTGCGCAACGCTGCCGGCCACCAGCGCACGGCGCTCGTGGTGATCCTCGATAACTCGGTGTCGTCCGGCGCCGTGGCGGATGGGCGTCCGGTGCTCGATCGGTTGCGGGCCGCGGCTCGAGGCTCCCTGGTCGCCGCCGCGGCGTCGGATCGCGTGTGGCTGGTCCTCGCCGACGGTGTGGCACGGGCGGGGACGCGCGAGGCGCTGCTCGCGACAGTCGACAGCGCCGGCGTGTCGCCCCGGCGGCTCGATCTCACGGCGGCCGTGCGCGACGCCGCGCGCCTCGTGAACGCGGAGCCGCTCGAGGGGCGCGAGGTGCATGTGATGAGCGATCTCCAGCGTACCGCGCTCGGACCGGGCCATGCGGCCGTCGCCCGAGGCGTCCGCGTGCTGGCGCTCGCGCCCAGCTCCGAAGTGCCGGCGAACCGGGGCGTGGGCGGCGCCCGGGTATCGGATGGTGCCGTGGCGGTGTCGATCGTCGGGACGCCGGGCGCCCGGCCAGCGGCGGTGACGCTCCGGGTGGGCGGTCGTGAGGTGGGGCGGGGGCTCGCCGCCCCGGGAACGACGCTCACGATGTCCTTGCCGCCGGGGGGGCCCGGCTGGTGGGTGGGCGAAGTCGCGCTCGACGCCGACGAGTTGCGAGCCGACGATCGACGCGTCTTCGCTTGGCGCGTGGCGCCGCCGGGACAGGTCACGGCGGCGAGCGGGGCGGGGCCGTTCGTGGCGGCGGCGCTGGCCGTGCTGGAGCAGGGCCGGCGGGTGCGCCGCGGCAGCGATGTGGTGATCGGGGATCGGCTCGACGGCGGGGCTGCGGTGAGCGTCGTGACGCCGCCCGCCGATCCGACGCTCATCGGCCAGATGAACCGGGCCCTCGCGGCGCGCGGAGCCCGCTGGCGGCTCGGTTCGGGGGGAACTCCGGGGCCGCTCGCGGCGTCCGGGGTCGCGGGGATCGATGGAATCCAGGTGACCCGGCGATATCGCGTCGAGCCGACCGGGAACGGGGGACGGGGGACCGGTGAGGACAGCACCGTTCTGGCGACCGTGAATGGAGAGCCGTGGCTCGTGCGGGACGCTGGCGTCCTGCTCCTCGGCAGCCGCCTGGACACGGCGTGGACGGCGCTGCCCGCCGCGCCGGCGTTTGTGCCGTTCGTGGACGCGCTCGTCAACCGTCTGGTGCGAGGGGAGACTCCCCTGTCCGAAGCCGAGGGGACGCCGGGCGTGCAATTCCGCACCCACGGCGCTGACACGGTTGTCGCCATCGTGTCCGGTCCCGACCCGCGTGAATCGGATCTCACGCCCGCGCCGGAGGCCCTGGTGCGGGACGTGTTGGGCGCGGAGCTGCTGGACGCGCGCGCGCTCGGCGCCGCGCGCTTCGCCGGCGGCGGCAAGAGCGACGCGAGCGGCCCGCTGCTGATCCTCGCGCTGCTGCTGGCCGCGGTGGAGCTGGGGGTGGCGACCTTCACCCGCTGATGCCCCTCACGTTCCTGATCGATCGCTTCGACGCCCTGCCGGCGACACGGGCCCTGGCGGATGCCCTGCCGGCCGCCGGCGTCCGCCGGGGCATCGCGGGTCTTCCGGGCTCGAGCGCCGCCGTCCTCCTGGCCGCGCTCGCGCGGCGGCGATCGCAACGCGTGTTCGTCGTGGTGACGGCGACCCCCACCGATGCCGAGCGCTGGCTCGCCGACCTGCAGACCCTGGCGGGCGAGGGCGCGGCGCTGTACCCGCAGCGCGAGGCGCTCGGCGCCGAGGAGCCGCACGTCGAGATCGCCGGCGAGCGGATCGAGACCATCGAAGCGCTGCTCGCGGGGCGGGTTCGCCTGCTCGTCACTACCGCACGCGCCTCCGCGGAGCGCACCGGGGTGCCGGCGGCCCTCGGGAACACACGGTTGTCGCTCGCAGCGGGAGGCGGCCTGCGGTTCGCCGACGTCGTGCGGCGCCTCGAGGAGATGGGGTACGCCCGCGTGGCGACGCTGACCGAGGTCGCGCAGTTCAGCGTACGGGGCGGCATCCTCGATGTGTACGGGTTCGGGATGGCATCGCCGGCGCGCGTCGAATGGTGGGGAGACGACGTCGCGTCGCTGCGCGCGTTCGATCTCGACTCGCAGCGATCGGGGGAGGCGATCGAGCGGATCACCGTGTTGCCGGTCCGGACGGAGGGACGGACGGCTGACGCAGGGGTGCAGCCGGCTGCGCCCCTACCACGTCAGTCGCTTCTGGACCTGCTGCCGAGCGACAGCGTGATCGTGCTGGAGCAGGAATCCGCGCTGGCGCAGGAGGCGGATCGTGCCTGGGCGGAGGCGGCGCACCACCTCGATGTGGCCCGGCGGCTGGGTGAAGAAGCCCCGGCGCGCGACGCGTTGTTCGTCGATCCCGCGGCGTGGCGCGACCGGTTGGCGAGCTTCCCGCGCCTGGCGCTCAACGCCCCGGATGCCGATCTCCGCCTGCCGCTCGCGCCGCCCGAGACGGTGGATCGCGACATCAGGCGGCTACGCCAGATCGTGGCAGGCGAGCCGCCCAGCGTGATCCTGTGCGACAACGAGGGACAGCTCGAGCGGCTCGAGGAGCTGCTGGATACGGAGCGCGCCACGCTGGTGGTGGGCGCGCTGGACGGCGGGTTCGTCCTGCCCGGCCTGCGCGTCCTCACCGATCACGAGATCTTCCGGCGGGCGCGGCGGCTGCGGCGCCCGCGGCGCTATCGCGAGGCGGTCGCCAGCGCGGCGACCCGGGCTCTGCGGGGCGGGGACTTCGTGGTCCATCTCGAGCACGGCATCGGGATCTACCGTGGCATCCAGACCATCGCGGTCGGGGCGGAAGGTGGCAGCCTCGAGGTCGCCGTGGTCGAGTACGAAGGCGGCGCCCGCCTCAACGTGCCGCTGTATCGCCTCGACCAGCTCGAGCCGTACCGGGCGGCGGGAGACGGCGAGGCGCCGCCACCGCGGCTGCACCGGCTGGGCGCGACGACGTGGCAGCGGCAACGCGACAAGGCGCGGGCGGCGATTCACCGGATGGCGTCGGAGCTGCTCGATCTCTACGCGCGGCGCCAGCTCGCGCCCGGCTTCGCCTTCCCGCCGGATACGCCGTGGCAGCGTGAGCTCGAGTCCGCATTCCTGTACGAGGACACGCCCGACCAGCGGCGCGCCGCCGAGGAAGTGAAGCGCGACATGGAGCGGGCGCAGCCCATGGACCGGCTGCTCGTGGGCGATGTGGGCTACGGCAAGACGGAGGTGGCGCTGCGCGCGGCGTTCAAGGCGGTGCAGGCCGGCAAGCAGGTAGCGGTGCTCGTCCCCACCACGATTCTCGCGGAGCAACACGGCCGTACCTTCCGCGAGCGACTGGCGGATTATCCGGTCCGGATCGAGGTGTTGTCGCGGTTTCGCAGCGCCCAGGACTCGCAGGACGTCACGCGGCGGATGGCGCGCGGCGAAGTGGACATCGTGATCGGGACGCATCGCTTGCTGTCGCGCGACGCGACGTTCCACGACCTGGGGCTGCTCATCGTGGACGAGGAGCACCGCTTCGGTGTGCGGCACAAGGAGCGTCTCAAGGCGCTGAAGCTCGCGGTGGACGTGCTGACCCTGACGGCGACGCCGATCCCCCGCACCCTGCATCTCTCGCTCGCCGGCTTGCGGGACCTGACGCTGCTCGAGACACCTCCCAAGGATCGCTCACCCGTCGTCACCTTCATCGAGCCGTGGGACGACGGGTTGATCGAGGAGGCGCTGGCGCGGGAGCTCGACCGGGCGGGTCAGGTGTACTTCGTGCACAACCGTATCGAGACGATCGATACGGTGGCGGAGCGGGTGCGGTCGCTCGCGCCGCCGCGGGCACGCGTGGCGGTGGCGCACGGCAAGCTCAAAGAGGCGGCGCTCGACGACGTGATGGCGCGCTTCGTGCGCGGCGAGGTGGACATCCTCGTGTCGACCATGATCGTCGAATCGGGGCTCGACGTGCCGAACGCCAACACGATGCTCGTCAGCCGCGCGGACCAGCTCGGCCTCGCCCAGCTGTATCAGCTGCGGGGACGCGTGGGCCGGAGCCATCGCCGGGCGTACTGCTACCTGCTGGTGCCCGACCTGGTCGATGCCGAGGCGGACGAGCGCCTGCGAGTGCTCGAGCACCACACCGATCTCGGCTCGGGCTATCGGATCGCGCTGCGCGACCTCGAGCTGCGGGGCGCGGGAAATCTGCTCGGGGCCGAGCAGTCGGGGTACGCCCAGGCCGTGGGGTTCGACACCTATCTCCGCTGGCTCCAGGAAACGGTCGAGGCCTTGAAGGGAAAGGGGGATGGCGGACGCGGGACGCGCGTGCCCCCCGAAGTCGTACTCGATCAGCCGGCGCATCTCGCCGACGACTACGTGCCGGACGAGGCGGCGAAGCTCGATCTGTACCGGCGGCTGGCGCGGGCCGAAGCGCTGAGCGAGATTGAGGCGGTCCGCGAGGAATTGCGCGACCGTTTCGGGCCGCTCCCGGACGACGCGCGACGCCTGCTCCTGGTGTCCGAGCTCCGCGCGCTCGGGGGCCGAGCGGGACTGGAGATGGTCCTCGTGAAGGGCGACGAGGCGCGGCTCACTTTTCGGCGAGACGCGACCCCGCGCCTCGCCCGTCTCACGGCGGCGCTCGACGCGGTGCAGTTTGAGGCCGAGGTGCGGCGCGCGGCCCCGCTCTCCCTGCGACTCCGGCGGCTCGGCGGCGAGGCGATCGGCCCCGGCCTGGTCCGTGCCCTCGGCGCGGTCCTGGCCGACGCTCACGACTGACAGGAGATGGCATGCGACGGTTGAGTGTGCTGACGGTGGTGCTGGTGCTGGCGGGCTGCGCCGCCCTGCGGGACGCCTTCTCGGCCCATGCCGAGGTGGTCGGCACCGCGGCGGGTCAGACGCTCGCGGTGGAGCGCCTAGCGGGCCTGGTCGGCCGGGCCCCGCGCATTCCGGTGCGGCCCGACGTGCTCACCGGCGTCGCCAACGTCTACCTCGACTACGCCGTGCTCGCGACGGCGCTGGGCCGCGGGCGCGATCTCCACGATTCGTCTCTCGCCCTCGCAGCCGAATGGCCCCTGGTGGTACAGCTGAAGTGGGAGCATTACCACCAACAATTGCTCGCCGCCCGCGGCAAGGTGACCGCGGCCGACGCGGACTCGGCGTACCGGGCGGGTACGGTGCGCCTGTTCCAGCACATCCTGATCCGCGTGCCGCCCAGCGCGGTGCCGATGGTGGAGGAGCAGCAGAAAAAGAAAGCCGAAGGGGTGCTGCGACAGGTGGCGGCGCGAGGCGGAGCCGGGTTCGGGCAGCTCGCCCGGCAGTACTCGGAGGACCCGGGATCCAAGGCGCACGGCGGCTACCTCCCGGCGACCCCGCGGGGGCAGTTCGTCCCCGCATTCGACAGCGCGGCGTGGGCGCTGGCCCCCGGCGGGCTGAGCGGGGTCGTGCGCTCGCCGTTCGGCTTTCACATCATCCGCCGCCCGCCGCTCGCGGAAGTGCGCGATTCGTTCCGGGTCGATTTGGAGAGCTCGCGCGGGAACCGCCTCGATTCGCTGTATTTCGACAGCCTCACCAAGGCGCGCCAGCTCAAGGTCGAGAGCGGCGCCCCGGCACGGGTGCGCCAGGCGGTGCCGCAGATCGTCACCGCCCGCGCCGACGACCACACGCTGGCGACGTACCGCGGGGGCGCGTTCCGCGTGAAGGATCTGGCGCGCTGGCTGATGGCGCTCGACCCCAACGACGTGCGCGGCATCGCGTCGGCGTCAAACGACCAGCTCACGCAGTTCGTGCGACTGCTCGCCCAGCGCGACCTGCTGCTCGAGCAGATCGACTCCGCCGGCGTGGCGCTCACCGCCGCCGACTGGAGCCACGTGCGCACGGAGCACGATTCGGGCGTCGATCGCGTCGAGCGGCTGCTGCGGCTCTCGCCGCAGCTGCTCAAGGACTCCGCTGCCACGCCGGAAGCGCGCGTGCGGCTCGCGATGACGCACATGGACGGCTATCTGGATGCCGCGGTCACCCAGGGGAGCGCCCCATTCGTTCCCGTGCCCCCCTTCCTGGCCGCCGCGCTGCGGCGGGATGAGACCTGGTCGCTCAACGAGGCCGGTCTCGCGCGGGCGCTGGAGCGGGCACAGGCGATTCGCGCCGCCGATACGACCGCGCGGCAGACGCCGGGTACGGGCCTGAAACGCGCCCCCGGCCCGCCCCCTGTCGCGGGCGACAGCGTCGCCAAGCGGGCGCCGAGCTGACATGGGACCCTCCCGGGTGACTGTGACGGTCGCGGCCGTCGCGTGGGCCGCCCTCGCGGGGGGGGGGCCACCCGCGGCGGCGCAGGGTCGCTCGGCGACGGCGCGGGCCGTGGACCGCGTCGTCGCGGTGGTGGGCACCAAGCCGATCCTCGCCTCGCAGGTCGAAGAGCAGCTCGTGCTGGCGCAGTCACAGGGGGCGAAGGTCCCGGAAGACTCCGCGGGGCGGGACGCGGCGCGGCGCCAGATTCTGTCGCAGATGGTCGATGAAGAGCTGCTGGTGCAACAGGCCGAGCGCGACACGACCATCAAGGTGACCGACCAGGAAGTCCAGGACGCCGTCGAGCAGACGGTCCAGAACGTGCGCAAGCAGTTCACCGCGATCACGGAGTTCCAGGCCCAGCTGCGCGCGGCCGGGTTCGTGTCGGAGGAGGAATGGCGCCGCTGGCTCGCCGACCAGCAGCGCCGCTCGATCCTGCAGCAGCGCCTGATCGAGGGGTTGAAGCAAAAAGGCAAGCTGCGGCCGATCCCCCCCTCGGACGCCGAGATGCATGCGTTCTGGGAGTCGAACCGGGCGCAGCAGCCAAAGCGTCCAGCGGCCATCTCGTTCCGCCAGGTCGTCATCGTGCCGAAGCCCGACTCCGTCGCCAGCGCGCGCGCGTTGGAGCTTGCGGAGTCGCTGGTGGTGGCGTTGCGCGGCGGCGCCAACTTCGCCGAGGTCGCGAAGAAGTATTCGGCGGACAGCGCCTCGCGCGAGCAGGGTGGCGAGCTGGGCTGGTTCCGCCGCGGCGTGATGGTGAAACAGTTCGAGGACGTGGCGTTCCGGCTCCGCCCCGGCACGATCTCCGACGTCGTGCCGACCGAGTTCGGCTACCACATCATCCAGGTGGAGCGGGCGCAGCCCGCGGAGATCCTCGCCCGGCACATCCTGATCCAGCCGACGATCGCGGCGCCCCAGCTGGCGATCGCGAAGCGGCTGGCGGATTCGGTGCACACCGCGCTGGCCCGCGGAGCGCCGTTCGACTCGCTGGCCCGCCTGTACGCTGACCCGAACGAGCCCAAGCTCGCGGACGCGCTGCCCGTGTCGCAGCTCCCGCCTGATTACGAGAAGGTCGTCGGCCCCGACACCGTCCCCGGGCTGAAGCCCGTCTTCGAGGTGGGCGCCGGGAGCGCGCGTCCGCGCTTCGTCGTGTTCGAGCTGGTCAAGCGACTCTCCGAGGGCGAGCTGTCGTTCGACGAGGTGAAGGATCGCATCCGCGAGGGGTTGGGACAGCAGCTCGCCGTGAAACACTACCTCGACCTGCTGCGCCGCACGACCTACGTCGACGTCCGATTCTAGCCGGGTGGCCCCCTCCCGGGGCCCCCGCCCTCGCCTCGCTGTCACGCCCGGCGACCCGCGGGGCATCGGGCCCGAGGTGGTGGCCAAAGCGCTGGCGCTCGGGCCGCTCGAGGCGGAGGTCACCGTGCTCGGCGACGGGGGGGCCGCTCCCCGCTCCCTCGCGCCGGAAGCAGCCGGGAAGATCGCCGGTGAAGCGGTCCAGGAAGCCGTGCGCCTCGCCCTCGCCGGCGAGGTCGACGCCATCGTCACCGGCCCCGTGCACAAGCACGCCCTCCACCTGGCCGGGTTCCGCTATCCCGGTCTCACGGAGTTCCTGTCACATCTCGCGGGCGGCGTGGACGTCGCCATGATGCTCGCGGCCGGGTCGCTGCGCGTGGTGCTGGTCACGACGCATATCCCCCTCAAGGACGTCCCCACCGCGGTGACGACGGCCCGCCTGGTGGCGTGCGGGCGGATCACAGAACGAGCGCTGCGCGAGTGGTGGGGGATCATCGCCCCGCGGCTCGCGCTGTGCGCTCTCAACCCGCACGCGGGCGAATCGGGCCTGTTCGGCGACGAGGACGAGCGCGTGCTCGCGCCCGCCGCCCGCGCCCTGGGGGCGGCGGGCCCGCTCCCCGCCGACACGGTGTTCGTGCGCGCCCTGAAGGGCGAGTTCGACGCCGTGCTCACGCCGTATCACGACGTGGGGATGACGGCCGTGAAGGTCGCGGGGTTCGGGAAGGGCGTGAACGTCACCCTGGGCCTCCCGTTCCCGCGGGTCGGTCCCGACCACGGGACGGCGCTCGACATCGCGGGGCGGGGCATCGCAGACCCGGGGTCGATGCGGGCCGCGCTCGAGCTCGCCGCGCGGCTGGCGCGCCGCTAGCCCGTGGGGGGGCGCTGTCCCGCAGGCGTCTCGGCGCCGGCGGTCCGCTGCACCACGCGCACCTTGCCGACGCGGCGGCCTTCCATCTCCACGATCTCGAACACCGCGCCCTTGACCGCCACCTGGTCGCCGCCCTTGGGGAGGCGGCCAATCGCGCCGAACAGGAATCCGCCGATGGTGGTGTAGTCCTGTTCGTCGAGTTCGAGCCCGAACACGCGGTTCACGTCGCGCAGCGGCGTGGCCCCGGAGATCAGGGGCGCCGCGCCCGGCGGCGCGACGCGCAGCTCGCCGCTCGGCTGGTCGTACTCGTCGTAGATCGGACCCACGATCTCCTCGAGCAGGTCCTCCATGGTGACGAGCCCGGCCGTGCCGCCGAACTCGTCCAACACGATCGCGAGGTGGATCTTTTGGCGCTTCATGTCGGCGAGCACGTCTTCGACTTCGCGCGTGCCGGGCACGAACATGGCGGGCCGGAGCACGCCGCGCAGGGTCCCGCCCTTCGCCGAGCGGAGACCCGCCAGGATGTCCTTGGCGTGCACGACGCCGAGGATGTCGTCGAGCGACTCGCCGTACACGGGGTAGCGCGAGCGGCCCGCGACGGCGACCTGGTCGGCTGCCTGCTCGAGCGTCAGGTCCGCCGGCAGCGCGACCATCTCGGTGCGCGGCGTCATCACCTCGCGGGCCGATTTCTCGCTGAACTCGAACACGCCCTGCAGCAGGCGCGCGTCGTCGGCGTCGAGCTTGCCGCGCTTGCGGCTTTGCTCGACGAGCATGCGCAGCTCCTCCGGCGAATGGATCTGCTCGAGCTCAGCCGTCGTTCCTTTCAGGCCGAGCAGTCGCCCCACCCGCCCGGCGCTCCAGTTGAGGAGATCGGTGAACGGCCGCGTGATCCAGGAGAAGAAGATGAGCGGGGCCGCGACCCAGCGGCTCGTGCTCTCGGCATGGGTGATCGCCCAGGCTTTGGGGGCCTGCTCGCCGAACACGACGTGCAGGAACGACACGACGGCGACCGCTGCCGTGGACGCCACGCCGCCGCGGGCGAGGAAGTCGAGCAGCGGCGGGAGCGCCGCGAACCAGTCGCGGAACAGGTGCGCGACGGTGTCTTCGGACACATAGCCGAGCAGGATCGACGCGACGGTGATGCCGAGCTGGGCGGCCGAGAGCTGGCGGTACAGGTCCTGAAGGGCCGCCTGGACGGTCCGTGCCTTGCGGTCGCCACGCCGCACCATCGCCTCGATGCGGGTGCGCCGTGCGGCGACGAGAGCGAACTCGGCCGCGACGAAGAACGCGTTCGCGAGCACCAGCGCCACGACCGCGAGCAGGCGCAGCCCGAGCGATTCCGAGGCGGGGCCAGGCATAGACGCGGGAACATAGAGCGTGATTATCTTGGGGACTAGGGATTGGGGACCAGGGACTAGGTGAGCGCGACACTACCAATCGACGTGCAATGCACGCATCGCGCGCCGCTGCGGCAGGAGAGCCGCCGGCGGCTCACGCTGGTGCTCGGCATCACGGCTGCCGTGATGGTGGCGGAGGCGGTGGGGGGATGGCTCGCCCACTCGCTCGCCCTGCTGGCGGACGCGGGTCACATGCTCGCCGACGTCGCCGCCCTGGGTCTGTCGCTCGTCGTCGCCTACCTGGCCCAACGCCCGGCCACCGCGGAGCGGACGTTCGGCCTGCTGCGGCTCGAGATCGTCGCCGCCCTCGTCAACGGCGCGGCGCTGCTGGCCATCTCGCTCGGCATCGCTCTCGAGGCCCTGCAGCGGTTTCGCGCGCCGTCCCAGGTCCACGGCGCCCTGCTGCTCGGCGTGGCGGCGGTGAGCCTCGTGGCCAACGTGGCGGGCGCCGCCATCCTGCATCGCGGGCATCACCACTCACTCAACCAGCGCGGCGCCTACCTCCACATCGTCGGCGACGTGCTCGGCTCGGCGGGCGCGCTCGCGGCCGGCGCCGTCATCCTCGCCACCGGCTGGGTGCAGGCCGATCCCCTGATCTCGGTCCTGATCGCCGTCCTGATCCTGGGCAGCGCCTGGCGTCTGGTGAAGGAAAGCACCGACATCCTGTTGGAGGCGGCTCCGGGCCACATCGCGCTCGCCGACGTTCACGACCGCATCGCCTCCATTCCCGGCGTGGCCTCGGTACACGACCTGCACGTCTGGACGGTGACGAGCGGCGTGATCGCCATGAGCGGTCACTTGGTGGTCCAGAACCCCGGCGACAACCAGCGCGTGCTCGAGGCGGTGCAGGAGCGGCTGGGCGCGATGGGAATTGGGCACGTTACGGTGCAGATGGAGAGAGATCCGACGTGTGAGTGACTGCGCGGTGCGCGGTCCGCGGTTGCCGACGGTGCGGCGGCCGGCTTTCGCACCGGTCGCAACCGCGCACGGCGCACAGCGTACCCGACTTTGAGTGATCTCCCCGCTTGTCTTTTCCAGACCACCCCCCTATACTGCGCCCCTCGATTCCAGCCACCATCAGGAACCTAGCCCCTTGCAGATCCGCAACATCGCGATCATCGCCCACGTCGACCATGGGAAGACCACGCTGGTGGACCAGATGCTCCGCCAGGCGGGGGTGTTCCGCGCCAACGAGCGGCTAACTGAGCGGGTGATGGACTCGAACCCGCTGGAGCGCGAGCGGGGCATCACCATCCTGTCGAAGAATACGGCCGTGCGCTGGGACGACACCAAGATCAACATCGTCGACACGCCCGGGCACGCCGACTTCGGGGGCGAGGTGGAGCGCATCCTGCGGATGGTCGACGGGTTCCTGCTGCTGGTGGATGCCGCCGAGGGGCCGATGCCGCAGACCCGCTTCGTGGCCAGCAAGGCGTTGGCGCTGGGCCTGAAGCCGATCGTGCTGGTGAACAAGATCGACCGGCAGGACGCGGAGCCGCTGCGGGTGCACGACGAGGTGCTGCAGCTGTTCCTCGACCTGGAGGCCACGCAGGAGCAGTTCAACTGTCCCTTCCTTTATACATCGAGCCGTGCGGGCACCGCGACGGCCGACCTGCGGACCCCCGGGACGGATCTCAAGCCCTTGTTCCAGACCATCCTGGAGACGATCCCGCCCCCGGTCGCCGACCCCGCGGGCCCGTTCCAGATGCTCGTGTCCACGCTCGACTATTCGTCGTACCTGGGGCGCATCGCGATCGGCCGGATCGAGCGGGGCCGGGTGCGGGTGGGCGAGACGGTCGCGTTACTTCCGCTGGGCGCCCCCGGTCCTGTGGGAGATGGGCCCTATGAGCAGGCGCGCGTGGTCAAGCTTTTCTCGTTCGACGGGTTGGAGCGGGTCGAGGTGCAGGACGCGTCCGCCGGCGACATCGTGGCGCTCGCCGGCATGGTGGGCGTCGAGATCGGCAAGACCGTGACAGCGCCCGACTACCTCGAGCGGCTCGCGGGCATCGCGGTCGAAGAGCCGACGATCTCGGTGGACGTCAAGGTGAACGACTCCCCGTTCGCGGGGCGGGAGGGGAAGTTCGTCACCGGCCGCCAGGTGCGCGATCGGCTGTTTCGGGAGCTCGAGAAGAACGTCGCGCTCCGCGTGGAGGAGACGGACGACCCGCAGACCTTCACGGTATCGGGCCGGGGCGAGCTGCATCTCGGCATCCTGATGGAGACGATGCGGCGCGAGGGGTTCGAGTTCCAGGTGAGCCGCCCGCGGATCATTCCGCGGGAGGGGCCGAACGGTGAGCGGCTGGAGCCGTACGAAGAGCTGATGATCGACTGCCCCGAGGGGTACCTCGGGGTCGTCATGGAGAAACTGGGCCCGCGCCGGGCGGAGCTCCTCGACATGAAGAACCCCGGCGTCGGCACGGTGCGGATGCGCTTCAAGATTCCGGCGCGCGGTCTCCTGGGGTACCGCTCGGAGTTTCTGACGGACACGCGCGGCACCGGGGTCATGCACCACCGCTTCTTCGACTACGGTTCCTGGGCGGGGCCCCTGCAGGGGCGGAGCCGCGGCGTCATGGTGGCGGACCGGGAGGGCGTGGCGGTGGGGTTTGCGCTCTTCAATTTGCAAGAGCGTGGGACGATGTTTGTGAAACCGGGCGATGCGGTGTACGAGGGGATGGTGGTGGGGGAGAACGTCCGGACCGGCGACATGGACGTGAACCCGGCGAAGGAGAAGAAGCTCACGAACATGCGGACGACCGCGTCGGACGAGATGATCATTCTGGAGCCGCCACGCCAGGTCACGCTGGAGCTGGCGCTCGAATACATCGAGGACGACGAGTTGATCGAGGTGACGCCGTCGTCCATCCGGCTGCGCAAGCGCGCCCTGGGCGCCACGGAGCGCCGCAAGCAGGCGCGCAACGCGCGGTCGGCCGAGGAGTCGTAGAAGGAGTCGGATAGCTCGTTCACACCAACCTCAGCTGGGGGTGACAATGTTGTCCCGTGAGACGTCGGACTGGTCGCTCAAGCGTCGCAGCGACAGTCTCGGCGACGAAGAGTTCGAAGACTTCGAAGAGGACAAGGACCTGGACGAGGACTTCGACGACGAGCTGGACGAGGACGAGCTTGACGAGGAGGAGCTGGACGATCTCGACGAGTACGACGACCTGGACGACGAATTTGACGACGACGAAGACGAGGAGTTCCGCCCCAAGAAGGGGCCGAAGCGGGAGTGGGAGTGATGACGGTTACACGACGCTACGACGCTACGTCATACGAAAGGGCGTGTCGCCTCGCCTACGACGTGGCGTCGTAGTGTCGCGCAACGGTGTCGGAGACGGCCGGCGCGTACCAGCGCCGGCCGTCGTGTTTTCAACGCGTTTCAACAACACGCGGCCAAGCTCAAGCCTAACGCTCGAGGGGGGGGAAGCTCTGCGGCGGCGTGCGACGCTCGATTCTGGCACGCCGGGAATCCGTGCGACGATCGGTCTGGCTGCGCCGCTCGGACGGGACCTCGTTGGTCACCTGTCGCCGATCGCGGACGACGCGACGGCCAGAGCCTCGCCGCCGGTCCCCGCCGCGGTGCAGCGGCTGGTCCTGCTGAGTCATGAGCGTGAGCATACGATTGGAGCGCGCTGCATACCCGAGGCCACCCGGCTCAATCAACATGATTGCCTAGATCTACTCGGAGAATGCTCCTGTGCCCTGACGCTTGGGTTACGAGGCGGCCAGCGCTGTGGCGGGAGGCTCAACCAGTGATGCAGCGATGCCACGGGCACGATTCGTCGCTCGTCATGTGGGCGAGACCCGATCGCTTCTCCGAAACCAATGCCATCGACCTCGCGAGTGGCGCTCGCACACTCTACGTCCCCTTTCTCGAGGGGATGGGGAAAGGCGACATTCGGACACGGCCACGGCGCTCGTCCACCGCACCTACGCGCACATGAGTACCGTCCGCACCGGGCGACGGTGCTGGAGTACCGGGTGGAGCAGCGCGTCACTATGTTGGGGGTGCGGCTGGGGGCAGTGCGGGGGCAGGGAATCACCACTGTTTTCGACACTGGCTCGGACACCCCGCCGATCGACCGCGTGAGTTGAGGCAGCACAACGCGGGCCTGTAGCTCAGGTGGTTAGAGCGCACGCCTGATAAGCGTGAGGTCAGTGGTTCAACTCCACTCAGGCCCATGGAGCACAAACGAAGCCCCGACACTGATGCCACGTGTCGGGGCTTCGTCGTGTCGTCCGCCGGTGGAGAGACCTGGTTAGGGCTTCTTCATGGGGCCCACAGCGACGGCGACTCCGGGCGCGCTCGACTCGATCATCAGCAGCCCCGCGCCACCCCTGCGGGGCTGAACTGTGATGCCCACTCGAATCGTCGGCGGGCCGTCGACCATCGCGGTCTTGGTGAGGGTTACGTTGGTCATGGTCGGGCTCAGGGAGTTCCACGCGCCGGTCGCGGCGTCGACGATGACAGGGACAAGACCGAACAGGATGTCCAGAACGATGATCCCGCCGCGAACGTGATGCGCCACCTGAACGTCCGCTGGAGTGTACCCGGCCTTGGTGAATGTCAGCGTGTAGTCCTTTTTTCGCTCCAGGCTGACCGCGGCAGGCGTGGTCAAGGTGGCCGTTGGGGGAGCCGTCGTGACGGTCGTCCCCGGTGGGCTCGAGTTCGCTTGGATCGTCTGTCGTGTGCCTCCGAAAATCAGGCCACACGCACCTACAGTGAAGGGCATGGCCAGGCACACGAGCCCGAGCGTTAGGCATGGCATCCTGTTCATAACGACCCTCCTCGCAGGAGTGGGGTTGTGGACCCTCCAATCATGGAGCGTCTCGGTGGCGACGGCTAGGGCGCTTCCGGCCGCAGCGCCACCACGTGCAGGGTCAGCCCGGCGCGTCGTTTGCGGCCGTCTGTACCGGGCCGTACATTGGCGCTGGCCCTCTCATCTTCGCTCTGTCGCCTCTGTCCGACGCCCCCCCGAGTCTGAGATCGCCGATCCGGTGTCCGCGCAGGTGCGATCTCACCCTCGAAGAAAGATGGAGTGTCCATGCGACCCTTCGGTCTGCTGCTCGGCGCGACTGCGCTTGTGGTGTTGGCATCCGGCGTTGCCTGCAAGAATGACTCGGGAGTGACCGGCCCGACGAGTCTGGAAGGTCAGTACAAGGGATCATTGGCTGGCGAGTCGTCCCCCAGCTTGAGCGCGTCGCTCGCCCTGACCGTCGCCGCCAGCACAACGGGTACGATCACGCCCGTGGGCGCGGCGCCGATCACGGTGACGGGGACCTACGTCGCCTCGACCAAGTCCGTCACGCTCTCCGGCGGAGGCTACACGATCGCCGGCACGATCGACGACACCGGCAAGCTGCTCGGTACCTACACGCACTCCACGACGGAGGGCAGCGTGGTGGCGTACCAGCACACGAGTGCCAATCCGGTCAGGGTATACTGCGGTACCTACACGGGCGACGCAGACGGCATCTGGAACACGGTCCTTCGAGGCACCTCCCTCTCCGGCGTGTACGACAACGTCGACGGCTCGGACGGTTATTTCCTCGGCACCGTGAACGGGAGCAGCGTCAGCATCACCGAGATCAGCGCCAGCCCCGGTGAGACCGCCTCTGGCGCAATTTCCGGCACGACGCTGTCGGGCACGTGGTCGGGGCCGGGATTCGCAGGGACCTGGACCAGCGACTCGGCCTGCTGAACCGTGCTGCCTCGTGTGACGCTTCGTAGCCGAAAGGGCGCGACACAGCGATCTTAGGCGGAATGACCCGCTCCGCCCGTGCCGTCGCCTCTCCCCGCGTCGTGAACATCGAGGACCTGAGGCAGCTGGCCCGTCGCCGCCTCCCCAGAGTGGTGTTCGACTACCTGGACGGCGGCGCTGAAGGTGAAGTCACGCTGCGGGAGAACCGCCGCGCCTTCGACACCGTGACGTTCCGGCCGCGACACGCCGTCAGCGTCCCCGCCGTCGACCTGCGCACCGCCGTGCTCGGCCGGGAGCTCGCCGTTCCCGTGCTGCTCGCGCCCGTGGGATACAGCCGCGTGATGCATGTTGCCGGAGAGTCCGCCGCCGCCCGCGCCGCCGGCGCGGCCGGCACGGGCTACGTCCTCTCCACCATGTCGGGGCACGCGCTCGAGGACGTGAAGACGGCCTGCGCCGGTCCCGTATGGTATCAGTTGTATCTGCTGGGCGGGCGCGCCGCCGCGGAAGCGGCGATCCACCGCGCCCGGGTCGCGGGCTATGCGGCGCTCGTCGTCACCATCGATACCGCCGTGGCGGGACTGCGGGAGCGCGACGTCCGCAACGGCACGGCCCAATTGCTGGGCGGCTCGCTGCGGGCCAGGCTGCCGTTTTTGCCGCAGCTGCTCACGCACCCCCGTTGGCTCGCGTCGTTCTTGCTGGGTGGGGGCGTCCCGCCGCTTCCCAATGTCGTCCTTCCCGGTGAGCGGCCAATGCCCCTCGTGGACGTCGCTACGGCCCTCGCCCGCGCGGCCGTGACCTGGGAGGACCTGGGGTGGCTGCGGGACGCCTGGCACGGCGCGATCGTGGTCAAAGGCGTGCTGACGGGCGACGACGCCCGCCGCGCCGTCGACGCCGGTGCCGCCGCCGTCGTGGTTTCCAATCACGGGGGACGCCAGCTCGACGGCGTCCCCGCCTCCCTGCGCGCGCTCCCCGACGTCGTGAAGGCGGTCGGCGACCGCGTCGAGGTCCTGATGGACGGTGGCATCCGTCGCGGCAGCGACATCGTGAAGGCGCTCTGCCTCGGCGCCCGTGCGGTCCTGGTGGGCCGCGCCTATGCCTACGGCCTCGCCGCCGCGGGCGAGGCGGGCGTCACCCGCGCGCTCGAAATCTTGCGCGCCGACATGGAGCGGACGCTACAGCTGTTGGGATGCCCCGCGATCGCCAAACTGGATCCGTCGTTCGTAGACGCTCGGCCATAGTGGGCGTCCGTGCCTCACGGGGGTGCACGTGAGGGCGACGTCGTGCCGCACAATGGTGCGCTCTCTTCTCACGGCACGGCCCATGCACATGTCCGGCGAGCGTTCACAACGTGCATTTACCGACGATGCTCTCCGTTCTAGTGGTGGAAGACAACGTCGCCGTCAGAGCAGCTATCGCCCGCGCGTTGGACCGCCGCGGTTGCTCCGTAACGACGGCGACCAACGGGCTCGAAGGCTTGGAGGGAGTCCGCGCGCGCAGCTTCGATGTCGTGATCACCGATCTGAACATGCCCGAGCGTGGAGGCCTGTGGCTGTGGGAGCAGGCCCTGCGGCTCCGCCCGCAGCTGAAGGGCCGGTTCGTGCTCATCAGTTCGGACAACCGGCCCGGCGGGCAGGGCATGGGGCTGTTCCTCGAGTCGGAGCACATCTTCGTCAAGCCGTTTTCGCTCGATGGTCTCCTGGACCAGGTCGAAACGATCGCGCGACGCACGGGACACAACGTCGGGCGGGATGACTCAGGCGGACCGGACGCCGCCGATCGGGACGGGATGCTCCCGCAGGTGCCCGACGAGGTCTAAGCCGGTCTTCAAGACCACGAGCATGGCGATCGCCGCGACCGGCGCGCCCAGGGCCTGAACGAGAAAGCCGCCCCCCAGGATCACGACGTGCAGCACCATGACGCGACCGTACGGCCGGCCCATCAGGTCGGCCAGTGCGGCTGTGCGGTACTCGCCCCCTCCGATGTAGTTGAACGCAAACGACACGCCATGACTGGCCGCGAGGACCAGCGCCGCGGGCCAGATCCCTGCGGCTCGCACCGCGTGGAAGAACTCGGTCGGGGCCGGGAAACCGCGCTCGTGCACCCCGCCGAACAGCGTGAGCACGAACACGCCGTGGACGGTGGTGAACAGGCCATAGTGGATAATAAAGAAGGGAATGGTGCCGGCCTTCGCCACCCAGATGAGGGGGTTGTCGGGCTGCGCCCACAGCATGCGCAGCACGTTGAATCCCCCCACGATCACGTTTTCGACCCAGAAGAGCAGCAGGGTCGCGAACGTGCTCCAGCCGAAGAACAACACCCCAGCCAGCGGCACCAGATTCGCCGCCACCAGCACGAGCGCGCTCGGCGACAGGCGCAGGCCGGCTGCGGCAGGGGAAGGGGTCGGCGTAGGGTTCGGTGGCGTCACGGTAGGGGAACCATGCAGACTCGAAGCGTCGGCGCCAAGGACTTGCCGGCCCAGCGGCGCCCGCGGATCTTGCCCGGGTGAGTAACGTAAGTAATAACCCGGTCGTTGTGGGGCTTTCGGGCAGTCCGGCCGCGACCTCCAAGTCCCGCGTGCTGGTGGAATACGCGCTGGCGCGGCTCGCGGCCCGCGGGGCTCGAGCCGAGCTCATCGACCTGGCGGCGTTGCCCGGCGATGCGCTGTTGGGCCGCGGCTCGGATCCAGCCGTCGTGGCCGCGCTCGCGGCGGCCAGCGGGGCGCGTATCGTGGTGGCCGGCACGCCGGTGTACCGCGCCACCTACAGCGGCCTGCTGAAGGTATTCTTCGATCTCTTGCCGCAGGACAGCCTGCTCGGCAAGATCGGCGTGCCGATCGTGACCGGGCACGATCGCGGGCACTCGCTCGCTGTGGATCATGGGCTGCGGCCGTTGTTCGCGAGTCTGGGTGCGACGGTGGTCGCGAGCGGCGTGTACGGCACGAGCGCCCAGTTCCAGGACGGCAAGACGGCGCCGGAGTTGCTCAAAGCCGTGGACCGCGCGGTGGAGGAGGCGCTGGCACTCGCCGCTGCCGCTCAGCACTGAGGAGACCAGGACGTCACATGAGCGCCATGCCGCAACACCCCCTGGCGATCTATTACGAGCACCCCGACTGGTTCCGTCCCCTGTTCGAGGAGCTGGATCGCCGCCGGGTGCCCTACGTGCGCCTCGCCGCCGCCAGTCACCGTTTCGACCCGGGTGACGGGCCACCCCCGTACGCGCTCGTATTCAATCGGATGAGCCCGTCGGCGTATCTGCGAGGCGCGGGCAACGCGATCTTCTATACGCTGCATTACCTGGCGCACCTCAAGCGCCACGGCGTGCGGGTGATCAACGGCTACGACGCCTGGGTCACCGAGACGTCCAAGGCGCTGCAGCTGTCGCTGCTCGAGCAGCTGGGGCTGCCGTTCCCCGCCGCGCGGGTCATCAACCACGCGGCCCAGGCGCCCGAGGCGGCGCGCGGGCTGCGCTTTCCCGTCGTACTGAAGCCCAACATCGGCGGCTCCGGCGCCGGCGTGCGCCGGTTCGAAACGCCCGAGCAGCTGGAGCAAGCGGCCCGTGCGGGGACCATGGATTTGGGAATCGATCACACGGCGCTGGTGCAGGAATACATTCCGGCGGCCGACCAGCGCATCGTGCGGGTCGAGGTGCTGGGCGGGCGCTACCTGTACGCGATCCGCATCTACACCTCGGGCGAGAGTTTCAACCTCTGTCCCGCCGACGTGTGCCAGACGGTGGGCGGCGCCGAGCTGGTGCGCGGGGCGTGCCCCGTGGACGCGCCCAGGAACAATCTCCGGGTCGAGGGCTACACGCCGCCCCGGGAGATCGTGGCGCAGGTGGAGTGCATCATGCAGGCGGCGCACATCGACGTGGGAGGTGTGGAATACATGATCGACGCGCGCGACGGTCGCTTGTATTTCTACGACATCAACGCGCTGTCGAACTTCGTGGCCGACGCGCCACGCGTGGTGGGGTTCGATCCCTTCGCCCGCCTGGTCGATTACCTGGAACGGGCGGCCGCCTGACGATGCGCTACGGCTACTGGCTCCCGGTGTTCGGCGGCTGGTTGCGGAACGTCCCCGACGAGGGGATGGAAGCGAGCTGGGCGTACGTGCGCCGCCTGGCCCAGCGGAGCGAGGCGATCGGGTTCGACCTGACCTTGATCGCGGAGTTGAACCTCAACGATATCAAGGGACCCGACGCCGGCTCGCTCGATGCCTGGAGCACCGCCGCGGCGCTGGCAGCCGTGACCGAGAGACTCGAGCTCATGGTGGCGGTCCGGCCCACGTTCCACCTGCCCGCGCTGCTCGCCAAGCAGGCCGCCAACATTGACCACATCAGCGGCGGCCGGCTCACGCTCAACGTGGTGTCGTCCTGGTGGTCGGGCGAAGCCAGGCAGTACGGCGTCGCATTCGACCAGCACGACGCGCGCTACGCGCGCACGGCCGAGTGGCTCCAGGTCGTGACGGGGATGTGGTCAGAGCGGCACTTCAGCTTCGCGGGCCAGTTCTACCGGGTGGAGGACGCGAGGCTCGAGCCCAAGCCGCTGGCGCGCCCCCGCCCGACGCTGTACGCGGGCGGCGAGTCCGAGGCTGCGAAGGATCTCATCGCGCGCGCGTGTGACGCCTACCTGATGCACGGCGATCCGCCGGAGCGGATCGCCGCCAAGGTGGCCGACATGCGGGCGCGGCGCGAGCGCCTCGGGGGAGGTCTGCCGCCGCTCACGTTCGGGCTCGCCGCGTACGTCGTATGCGCCGGCTCGGAGGCCGCCGTGCGACGCGAGGTGGCGCGCATCACCGACGTGCGCCAGAGCGCCGCGGGCTACGCCAACTATCAGGATTGGCTCGCCAACACGCAGCTCGAGCAACAGGTGAGCCTCGAGGACTACTCCGTGTCGAACCGCGGTCTGCGCGCGGGGCTCGTGGGCACGGCGCCGCAGATCGCCGAACGGATCCGCGAGTTCGAGCGGGCGGGGGTGGATCTGGTGCTGTTGCAGTTCAGCCCGCAGTACGAGGAGATGGAGCGGTTCGCGCAGGACGTGATGCCGCTCGTCGAGACCGTACCGGCCGGGCCGCGCCGCTGAGCCAGCACCCCGAGTCCTCCGGCTGGTGGGCCACGGTGCGCCAGGCGCTCCGCGGCTCGGACCACGATTACACCTCCGGGCCGCTGGGCCGGGCCATCGTGCTCCTCGCCATTCCCATGGTGCTGGAGATGCTGATGGAATCGCTGTTCGCCGTCGCGGACGTGTTCTGGGTGGCGCGCCTCGGCGCCGACGCGTTGGCGACGGTGGGCCTCACCGAATCCCTGCTCACGCTCATCTACACGGCCGCGATGGGACTGTCGATCGGCGTGACGGCCATGGTGGCCCGGCGCATCGGTGAGGGCAACGCGGCAGGGGCGGCCGAGGCGGCGGTGCAGGGTGTCGCGCTGGGACTGCTGGTGGCGGCCGTGATCGCGGCGGTGGGCGTGCCGCTCGCGCGCCGGCTGCTGGCGGTGATGGGGGCCACGCCGGCCGTCCAGTCGGTGGGCTCGTTCTACGCGCGCGTGATGCTCGGCGGCAATGTCGTGATCGTGCTGCTGTTCCTCATCAACGCGATCTTCCGCGGCGCGGGCGATGCCGCGATCGCCATGCGCGTGCTGTGGCTCGCGAACGGCATCAACATGGCGCTCGGGCCCTGTCTGATTTTCGGCGTCGGGCCGTTCCCCCGGCTGGGCGTCACCGGCGCCGCGATCGCCACCACCCTGGGCCGCGGCACGGGGGTGCTGTACCAGCTGTACCGCCTGTGGCGCGGCGACGCCCGCGTGGCGATCCAGCGCTCCCTGCTCACCCTCAAGCCGGCCGTGATGCGCACCATGCTGCGCCTCTCGGGCACGGGCACGGTCCAGGTGCTGATCGGTACCGCCAGCTGGATCATCCTGGTTCGTATCGTGTCGAGCTTCGGGTCGGATGCCGTGGCGGGATACTTGATCGCGATCCGGATCGTCGTGTTCGCCCTGCTGCCGTCCTGGGGACTCGCCAACGCGGCCGCGACGCTCGTGGGACAGGGGCTCGGCGCCAATCAGCCCGACCGGGCCGAGCGGGCCGTCTGGCTCGCCGGGTTCTACAACATGCTGTTCCTCGGCAGCGTGGGCGCCGTGTTCGTGCTGCTTGCCGGGCCGATCGTCGACGTGTTCACACGCGATCCCGCGGTCGCGCCGGTGGCCGTCGTGACCCTGCGCACCATCAGCTACGGATTCCTGTTCTACGCCTATGGCATGGTCATCACCCAGTCGTTCAACGGCGCGGGCGATACGTGGACACCGACGTGGATCAACCTGGGATGCTTCTGGCTGTGGGAGGTGCCTCTGGCGTACTGGCTGGCGCGCCACGCGGCGCTGGGGCCGCGGGGCGTCGCGCTCGCGGTCATGATCGCCTTTTCGTCGGTCGCGGTCGTCAGCGCCGTGATCTTCCGCCGCGGCCAGTGGAAGCTGCGTCGCGTGTGACCGGTTGACTGTTGCGTCGTCGCGACACCCATCGCCGCTTGACAGAGCAGCCCGTGCGTCCCCAGCGTAGTGACTCCTGAGGCAGCACCATCGGCCCCGTTGCGCCCGCGATACGGCCAACGGGGCGTTGTGTCATACAGCGAGGGCCAGGCATGGACGCGAAACAGTTGTTGGACAGTCTCGAGCACGGCGTTGTGGCGATCGCGCCCGACTGGACGATCGCCGCATGGACCGCGACGGCCGCGCGCATCACCGGTCTGCCCGCCGAGCGTGTGCTGGGTCAGAGCTTCTGGGTCGCGTTCCCCGCGGCCAAGGCCACGCACATCGAGCGCGTGCTGCAGGAAGTGCTGCACGATGGCAAGTCGCAGATGTATCTCGCGCCCGCGGCCGCGACCGATTTTCCCGGGATGGTGTTCGAGACCCAGGTGAGTCGCGGGCCGCACAACCATGTCATCATGGTGTTCCGGCAGGTGCGCGAAGAGCTCGGACCAGAATCGCGCGCCGCCCACCTGATGAGCGCGCTCGAGACCGAGCGCCGTTTGTACTTGCAGCTGTTCAACTCGCTGCCCACTCCCGCCCTGGTCCTCACCGTGGACGGCCAGATCATCGAGTCGAACCCCGAAGGCGTCAAGCTGCTGGGCGCCGCCGATGCGGTGGCGCTGCGGGGCCGTCCCATGGGGGACTGGACGCCCGCCGCTCACCGGGGCCCGCTCGCGGCGGCGCTGCGGGACGCGGTCACACAGCGCCAGGACCTGCGCCTCACCGTGGAGTACGCCGGCGAGCCGCCCCGGGATGTGCGCGCCGTGATCGTGAACGTCGATCCCATGCGACAGTCGCCCAAGCTCCTGTTCCTGGCGCTGGACGTGTCGCGCGAGTCGCTGCTGCAGCAGCGCCTGCTGCAGGCGGACCGGCTCTCCCAGCTCGGCGCGTTGGTCTCGGGGGTGGCCCACGAGCTGAACAATCCGCTGGCCGCGATCGCGGCGTTCGGGGAGGCCCTCGTGCTCGATCCCACCCAGAGCGATGTGCAGGAGAGCGCGGAGGTGATCCGCAGCGAAGCGATGCGCGCGGGCCGCATCGTCCAGACGCTGCTCGACTTCGCGCGCCAGCGGCCGCGGGTGAAGACCGCCGTGGATCTGGGCGAGATCGCGGACCGCGTGCTGGCGTTGCAGCGCAGCGGCTTCAAGAAGGCGCGCATCCGAGCCAGCGTGTCAGTACCGAAGGATGTCCCCGCCGTGGCGGGCGACCCACAGGAGCTGCAGCAGGTGCTCTTGAATGCGGTCGTGAACGCGCGCCAGGCGATCGAGGCCGGCGGCCGCCCGGGGCAGATCGTCATCACCGCTCAGGTCACGGGCAAGCACGTCGTCGTGACCGTGGAAGACACCGGACCCGGCGTGCCCCCCGAAATCCTGGATCGCGTGTTCGAGCCCTTCTTCACCACCAAGGCCGAACAGGGCACGGGGCTCGGCCTGGCGATCAGCTTCGGGCTGGTCCGCGGCATGGGTGGGCGGATGTGGATGCAGAACGTGGAGGGCGGCGGGGCCCGGCTTTCTTTCGAGCTGCCCGTTGACGTGGGCGAGCCAGGCGCGGGGTCCCGGGCCGCCGCAGGGTCGGAACCCCGGCGCCTGTCCGTGCTGGTGATCGAGGACGAGGACAGTGTGCGCCGCGCGATGGCGCTGCTCGCCAAGCGTCTAGGACACGAGGTGACCACCGTGGGGCGCTTCGACGACGCCACCGAGCGCCTGGCGGTGCCCAACGTCCGCTACGACGCGCTCCTCGTCGACGTCCATCTGGACGACGAGCACACTGGCTTCGACCTGTTCGAGCGGCTGCGGGTAGAAGGACGGGGGCGGGAGCGGCGCATCGTGTTCACCACCGGCGACTCGATCTCGCTGCAGACCCGCGACGCGCTCCAGCAGGCCGATCGGCCCGTGCTGCGCAAGCCGTTCAGCCTCGACGAGCTGCGCGAGATACTCGAACGTGTGGCGGGGACGTGAAGCGCGGGCTCGGCGCTATGCCACTGCGACGATGGCGCGCGCGCGCTTGCGCTTGCGCGGCCGCGCGTCGCCCTGCGTCCGATAGAACGCGACGGTTTGGCGCAGCCCTTCTTCGAAGTCGATGATCGGTTGGTAGCCGAGCAGGCGGGTCGTCTTGGCGAGCCCCGCGACGGAATTGCGTACCTCCCCGGCGCGCCCCTGGGTGTACTGCGGCGCCAGGGGGACCCCCGCCAGCGTGCGGATGTGCTCCCACAGCTGATTCACGCTCACGCCCTTCCCGCATCCCACATTGAACACCTGCCCCACCACTCCCGCGGCGGGCGCCCGGGCCGCGAGCAGGTTGGCATGCACGATGTTGGCGATGTACACGAAATCGCGCGTCTGTCCGCCGTCCCCGAAGATCGTGGGGCGCTCACCCGCCAGCGCGGTGGTGATGAAGCGCGGCACGACGGCGGCATATTGCGAGTTCGGGTCCTGACGGGGCCCGAAGATGTTGAAGTAGCGCAGGACCACGGTCTCCAACCCGTAGGTCGCATGGAACGCGACGCAGTATTCCTCGCCGGCGAGCTTGGACGCGGCGTACGGCGACAGCGGCCGGGTCACGTGCTCCTCCGAGTTCGGCAGCGTGTCGGGGTTTCCGTACGCCGAGGTGGAGCCGGCGTACACCAGCCGGCGCACGCCCTTCTCGCGCGCGGCGAGCAACACGTTCAACGTGCCGGTGGCGTTCACCTGGTGGGTCACGAGCGGCTCGTCCACCGATCGCTGCACCGACGTCACGGCGGCGTGATGGAGCACGCAGTCGACGCCCGCAGCGGCGCGGCGGCAAGTGGTCAGATCGGTGACACTGCCGCGAATGAAACGTATCTGGCGTCGCACCGCGGCGAGGTTCGCGCGGCTGCCGGACGACAGGTCGTCCAGCACCGTGACGTCGTGCCCCGCGGCGACGAGGTGCTCCACCAGGTGCGAGCCGATGAAGCCCGCACCCCCCGTGATCAAAAAGCGCACATGATTCCTTTGGTAATCGGCCTGGTTATTGCCCCTTGCAGGAATCCGGCCAGCGCTTCCGGATGCGTACTCTGCCAGTCTGCCAGCTACCGGGCCGCCATCTAGTCTGTGGCGTTCGAGCAACAGGTGTCTCTCGCGTGGAGTCCCATGGAGTTCACGATCACGACCGTTAACCCGCTCGATCACGCCGAGGCGATCAAGCGGCTGTTCGTGACACATGGCCGCGCCGAGTTCCCCGGGTTTTTCGACCGAGCGTACGAGGTGGCGGTGCGCGCTGGAGGCGTGAGTTGGGTGGGGCGTGACCGAGCGGGGCAGCTCATGATGCACGTCGCCTGCTTCCCCCGGCGATTCCGTTTCGGGACGCGCGACGTGGTGGGCGGGTTGCTGATGAACGCCCTGGTGGCGGAGCCCTACCGATCGTTCTTCCCCGCCCGCGAGCTGATGCGTCGTGCCCGGGACGACATCAAGGCCCGGGGCGACGTCGATTTTCTCTACACCGACCCCAACGAGCCGGCGCGTGCCGTGCTGGAGGCCTCGGGATTTCGGCACATCGGGACGCTGCAGCGGCTCGTGCTGCCCGTCGGCGACCGTCGCTGGCTGGTGGACGGCGTGATCCGGTTGCTGCACGTCCGAGCCCGCGGGCCGCGACGGGGCCGCTCGGTGCCCGACGCGATCGCGCGGCGTGCTGCGGAGCACTCAGCAGTCGCGTTCGAGACGCCGTCGGGCAATTCGCCGCGGCTGCGACCGCATTACGGCACCGCGTTGTACGCGGCGCGGCTGGAGGGGTACCCCGCTCCCAACGATACGTGGTTCACGTTCTTTCAGAATGGCGTGGGCAGTGCGCCAACGGCGGGGCTGCTGGTGCGCGGCCCCGATCAGTCGGGGCACGCGATGCTGCACGCGGTTCGTCGCGCGCCCGATCTGCCGCTCGGGCAGGTGATCCCCGGACTGGTCCGCGCGCTGCGCGCCGCCGGCTGCGCACGGCTACAGATCGTCACGCTAGCGCACTCGGACTTCGCCGCGGAGCTGCGGCACGCGGGCTTCGTCGCGCGGCAGGATTCCGCCCCGCTGCTCGCCGCTCCGTTGACGGCGACCGGCGACGCGGTACTGGGCGCGGTGCCCCAGTGGGAAATCACGGATCTCGACTGCGATCGCTAGCGGCGCCACGCCGCGCGGGCGCCATGCCTGCGGGCACGTGACCACGCTGTCGCGTGCCCGCGACAGCCGAAATGCGACACGACTGAGCACGACGCATCCCCTGCCGGGTGCCGCCGCTCTGCGGCACGCCCGTTGCCTGACGTTCGTGGCGTACCACTGCCTTCTCTACCCCGACCGACTGGAGCAACGTGCGGACCAAGCCGGAGTTCAGCTGCTGATGCATCTTTCCTCTTCTAGAACGACCGTGTCTGCCCGCCGGGGGAGGCCTCCCGTCCCGATGGAACAGGGATTCGTGTCCGGCCTGTTGAGCCGCATCAGCCGCGTGCCCGACCGTCTGCTGCACAATGGACGGCGCCGTGCGGCATTGGCGGCCCTGGCAAGCGCGGAGCGAGTTCCCGTCTCGGTGCTGGTGATTTGCAACGGCAACATCTTTCGGAGCCCCTTCGCGGCCGCCGTGCTGCGCCGGGCGCTCGAGCTGCGCGGGCTGGGGCGCGTACGCGTCGACTCGGCCGGATTTGCCGGACCTGGTCGGGCGACGCCGGCCGGCGCGGTCGCGGCCGCGGCGCGCCGTGCGATCGACCTCAGCCGCCACGCGTCCCAGCTCGTCATGGCGGATGTGGTGCGCGCAGCCGATCTGATCGTCGTGATGGACGGGTTGCAGCGACGCATGATCTGCGAGCGGTTCGGCCGCAGTCCACGCGGCGTGTTGTTACTCGGCGACTTCGATCCGTTGCCGGTGGCGTCTCGCGGCATTGAGGACCCGGTGGAGCAGGGGCCCGAGGTGTGCGCCCGAGTGTACGCGCGCATCGAGCGCTGCGTGGAAGAGCTGGCGCAGGCGCTCGCCTCGATCGCCCAGCAGCCCGCCGGACGCTAGACGTACCCATCAGCAGCAGCCTCGTTGTCGCAACGGCGCGACAACTTTTATCACAGCGCGTAGCCCGGCGCTTCGTTTCATTCCCTGCCTCGCTCATGGGCGACGCACAAACCGTATGGACGACGCGACGATCGTTGCGAAGCGGTCACTGACCTCGGCCTCCGCCTTGCTCGGCGTGGCTGGGCTGTCGGCCGCGCTGGTCGGCTGTCTGACGCGTGCGCCGACCGAGGTGGGTCCCCTCATCGTGACACCCGCGTCCGCGAGCGTTTCCGTGGGAGACACCGTCACGCTGACCGTGGCTGCTGTCGCCGTCGGAGACGCCTCCGGCTCGAGCGCTAACCCGACGGTGAGATGGTCCAGCAGCAATACGGCCGTGGCCACCGTGACGGCCACCGGCCTCGTCACCGCAGTGGCGCCGGGTACGGCCACCATCACGGCGACGAGTAACGGCCGCAGCGGCGCTGCCACGATCACGGTCGCCCCGCGTCCCCCTCCCGGCACCGTCGCAGATCTCACGGTCGACGCGGTCACCGACAGCTCGGTGTCTCTCGCGTTCACGGAAGTGACGGATGGCGGCGGGCGACCAGCGACGTACGACGTCCGCTACGCCGGGACGCCGATCTCCTGGGGCAGGGCGACGATCGTATCGCAAGGCACCTGCGCCACGCCGCTCGCGGGAACTGCCGTGGGCACCACGCGCCGCTGCACGGTCCTCGGTCTCACGGCCGGCACCGACTACGACTTCCAGCTCGTGGCATTCCGCGGAGCCTTGAACACGAACGCGGTGTTCGGTGACTTGTCCAATATCGCAACGGGGACCACCGCGCCATCCACGGCGCCGGTGGCGTCAGTCGCCGTCGTGCCGGAGAGCCTCACCGTCGTCGTCGGACGTAGCCAGCAGCTGGTCGCGACCCTCGAGGATGCCAAGGGCAATGTGCTGCGTGGACGGCAGGTCACCTGGACGTCGAGTGCCCCGACCGTGGCGTCGGTGACGTCGTCCGGCTTAGTGACGGCCGTCGCGCTGGGAACGGCGACGATCACCGCTGCGAGCGAGGGGAAGAGCGACTCGGCAGCGATCAGCGTTGTGGCGAGCCCGCCGCCCGTCACGTATTACCGGACGAATTTCAACGACGGTACTCCGGGACCGCTGACCGTGTACGCGTACGGGGGGGGGAGCTGCGCCAAGAGCGCGGCGTATACGGATTCAGGGAGCGCCTACGGGATGCAGTGCACGATTCCCGCCGGGACGGGCGCGGCGGCGCTCGAGGCATGGTTCGGGGAAGGCCAGCTGGCCAGCCTGCCCAAGGATCCCACGCTCGATCAGGATTTGTTCGAGGAGGTTCGGTTCGTGCTGGCGCCCGGAGCGGCAGCGGCAATCGGCGGCACATCGTGCACCTCGGCGAACCGGAACTCGCAGTTCAAGGTGCACAAGTCGGTGTACGGCGAGGTGGGGTCGAACACCAATGGCTGGATCGCGGCGGCGATCGTGCCGTGCGGTGACGGTAACATCGGGCTGTTCGCCGAAGCCGAACGCTGGAATCTCGTGAAAGGCGACTCCGTTTTCCCGAACACCTATCCGTCGCTCCATGAGGGGAGCGTGTACGACGTGGTGTATCGCTACCACCGGTATACGGCGCAGGGGTGCGGCACGGTCGCGGTGTGGGTGAATGGGACGAAGATCTACGACAGCGCGTGCTGGCCCGACATGGGCGCTACGTACGGCTCGACGCAGGGCCTCGTGTTCTGGGATGGGGCGACCTACCTGCAGTCCGGGATCGGGCCCCTGACCGTGTACACGCTCTTCGCCCAGGCCACCAATTATCCCGTCGGGCCCGCTCGGTCCAGTCCTCGGGAGCAACGGCTGCGGCGGCCTTAGCACGACGCCAGGCGGCCGCGCCCCTTTCCTGTTCAAATGCGAAACAGGCCGTTTGCACAAAAAAGCAGCCCGCTTGCGGGCCCAGCGCGCCAAGTGCCGATCTTTCTGCTTGGCTACGTTGCACTCTTGCGCCTATTTTCCGGCGTTGCTACCATGCTGCGTCGCGAACGGGCTACGGACATTGCCCGGTCGTGGTGAAGTGACAAGCACGCTGCTCAGAGCAAAGCCGTCGAAAGACGGTGACGCAGAGCTACGGGACTACGGCGACGCAAGTCGCTAGGTCCGCCGGGCCGCCAGCGACTCGAGAAGTTGTCGAGATGTTGGCGGCCGTTTCGTTCGCGTAGGAGTCGACACACAGCAGTTCGGCAGGGCGCCGCCCTCTTCCAGAGGGAGCGCGACAAAGGCAAAGCCGGCGAAAGCCGGCGACGCAAAGCCACGAGGCTACCGCACGCCACCCGCGTGCCACGCCAGTCGGGTTGCCGAACCTCAATTGGGAGAGGGTCATGCATTTTCAGAGATTCTTGGCGCTCGGCGCCATCCTACTTGGTAGCGCGTGCGAGGTGCCCGTGAATACGGGTGCCAGCAATCAGGATTTCGGCGTCACGTCCGTCGCCGTTCAGCCAAAGACCGTTACGGTACTCGTCGGCGACAGCATGCAGCTGAGCGCCAGCGTCATCATGTCGAACAACCGTCCGCCCAATTCAGTCACCTGGACGAGCGAGAACACCGGCCTGGCCAGCGTGAGTGCGTCGGGCGTGGTTCACGGCCGCGGTGTGGGCCCTCTCTTCATTCGCGCCACGAGCGGCAGCAAGCGGGATTCCGCGGCCGTCACGGTGGTGGCTCCATCTCCTCTCCCGGTGGCGTTCGTCGGCGTCGCGCCTAGCTCGGTGACGGTCCCGGTAGGCGGCACGGTTTCGTTGGTCGCCACGCTCAAGGATGCCAACGGCAACCCGCTCACCGGCCGCGCCACCACCTGGGCGAGCGGCAGCACGGGCGTGGTCACGGTGAGTGCGGCCGGGGTCGTCACGGCGGCCGGCGTCGGCTCCGCCACGATCACGGCGACGAGCGAAGGGCAGAGCGGCACGGCTGCGGTATCCGTGACGACGGTCCCCGTCGCATCGGTGACGGTGAGCCCGACGACGGCCAGTGTGCTGGCGGGGCAGACCGTCCAGCTCACTGCGACGCCCAAGGATGCCGGCGGGACCGCCTTGAGCGGTCGCACGGTGACCTGGGCGAGCAGCAACGTGGGCGTCGCCACGGTGAGTGCCAGTGGCTTGGTGAGCGGCGTGGCCGCCGGCTCGGCCGCGATCACGGCGACGAGCGAGGGGCAGAGCGCGACGAGTACGATTACGGGCACGACGCCCACGCTCGGCGCTCCCGGCACGGTAACCGATCTTGCGGTTCCGGCTGTGACGGACTCGTCGGCCACGCTGTCGTTCACGGAAGTGACGGACGGCGCGGGCCAGGCGGCCAGCTACGACATTCGCTACGTGACGGGGCCGACGCTCACCTGGGGTGGGTCGGTGCCGAGCGTGTCCCGCGGGACCTGCACCACCCCCGTCGCGGGCACCCTGATCGGGGCGAAGCGCACTTGCACGGTGCTCGGCCTGACGGCGGGCACGATCTACAGCTTCCAGCTGGTGTCGTACCGCGGCGCGCTGACGGTGAACGCGGTGTTCGGCGCGCTGTCCAATGCCGCCACCGCGACGACTGCGGCTTCCACGGCGCCGATCGCGGCCGTGACCGTGTCGCCGGCGAATGGCACGCTGACCGTGGGTAACGTGCTGCAGCTGACGGCCGCGCTTCAGGATGCGGCCGGTAGGGCGCTATTGGGTCGCGCCGTCGCTTGGAGCAGCAGCAATACGGGCGTGGCCACGGTGAGCGGCACCGGTCTCGTGAGCGGGGTTGCAGCGGGCTCGGCGACGATCACGGCCACGAGCGAGGGTGTGCGCGGCACGGCGGCGCTTACGGTCACCGCGGTGAGCAGCGGGGGCACGGTGCTGTTGCAGGAGAACTTTGCGGACGCGGCATTCTCGGCGCGGGGCTGGTACGACACGCCCGACATGCCGGTGACGAGCGCGCAGCACATGCCGGGCGCCACGAGTGCGCTCGAGATCCACATGCCGCCGGGGGCGGTCTATGGGCAGTTCGGGAGCGCGGCGCGGCACGCCTTCACGCCGACGCCCAGCTTGTACGTGAGCTACTGGGTCAAGTACAGCGACAACTGGGTCGGCTCCGGCTACAGCGACCACCCGCATGAGTTCTATGTGCTGAGCGACATGGATGGGCAGTACGCCGCGTTGGCCAATGATTGGCTCACCGCCTACATCGAGACCAACTTCATCAACGGCGCGGGCGCGCCGCGGCTGGCGCTGCAGGACAACCTGGCGATCAACCGCAACATGGGGACGGTGCCGCTGAACCTGATCGGGGTCACGGAGAATCGGTCCGTGAGCGGCTGTAACGGCGTCATGGAGACGAGCCTCTTCTCGGAATGCTACGGGAGCGGGACGTACAACGACAAGCAGTTCAACCGCCTCGGGACGGTGGTGTTCCAGGCCCAACCGGGCGCCGCAGGATACAAGGGTAACTGGAACCACGTCGAGGTCTACGAGCAGATGAACAGCATCGTGGGCGGTGTGGCGGTGCCCGACGGTGTCCTGCAGTACTGGTTCAATGGCACGCTGGTGATCGACCGGCACGACGTGATGTTCCGGACCGGGGCGCGGCCCAACCTCAAGTTCGCGCAGTTCATCATCGGGCCCTACATCGGCGCCGGCTCGCCGGTAGATCAGTACATGTGGGTGGATAACCTCGTCCTGGCCACCAGCCGGCCCTAGGAGCGGTGAGGCGGTACGACAAGAGAAGTCGCTAAGAGAAGTCGCTGATCAGAGCAAAGCCGTCGAAAGACGGTGACGCAGAGTCACGGGACTACAGCGCGCAGCCAGCGCCAAGTCCGCCGGGCCGCCAGCGCAGGACCAGTTTCGCGTTGGCGGCCCCTTTTGTTGCCTGAACTGAACCTTTAAGGAGTGCAACACAATGCCCTATCTCTTCAAGCTGTCTCGGCGCGTGGCCCGGTTGCGAACGCACTCGCTCGTGCTCGCAGCGGCGGCCATCCTGGGCGCCTGCGAGTCGAGCGATCCGGCCCTGAGCGGGCCGGGCCTCACCCGTCCCAGCTTTGCCACCGCCACCGGCCTGCCGGCCGGTGTAACCGACCTCGCAGTCGCCGCGGTAACCGATAGCTCCGCGACCCTGACGTTCACCGAGGTGGACGATGGCACGGGCACACCTGCGAGCTACGACATCCGGCTGGCTCCCTCGCCCCTCGTGTGGGGCGGGTCGGTCCCCAGCGTCAAGCGGGGGACTTGCGCCACACCGGTCGCCGGAACGGCCATCGGCGCGCGGCGCGCGTGCACCGTCCTCGGCCTCACGACCGGCACGGCGTATGACTTCGAGCTGGTGACGTACCGCGGCACGTTGATGGTGAACGCCGTGTTCGGCCCGCTCTCGAACGTCGCGAGCGCGACGGCGCGCACGCCGGTGACGACGGCGCCCGGGACCGTGACCGACCTCAAGGTGGCGGCCGCGCTGGACACGATGATCACGCTCTCGTTCACCGAAGTGACGGACGGGAGCGGCACGCCGGCGGGTTATGACGTGCGATACGTTGCGGGCTCCACCCTGAGTTGGGGGGGATCGGTGCCGCCCGTGAGCCGGGGGACGTGTGCAACGCCCCTGACCGGCACGGTGATCGGCACGAACCGCCGCTGCACGGTGGCGGGCCTGACCGCCGCGACGACCTACAGCTTCGAGCTGGTGGCCTATCGCGGCACCCTGAAGGTCGACGCGGTATTCGGCGCCTTGTCGAACGTCGCGACCGGCAGCACGGCGACGGCCGCCCTCGTGGCGTCCGTGAGCGTGGCGCCGGGCGCAGCGTCATTGCCGGTCGGCGGCACCCAGCAGCTGGTGGTCACACTGAAGGACGCGAGCGGCAACGTGCTGACGGGCCCGAGCATCACGTGGACCTCGAGCAACGCGGGCGTGGCCACGTTCGGCGGCAACGGGTTGGTGACGGCGATCGCACCGGGATCCGCGACGCTGACCGCCGCCAGCGGTGGCAAGAGCGGGACGGCGACCATCACGGTCGCGAGTCAGCCAGCGGTGGTGACGAGCCCGGGAACCGTGACCGATCTGAAAGTGACGAGCGCGGCGGACACGGCGGCTACCCTGGCGTTCACCGAAGTGAGCGATGGCGGCGGCAAGGCGGCCGGTTATGACGTGCGGTACGTCGCCAGTGCGACGATGCCGTGGGGCGGCACGCCCAGCGTGTCTCGCGGGACGTGCGCCGCGCCGGTCGTGGGAACGTCGGTGGGGGCCACGCGGACCTGTACCGTCCTCGGCTTGTCGGCGGGCACGACCTATAGCTTCGAGCTGGTCGCGTACCGGGGCACGCTCAACGTGAACGCGGTGTTCGGGGCCCTCTCGAACGTCGCGACCGGTGTCACGACCAGCTCGTCGTCGGCGGGAGGCGGCAGCGGTGGCGGTGGCGTTCCGGGTGGTGGCACGGTGCTGTTCCAGGAGAATTTCCAGGACGGGTCGTTTGCCGCCCGCGGGTGGTACGACACGCCCGACATGCCGGTGACGAGCGCGCAGCACATGGCGGGCGCGACCGGCGCGGCGGAGCTCCACTTCACCCCCGGGGCCACGGGAGCCACCTTCGGGAGTGCGGCGCGGCGCAAGTTCACACCGACCTCCACGCTGTATGTGAGCTACTGGGTCAAGTACAGCGACAACTGGGTCGGCTCGGGGACGCCCGACCATCCGCACGAGTTTTACGTGCTCAGCAATCAGGACGGGCAATACGCTCCGTTGGCCAACGATTGGCTCACGACCTACATCGAGACCAACTTCGTGGGTGGGGCGGGGACGCCTCGCATCTCGCTGCAGGACAACCTGGCGATCAACCGGGGCCTGGGGACGACCCCGCTCAATCTGATCGGCGTCACCGAGCAGCGCTCCGTGAGCGGCTGCAACGGGATGATGGAGACGAGCCTGTTCTCCGAGTGCTATGGCAGCGGGACGTACAACGACAAGCAGTTCAACCGTGTGGGCACGGCGCTGTTCCGGGCGCAGGCGGGGACGGGATACAAAGGGAATTGGAACCACGTCGAGGCGTACTTCCAGATGAACAGCGTCGTGAATGGCGTGGGGGTCCCCGACGGTGTCATCCAGTACTGGTTCAACGGCACGCTGGCCATCGACCGGCATGACGTGATGTTCCGGACGGGCGCGCGGGCGAGTCTGGCGTTCGCCCAGTTTGTGATCGGGCCCTACATCGGCATGGGTTCGCCGGTGGATCAATCCATGTGGCTCGACAACCTCACGGTCGCGACGCGGCACCCGTAGTCGTTGCGTTCGAGCTGAAACGAGAGGGAGGCCGGCCCACGGGCCGGCCTCCCTCATTAATTTTCCCGGAGGGATCCGCCACGCGTCTGCGGTGTTCATACTCGTGAGGCCCGATATGGAACACGTGACACGCGTCACACCGGCTTCCCGGTCGCCTCTTGCGCCGTCCATGTCAGAACGACTAACATGGCGTCGCCGTACAGTCGGCTATGGCTGCGAATTGCGCATCGGGCGGGCACGCGGAGTCATGGGGTTCGGGCTGGTGCCCGTCCGACCGTCGGTGATCGACGCGGGAGGACCCTACCCATGCCGTTCAAGCACAATGTCGCGCATCGTGCGGCGCGTTTGAGCGCTTTCGCCGCGGGGGCGCTGATCGCCATGCTGTGGGGATGTCTGGCCCAGGAGCCCGCGGCGCCGATTCAACCACCGCCGCCGCCACCACCGCCGCCACCTCCCCCACCTGGGGTGCTCTTCCAAGAGACCTTCGAGGATACCGCGTTTGCAGCGCGGGGGTGGTACGACCGTCCAAGCATGACGATCACCAGGGCGCAGCACATGGCGGGGGCGACGGGCGCGCTCGAGGTCCACTTCGCTCCGGGGGCGTTCAATGCGCCCTGGGGAGGCGCGTCGCGGCGCCGGTTCACGCCGACGCCGACGCTGTATGTGAGCTACTGGGTCAAGTACAGCGACAACTGGGTCGGCTCGGCGACACGCGACCATCCGCACGAGTTCTACGTGCTCAGCAATCAGGACGGGCAATACGCCCCGTTGGCCAACGATTGGCTCACGACTTACATCGAGACCAACTTCGTGGGCGGAGCGGGGACGCCGCGGGTGTCGCTCCAGGATAACCTGGCGATCAACCGGAGCCTGGGGACGGTGCCGCTGAACCTGATCGGGGTGACGGAGCAGCGTTCGGTGAGCGGCTGCAATGGGGTGATGGAGACGGTGCTGTTCTCGGAATGCTATGGCAGCGGGACGTACAACGACAAGCAGTTCAACCGGGTGGGCACGGCTATGTTTCAGGCGCAGCCCGGTCCCGGGTACAAGGGAAATTGGAACCACGTCGAGGTGTACCTGCAGATGAACAGCATTCTGAGCGGGGTGGGTCGCGCCGACGGCGTCATCCAGTACCGCCTCAACGGGGTGCTGGCGATCGACCGGCACGACGTGATGTTCCGCACGGGGGCGCGGGCGAGTCTGGCCTTCGCCCAGTTTGTCATCGGGCCCTACATCGGCATCGGCTCGCCGGTGGATCAATACATGTGGCTCGACAATCTCACCCTCGCCACACAGCAGCCGTGACCATCCAGAACTGATCACGCGACACGAGGCAGGCCAGCGGCGCTCGGTGACGTGCCGGCAGCTGTCCTTTTTTCCCCAACCTGTCGCGATGACGCCACACGCCTCGGTTTGGACTGGGCCTCCCTGGCGTCGCCTCCCCGAGATGTGGGTGGCACCGCCCTTGCGAGTCTCCGACGTCTCACGAGCAGGACCGACCGCAAAGGGGAACGAGAACTCGTGTCGCCGAGCCTCACGAAGCTCACAGGGGAGTCCGGCGTACCTGTCCTCAGGCGCACGTGCCACGCGGTGCTGGACCTAGGTTGCGGAAGCGACCCAGCCCTTGATCTGCTGGATCTGCCGGACGGGGCGATGCGAGTCGCCATGGACGTCGATCGTGCCTCGTTGCGGGCGCTCCCGCGGCGGTCGGCCCATCCCACGCATCGGGTGGTGGCCGATGGCGAGGCGCTGCCGTTTCGCGCGCGCTCCTTCGGGCTCGTGATTACGCGCGTCGCGTTGCCGTACATGAACGTGCCGGTTGCAATGTGGGAAATGAGCCGCGTGCTTCGAGCCGACGGGGAAGTGTGGATGACTCTGCATCCGGTGCGGATGGCGGTCATGCGGATCCTGGCGGACGTGAAGGCGCTGCGATTCAAGGATCTCCTCTACCAGAGCTATGCGATTCTCAACGGGCTGGTCCTGCACGTCGCGGGACGGCTGTTCCGCTTCCCGCTCAATCGCCGGAGAATGGAATCGGTGCAGACGTGGCGGGGTGTGGCCCGCGCCCTGACGGCAGCCGGTTTCTGTGATCTTCAGTATGAGCGCGTTAGTCGCGGCGCGGGCTATCGAGAGGCGGACCGACTATACGGCAAGCTCTTCGTGGTGGCGGCCCGCACGCGCGGCGCAGGAGACTCGAGCTTGAACATCCTTTACATCTACCAGGGTGAGTGGCCTCGCGCGGCGACGCGCGTCGCCAAGCAGGTCCGCAGCTTGGTGAAGGCCGGCCACACCGTGCACCTGCTCGCAAGGAACTACGACCGCCGGGCGCGAACCGAGCCCTGGGAAGGGGCGACCGTCCATCGCCTGCCGACTGTGCCATTCGGCCCGCTGAATCGCCTTCTCAATTTCCCGTTGTTTCTGAACCCCGCGTGGCTGTGGGCGATTTGGCGCGCCGCCCGGAGGAACGGGGCCGTGCGCTTGGTCGTGGCGGACTTGCCGCTCGCCCCTCTGGCCCTATGGCTCGGCCGACTCCTGGGGACGCCAGTACACTACGACATGGCAGAGGTGTACCCGGCCTTCCTCCAGTCCCTGCACCTGGTCGCGAGACGGCCCCTGTGGGACCACGTGATCCGGAGCCCCTGGGCCGCCGCCCTGGTCGAGCGCTACGTGCTGAGGAGGGTCACGTCGGTCTCCGTCGTCTCGGAGGAATCGCGCCGGCGATGCGTCCAACTCGGAGCGCGACCGGAGCAGGTCGTGCTCGTGGGCAACACGCCCGACAACGTGGAGGAGCTCACTCGTCGCCACCCGTTTCCGGCGGAGCTCGGTGCGTGGGTCGAGCGGCGGCGCATTCTGTTCGTGGGGACTTTGCTCGCCGACCGCGGGGTCAAGGAAGCGGTAGAGGCCGTCAAGCTCGTGACGCGACAGGTACCGGACGCGGCCCTGATCATCGTCGGCGACGGCCCTGACCGGCCGCGCATCGCGCGGACGATCGAGCGACTCGGCCTGAGCGACTCCGTCGCCCTGCTTGGCTGGCACGACCACGGGCGGCTGGCGCAATTCTATCAGCACTGCCAGGTCGGGCTCCTGCCGTTCCTGGACACTCCCCACGTGCGGATCACGCTCGCGAACAAGCTGTTCGACTACATGGGGGCGTCACTCGCCGTCCTCGCGGCAGACCTGCCGCCCATGGAGCGCATTGTCGCGGAGACCGGAGCCGGACTCCTCTATCCCGTTGGGAGCACGGAAGCGCTGGCCGCACAGCTCGTGGGCCTGTTGCGCGAGCCGGACCGCTGTCGCCGCCTGGGCGAGCGCGGCCGGGAGGCCGTCGTCACGAAGTACAACTGGGGGCGTGACGAAGCCGTCTGGCTGCGGATCGTCGGCGGGGCGGCGGAGCCCCCCCGTCCGTTGCGTCGCCGGGGCGACCGGACGGAGCTGCTCGTGCCGCCGGCTAAGGCGTGATCTCGAACGGGCGGCTGTTCTGGTAGTTCAGGGGCCAGGATGTGATGCGCAGTACGTAGCCGCTCCCCGGCTTGTCGATCCTCAGGTCCGAGAAGATCGCGACCCCGTTCACCGGATAGAGGTGCTGGGTTCCGGACAGCGTGGCCCCCGTTGGATTTCCGATCAAGGTGATCCAGATCCCCCGTGTATAGCTGGGGTCGATTACGCCGCCGGGCCCCTGCACGCCCACGCGAATGGCCGGGACGAGGATGTCCCCGGCGCGCGTCGTGCCGGGCTGGCTGTAGAACGCGACGCCCGTCGCACCGTTGAGCGGGGGGGGCGGATCCGGCGTGATGTCCACCGGGTCACTGAAGACCGTGGGCAGGCCCGGTGAGGACGCGCGCAAGGTATATCCGTTCGCCGGGTTGTCGATCACCAGGTCTTCCCACTGAATCACGCTCCCACCGGTCCTGTAAATGGTCGGCGTCGCCGTCGTCAGTGTGCCGCCGCCCGGGTTGGCCGCGAGCGCAATGGTGACGTTGCCTCTGAACGTCGTCACCTCATTTTCCGAGCCGTCGTACACGGTCACCCGCACGGTCGGCATGACTTGGCCGGCTTGCGTGGTCTGCGGCTGATCGGTGAACTGCAGGTGCGTCGCCCCGCCGGGTGGCGGTGGGGCGGCGGTGACCTCGAAGCCTACGCTCGTCGCGCTGGCCAGCCCCGGCGTGCTGGCCCGAAGCGTGTAGCCCTGTCCCACAAGGTCGATGCTCAGGTCCGCGAACGTCGCGACGCCGCCCACGGGGTTGACCTTCATCCTGCCCGACAGTGTGCCTCCGGCGGGGTTGTGGTCGAGCGCGATGGTGACCGGGTTGTTGAAATCGGCGACCACGTTGTCGAAGGCGTCCAGCGCATCGACCAACACCGTGGACAAGGTCGCCCCCGCTTGAGTCGTGGCCAGCGGCTGGCGCGCGAAGCCGAGATGCGTGACACCGGGTGGTGGCGGCGGTGGGGCGACGACGGTGATCGGGGTGCTCGTCGCGGGGGCTGCGCCCTCGGCGCTAGCGCGCAGCGTGTATTGTCCGGCCTTGTCGATCGCCAGATCCGTGAACGTCGCGACGCCGTTTACGGCGGCGACGCCCGCGGTCCCCGTCAGCGTGGCTCCCCCCCCTGGATTGGCGAGGGCGATCGTGACGGTCCCGGTGAAGGCGGTGAGCGGCTGGCCGGTAGAATCGAGGACGGCGACCGCCACCGAAGCGATCGACTGGCCCGCGGTCGCCTGGTTGGGCTGAGTCATGAAGGACAGGCGGGCCGCAGGAGCGCTGGCCGGGGCGCCCCCGCCCCCCGGGGTCCTGAATAACCTATCCAAGTGGCAGCTCGCGCCCCACGCGACGAGCAGCAGCAAGCGTAATGTCCGCATGGCCTTGCATGCACAGCGTGCAAACAGCGCACCGTGGCACACCGCGCTGGGGCGAACGCTTTGCCGGCGGCGCTGCCGCCCCCTCCTGCTGAGTCACGGCAACAACTGTGTCGCCCGGGATGCATTGAACGGGCGCCACGCCCACCCCCATTCGGCAGGGCCCATGCGAGCGCCCGACCCTCGGGCACGGGCATTGCGCACTCTTGCTGCGTGAGTTCCCTCCCCCCGGCACCCGCTCCCGCTCCAGCGGACTCCCCGCGGCGCTGGGATCTTCTCGTGCTCGATCACATGAGGCTTCAGGCGTGGGACCGGATCCTCTTCGTGGAGTGCGGTGACGGCTGGATCGCGGAGGAGTGCTGGCGTCGCGCGGCGCGGGCCTACGTGTTCGGCGTGGATAGGTCGTCGCGTCAAGTGGCGGCCGCCCGGCAGTTGCGACAGGTGCCCGGAAAGCTGGAGTTCGACACTTGGGACGGATCTAGACTTCCCGTTCCCGACAGCGGATTCGACCGCGTGATGGCGCGGTGCGTTCCCGTCGCGCCGGGGGACGCTGCCGCCTTGATGCGAGAGGTGCAGCGCGCGCTGACGCCCGACGGCGACGCGTACCTGCTTCACGCCGTGTCTGACGCCGCGCACCTGGGGCGCAGCCTCGCGCGGGCGGGCTTGACGGACCTGCGTGAGCTTGGGCGCTCCGACGACCGGAGCCGGATGCTCACCCGAGCGCGCGCCGGCCTTCGTTAACGTCGCACCGAGACCGTGAACCACGCGGGAACGCTCGGCCGAGGCATGCCCTGCTCGAGCACCCACTCGTTGGGAGCGGTCTCGCGGAATCCGCAGTCGCGAAACAGGCTCATCGCCGGGGTGTTCCGGTCGGTGGGTACGAAGCGTCCGACGAAGCGTTGCGCGTCCGACTCCGCCTCGAGCACCGAGCGCACCACCAGGCGTTCGAGCTGAAATCCCATTGCACGACAGCTCATGACGAACGCGTTGAACACGGCATCGAGCCCGCGCCGCTCCACGACGACGACCGCCACCAGCCCGAGGGCACCGAACTTGTCCCCCAGCGTCGCCACGTACGCGCGACACGGCCCGCCCGCGAGGAACCCGGCCAGATCCTGCCGACCATAGCGGATGGTGGTCGTATTGAACTGGTTGGTTCGCTGTACGAGCTCCGTCATGCGGTCCAGATCCGCGTCGCGCGCGCGCCCACAGGTCGCCTTGAGCTCGAGCCCGGCCATCATGGTGGGGTAGTCGAATTTTTGCGCTAGCGCCGCACGCCGGGCCGCGCTCTGCTGGTACATCTTTGTCCGTGTTCTGGCTTCCTCCGTCTCGCGCGTGTTCGGGAATTGGAGCATGCGCTCGAGGGCGCGCCAGGTGAAGGGGTCCAGGGAATCCAGGGTGACGACTTGCGGCAGCTGTGACGCTGCCAGGTCGCGCTCCACGGGGTTGTCGTCGACCAGCACGAAGCTGTCGAGTCCCAGGTCGAGCTCCTGCGCGGCTTCTTGGATCGCCTCCGCCTTCAGGCGCCAGCTGATTTTTTGCAGCGCGAAGTCGGCCGGTTGAAGTGCCATCTCATTCCAGCGGATGCTGGCAGGATCGTTCTTGCTCACGGCCACCAGCAGGATCCCCGCGTCCTTCAGCCGGCGCAGCAGCTCTTGGCGGTCGCGGTGATGCCGGACCGCGCCGTCCGCCATCACCCCGTCCCACAGCGTTCCGTCAAAGTCCACCAACAGCACCTTGGCTTTGTGCAGGCGCTCATACGAGCGGACGATCTCCGCATACGGCTCGCTCAGATACTCACCGAAGCGAGCGGTGTGGAAGAATGCCCGTCGTGCGATACGCCCCGGAATGACCGGTCGCTCGCACGCCCGGTGGCGGCGCACGCGGGCGACCGCGGCTTCGTCGATGAGGATCGCATTGGGGGTGTTGCGCACGAGCTCGGCGATGGCTGCGTTGAGCGACGCGAGCGCCCGGCGCCGCGCGCGGGACAGCGGCGCGAGAAAGGGAAGGCGCCGGCGCCAGCGACTCAGCGGGAGGCCGCTGGCATTGTGGATCAGCAGCGGGACGTCGGTATGCCGCCGCAGGGCGGACACGCAGTCGTGGATGAGGCCGACGATCGCCCCGACGCGATCGTCGATCGCCCGAGCACCCAGCGTGTCGGCCTCGTTCAGGAGGGCCCGATACGCTGGAATCCCTGCGTAGGTGAGGAAGCTAACCGCGATCACGTCCGTCGGGTTCTCCGCGAGGAACCGAACGATCTCACTCACGTCGAGCGGCCGGTCGACCAGCGCGCTGAAGTAGAGACTGCGCACGTCCAGGGCGATCCCCGCCCGGCGGCACCGCGCGGGCAGAAAAACCCGCAGCTCGTTCAACAGGCAGTCGCCGAGCCCGAGGACGTGGACGGTCGGCCCCGGCGGCGTGTGCAGCAACGGCTCGTGCAGCGCCCTGAGGGCCTCCGCCACGCCTCGCCTCAGCCCGCTGTGGCCCGGTATGGCCTGGACGACGGCCTCCTCGTCCGCGGGCAAGACCTCCTTGAAAAAGGCGACTCGCTCGGCCGGAGCCGCGTTGAATGGCGCGTATCTCAGGCGCTCGTCGAGGTACACATCCCGATATCGCGACTCTCCGGAGCGGAGGTACCGGATCAGGAGCTCGAGCAGCGGCGCCACGAACCCCGTCACCAGCGTTTGGTGCTGTTCTCCGGCCACGCCGACCACCCGATATCGTTCGAGGCGGTTGGGCTCGAGTTGATTGCGCGCCCAGGCGGCGACGACGGACCCTCGTCGACTCGCGATGTGCAGAGCCACGCGCCGACGATCACGCGTGGTCAGCGTTGCCGTTGCGTGGCTCCCGGGGCCGGGCGACTGGGCGGCTGCCGTGTCGGAGGCTTCAACTGGACCGTCGCGCTCGCGTCCGGGGGGACTTGCCGGTTGGGCCACCACGGACGCGATGGACGGATCCAAGCGAGGAACTCCTCAAACGGGTCGAGTACGCAAGCGTGAACAGCGGGAGCGTTGAGCCCGCCGGTCCGCGTGTGGCAGGCGGGCAAGGAGCATACCAAGAGCCGCCGGTCCGCCGCACCCGCCAGAACGCACCGAGCGGCTGTAGCGTCAACGCAACACCGCCGGTGCCGCGCGGCGCCGTAACGACGGCCTAGCGCCCGCGGTGCGGAGCCCAAAAATTGCTACGTCAACACCAAACCCTTGATGAATATTCGGCCCGGCGGCCTCGAACGATTCGCCCATCCGCCCGTTGCGGTCTCCCAGTCGTTGCCGTGGGACTCCCTGCAGGTGGCGCTCATGGCTCTCGTGTCATTGCAGGTCTGGCGCGTCCACGAGTTGTTTCCGGTGCTGGCGGTGCACGGCCTGCCGATTCTCATGACGGTCGTGGCCATCACCCTCCTCCTGTTGGGGCGTGATCCCCGGCGTCGCCTCGGTACACTCAACCACCCCGTCGTCCGGATGGCGCTCACGATCGTCGGTCTCGCGGCGCTCTCGATACCCGGGAGCCTGTATCCCGGTTACAGCATGAACTTCCTCTTCAAGGACTACGGGCGCACGGTCCTGCTCATGCTGCTGGTCGCCGCGAGCGTTCGAGGGTTCGCGGACCTGCGCCGCTACGCATGGCTGCAGCTCTGCGGCGTCACGTTGTTTTCCGCGGTCGTCCTGGCCCGAGCCCAGATGGGTGCGGATGGGCGCCTGCGCGACGTGGCCTACTACGACGTGAACGACCTGGCGTTGCTGATCGTGTGCACGCTCCCGTTGGTGTTGTATCTGTGGCGCAGGCCGGCGGGGCTGTGGTCCCGTGTGCTCTTGCTGGCCGGCACGGCGTTCCTCATGGTCACACTGGGCAAGACGGGATCGCGAGGCGGGTTCCTGGGATTCCTGGCGGTGGGCGGATACCTGCTGCTTCGGCTGCGCGGGGTGTCCACCCTGCAGCGCGTCTCAGCGGTCGCGCTGCTCGCGGGCTTGCTCGTGACGGTGGCGAGCGACAAGTACTTCGACCGGATCGGAACGATTCTGCACCTGTCGGAAGACTACAACTGGAGCGGGAAGTCGGAGACCGGGCGGATGGAGATCTGGCAGCGCGGCGTCGGCTATATGGTCGATCATCCCCTCCTCGGAGTCGGGGTCGCGGCGTTCCCCATCGCGGAGGGCACGCTCGCACCGGAAGCGCTCGAGCAGCGGCGCTATGGACGAAGTTTCAAGTGGTCGGCGCCGCACAATGCGTTGATTCAGATCGGCGCGGAGCTCGGCATCGGAGGCGTCGTCCTGTTCGTCGCGCTCTTCGCGGCGGCCTTTCGAACCTTGGGGCGATTGCGGCGCGCGCCGTTCCCGGAGGTGGCCGTGGTCGCCCAGATCTTCACGGCCAGCCTGGTCGCGTTCGCCGTGACGGCATCCTTTCTGTCCCAGGCCTACTCCGCCTATTTGTATACGCTCCTCGGGATGATCCTGGGACTCGCGAAGATCGTGTCCTTCGCGAGGCCGGCCGTCCCGGCCCCCGCGGTTATGCCTCGTCCCGTGGGATGAGCGTGCGCGCGGCACTCAAAGCGTGCTTCGAGGCCGGTCTGGTGCGGAGCGGCGTGCCCGCCCTGCACCGGGTGGCGCGGGCGGGGCGGGCGCTGGTGCTGGCCTACCATAACGTGGTGCCCGACTCGTGCCCGCCGTTCGGCGACCGCTCGCTGCACCTCCCGCGCCGGCTGTTCGTGCGACAGCTCGAGTCCCTCCTCGACACCCATACCATCGTGCCGCTGGAGGAGCTGCTCGGACCGTCCCGCCCGGGGCGCCGTCCGCGAGCGGCCATCACATTCGACGACGGCTATCGGGGGACCGCGCTGATCGGTGTGGCCGAGCTGGCGCAACGCGGCCTGCCGGCCACCTTGTTCGTCGTGCCCGGGTTCGTGGGCAGGGGCCCCTTCTGGTGGGATGCCCTCGCCGCGGAGGGCGGCGTAGATCCCGTGGTACGAGGACGCGCGCTGGACGAGTTGCAGGGCAAGGATGCCGAGGTCCGTGGCTGGGCCGCGAGGCAGGGGATTCGAACGAGCGCCGTCCCGGAATGGGCGCTCGTCGCGTCGGAAGACGAGCTGCGTGGCGTCACTCGGCATGCGGGCATCACGCTCGGGTCGCACACGTGGACGCATCCGAACCTGGCGCGGCTCACGGGCGCCGAGTTGCAGGACGAGCTGAGCCGGCCGCTCGTATGGCTGCGCGAGCGTTTCCGGAGCGTGGTCCCCTGGCTCAGCTATCCGTACGGTTTCGTGACGCCGGCCGTCGAGGCCGGCGCGCGGGAAGCGGGCTACACGGCCGCGCTCGCGTTGGGCGGAGGGCCGTTCGCGCCCGCGCGCGTGAATCGCTGGGCGGTGCCGCGGGAGAACATCCCTTCCGGACTGTCGGCGAACGGGTTCGTTATCCGGTCGTCCGGCCTGTGACGCGACGGCTCAGAGTCGTTCATGTGGTGCACAAGCTGGATTACGGCGGCCTGGAACGGCTGGTCGGCGCGCTCGTCGAACGCCTCCCCTCCGACCGCTTCGAGAGCCATATCGTGACGCTCAGCGACTTCGGCCGCTTCGCGGACGGGCTCGCCGCCCACGCGCGGCTCCACCAGGACCGGTCCGTGCCGCACCTCTCCATGATCTGGCCGCGTCGCTTGACGCGGACGATCGGCGCGCTCGCGCCCGATGTCGTGCATACGCACAGCGGCGTGTGGTACAAGTCATCCCTTGCTGCACGGCGCGCCGGCGTGCCCCGCCTCGTCCACACCGACCACGGCCGCCCCCACCCGGACTCGCTCACGGGCCGCCTGCTCGACGGGCTCGCCGCCCGGCGCACCGATGTGGTCGTGGCTGTCTCGGACGCCCTGCGTCGCCAGATGACGGCGACGCTCGTCCCGCGCCCCCACGACATCCGCGTCGTGATCAACGGGATCGACACCCGGCGGTTCCACCCTCGATCCGTGAACGGATCGCTGCGCGCCGAGCTGGGCCTGCACGCCGGGGCGCCCGTGATCGGGAGCATCGGCCGGCTCGATCCGATCAAGGCGTACGACGTGATGCTGCACGCGTTCGCGCGGCTGCGCGACGGCTGGGACGCCGCCCGTGGTGCACCACCCAGCCTCGTGCTGGTGGGGGACGGTCCCGAGCGCGCCCGCCTGGCGGCGTTGATCGAGCAATTGGGGTTGCGCGACGCCGCCCGGCTCGCGGGGTGGCGCAAGGACGTCGAGAACATCTATCCCGCCTTCGACGTCTTCACGCTGGCGTCGTGGAGCGAAGGCACATCGCTCGGGTTGCTGGAGGCGATGAGCAGTGGTGTGTGTCCAGTGGTGACCGACGTCGGCGGGTCTGGCGCGGCGCTGGGCGAGGCGCTGCGGCACCGCCTCGTGCCGCCCGGGGATGCCGCGGCGTTGGCGGCGGCGTGGGGAGACGCCCTGGGCGACCCCGCGCGCCGTCGCCATGATGCGGCCGCCGGCCGCCGGCGTGTGGAGCAGGCCTTCGGGGTCGACGCGATGGTGCGGGAGTACGAGCGGATCTACAGTGGGGCGTAGGACCAACCGGTCAGCGACTCGCCAATACGCCGCTTTCCAGGTACACGCGGTGCCACACCGAAAAGCACAGCAGCGCCCAGAGAATCCCCTCGCGGTTGTGGCGACGGGCGAAGTGGTCGTCGAGTAGCCCGCGGACCACCGCGGGCTCGAAGTACCCGAGGCGCTGCAGCCGCGCCGGCGCGAGCTCGTCTTCGAGCACGTCGCGCAGCTCGTGCCGCAGCCATTCGGCCGTCGGGCCGACGAACCCCCGCTTCGGCGCCCGGAGATGCTCGCGCGGCAGGCGGCCTCGCAGGGCGCGTTTGAGCAGCCGCTTGTTTCGCCACAGCCCGATCTTGGTTCGGTCCGGCAGCGGAAACACCCGCTCGACCAGCACATGGTCCACGAAGGGCACGCGGATCTCGAGCGAGTGAGCCATCGCCATGCGGTCGCTGAGCGCCAGCACATCGTCCGCGAGGAACGTCTTGTAATCGAGATACAACCCGGCGCTCAGGCCCGCGGGAGCGCCGTGTCGCTGATGGAGGTCGCGGAAACGCGCGCTGGCCCTGCCGGTGGCGAGCCCCTCGCGCAACCCCGCGACGTACAGCGCGCGCCGATCGCCGTCGGCGCAGCGCGTGACGTAGCCGAGGAACCGGTCGGGTGTGGAGCCGTTGCCCGGCCGCAGGAAACGTTTGAACCGATCGACCGAAAGCGATGCGCCTGCGGGCTCGCGCATCAGGTTCGCGAGCCCGCTCAGGCCCCACTGCACCCCGTGCGGCAGCCGTGCGTAGCGCTCGCCGGCCAGCAGGCCGATGTGACGGCGGTAGCCCGCGAACAGCTCGTCGCCGCCGATCCCGGTGAGGGCGACCTTGTACGAGGCGCCTACCGCCTGCGACAGCAACCACGTCGGCACGGCGGACTGATCGGCATGGGGCTCGTCCAGGGCGTGCGTGATCGGCTCGAGCAGATCGCGCACGTCGGGGTGGATGTCCACTTCGGTCAGGGTGACGTCGTACTTGGCCGCGAGCCGGCGGGCGAGGCCCGTTTCGTCGGCGCTCGCCGCCCCGGAGCCGAGGTAGCGCGCCGTGAACGCGTGTGGCGCGTCGCTCGCCAGCGCCCAGCTGGCAACGACGGCCGATGAATCGAGTCCGCCGCTCAGGAACGCCGCCACCGGCACGTCGCTGACCAGGTGCGCCCGTACCGACTCGTCCAGCCATTCCCGCACGCGCGCGTCCGCGTCGCGCGGCGCCTCCGCGCGCTCCCGGGGGAGGTCCCAGTACTGCGTGGTCGACAGCCCGCGCCCGGGACGCCACACGGCGGTGTGCCCCGGCTCGAGCTTGGTCACGCCCGCGAACGGCGTAGCCGGGGCGGGGATGTACCCCAGCTGGAAATACATGTCGAGCGCATCCCAGTCGAGCGTCCGGTCGGCGACGCCCGCCGCGTGGAGCGCCTTGAGCTCGGAGGCGAACGCGATGCCCCACGGCGCCGCCGCCACGTACAGCGGCTTGATCCCGAAGCGGTCGCGGGCGAGCAGCAGGGCCCGCGCCTTGGCGTCCCAAATGGCGAACGCAAACATGCCGCGGAGGCGTGCCACGCACGCCGGGCCCTCCTCCTCGTACAGATGCAGGATCGTTTCCGTGTCGCCCTGGGTCGTAAACGTGTGTCCCCGGTCGACCAGGCCCCGGCGCAGCTCCGCGTAGTTGTAGATCTCCCCGTTGAAGACGATCACCGCCGACCGATCCTCGTTGAAGATCGGCTGGTGACCGCCCGCGAGGTCGATGATGCTGAGGCGACGCATGCCCACGCCGACGGGGCCGTCTACGTGGACGCCCTCGTCGTCGGGGCCCCGATGCCGGATGGCGTTGCACATCTGCCGGATCACGGCAGGGGAGACGGGCTGGGCCGGGTCTTGGTGGACGATGCCGACGATGCCGCACATGAGCGCGGGCCGATAGAGCAAGAGGGGGGCCGCGCGGGCATGCCCCTGCGCACCGGCTGACTGTGGAGCACACCGCCCCATACGTTGCGCACGCGCAGCACCCGCGAGCCCGCCGTCGTGCCCGGTGGCTCAGGCACGGAGCTTGTTCCACGCAAACGTGTGACACCGCGAGAAAGACTGTCCGTGCTGCACGTCATCGCTCCCGGGGTCGTGGGCGGTGCGGAGCGCGTCGTGCATGCGCTCGCGATCGGCCGGCACCGAGCCGGGCTCGGCGTGCGGGTTGTCGCCGTCCTCGCCAGCGGGGCGGACCGGCACCCGTTCCTGGCGCCCCTCGAGCAGGCTGGTGTAGAGACGATTCCGCTCCGGGTCCACCCGCGCGCCTACGTCCGGGAGCGGACCGCGATCGCGGATCTGTGCCGCCGGCTCCGGCCGGACGTCGTGCACACCCATGGCTACCACGTCGACGTCGTGGACGCCGGCGCCGCTCGGCGAGCCGGTGTGCCGACCGTGACGACGGTCCATGGGTTCACCGGCGGAGACTGGAAGAGCTGGATCTACGAGCGGCTGGCGCGACGGGCGTTCCGCCGCTTCGACGCAGTCGTCGCCGTGTCCCGCCCGCTCGCCCGCGACCTGGAGCGGGGTGGCGTGCCTGCCGCACGCCTGCACATGGTCCCCAACGCCTCGCCGGCGAACGACCTGCCTCCGTTGCCGCGCGACCAGGCACGCGCGGGGCTCGCGGTCCCCAACGGACGATTCCACGTCGGATGGGTGGGGCGACTGACGCCGGAGAAGGGAGCGGATGTGCTGCTGGCAGCGCTGCCTCTGCTCGCGGATCTGCCGTTGGTCGTGTCGGTCGTGGGCGAGGGGCGCCAGCGGCCCCAGCTCCAGCAGTCCGCCGCGCGTTTGGGTCTGGGCGACCGGGTGCGCTGGCTGGGCAACGTCGCGGAAGCGGGGCGGCTGTTCGCCGGGTTCGATGTGTTCGCGCTCAGCTCACGCACGGAAGGCACCCCGATCGTGCTGTTCGAGGCGATGGCGGCCCGTACGCCGATCGTGGCCAGTGCCGTCGGCGGGGTTCCGGACGTGGTCTCGCCGCGAGAAGCGCTGCTGATCGGAGCCGACGATCCCGCGGCTCTGGCGCGGGCTATTCGGGCCGTGCACGTCGATCCGGCGGCGGCGGCGGATCGGGCGCGCCGCGCGAACGAGCGGCTGGCGAGCGAATTCGCCCCCGGGCCCTGGCTCGAGCAGTACGAGCGCATCTATCGGAGCGTGGGATGATTTCTATCTGTCTTTGGCTGCTCGCGATTGCCGTGGCTTTTGCCGGGTACACCTACGTGGGCTATCCGCTGCTGCTGGGCCTGGCGGGCCTGTTCCGGCGTGGCCGCTCGCCCGTCGCCTCGCCGGTCGAGTGGCCGGTGATCAGCATCGTGCTCCCGGTCTACAACGAAGAAACCGTGGTGCGCCAGACGCTCGAGAATCTGCTGCGTCTCGACTATCCCGCGGATCGCCGGCAGATCCTCGTGGTGTCGGACGCCTCGACCGACCAGACCGACGCGATCGTGCGTGAGTACGCGGGCCGCGGTGTCGAGCTGCTGCGGCTGCCGAGGCGGGCAGGGAAGACGGCCGCAGAGAACGCGGCCGTGCCGCTGTTGCGAGGCGACATCATCGTCACCACCGACGCGTCGGCTCGTCCGCAGCAGGGAGCGCTGAAGCCACTGATTGCGAGCTTCGCCGATCCCACGGTCGGCGTGGCTTCCGGACACTATGTGAGTGTGGCGCGGGCCGAGGGGCGCGCCAACCACGGCGAGTCCTGGTACGTGGGCTATGACATGTGGGTACGTCTGCTCGAGACGCGTGTCGCGGGGATCCCGGGGGCGGCGGGATGCTTCCACGCCGTGCGGGCACCCATCCACTTGCGGGTGCTGCCGGAGGACATCAGCCGGGACTTCGCCGCGGCGCTGCTGGCTCGCGAGCACGGGTTGCGCGCGGTGTCGGTCGAAAGCGCGGTCTGCACGGTGCCGCGGGTGCCGTCGCTCCGCAAGGAATACCGTCGCAAGGTCCGCACGATCGTCCGCGGCTGGCACACGCTGCGTTTCAAGCGGGCCCTCTTGAACCCCTTCCGCCACGGGTTCTTCTCCTGGATTCTGGCGAGCCACAAGGTGTGCCGCTGGGTCTTCCCGCACGTTGCCCTACCGGCGTTGGTGGCGCTGGTGTGGCTGGCGCCGACGTTCTGGTGGGCACGGTGGGGCGCGGGGCTGGCGGCCGCGGCCGCGCTGTGCGCCGCCCTCGCATGGTGGTGGCCCGAGCAGCGGCGCCTGCCGAAGGTCGTCGCCCTGCCCGCCTATCTGGTGGTGGGGAACGTCGCGGCGCTGCACGCCTCGATCCGGGCCGTCAAAGGCGAGCGCACACCGCTGTGGGAGCCAACGCGACGCGAAGTCGAGCGGGCGGCGTAGCCGCCGTCAGGAGCGGGACGCCCCCGCGACCGACCCGGACGATCCCGTGGTTTCGAGTAGGGTCGCGGCTTCCGAGACCGTGACGAAGCGCAACGACGTCACGCGGCCCACGCCTTCCACATAGCTCGCAATCGAGCGATACATCCCCTCCACGCTTGCCCGGTCGGGAGCGAACGGGCTCAGGCCGGGGCTGAGGCTTGGGCTGTGCAGGAACAGGTGCAGGTATCGCACGCCCGCGTCGATCAGACGGCGTGACAAGGTCAGCATATCGGCGGCGGAATCCGTTTCGGGACTCAGGGCGATGCGCTTCACGATGCCGGCGCGCGACGCGATGCCGCGCAGGTGCAGCGGGCGCAGCACAGGGGCCGACAACGCCCGGTACACGCTCGCCCACGCTCTGGACGGAGGCCGGTTGTAGCCCACCGACAAGGGGAGCTCGAGGAGCGCTCCTCCGGTCTGGGGGATGCGTACGTCGGCATCTCCCGCGAGTCGATACTGATGGATCGGCGCTCCGATGAAGGTCGGCCCATCGTCGTACTCTTCCCAGCTGATGAAGGGCGTGACGCTCGAGTCGACGCGGTAGCCGCCACGGATCAGGGCCGTGACGGTATCCGGACCGAGCCCGTAGCGACCGGCGCGGAACGCCACCGGCCGTCCACCGAACGCCTCGCGCAAGGTCGCGGTGAGGCGCTCGAGTTTCGCGAGCTGCAGCGCAGCGGGAAGGTTCTTGAGCATGGTGTTGCGCGGGACGAACGGCTCGTCCAGCGGGGGCGTATTCCAGGGATGCAGGTGGGCGCCCAGCTCCGCGCCGGCGCCGTGCAGCTCCCGCAGGATGGCCGCGGCCCAGTCGTGGATCGCGACCTGGTAGGTCGTGAAGTAGGTCGCCCGCACGCCGAGCCCCTGGAACAGTGCGTCGAGACGCGGCAGCTCGCGGATGTTTTCGACAGTGACGCCGTCGCGGCGCGGGCGCCAGTCGTCCTCCTCGGTGTCGATGGAAACGATCAGGAGGGTGGGCTTGGTCACGCGGGCGTCGCTCCCGCCCCCGCACGCAGCCGGGCACGTACCCGGCCCGCCCAGTCGAGGCCGCGCAGCCAGCGGCCGCGCCAGCCGGGCCGGAACGCCACCAGCTCCTGTGTCACAGCCTCCGAGGCCGTCCACTCCCGCTTGTACGCTTCGTCGCCGCGCAGGAAATCGAACCGCCGGTAGCCCCCCTCGATCGCGCGGCGGATCATCTTCACCATAAGGGCGACCCCTACGCTCTTGTCCTCCCACCGGGGATCGCGGCCGCTCTGGTAAAAATAGACCGTGTCGCGGTCGGCGAACCCGTACCATGCCGCCGCGGGCGCGCCATCGAGGTCGAGGGTTGTCAACCACAGCTGTCCCCGGCGCGCCAGCACCTCGGCGAATCCTCGGTGGAGCCGCTCCACCCGCGGATCGCTGAACGTGCCCCCGCCACCGGTCGCCCAGCGCCGCTCGTGCAGCTCGATAAGGTGGCGCCAGCCGTCGGCGAGATTCGTCGGGTCGTAGTGGGTCAGGGTCACCACGTGGTCGCGCTCCAGATTGCGCTCGCGGCGGCGCAGCACCTGGCGGCGGTTGGCACTCAATGAGCGCAGGTACTCGTCCCAGCTGCCCGGAAGCTCGAGGTAGGGACAACGGGTAGTTGCATTCCAGCGAACCACGCAACCGGCGCGCGTCAGCGCCGCCGCCAGTCGGACCACGTTGGGCGCGCCGGGCGCGAGATTGCTCAGGATCGCGACCTCCCAGGGCAGCGATAGCAGCGCCGGGACGGCCTCATCGAGCTCCGCGCTCGGATCGGCGAGTAGGTCGAGATGATCGGGGCAGCCGATGTCTCCAACCGCCCATGTGAGCGCGGCCACAGGGCGGCGGCGGAACGTGACCGTACCGACGGCGACGGGAAGCAGTGCCGCGGTGCTTCCCAGGGCGTCGCGCAGTACCACGCAGCTGCTTGCCTGCAGCTCCGCATCCGATGCCGAGTCGGCCCATGCCTGATGCCAGGCCAGGCCCGCGAACGGAGACGCGGCGGTGGAGCGCTCACGCAGCCGTTCCCATGCCGCAGGCTCGCGCGCGAGCGCTTCAGTGAGGGGGACACAGGCCGCCGTGGGTCGCTCGATAACGTTGCCAGCCAGGCTGGGGGTCATCGTCCGCACGCTCAAGACCCTCTGCAGAGGTCGGGCCGCGACGCCGGCAGCACGGCACCGTTGCGTCGACGCCACAATCGAGGGTCGCGAGGGCCCTTGGCGCCGCCCGCCGACTCATAACCCGCTGCGCGTCCACGGCACATCCGATGCAAAGGCCGCGGCCGGCAACGTGCGACCTTCCGGACCGAGGGAACTGAGTTAGTGCTCAAGAGCGTCGGGAGCAACTGGTGCATCACGGTCGTGACGGTCGTCGCGGCCTACGTCCTCACGCCGTTCACCCTTCACACGCTCGGCGATGCGGGGTACGGCACGTGGACACTGATCACCTCGATCTCCGGCTACCTCGCCCTGCTGGTGCTCGGCGTGCCGATGGCGTCCGTCCGCTACTTCGCGGAGCACATCGCCACCGGCGACCGGCGCGAGCTCAATCGAGCGATCGGGAGCTGCACGGCCCTCTACCTCATGCTCGGAGGGCTGGCGCTCTTCATAGGAGCGGGCCTGTATGCTTTCTTCAACCTGAGCTACGACATCCCCACCACCATTCGGCGCGACGCCGACTGGGCGTTCGCGCTCACCGTGGCCTACGTCGCGGTGGGGTTCGTGGGGATGCTGCCCGAGGCTGTGCTCTCCGCCCACGACGACTTCGTGCCCCGCAACGTCGCCAAACTGGCGGGGATCGTGCTGCGTGTCGGTCTCACCTTCGGCCTGCTCACGTGGCGACCCACGTTGAGCGTGCTGGCGTTCATCCAGCTTGCGTGCCTCGGGTTCGACTTCCTCCTGTGTGCCGCGTTGATTCTCCGCCGCTACCCCGGCACCCGCGTGCGGCTGGCGGATTTCGACTGGGGCCTGGTACGTAAGATCTTCTCCTTCAGCGTGTTCGTGCTGGTGCTGAGCGCCGGGGCGCGCCTGTCGTTCCAGACGGACTCGCTCGTGATCGCCAAATTCCAGGATGTGAGCGCGATTCCGTACTTCACGGTCGCCAACAATTTCGTCATCTACCTGATGGAATTCGTCCTCGCGATCGCCGCCGTCGTCATGCCGGCGGCGACGAGACTGCAGACACAGGGAAGGGCCGACGAATTGCGCGAGACCTTCCTGAAATGGTCGAAGATTGCCCTCTCGGTGACGTTGATGGCGGGATTGTTCCTGATCGTGCTGGGGCCTCGCTTCATCGCGTGGTGGATCGACCCGGCGTACGAGCAACCGGCGGGTGAGGTGCTGCAGATCCTCATGGTCTCGTATCTCGTGTTCCTGCCGGTGCGCGGCGTGGCGCTGCCCATCTTGATGGGGCTCGGCAAGCCGGGAGTCCCGACCATCGGGTTCCTGGTCGCCGGTCTCGTCAACCTGGGCCTCAGCGTGGCGCTAGCGCGGCCCATGGGACTCGCCGGGGTCGCGCTGGGAACGGCGATTCCCAACGTGCTCTACTCGGGAGTCGTCCTAGTACAGGCGTGTCGGGAGCTGCAAACGCCGGTCCCGGCCTTCCTCCGCTACGTCGTCCCACGGGCGATCCTCGGTGCCCTGCCGGTTCTCGCGCTGCTGCTGTGGTTCAAGTTCGGCCTCGATGTGCATGGCATCGGTCAGCTGACGGGGGCCGGCGTCGCGATGACACTCGTGTTCGGGCTGTTGTGGGTGTTCTTCGTGTACCGCAACGACCCCTATGTCGACCTGCGCAGCCGGTTGGTCGGCCAACGCGGTGGTGCGCCGTGACCGCCTGGTGGGTGGGGGTCGTGCTCAGCGCGGCCCTGGTAGGGGTCGCGGTCGAGCTGGCCGGGCGCTGGTGGATTCGGCGGCACACGCGCTACCACGTGTGGCCGCCCTGGACCCGGCTGGACTTGCGATCCGATGGGACGGTTAGCTCGCACCTCGACCGGCGCGTGCGCTTCGACGTGAACGCGGACGGCGAGCGGGGGCGCGACGTGCGCAAGGGCGAGGCCGGGCTGTTTCGGGTGCTCGCCGCGGGGGGGAGCTCCGTCGAGTGCTTCGCGCTCAATGAGCACGCGAGCTGGCCCGGAGCGCTGGAGCGGATCCTCAATGTTCCTGAGAATCTCAGCGCCCTCGGCGCCCGCCGAGTACACGTGGGAAACATCGGCCGCTCGGGCGTGTCGTCTCGAGAGCTCGACGTGATCCTCGAGCGGGTGCTGCCGCAATATCGTCGGCTCGCGGTCATCGTAATCATGGTCGGCGGCAGTGACATCTTCCAATGGTTCGAGCAAGGCGCACCGGCGACGCGCTCGTCGGCGCCCCTGGCTGCCGACGAGGTCTTCGCCGTTCATCCCGAGATGCGGTTCGGCTGGACGCCACGTCAGTGGGCCATGATCGAGCTGGCGCGACGGGTGCGTCACCGCTGGCTTCGCCCGCTCGAGGTTCGCGAGGACGCCGGCAAGTGGCTCCCGGCCGCGCGCAAGATGCGGGCGGAGGCGCGCGACGTTCGGACAAGCCTCCCCGATCCACGCGGGCTACTGGATGGCTTCGAATTCCACTTCCGGCGAGCGCTGCAGCGGGCGCGGGCTCACGCGGACCGGGTGCTCGTGCTGCGGCAGCCCTGGTTCGAAAAGGAGTACACGGCCGAGGAGGCGGCGTGGTTCTGGCATGGGGGGGTGGGCAAGGCGTGGAAGCAGACCGTCACCACGTATTTCTCGCTCGACGTGGTGAACCAGGTCGTGCATCTCCTCGATGCCCGCGCCGCCAGCGTGGCGGAGGAGCTCGGGATCGAGCATCGCAACCTGCGGAGCGTCTTGGCCCCGAGCCTCGAGAACTACTACGACTACATGCACTACACGCCGGCGGGTGCCGCCGTCGTCGCGCGCGAGGTCGCCGATGCGCTGCTGCGTCCGCTTCCCCCCGCGGTCCCCGAGATCACCCGAGCGACGGCGGTTCAGCTTCGCTGAGCCAGGATGACGGCGTCCGGGCAGAAACGATCGAGCAAGGGGATCTTCGACAGGAGCTCGAGCGCGTCGGCCCAGCGCGAATTCAACAGCCCGCCACTCTCCAGCTTCGCGCGGTATATCCAGAGACCGATGCCGTAGGTCCGGCGCACGTGGAAACCGGCGCGCCGCAGGAGCCCGCGCAACTTCCAGTGGTGCAGATCGGCCCGGCTTCGGTCACCGACGAGCCGCCGTGCGAGCCGCTGCACCGTCCAGGGATTCTCGTGATCGTTCAACAGTAAATAACCGCCCGGTACCAGATAGCGGTGGATTGCCTGGAGCGCGCGTGCCCGCAGGCTGTCTTCGGCGTTGCCGAAAAAACGGAACGCGGTGACCAGCTGCACGGGTGCAATCGGCAGCGGCCTGTCGATGATGTCCTGAATGAAGAACTGGGTGCGCGGACATTTCGCCCGCGCCGGGGCGACCATCGAGTCGGACACGTCAACCGCGAAGCACGCCTCGACCACGCCGTCGAGCAGCTGCGTGATACGGCCCGTTCCGCAGGCGAAATCCAATGAGCGCCGCACGCCGGCCCGCTGGAGCCGTGCCAGGAGCGCCAGCACGATCTCGCGCTCGCGCCGCGCCATGTACGCGTCGAATGGGTCGCGCGCTAAGGCGAGATCGTAGTCGGCGCCCTTGCCGACGTGGGAGTCGCGGTAGGTCATAGGGGTACTGTCGGCCACGTTGCCGCCTGGTACATATTCCGCGCCAGGACCGCGCGGTAGGGGCCAGGGCGGCACCAAGGCGTGGCGCCCCCGCCACAGTCGGAGAAACGCGTTGGACGCACGCAGTGGGGTGAGTTCGTGGTCCGACCAGGCGCTCGCGGAGCTCGCGGCGAGTGTACGGCGGGGTACGCCGTGGCGCCACGCGTTACGCGAGGTGGCGCACCCGTCCACGACGGGCGAGTGGACGGAGCACCGCCCGGAGGACGCCCGCGGCAACTGGCTGTGGTTGGCCGATGTGCCGCGGTGGGAGTGCGCGCTGGACGTGCAGGGCGGTTTCGGCACAACCACGGCCGCCCTGTCTCGACACTTCGCCTCCGTGCGGTACCTCGATGGCGCGCAGTCCCTCGTCGAGTTCGCCCGCGCCCGCTTCCGTGAAGACCGGTGTACGAACGTCGCGTGCGGGCGCGCCGGTGCTAGTGCCCTGCCGTACCGCAACGGTACGTTCGACTGCGTCGCCTGGGACGGCGCCCTCGGGCGTCGAGTCGCGGGTCTCGGGACGGCTGATCCACGGGCGGTGCTGGCGGCGGTGTTGCCGGAGTGTCGCCGGGTGCTGCGGCCGGGCGGCTGCCTGTATTTGGGGATCGGGACGGGTGCGACGCCCGAGCGCGTCCTTCCCGCAGGGCCGGTCCTCAACACTCTGGTCCGCCTGGCGGTCCGTATGATCCGCGTCGGAGCGTTCGTGGCCTCGCGGGGGCGTGCGACCCGGCGGGTGCGGGGCGTCGAGCGCCTGGCCCTGGCGCGTGTCGTCCCCCGGGAGCTGCGTGTCGCTGGCTTCACGCGAGTTCAGGCGTACTACATCGATCCCTCCTTTCAGCAGCCGTCGAGCATCATTCCGGCACGGCGGCGCGCCGTGCTGGCGTACGAGCGCGTGCAAATGAGGCGTGCGGGACCGCGGCGCTGGCTTGCCTGGCTCTCGCTGCACCCGGTCCTGTTCGATGGTCACGTGTTCCTCGCCTACGCATGAAGCGTAGCCTGCGCCAGCTCCTGATCGCGGCGGATCTCGATGGGGATCTGACCCGGGACATGCCCCACGACGGCATCCTCATTCTCGAGAACTACGGCGCCATCCCTCCCGCGGTCCGCAAGAGCGGCTACTACGTGTGGAACCGCGGGTTCAACATCCTGCTGCTCGGGCGAGACGACGTTCCGCGGTACTTTTGCAAGTGCCGCCCGATCGCCGATGCGAACCTGGCGCGCGAGACCTCCGTGCTGCTGACGTTGAATCGCGATCCGGAGCTGCGCCCGGTCGTCCCGCGGACCAGCGGGGCTCGAGACGAGGAGGTGCAGCTCCAGCTCAGCGAGTTCATGTCGGGTGAACCCTATGAGCGCACGCTGCCGGGCCTGACGCAGCAAGCCTGGCTGGAATCCATGGGGCAGATCCTCGGCGTGGCGCGCATGGTGTCCGCGCGAGCTACGAAGCTGCTGCCTGACCTCGTGACCGCCCCGGCTCCATTGCGGGTCGACGCCGCGGATGCCCTCAGGCGGCTCGGGGCTGTCGGCGTCGCCGAGGACGTGCTGGGGGGGCTCGATCAGGCGCTGGCTTGCGCCGGCTCCGTGCCGCGACTGCTGCAGCACGGCGATTTGTGGCCCGCCAACGTCCTTTGGCACCGAGGGTCGTGGCGGCTCTTGGACTTCGAGATATTCGGGATCGTGCAAACTCCCCTGTACGACGTGTGCCACTTCGTGCGCAACTGCTGGATCCTGCGGGAGCCCCAGGCCGCCGCTACGACCTCCTGGGTTGCGCGCTTGGCCTCGGCCGGTCGGGACGCGGAACTGTGCCGCCACGCGATTCTCGGTGAGGCGCGCCAACTCGGACTGGGACCCACGCAGGCGGCGGGAGTACTCGCGTATTACGTGGTGGACGTCACCGCGCAGTTCATTCGGCGAGGGTCGGCGCAGGTTACCTGGGCCCCGTTGATGCGGGAGGTGCTGGCCGCGGCGGACGTGCTCCGAGGGGGCGTGTCTCTTCTCCATTCCGTGTAGACGCCACGGCACAACGCGGGCCGACGCGACCCCAGTGAGTGGGACAGGCGCACATGGCGAACGTCTGGCTGCGGCTGTACGAGATCACCGGCGCGCACGTGAGTGGCGCGAGCCCGTACGGCCCGCGCTGCACGTCCTCACGTCTGGTTGTCTGGGCTAGGTGCGACCGCGACGAAGTTCATTGGCGACGCGCTGATTCGCGAGGAGCGGATCGCGCGAGGCTTGGGGCGAGAGAAGACGGCGGCGCTGGTCCTCGCCTAGCGGGACGCGGTGCCTACTACCACGCGCCCCGGCGACGCAGCATCACCGGGAGCGTGCGGGCCATGATCCGGAGGTCTTCGAGCGCCGACTGGCGGCGGATGTACTCGAGGTCGTACCGCACCTTGCGGCGCACGTCATCCACCGACGTGTCGTAGCCCTGGTTGATCTGCGCCCAGCCCGTGATGCCGGGGCGAACGCGCTGGCGCCGCTGGTAGCCTTCGATCTGCTCCCGCAGATACACGAAGATGGTCGGCTGCTCGGGCCGCGGACCTACGATGTTCATGTCGCCCTTCAGCACGTTGAAGAGCTGCGGCAGCTCGTCCAGCCGAAACTTGCGCAGCACCTGCCCGAGCCCCGTGACGCGCCCGTCCTCGGGTTGGGCCCACGTTTCCGACGTCGTCTCGTTGGCTGGGCGCATCGTGCGGAACTTGTACATCGTAAACGGCGTACCGCCCAAGTCGGTGTGGCGCCGCGTGTTTCCGCCGGCGCCCGAGAGCGCCCGCCGGTCCAGACCGACGCGCGTCTGCGTGAACAGGACGGGTCCGCGTGACGTCAGCTTGATCAATGCGGCGATCAGCAGCATCAGCGGGAAGGCCACGACCAGGCCGACCGTGGCGACGAGGATGTTGAGGGCCCGGCGTGCGACGTGCTCGCGGTCGATCGCACCGAACGGGGCTCGGTGCGCCAACGCGATCCTCGCGCGACGGGGGGGTCGGATTTCGAGAGTCGTACTCATGACCCCAAGCATTCGCAAAGTCCGTGCGCGGACGCGCCACGGCGATTTTGTGTGTCTCGGTGCGTGCGTCATATGGCGATCCGGCGTCGTGTGTGGAGCGGGTGCCACGGCGCGCGGCGACGTCAAGCGGCCGCGCTGCCCACTGGGGCGTCCACTTCGAAGTAGAAGCGGGTGCCCCACTGCGGGCGGGTCTCGATTTGCAATTCCGAGCCCATCGCCCGTACTAGCTTGCGGCAGATGGTGAGCCCGAGCCCCGAGCCGGAGAAATGCTCGCGCTGGGCGGCCGGGGGCCGCCGCACGGGCTGATACAGCGTGCGCAACCGCCCAGCGTCGATGCCGTTTCCGGTATCTCGCACCGAGAACTCGAGGCGCTGGGCACCGACCGGGAACGCCGCGATCTCCACAAACCCGGAGTCGGTGAACTTGACCGCGTTGGTCGCCAGGTTGAGCAGCACGCGCGAGAGCGCGCGCTCGTGCCCGGTCCGCCGCTCCGGTACCGGATGCACCAGGCGGACCTCGAGACGCTTCTCCTCCGCGATGGGGAGGATCATGCTCCGGACCGACCCGAACACCTCGGCGATAGAGAACGGCGCCGGGGCGCGGTCCACCAGCCGCTGCCCGCCGCGGGCGAGCTCGAGCACGTCGCTCGCCGTGGCGCACAGGCACAGCGCGGCACTGTAGATCAGGCCCAGCTGTCTGGTCTGCTCCGGCGTGACCGGCCCCCCCTGGCCCTGTTGCAGCGCCTCCGCCAGAAAGAGGATCGACGTGAGGGGCGAGCGCAGGTCGTGCGCCAGCTCGACCACGAGATCCAATCCATGCGGGCCCGTCAGACACGCCGCGAGATCGGGCGGCTCGGGCTCGGGCGTGACCTGCTCGACCTCGGGCAACCCGTCTGTGACGGCCGTAATCGCCGTCGCCGCGGCGGGCCAATCCAGCCGTTCGGCGGTACTCGTTCTCATGGGGTCGCCGCCTTGTGGGCGGTCGCGTCGGCGGTCACCGCGTCCATCGGTTCCGTCACCACTTCCGAGGCGTCCCCGGCCGCGGCGGGCTCCCGCTCGACCACCCAGCCGGCCGTCGGACTGCGCTGCAGGCCGTGACGTTCCATCAGCCGGTACAGCGTGGTGCGATCGACTCCGGCGATCCGTGCGGCCTTGGACATGTTGCCGCTCGCCCGGTTGACCAGCCACGTCAGGTACTGGCGCTCGAATTGGGCGATCACGCGATCGCGGGCGGCGTGATAGCTCTCCTCGAGCAGCGTGGAGATGAGCGACGCCGGGTTCGAGCCCGCGGCGGGCGACGGCTCACCGGTGAGCTGCAGGTCCTCGGGGCGGATCTCCGCGCCCGGCTCCACCACGACGGCGACGTGCTCGATCACGTTCTGCAGCTCGCGCACGTTGCCCCGCCAAGGATGGCTGCACAGGGTGCGCAGCGCCGCGTCCGTGAGGCGCGGGAACGGGGCGCCCTTGCGGCGATGCCGCACCCAGTACGTCGAGAGGAAGTAGTCGGCGAGCAGAGGGATGTCCTCCGGGCGCTCCCGCAGCGCCGGGACGTGAATCGGGACGACGCGCAGGCGATAGTAGAGGTCCTCCCGCATGCCGTTCGCCTCGACAGCCGCCTCGGGATCGCCGTTGGTCGCGGCGATGAAGCGCACGTTCACGACGGCGTCCGTCGTCTCGCTGCCCACGCGCCGCACGACGCCGTCCTGGATCACGCGCAACAGCTTCGCCTGGATCGGCTTCGGCATCTCGATCAACTCGTCGAGGAACAGCGTGCCGCCGTTGGCCGCCTCGAGCAGGCCGGGTTTGTCGCGCACCGCACCGGTGAACGCGCCCTTGCGATGGCCGAACATCTCGGACTCGAGCAGACCCTCCGGCAGGGCGGCGCAGTTCACGGCGATGAACGGCCGGCTGGAGCGACGGCTGTGGTGGTGGATGAACTGCGCGATCATTTCCTTGCCGCTGCCGCTTTCGCCCGTGATGAACACGGACGCGTCGGTCGGCGCCACCTTGCGCGCCAGCTCGATCGCGCGTCGGAACGACGGCGCCGTGCCCAGCAGCGTGATCTTGTCCGAATGGACCTGTAGCTGATCCAGTGTATCGCGCTGCTCGCGCGTTTCGCGCGCGATCAGCAGGGTGTGCACCGCTCGCCCGATCAACACCTGCAGGTGCGAGGCGGAAAACGGCTTGGGGAGGTAGTCGAATGCTCCCTGACGCAGCGCTTCGACGCTCGACTCGACGCTGGGGTTACCCGTCATCACGATGACCATCGTGTCGTGATTGGTCCCCAGGGCGGTGCGCAGCAGGGTGAGTCCATCGACTTGCGACATGTACAGGTCTACGAGCACGAGGTCGAATGCGCGGCGCTTCAGCAGGTCGAGGGCTTCCTGCCCGCGGCTGCAAACGGTCACGTCGTAGCCTTCGTGGCGCAGCACCGCCGCGCAGCTCTCGCGCAGCGTGTGTTCGTCATCGACCACGAGAATCCGGACGCGCGCCTTGGCCTCCGGCCCGATGGCGAGCATGGCCGACGGCTCACGGGCCTCGGCTGAAGGGCTCACGCCATCCTGAGGAAGCGGTATCGACATCGGGATCGTCCTCGATTTCCGGTTGACGTCCCCCTACGCAGGGTTCGGGCCAATCTGTCGCGAGGTCGCAGCGCCACCGATTCTCCGCACAACGACAAGGAGTTCGGCCCATTGCGCCGTTACCGCGGCGGCCCGACCCGCACCAAGGTGCATCCGGCCAGGGGATGCGGTGCACCGATTTGCGGCATCGGGACGATGGGGGCTCCGTGCCGCGCGGTATCGGACTTGCCACAGGGAAGACGCGACGCCGTGCCACCGGGTGCGGCCCTGCCAACACAGGTGGAGGTACGCGTTTCCATGAGCACCAGTCCCCTACCGCTGCACGCCGGCTCGACGGTGCCCGCCGTGGCCCCTACGGCCCCCCTGCCCACGGGCGCCGACATGGGATTCGGCCAGGGATTCGGCCAGCCGGAGACCAGCGTCGACTGGCGCCGCGTGTTGAGCGCCGTCGCGCGTTTCAAGTGGCTGATCGCGGTGGTGACCATCGTGGGCACGGTCGGCGGCCTGGCGGCCACCCGGTTCATCAAGCCCCAATACATGGTGCAGGCGACGCTGTGGATCGACCAGCCCGATCAGCGCGGCGGACAGGAGCGCGGCCCGATTCGCGCCGGGCAGCCGCTCGAGCCCGAGGCGTGGCTCGATCTCCTCAAGTCCTATCGCGTGCTCGACCAGGTGGTGCGCGACCAGCGTCTGTTCCTGACGCCCAAGGCGCGCGAGGACGCGCCCCTGTTCGAGGCGTTCCGCGTGGCGGAGCAGTATCGACCGGGCGTGTATCGCCTCGCCGTGGATGGCAACGGCAAGACCTTTACGTTGTCGACGGACAAGGGCGTCGAGGTGGAGCACGGCGCGGTGGGAGATTCCATCGGCGCACGTTTGGGCTTCACCTGGGCACCGCCCGCCGGCACGATCCCCGCCGGCCGCGCCATCGAGTTCTCCGTGGCGACCGTGCGCGACTCGGCGCGCGCGCTCAGTGAGGATCTCGAGGTCGCCACGGATCCCGCGGGCAACTTCCTGCGGATGCATCTGAAGGGCGAAGACGCCGCGCGCATTACCTCCACGATCAACGGGATCGCCGAGCGGTTCGTGCAGGTCGCCGCGGACCTGCGCCGCCAGAAACTCACCGAGCTGACGAAGATTCTGGACCAGCAGCTGGCGGCCGCGCACCAGAACCTGCTCGACGCCGAGAAGGCGCTCGAGCGGTTTCAGGTGAAGACGATCACGCTCCCGTCCACCGCGGCGGGGGGCTCGCGCGGCGCGGGCGTCACCACGGGGGGCGCCAGCGCCGACGATCCAGCGTTCAAGAATTACTTCGCGATGCAGGTTGACCGCCAGCAGGTGCAGCAGGACCGGGATGCGCTCGAGCGCGTGCTCAAGCAAGCGGGTGACTCGGGTGTGTCGCCGGAAGCCCTGGCGATCGTCGGGTCGGTGCAGCAGAACGTGCAGTTGAAGCAGGCACTCGACGAGCTGACCACGAAGCAGGCGGAGCTGCGGGCGCTGCGCTACAAGTACAACGATGCCTACCCACTGGTGCAGCGGCGCTTGACCGAGGTGGCCACGCTCCAGCGGCAAACGATCCCGACCCTGGCGCGCCAGCTGATGGCCGAGCTCTCTGGGCGAGACGCCGAGCTGGGGCGTCGCGTGGCGCAGGATACGCGGAGCATACAGGCCGTGCCGCCCCGCGCTATCGACGAGGCCCGGCTGCAGCGGCAGGTGACGCTGGCGGAGAACCTCTTCACCAGTCTGCAGAAGAACTACGACGAGGCGCGTCTCGCGGAGGAGAGTGCTGTACCGGACGCGCGCATCCTCGATCACGCGGTCGTGCCGCAGGATCCCGTGCGGAACACGGCGCCCCGCGTCGTTTTCCTGGGATTCGCCGCCAGCCTGGCGCTGGGGCTGTGCGGGGCGGTGGTGCTTGATCGGATCGACCCCAAGCTCCGCTATCCCGACCAGGTGTCGCGCGGATTGGGGATTCCGATCCTTGGAGCGGTACCCCATCTCCGCAACCTGCCGCGGGGCGGACGGGGAGGCGGCGCGCGGGTGCCCGACGACGTCAACGAGGTGGTGGAGGCCCTGCGCGGCGTGTGCTTGAACCTCGTCTACGCCCACGGCGGCCGCGCCCCGCTGCTGGTGACGATCACGAGCCCGGGGGCCGGGGACGGAAAGTCGTTCATCTCGGCGAACCTGGCACACACCTTCGCCGACGGTGGGCACCGCACCCTGCTGATCGACGCGGACATCCGGCGCGGAGTGCTCCATCGCCGGCTCAGCGTGCGGCGCCGGCCGGGCTTGAGCGACTTCCTCCGCGGTGAAGCTCAGCTGGACGCCATCGTGCAGGCGACGCAGTTCCCGGCTCTCTCGCTGATCGGGTGCGGGACGCGCGCCTACAACGCGCCCGAGCTGCTCGGCTCGCCGGCGATGACGTCACTGGTCAACGGGCTGCGAGGGGGGTACGACGTGGTATTGATCGACAGCCCCCCGCTCGCGGCAGGAGTGGATCCCCTCATCCTCAGCACGCTGACCGGCACGATGGCGCTGGTGCTGCGCACCGGCTACAGCCACCGCGACGTGGCGGCGGCCAAACTGGAGGTCCTGCAGCGGCTGCCGGTGCGGATGCTCGGCGCGGTGCTGAACGACGTGCCCGCAGGCGGAGCCTACCGGTACTATTCCTATTATCTGCCGGGGTACGAAGCGATGGATGAGAACAGCGGGACGCCGCGGGTGCCGGTCTAAGGAGCGGCGGTACCGATCCCTTCGTCGAAGCGCCGCAGCCAACTGCCGGAGTCGGTCTTCCCGGTACGGACGGCGGCGGCCGCTCGGACCAGCAAGTCGACCGGCTCGATCGGCGCGTACCCCACGTTCGCCACGGCTTCGTAGCCGCAGCGGACCCGGGGCGAGGGCGTGGCGGCCGACCCGGCCGCCGCCGGCTCGCCGATGGCGGGCGTCGACACGGAACTGGCCAGCCGCTCCGCCAGGCGGCGTGCACCGGCCGCGTCGGTTCCCGGCGCCAGCACCGCGAACTCCGTCGGGCTCAGGCGCCCGATCACGTCCGACAGCCGGGCGGAGGCCTTCAACGCCTGCACGCACCGTCCCACGATGCCGCTCCCTTGTTGACCTGCGGCCAGCTCCTGGGGCTCGAGGTCGACGGCGAGCACGACGCAGGCGAGCGGCCCGTGCTCGCGGAACGCCTGCGACCCGAGCTCGCGCGCGCGACGGGCGAGTCCTTGTCGGTTGTACAACCCGGTGACGGAGTCGAGCAACCCCTCGGCCCGCGCGCGATCCGCATCGAGCTTGGCGCGCACGTAGGACCCGAGCTTGAGGAGAATCTCATCGGCGTCGTGCGGCGGCGTGATGCATTCCCACGCGCCGGCGCGCAGCGCGGCGAGCCGCTGGGCCCGGCTGGCGGGTTCACGCACGGCGAGCAGGATCGGTGTGCTGCTCGAAACCCGCGGGTCCGTGCGGAGCGTGCGACACAGATCGGCGCCCGGCATGTCGGGGAGCTCCGCATCGACGATGATCATGTCCGGCTCGGTACTGCGCGCGCGTTCGAGCACGTGCTGAGCCGAGCGCTCCTGGAGCACGGCATAACCGCCGCCCTCCAGCAGGCTCTTCAGCCACCGTGTGGCTTCCTGACCGTCGCCGCCCAGTAGGACCAGCGGCAACCCGCCTTGTGGCATTCGCTCGCTCATACGTCGCTCCCCGCGGATCGCGTGTCGGGATGACCGCATCCGCCCTCGCTAACTGCAAACGCGGGGCCGCGGTCCGTGGGTCGTGCGGCGCCTCAGGCGCCCGGCAGGTCGCGGCCATCGCGCGGCGGGGCTGCCGCGCGAGCGCAACGCAAGAGAGGTCATGTTGGGGCGCGCGCGAGCCAGGTGCAGCGTCGCTAACCCATTGTGCGGGTGATCGGTAGCAACGTCGGCCGGGCGCCGCAACGCGGCCGGGCCCCAAAATTGAAGGGAGCGATGCACGTGAATCGAACCAGCGTGCAGTTGAAGACCACGGGCACGCGCGCCTGTCGGCAACCGCGTCGGCGGCGCGCGCGGCCCAGCGTCATTCGCTGGACGGGCGACGGCAGTGCCGCCGCGAACAGGCTCGCGCAGCTCGCCCGGTTCGGCCTTGCGATCACCGGGAAGCCACTGCTCGAACTCAAGCCAGAGGATGCGTGAGCGATGTGTGGAATCGTTGGGTACGTCGGGCCGCGAGAAGCGGCGCCGGTTCTGGTGGAGGGCTTGGGCCGGCTCGAGTATCGCGGCTACGACTCCGCCGGGGTCGCGGTCTTGAACGGTGGCGGCCTCGAGACCCGCAAGCTTGCGGGACGCATCGCGGGCCTGCGGGGCCTTCTGGCAGAGACGCCGGTGCACGGCAGCTGCGGCATCGGCCACACGCGCTGGGCGACGCATGGGGCCCCGACGGAGCGTAACGCGCATCCGCACACCGACTGTGATGGCACGCTGGCCCTGGTTCACAACGGGATCATCGAGAACGCGGACGTCTTGCGCACCCGGCTCGAGCGAGCCGGTCACCGCTTCACGACGGAGACCGACACCGAAACGCTGGCGCACCTGATCGAAGACTCCGCGGGCGAGACGCTCGAGGAGCGTGTGATGGGCGCCCTCGGCCACGTCGAGGGGACGTACGGGATCGCGGTGGTGTCCGAGATGGACCCCGGGAAGATCGTCGTCGCCCGGCGCGGCTCACCGGTGCTGCTCGGGGTGGGGGACGGTGAGTTTCTGGTGGCCTCCGACGCGAGCGCCGTGCTCGCTCATACACGATCGGTGGTCTATCTCAACGATGGCGATGTCGCGGTGGTGACGCGGGCCGGTTATCGCGTGCTCGACAGTCACGCCCAGGAGCAGGACCGGGCGGTGGACGACATCGAATGGGATCTCGACGCCATCGCACTGGGCGGCTACCCGCACTTCATGCTGAAGGAGATCTGCGAGCAGGCGGAGACGGTGCGCAGCACCCTGCGGGGGCGGTTGCTCGCCGAAGAAGGGACGGCCCGGCTCAACGGCCTGAACCTGACGCCCGCGCAATGCAGCCGGATTCGACGCATCGTGATCGTGGCCTGCGGCACGTCGTGGCACGCCGGATTGGTGGGTCGTCAGGTCCTGGAAGAGCTCGTCGAGATCCCGGTGTCGGTCGAATACGCGTCGGAGTACCGCTACCGGCGCGAGCTCCGGATTCCGGGAACGCTGACGATCGCGATTTCGCAGTCGGGCGAGACGGCCGACACGCTGGAGGCGCTGCGCGCCGCCAAAGCGGCGGGCTCGACGGTGATCGGTCTGGTCAACGTGGTGGGGTCCACGATCGCGCGGGAGGCCGACGGCGGGATCTACCTTCACGCCGGCCCGGAGATCGGCGTCGCGTCCACCAAGGCGTTCACCGCCCAGGTCGTGGCGCTGCTGCTCTTGGGCTTGTGGCTGGGACGGCAGCGCGGCATGTCCGTGGACGACGGACGTGCGATGGTCACTGAGCTGTTGGGCCTGCCGGACCTCGTGGCGCGGACCCTCCAGGTGGAGTCGCAGATCCGGGCACTCGCGGAGCGTTACGCCGAGGCCCGCAACGCGCTGTATCTGGGCCGGGGCGTCAACTTCCCCGTGGCGCTCGAGGGCGCGCTCAAGCTGAAGGAGATCTCGTACATCCACGCCGAGGGGTACCCCGCCGCCGAGATGAAGCACGGACCCATCGCCCTGATCGACGAGAACATGCCGGTCGTCTGCCTCGCGCCGAAGGACTCGGTTTACGCCAAGGTCGTGTCCAACATGCAGGAAGTGAAGGCACGGGGCGGGAGGATCATCGCGATCACAAGCGAGGGGAACGGCGATCTGGGGCGGCTCGTGGACCATCAGATCGCGGTGCCGGCGAGCTCACCGTTGCTGGCGCCGGTGCTGACGGTGATTCCCTTGCAGCTGCTGGCATACCATATCGCCGTGCTGCGCGGCTGCGACGTGGATCGGCCGCGCAACCTGGCGAAAAGCGTAACAGTCGAGTGATCCCATGACAGCCAAGACGCTCGGGCGCCTCGCGGCGCTCATGCTGCTGGCGGGTCCCGCCGTCGCCCAGACCGCGACGGGGGCCGCGACCAGCGACTTTCAGCTCAACGACCAGATCCTCCTCGAGGTGGAGGGGGACAGCCAGTTCACCAAGGCCTTCACGGTGGGCCCGGGGCCGGCCCTGATGCTGCCGGTGATCGGTGCCATCCCGCTCGCGGGTGTGCGGCGCGCCCAGGTCGAGACCTATCTCACGCAGCAGCTGAAGCGCTACATGAAAGATCCGGTGGTCCACGCCAAGGTGCTGGTGCGGCTGTCGATACTGGGCGAAGTGGAGCACCCGGGGTTCTACCCGGTCCGGGCGGATGCCCCGGTGTCGGATGCCTTGATGGCGGCCGGGGGACCCACGAAGGACGCGAAATTCACCGGCACGCACATCGACCGTATCGGCCGGGATGGCGTGGCGGGCAGCGATCTGCAGGAGGCGATCGCGCGCGGCGCGACGGTGGACGGAATGGGACTGCGCTCCGGCGACCAGATCATCGTGCCGCGGCGCCACGACAGCGAGGCCACGTTTCGGATCATCGGGATCCTCGCGGGAATTCCCGCCGCGATCCTGATCGCCACACACATTCACTAAGGGCCCGATGCGCGTCCTCTCCGTCGTCGGCGCCCGCCCGAACTTCATGAAGCTGGCGCCCGTCGATCGCGAGCTGGTGAAGCGGGGCGTCGAGCACGTGATCGTGCACACCGGGCAGCACTACGATCACGGCATGTCGACCGCCTTTTTCGAGCAGTTGTGGATTCCCGCGCCCGATTTTCACCTGGGCGTCGGGTCCGGCTCCCACGCGCAACAGACCGCCGCGGTGATGCAGCGCCTCGAATCGATCGTCGTCGAGCTCGCCCCCGACCTGATGCTGGTCTACGGCAGCACGAACTCCACGCTCGCGGCGGCGCTCGTGGCCGCGAAGCTGCAGGTACCCGTCGGGCACGTGGAGGCCGGGTTGCGCAGCGGCGACTCGACGAGCGCGGAGGAGATCAACGACGTTCTGACGGATCGGCTCTCGGAGCTGCTGTTCCTACCGTCGCGCGACGCCGCCGAGCACCTGGCCGCGGAGGGCGTCGCGGCCGACCGCATGCATTTCGTCGGCAACGTCATGATCGACACGCTCAGCTGGGCGCTGCCGCAGGCGCTCGCCCTCGACGCAGCCACGCGCTACGGTGTCCAGGGCGCCCCGTATGCGGTGGTGACGCTGCACCAACCCGGCAACGTCGACGACCGGGCCGTGCTGGGCGAGCTGCTCGACGCGCTCGAGCGGCTGGCGCGCACGGTCGCCGTGGTATTTCCCGTGCACCCCCGCACCCGGCAGCGTATCCGAACGCACGGCCTGCGGCTGCCGGACGACGGACGCATGCGGTTGCTCGAGCCGCTCGCCTACCTTGAGATGCTCGGTCTCGTGGCGGGCGCGGCGCTCGTCGTGACCGATTCGGGCGGCCTTCAGGACGAGACGTCGTTCCTGGGGGTGCCGTGTCTCACCGTACGATCCAGCACCGAACGGCCCATCACCTGCACCCACGGCACGAACCGTCTGGTCCTGCCGAAGCGCGACGCCGTCCTCGCGGCCGCCGAGCGGGCGCTCGCGCGCCGCTCGCCGGCGCGACCGGTGATCGAGCGGTGGGACGGCCGTGCCGCCGAACGCATCGCCCGCGTCGTGTGCGAGAACGAGCGGTTCGAACTCGACAGCCCACTGGCGGCAGGGTTGCCCCACGCGCCCCGGCGCGCGGTCGCGATTCCGCAGCCGCTCGGCGCAGTCTGAACGTCTCGCGCGGATGAGCCGTCGCAACAGTGTGCCTAACCCGGAGGTCAGCGAATGACCGATGCAGAGCCCGGCGGGGAGCGGACCGCACGCCGCTCCCCGCAGCGCTCTCCGATCCGTGGCGGCGGTGCGACCGCGTCGTCCAGTCGATGCCGCATGATGCTGCATTTCGACCACAGCGGACTCTCCACCTTGCGCCCGAAGCTGTGCAGATTGATGCGGGGCGCGCGGCATCGCTTTTGCGAAGACACATCGAGTAGCGTGGGTGCCGCGACGCGGTGCGCCACGACGTCATGCCAGGACATGCACGCGGGGAAGCGGGCCAACTGAGCTGACCATTCGCGGATTGTGTCCACCGGATCGCTGCAAGCGGCCCTGTGGGCCCCGATGGTGGCTCGCTCCCCTGCGCCTTTTTTTTGTGCATAATGCCGCACGCGCGCGCCTCGAAGTGTTGCACTGACGCTTTCCACGCACCACGAGTATATTTGTAACGCTCTTCAGCGTCATCAGTTACAGTCGTAAAGCCGATCTAACAAAGTTGGCACTAGCCTTGCTGTTGCGCCGCGGCAACATTCGACCGGGCGAGGAGCGCCAGCCATGGCCACCAAAGGAAAAGACGCACAGTCGCCGCTGCCCGACCCCCAAGCGCAGACCGAATCCACCGCGGCGCTGTTGCGCGAGCTGGTGGCACACCTCCGGCAGAATCGAACCCAGCTGCGCGAGGAGTGGGCGCGGCGCATCACCCGCGCCCAGCTGCTCACGGCGATGACCGAGGAGGAAATCTTCGCCGAAGCGACCTCCGTGTACGACAACTACGTCGAAGCGCTGGAGACGGGAACGTTCGAGGCCCTGCAGGCCTACGCGCGCAACCTGTCCGAGCGCATCATCCCGCGAGGGGTCGAGACGCACGAAGTCGTCGGCATCGTGCTGTTGCTGCGCGACGTGCTGGCCCGCTCGCTGTTCGGCAAGTACCACGAAGACTTCGATAAGCTCAACCGCATTCTCGACGCCTACGAGCCGGCCGCCAACCGCATCGCGAACACGGTGGCGGTGGGTTTCGTGCAGGAGCGCGAGCGCATCATCCGGCAGCAACAGGAGGCAATCCGGGAGCTGTCGACGCCGGTGCTGCAGGTACGCGAGCGACTGCTCATCCTGCCGATCATCGGCGTGATCGATCCACAGCGCGCGCGCCAGCTCACCGAGCAGCTGTTGCGAGCGATCCGGACCAACCGCGCCAAGGTGGTCGTCATCGACATCACGGGCGTCGCGGCGATGGACTCGAACGTGGCGAACCACCTGGTGCAGACGGTCGAAGCGTCGCGCCTGCTGGGTGCCACGGTGATCGTGACGGGTCTCTCGCCCGAAATCGCGCAGACGCTGGTGACGATCGGGGTCGACTTGAGCGAGATGGCGACGGTGGGCGATCTCCAGGGAGGCATCGAGGAAGCAGAGCGGCTGCTGGGGTACAAGGTGCTGCCGCTGGAAGAGCTGACCCCGAAGGCGTGAGCCGGCACCCCACTCCGTCGACGGAGGGCGCGTGGAAGTTCCCATTCTGAAGCAGGGTCACTACCTGATCGCGTCCATCCAATCGGCGCTCACCGACGCCGATCTGTCGCAGCTGCGCGAAGCGTTGATCGAGCGCGTGGGGCGGTTTCGAGCGCGCGGGGTCATCGTGGACGTCACGGCGCTGGACGTGATGGATTCGTTTGCCGTCCGCACGCTGCGGGACATCGCACACATGGCCCGATTGCGCGGTGCCGAGACGGTGATCGTGGGGATCCAGCCCGAGGTCGCATTCGCGATGGTGCAGCTCGGGCTCACCCTCAAGGGCGTCTCGACGGCCCTCGACCTGGAAGAAGGCCTCGCGTTCCTCAACATCCAGACCCAGCTCCGCATCGACCGCGGACCGGGACGTCTCGACCGTGGCTGACCAGTTGCTCATCCCCATCACCGCCGACGTCGATGTCGTGACGGCGCGGCAGCGGGGACGCGACCTGGCCGCCGAGGCGGGATTCTCGAGCGGCGACCAGACAGTGATCGCGGCCGCCATCTCCGAGATCGCACGCAACATCCTGATGTACGCCAAGCGCGGCGAAATCGCCCTCAGCCTCGTCGCGAACGGCGACCGTCAGGGCGTCGTGGTGGTGGCGCGCGACCAGGGGCCCGGGATCCGCGACGTGCCCCGCGCCCTGCAGGACGGCTACTCCACGTCCGGGGGCCTCGGTCTCGGGCTGCCCGGGGCCCGGCGCCTCATGGACGACTTCGACGTGGTTTCCGATGCGGGGAAGGGAACCACCGTGACGATGAAAAAATGGCGGCGCATGAATGCGTGAGGCATCCGTGGACGCCTCGCCTCTGATCGACTGGGGCGTCGCGGCGTCTGCGCTCGCGGGCCAGACGGAGTCGGGGGACCTGTCCCTGGTCAAACCCGTGCCCACCGGTGTGCTCATCGCGGTCGTAGATGGGCTGGGCCACGGTGCCGAAGCGGCCACCGCGGCGCGCACGGCCGTGGCCACGCTCGACCAGCACGCCTCCGAATCGGTGTCGGCGCTGCTGGAGCGCTGCCACTGGGCGCTCAAGGGCTCGCGCGGCGTCGTGATGAGTCTGGCGTTCGTCGAGCGGCGACAGAACACGCTCACGTGGATCGGGGTCGGCAACGTGGAGTGCATGCTGTTCCACGCCGCCGGGGTGCCGTCGTCCAATCCGGCGCGCGCCAGCCTGGTCACCCGCGGCGGCATCGTCGGCTCCGAGCTGCCGCAGGTCCGTGCCCAGGTGCTGCCGCTCGCCGCCGGCGACCTGCTCATCTTCGCCACCGACGGGATCCGGGACGGGTTCAGTGACGGGCTGCAGCTCGAGGGACCCCCGCAACAACTCGCCGAGCTCATCTTGAGCCAGCACGGCAAGGGCACAGATGATGCGCTCGTGCTGGTCGCTCGCTATCGCGGCGGCACCCGGACGATCGGATGACGCCTCCGATCCGGATGGAGCCTTCACCTCTGCCCGCCGTGTTGCGGAAGGGGGACGCAGGGCGCTTGCGGATTCTGGTCGTGGCCGGCGAGGGCACGGGGAGCGGGGCCCTGCTGCAGAGTCTCCGCCAGTGGGCGGACGACGGCCGGCTCGAGGTGGACGCGGCGCCGGATCTGCCGCGAGCGGTGCGTCTCCTGGCGGGTCAGCGATGGGACGTTGTACTGGCGGCCCTGGGCGAGCGGCCGGACGAGGAGCTGGCGTGGTGGGTCGACGCCCTGCGGGCCGCCACGGGCGGCCCGCGGCTGATCGCGGCCGCGCAGACACCGTCGATGGGACTGGCGCTCCGCGCCGAGAAGCTCGGGGTGCTCGACGTGCTGGCCTTGCCGTTGCGCCGCGACGACCTGACCCGCGCACTGGAGCGACTGCGCTCCGCGGCGAGCGAAGCGGCCATCCCGCTCCCGGAAGTCGCACATCACGCCGTCGGGCAGTATGCGCTGGTCGGGCAGAGTCCCGCGATGCTCGAGGTGTACAAGCTCCTGGCGCGCGTCGCCGCCAGCACCGCCACCGTGCTGATTCAGGGCGAATCGGGCACGGGGAAAGAGGTGGTCGCCCGCGCGGTGCACCTGCACGGTCCGAAGGCCTCCGGCGCGTTCGTGGCCGTGAACTGCGCCGCCATCCCCGAAAACCTGCTCGAGAGCGAGCTGTTCGGCCACGAGAAGGGCGCGTTTACGGGCGCCGTCACACGCAAGGTCGGGCGCTTCGAACACGCCGCGGGCGGGACCCTGTTCCTCGACGAAATCGCCGACATGAGCCTGGCCCTGCAGGCGAAGATCCTGCGGGCGGTCCAGGAGCGGGAGATCGAGCGCCTGGGCGGCACCGACACGATCCCGGTCGACGTGCGCCTCATCGCGGCCACGAACCGCGATCTCAAAGAGGCGATCAAGCAGGGGCGGTTCCGGGAGGATCTGTATTACCGCCTCGCCGTGGTGACGATCCGCCTCCCGAAACTGGCCGAGCGGGGCGACGATCTGCTGCTGCTCACCGCCTACTTCATCCGCCAGTTCGCCGAGCGCTACGGCAAGCGGATCACGGCGATCTCGGACCGGGCACTCGAGCTGCTGCGCGGCCACGGGTGGGTCGGCAACGTGCGGGAGCTGCGCAACGTGATCGAGCGGGGCGTGATCGTCGCGAACGACGACACGCTGCGCGCCGAGCACCTGCCGGACGAGATGCGGGGCGAAGAGACCGCGCTGGCCGACCGGCCGCAGGGCGGCTTGCTCACGCTGGCGGAAGTCGAGGCCCGCTACATCGCGCGGGTGCTCGCCCACACCAACGGACAGATCGGAGCGGCGGCGGAGATCCTGGGCATCCACCGCAACACGCTCACCCGGAAAATGAAGGAGTACGGGTTGTGAGCTCGCCGCTTCCTCCGGTGCGCGTCGAAAAGGCGCTGGAGCTCATGCCCGAGCTCGAGGCGCTCGCCCCGCTGCGCGCCCTGTTGATCTCCATCGCGCGCCCGGACGAGCGCGCGTTGTGGTCCAGCTCCGGTCCGTATCTCACCCTGGGCAAGCGCGGCGTGGACCCCGACGAGCTGCGGCGCCGGCTGCCGCAGGCGTTGCATCGCATCGCCGAGCACGTGCACGTGCTCTGCAAGACCTACGTGGAGGCGCTCGAAGCCCGGCAACGCGGCGATGCCGCGGGCGTCGTCGCCGCGCTCGTCCGGGGCGGTCGGCTCGAGGAGGACGTGGGCCGGCTGCCCCAGGGGCGTGCCTGGTACGAGCTGGCGCTCAGCGTGGCGGAAGCGCTGCAGGACCGCCGTCCCGAAGTCGAGTCGTTGCGCGCGCTCGGGTATCTGTGTCTCCGGCTCGGTCAGCATGGCGAAGGCGCCCGTCAGTTTCAGCGCGCGTTCGCGCTGGCCGAAGCGGAGTTCGATCAAGCGGGCACGATCGCCGCGTGCGAGGGGTTGGGGGACGTGGCCCTGGCCCAGGGCGAGTGGGCGGGGGCCCAGGCATGGTACGGGCGCGGGCAGCGGCTCGCCGAGGCGTCGGGTGACGACGGGCAGATGGGACGGCTGGAGCGCCGGCTCGGCGTGCTGGCCCGGAAACAGGGCGATCTCGCGACCGCCGGTGACTATCTGCGCCGCGCGCGGGAGCGGTTCGAAGCGGCGGGGCGGGCGGACGAGATGGCGCGCGTGCTGGATGCCCAAGGGCAGCTCGACGCCCAGCTGGGGCGGAACACGGCCGCCGCCGCCGCGTTCCGGGAGGCGCTCGCCTGGGCGCAGCGAGCCCCGCGGGCCCCCGGGCTCGAGTTGTCGATCCGCCGGAACCTCGCAGAGCTCGATCTCGAAATGGGGCGCTGGCTCGAAGCCGAAGCAGAGCTGCGGCGGGCGGAACAGGTGGCGATCGCGGCGAATCTGGCCGGCCGGCTGGCCCAGATCTATACGCTGATGGGGAAGCTGCGCGGCGCCCAGCAGGACGAGACCGGGTTCGTGTTCTTCGAGCAGGCGATCGAACTCGCCCGCGCGGTGGAGCGCTCACCCGCCGCGGAAGCGCAGGTCTACCACGCCTACGGGCTGTTCCGCAGCCGGCTCGGCCAGCAGGAGGAAGCGCGCGCGTACCTCGAGCGCGCCCGCGAGCTGTTCGACTCGCTGGGGGAAGCGGTCGAGCGGGAGCGCGTCGACGCCGAGCTGCGGGCGATGTCCGCCTGAGCGGGGCCGGCTAGCGGTTGGTGAGGGGGTTCCGCTGCGTGGTGGTGTCGCGCCTGGCGGGAGCCTTGTGCTTCTGCGAAGTCTCCCTGGTCGCGGTCCTGGGCGGCGTCGCCGCCTTCGTCTTCGTCGCCTGGTGGCGGTTGCCGCCGCCACAGGCGGCCAACGCGATCAACCCTACGGCTGCCAGGATGGTCCTCGTCATGCGGGCCTCCAAGAGCTGGGTTGTGCCAATATAAGGCCCGGCGGCCCGCGGCGTGGGTCACTTGGCCTCCCGCGCCAGCGGCCGCGTAAGGCAGGTGGGCCCGCCGCCCCCCTTGAGGCAGATCTCCCGTCCGGCAAACTCGTGCACCGTCACACCGGCCTGCTCCAACCGGGCCCGGGTCACCGGGTTCCCCGCCACCATCAGGACCTCGCGCCCGGCGATCGCGAGCGCGTTGCAGCCCAGGGTCTCGAACTCAGGCGTCGGCACCTCGACCAGCTCGATACCCCGCGCGAGCAGAGCCTCGCGGAACGGTACCGGGAGCAGGGGCGCGTAGACGAGGAACAGATCGCGGTCGATGGGACTCACGATCGACATCAGGTGAAACACGTCCTCCGGCCCGTGCCAATGCGGCAGGGCAACCACGATCACCTCATCCACGTACCCCGTCAGGAGGTCCCGCAACTGGCGAATCCCCGCATCGTTGGTCCGGTACCCCCGGCCCACCGCCAGCGTCCGCCCGTCTACCCAGCAGACATCTCCCCCCTCGAGGCGACCATCGCCGGTGATCCGGCCGCAAATCGGCACGCCGGCGCGGCGGAGTGTCGCTTCCTGGGCCGCGGGCTCAGTACGACGTTGCGCCTTTCCCATGTTGCAGAGGATCACGCCGGCGTCGCACACGATTGACGCATCGCGGGCGTACAATGAATCGAGACCGACGGTCTCGTCTCGCGGGAGGCACAGGACGTCGACGCCCGCCGTCGTGAGCAGGGCGAGAAACCGCTGGTACTCGAGCGTCGCGGCGGCGAGCTCGGGCCGCGCGGTATAGGCCAAGTCGCGCCACTGGCGGTCGATCTCGGCCTCGCTCCCGAACGCGTCGCCCGCGCGCTTCACCGCCACCGAGAGGAGCCTCCCGGTTTCCGACTGTCCTCCCGCCCGCATCGTGGCTGGCCGTCCGGTAAGGGTGGCAGCAAGTTTAGCCGCCTGCGAACCTCCTGTCATTCACCTGGCACCGAAAGAGGACCCATGAGCCGACCGACGATCGATCGCCGGACGTTTCTGGAGTACACCGGGGTGAGCGGGGCCCTCGGCCAGATGCTTCCTAGGATCCCCGGGCTTGCGCCCGGGGTCAGTCGGCCCGCCGCCCCGTCCGAGCTGGAAGAAGCGACCATCGCGGAGCTGCAGGCAGGGATGGCGTCGGGGAAGTACACGTCTCGCGCGATCACGGCGGTGTACCTGCAGCGCATCGAGGCGCTGGACAAGAAGGGACCGGGGCTGCGTTCGGTGCTCGAGACCAACCCCGACGCGCTCGCGCAGGCGGCGGCGTTCGACGCGGAGCGCAAGGCCAAGGGACCACGCGGGCCGTTGCATGGCATCCCCATCCTGGTGAAGGACAACGTGGCGACGCGGGACCGCATGCAGAGCACGGCCGGCTCGCTCGCGCTCGTGGGCGTGTCCCCGCCGCGCGACGCGTTTCTGGTCGAGCGGCTGCGCGCGGCGGGAGCCGTGCTGCTCGGCAAGGCGAATCTCTCCGAGTGGGCCAATTTCCGCTCCAGCCACTCGTCGAGCGGTTGGAGTGGACGAGGGGGCCAGTGCCGCAATCCCTACGCGCTCGATCGCACACCGTCCGGGTCTAGCTCAGGCTCCGGTGTGGCCGTGGCGGCGAGCCTGTGCGCGGCCGCCATCGGGACGGAGACCGACGGATCCATCGTCTCACCCTCCACCTGCTGCTCGATCGTGGGGATCAAGCCGACGCTGGGTCTGGTGAGCCGGGCCGGCGTGATCCCCATCGCCCACAATCAGGACACGGCGGGTCCCATGGCCCGCACCGTCGCCGACGCGGCGACGCTGCTGGGGGCGCTCACCGGCGTGGATCCACACGATGAGGCGACGGCGGCAAGCGCTGGTCGCTCCGCGTCGGATTATTCCCCATCGCTCGACCCCGCCGGGCTCAAGGGCGCCCGCCTCGGCGTGTGCCGCTCGCACTTCATGGGCTACAGCGCCGGCACCGACGCCCTGATGGAGAGCGCCATCGAGGCGCTCAAGCGGCTCGGGGCGGTGATCGTCGATCCGGCCGACATCGCTACCGCCGGCCAGTTCGACGACAGCGAATTCCTCGTGCTGCTGTACGAGTTCAAGGCGGACCTGAACCGCTACCTGGCCGAGTGGGCGCCGGGCGCGACCGCGAAGACGCTGGCGGACCTGATCGGGTTCAACGACCGCAACAGGGGACAGGAGATGCCTTACTTCGGGCAGGAGATCTTCACGCAGGCTCAGGCCAAAGGCCCGCTCACCGATCAGGACTACCTCCGCGCGCTCGACAAGAACCACCTGTTGGCGCGCACCCAGGGGATCGACGTCGCGCTGGCGGAGCATCAGCTCGACGCCCTGATTGCGCCCACCGGTGGTCCTCCGTCATTGATCGACCTGGTCAACGGCGACCCGGGCGGAGGCGGGAGTTTCTCGAGCCCCGCGGCGGTCGCCGGATACCCGCACGTGACCGTGCCGATGGGCTACGTGGCAGGATTGCCCGTGGGACTGTCGTTCGTGGGGCGCCCGTGGAGCGAGGCGGCGCTGATCAAGTTCGCCTTCGCGTTCGAGCAGGCGACGAAGGCTCGGCGGTCTCCGCGATTCCTGCCTACCGCGCCGATCGGCTGAGCCGCTCGACCTCGGCGTGGCGGAAGCAGGCCACGAGGTGGTCGTTCACCATCCCGACCGCCTGCATGAAGGCGTAGCAGATGGTCGGCCCGACGAAGCGGAAGCCCCGGTCGACCAGCGCGTCGCTCATGGCGTCGGATTCCCGCGTTCGCGCGGGGAGGTCCCGCAGGCTGCGGCGCCGGTTCTGCTTGGGGACGGCGCCCACGAAGCTCCAGAGAAAGCGGCCGAACGGTCCTTCGCGTGCCGAGAACTCGAGAAAGGCGCGCGCGTTGGACACCGCGGCCGCGACCTTCTGGCGGTTGCGCACGATGCCAGGATCCTTGAGCAGCTGGCCGATTTTCTTGCGGTCGTAGCGGGCCATGCGCTCCGGGTCGAACCCGTCGAACACCTCGAGAAAGCGCGCCCGCTTGTTGAGAATCACGCGCCATGAGAGGCCGGCCTGGAAGCCGTCGAGCACGAGCTTGGCGAACAACTCCCGATCTCCGTGCAGCGGGACGCCCCACTCCTCGTCGTGGTACGCGAGCATCAATGGCTCGGCGTCGTCCCCGGCCCAGCAGCGTCGTTTCATGGCGCCCGAATTTTGCATGGACGACGGCCCTCCGGCTAGTATTCGCGCCATGAGGTTCCTGCAGGTCACCGAGCGCGACGGTCGCTACGTCGCCTCGCTCGCGGAGACCGAGCGGCCCGTGCCGCGCGAGGGCGAGGTGCTGGTGCGCGTCGCGGCCTCCGGCGTCAACCGCGCCGACCTGCTCCAGATTGCCGGGCGCTACCCGCCCCCGCCGGGCGAGCCGGAGATCATCGGGCTCGAGCTGTCCGGTACGACCGACGCGACGGGCGCGGCCGTGTGCGCCCTGGTCGCGGGGGGCGGGCACGCCGAGTACGTGGCCGCCCCGGCGGGCCAGCTGTTTCCCGCGCCCGCGGGTCCGGACCTGGTGACCGCCGCCGGGATTCCCGAGGCGTTCCTCACGGCGTTCGTCAATCTCGTGATCGAGGCGCACCTCGCCCGGGGTGAGAGGCTGCTCGTGCATGCGGGCGCTTCGGGGGTCGGGCTGGCGGCGATTCAGCTGGGCAGGCTCGTCGGCGCCCGTGTGGCGGCCACGACGCGGACGTCTGAAAAGTTGGCGGCGCTGGAAAGGGCGGGCGCGGAACTGGCGATCGACACGGGGCGGCACGCCTTCGCCGAGCAGATCGAGGGGCGCTGGGGGCGCGACGCGGTGGACGTCGTGCTCGACCCGATCGGCGCGCCGAGTTTGGAGGGGGATGTGCGCGTGCTGGCGACCGGGGGGCGGGTGGTGTTCATCGCGACGATGGCGGGCGCACGTGCCGAGATCGATCTCGCCGTCGTGATGCGGAAGCGGGCCCGGTTGGTGGGCTCGACACTGCGCGCGCGCAGCCGCGCAGAGAAGGGCGAGATCGTGGCGCGTTTCCGGCGGGAGATCCTTCCGGCGTTCGCGTCGGGCGAGCTGCGGGTTCCGGTGGACTCGGTGTTTCCCGTGGACCGGGCGGCCGAGGCGTTCCAACGCATGCGCGACAATCGCAACGTCGGCAAGATCCTGATCGCATGGCCGCGCGACTAGTCGCCGCCGCGGCGCTGGCGCTCGCGGCCGCGTGTCGGGGGGAACATCGCTCGGCGGCTGCCGGGGGGGGACACGTCGCGGCCCCCGACGCGGCGGCGCGGAGCGACGCCGTGAACCTGTACGCGGCCGCCGGCGCGAACCGGCTGTCGCCGCGGGCAGCGCAGGCGCGCCCGCTGGTCTACGTGCCGAACTCGAAGGACGGGACGGTGACCGTGATCGACGCGCGCAGCTACGTCGTACTGCGGACCTTTCCCACGGGCGCGCTGCCGCAGCACGTGGTGCCCGCGTACGACCTCGGGACGCTCTGGGTGGCAAACAACCTGGGCGGCACGCTTACGCCCATCGATCCCGCCACCGGTCAGGAAGGCACGAGCGTCCCCGTGGACGATCCTTACAACCTGTATTTCACGCCCGACGGCGGGTTCGCCATCGTGGTGGCCGAGCGGCGGCGGCGGCTCGACTTCCGCGACGCCCACACGATGACGTTGGTGCAGTCGTTGCCTGTTCAGTGCAAGGGCGTCGACCACATGGAGTTCACTGCCGACGGCCGGTTCGCCCTCGCGACCTGCGAGTTCTCGGGTCAGGTGGTGAAGGTGGACCTCGGCATGCGCTCGGTCGTGGGGTATCTCACCCTCGATCCGGACGGGCTGGACAGCACCGCAATGCCGCAGGACATCCGGGCGTCGCCGGACGGCCGCGTGTTCTACGTAGCCGACATGAAAGCGAACGGCGTGTTTCTAGTGGATCCGGAGGCGTTCCGGCGCATCGGATTCATCCCGACTGGGCGGGGAACGCACGGCATCTACCCGAGCCGGGACGGCCGCCTGCTGTACATCACGAATCGCGGCTGGAACACCACGTCGGGCGGGCGCCGCGGTCCGGGCTCCGTCACCGTGCTCGACCCCCGGGAGCGGCGCATCGTCGCGACGTGGCCGGTGCCCGGCGGGGGGAGCCCGGACATGGGGAACGTGACCGCGGACGGAAAGGAGCTTTGGGTGTCGGGGCGCTACGACGAAGAAGTGTACGTGTTCGACACGGAGACGGGGCAGCTGACGCACCGTATCAAGGTGGGGCGGGAGCCGCACGGGTTATGCGTCTGGCCGCAGCCGGGACGCTATTCGTTGGGCCACACGGGGAATATGCGATGAATCGCATCAAGGGAAAGCTGATTCTGGTCACTGGTGCGAGCTCGGGAATTGGGGAGGCCTGCGCGCGCCGCTTCGCCACCGAAGGTGCACGGCTTGCGTTGTGGGCGCGGCGCCGCGCGCGGCTGGAGTCGCTCGCCCGGACCCTCGAGACGCAGCACCGCGTGGTCCCGCAGCTCGCCGAGGTGGACGTGCGCGACCGCGCCGCCGTGACCCGGGCGGCGGAGGCGCTGGTCGCGGCCGGAGAGGTGCCCGACGTGCTCATCAACAACGCCGGCCTCGCGAGCGGCCTGTCGAAGGTGCACGAAGGCGACCCCGAGGATTGGGACCGCATGATCGACACCAACCTGAAAGGGCTGCTCAACGTGACGCGGGCGATCCTGCCGCATATGGTGGCGCGGCGCCGCGGGCACGTCGTGAACATCGGGAGTACGGCCGGGCATCAGACCTATCCGATGGGCAACGTATACAACGCGACGAAGTTCGGTGTGCGTGCCTTGACCGAGGGCATGAACCTCGACGTGGCGGGCACGCCGATCCGTGTGTCCGAGGTGGACCCCGGCTTCGTGGAGACGGAATTCTCCGAAGTGCGGTTCCACGGCGACCGCGAGCGCGCCAAGGCGGTGTACCAGGGGTTCCAGCCGCTCACGGCCGACGACGTCGCCGACACGATCGCCTACGTGGTGAACCTGCCGGAGCACGTGAACATCCTGGACTTGGTGATCGTACCGACGGCGCAGCGCAACGTGTACGTGGTGGACCGGTCGCCTTGACAGGCCGGGCACTCGTCGCCGTGGTCGCCCTCGCCGCGTGTGACAGCGGCAGCGGCCCGCCGCCGCCCCAGGGGTCTCAGTTGCGGGTGCTGCACGCCATTCGGGGTGGACCGTCGCTCACCGTCTTTGTGGACGGTGGCCGGGGGCAACCGCTCGCGTTCGGCGAGCAGAGCCGAGCCTTTGCGTTGTCCCCGGGGCAGCACGACCTCACCCTTCAGCCCGCCGACGCGACGCCCGTCCTGCTCGTGCTCTTCAACTCCATGGAAGGTGTGAACTACGATGTATTCGCGATCGACACCTTGGTGAACGGATTGGTGAACGTCCTTCCCGTGTTCGTGTTGGACACCGACGCGGCGCCGCCTGAGGAACGTGCGCGGCTGCGCCTCGCAAGCTTCGCGCCGAACGCGCCCGGCGTCGATGCGTACCGTACCCAACCGGGCGACGCGGCGCCGGTGGTGAGTGCCGCGCCCCTCAACTTCCGAGCCGTAACCCAATACTTCGACGGCGCGTCCGGGACCTGGTCCGTCGTGATCTCGCACGCCGGGACGACCGATACCCTGCTTGCGACCGGCGCCCTGACGCTCGGCGACGGCCAGGCGCAGACGCTGGTCGTTCTCGACTCCACGCCGGGCGCCGTGACCTGGCGGTTGTTGCGGGACCGCGACTGAGCGGGGGCGCGCACCCCGCGGAACCTCGGGCCTCCCCCCGGCGTTCAACGCAGTCCGAGATCGTACTCGAGCGAGGTTCGCATGCAGCAGCGCAGACTAGGACGCCAGGGACTGATGGTATCCGCCCTCGGCCTGGGATGCATGGGGATGTCCGAGTTCTACGGCCCCGCGGACGAAGGCGAATCGATCGCGACCATCCACCGGGCGCTCGACCTGGGCATCAACTTCCTCGACACCGCCGACGTGTACGGGCCGCACACCAACGAGCGGCTCGTGGGTCAGGCGATCGCCGGCCGGCGCGACAGGGTCGTGCTCGCGACCAAATTCGGCATCGTCCGCGGCTCCGATCCCCAGGCGCGCGGCGTGAACGGCCGGCCGGAGTACGTGCGCGCATCGTGTGAAGGGTCGCTCAAACGACTCGGCGTCGATCATATCGACCTGTATTACCAGCATCGAGTGGATCCCACCGTCCCCATCGAAGACACCGTGGGTGCGCTCGCCGAGCTGGTGTCGCAGGGCAAGCTGCGCTACATCGGTCTCTCGGAGGCCGCCCCGGCCACGTTGCGGCGCGCCCAGGCCGTGCATCCGATCACCGCGCTGCAGACGGAGTACTCGTTGTGGAGCCGTGATCCGGAGGATGATGTCCTGCCGACCTGCCGGGCGCTGGGCATCGGCTTCGTGGCCTACAGCCCGCTGGGGCGCGGGTTCCTCACGGGGCGGTTCAAGAAGTTCGACGACCTGCCCGCGGGCGACTTCCGCCGCGGCTCGCCCCGGTTTCAAGAGGCGAACTTCCAGAAGAACCTGGACCTCGTTCGCAAGGTCGAGGAGATCGCGCGCGAAAAGCGCAGCACACCGGCGCAGCTGGCGCTGGCCTGGCTTCTGGCCCGAGGGGAGGACATCGTGCCCATTCCCGGCACGAAGCAGCGCGCCCGGCTCGAGGAAAACGCCCAAGCGGTCGGCATCGCGTTGAGTAAGAGCGACCTCGCACGGATCGACGCCGTGGCGCCGAAGGGCGTCGCCGCCGGTGCCCGTTACGCGGAGACCGGGATGCAGCTGCTCGACAGGTAACCTCGCCGCGTCGACCCCGCGTGCTCGCCGTGCGTGGCTCGGCATCGTAGCTTTCCGCGGGCAGCAGCATCGGCAACGCAGGGGGAGGAGTGACGGCCTACCGCTATCCCGACGGCAACGTGTTCTACCGGAAGCTCGGGCGCAGCTACCCGCGCATCGTGCGCGGCGAGGGCTGCTGGTTGTACGACGAGCAGGGCAAGGACTACCTGGATGCAGTCGGCGGAGCGTACGTCGCGAACCTAGGCCACTCGAATCCCGAGGTTGCCGACGCGCTGGCGCGGCAAGCGCGCGAGTTCGGCTACCTGTCGGCGGCGGCGTTCACGCACGGTCCCGTGGAAGCGCTCGCCCGCGAGGTGGCGCAGACCCTGCCGGGCGATCTCGACAAGCTCTACTTCCTGTCCAGTGGCTCGGAGGCCGTGGAGGCCGCCCTCAAGCTCGCCCGGCAATACTGGGTCGAGGCCGGCAAGCCGGGGAAGCACCGCATCATCGCGCTGGCGCCTTCGTATCACGGGAACACGCTCCTGGCCCTCTCGGCTTCGGCGCGGGAGCCGTACAAGGTGCCGTTCCGCGAGTGGCTGGTGGATGTCACGCGCATTCCCGCCCCCTACGCCTACCGCTGCGAGTGCGGCGGCGAAAGTGCGGCGTGCCCGACGTGCACCGGCACCGCCCTCGAGGCGGCCATCCGGCGGGCGGGAGCCGATACGGTGGCCGCGTTCATCGCGGAACCGGTGGGCGGCTCCTCCACGGGGGCGTCCACGCCGCGCCCGGAGTACTTCCGGACGATCCGGGAGATCTGCGACCGCCACCAGGTGCTGTTCGTCGCCGATGAGATTCTGTGCGGAGCGGGTCGCACGGGCACCTGGTGGGCCATCGATCAATACGGTGCCACACCCGACCTCATGACACTGGGGAAAGGAATCTCCGGCGGCTACGCCCCACTCTCGGGTCTGGCCGCGCCTCAGCGGATCGTCGACGTCATCGCCCAGGGCTCGGGGAGCTTGCTGCACGCCCAGACCTTCTCGTTTCATCCCGTGGCGTGCGCGGCCGGGCTCGCCGCCGTGCAGCTGCTCAAGCGCGAGCGGCTGGTGGAGCGCTGCGCCAGGCTCGGGCGGGTGCTGCACGAGCGGCTGGCCGGTCTCGCGCAGCTGCCCCACGTGGGCGACGTACGCGGGCGCGGCCTGCTCGCCGGGATCGAGTTCGTGGAGGACAAGGCTACGCGAACCCCATTTCCGCGGGCGGCGCGGTTCGCCGAGGCGTTCACCGAGGCCGCGCAGCAGGCCGGGCTCGTGGTCTGGCCCAACGTGGGCCACGCCGACGGCGTCAACGGCGATCTGGTCGTCGTGGCGCCGCCCTTCATTATTACGGAGCAGGAGATCGATCAGCTGGTGACACGGTTCACGGCCGCGCACGCCTCGACCATGAAGGCCGTCAAAGCGGGAGCGCGGTGAGCGCATGACGAGTACCGCCGCGACCGCGTCCAAAGTCACCTACACGTCCGCCAACGTCGACTGGGACCTGTTCCACCGTCAGTTCGACGAGGCGCTTGCCGGGGTGCGCGGCCAGCTGGGCCGGGACTATGCGCTCTACATCGGGGGGGAGCCGATCACCTCGTCCGCGGCGCCGATCGTCGATACCTCGCCCATCGATAGGGAGATCGTGCTCGGGCGCTTCGCCAGCGCCGGCGTGCAGCACGTCGACCGGGCCGTCACGGCGGCCAGGGCGGCGCAGCGGGGGTGGGCCCACACGCCGTGGCGGGCGCGGGTTGCGACGCTGCGCGGCGCCGCCGGGCTGATCCGCCAGCGCAAGTTCGAGCTCGCCGCGATCATGAGCCTCGAGGTGGGCAAGAGCCGGCTCGAGTCGATGGGCGACGCCGAGGAGTCCGCCGACCTGATCGATTACTATTGCCAGCAGGTCGAAGACGCCAACGGCTTTATCCGTCAGATGGCCAAGGTCACGCCGGTGGAGCGGAACACCGACGTCCTCCGGCCCTACGGTGTGTTCGCCTGCATCGCGCCGTTCAACTTTCCGCTCGCGCTCTCGACCGGCATGTCCGCGGCGGCGCTGGTCGCGGGAAATGCGGTCGTCTACAAGCCCGCCGAGGAAGCGCCGTGGACCGGGCTCAAGCTGTACGAAGTGTACCGCGACGCAGGGTTGCCCGCGGGCGTATTCAACTATCTCCCTGGATCGGGCGAGGTCGCGGGCGAAACGTTGTGGCGTCACTCCGGTGTCGACGGGGTCGTCTTCACGGGCTCGAAGGCCGTGGGTATGCACATCTTCCAAGGCCTCTCGCGCGATTGGATCAAGCCCTGCCTCCTCGAGATGGGCGGCAAGAACGCGGCGATCGTGCTCGACTCGGCGGACCTGGACGCGGCGGCGGAAGGGGTGACGCGGTCGGCGTTCGGCCTCCAGAACCAGAAATGCAGTGCGACGTCTCGCGTCTACGTGCACCAGCGCGTGGCCCAGCCGTTCGTGGAGAAGCTGGTCGAGCGGACCAAGGCCCTGAAGCTGGGGGACCCGACGGAGCGCGATGTCGTGTTCGGGCCGGTGATCAACGCGGCGGCGGTGGAGCGGTTCCGGCGAGCGGCGGCGCGGGCCCGCCGCGAGGGCAAGATCGTGCTGGGCGGCCAGCAGCTCGGCGGCGAGCCCTTCGACCACGGGCACTACGTCGCCCCCACGATCGCCGAGCTGCCCCTGTCTTCGTCGCTCTTCCGGGAGGAGCTGTTCGTGCCGTTCCTGGCCGTGGGGGAGGTGTCGGGGCTGGAGGAAGCCATCGCCGAAGTGAACAAGGCCGAGTACGGCCTCACGGCCGGCATCTTCTCCAAGAAGGCGGAGGAGATCGAGCGGTTCTTCGATGAGATCGACGCCGGCGTGTGCTACGTGAACAAGCGTACCGGAGCGACGACCGGCGCCTGGCCGGGCGCGCAGCCGTTCTGCGGGTGGAAGGGATCGGGCTCGACCGGCAAGGGCGGGTGCGGCCCGTACTACGTCGCCCAATTCCTGCGCGAGCAGAGCCGGACCGTGATCGAGGAGTCGCGATGAAGGACTACCCGCGCATCGTCGTGCCGCCGCCGGGGCCCAAGGCGCGAGCCATCGTGGAGCGGCAGAATCGCTGGGCGTCGACGTCCTATCCCAAGGAATATCCGCTGGCGATCGCCCGTGGAGCGGGGGCCATGGTCGAAGACGTGGACGGGAATCGCTACCTCGACTTCATGGCGGGCATCGCGGTCGCGTCCACCGGGTACGGTCATCCCAAAGTGGTCCAGGCGATCCAGGACGCCGCCGAGCGCTTCCTCCACATCTGCGGCAGCGATTTCTACTTCGAGAGCTTCGCGGCGCTGTGCGAGCGGCTGGCGCGGCTCGCGCCCGGGCCGAGCAAGAAGCGGGTGTTCCTCTCGAACTCGGGAACCGAGGCGGTGGAAGGGGCGATCAAGCTGGCGCGGCACTCGACCGGGCGGCCGGCGATCGTCGCCTTTACGGGAGCGTTCCACGGGCGCACCTACGGCGGGTTGAGCCTGACGGCGAGCAAGTCGGTGCAGCGCGCCGGGTTCGCGCCGTTCCTCCCCGAGGTGTACCACGTCCCCTACGGGTACCGCTACCGCTGCGACTTCTGTCGGGGCGAGGCTGCCTGCAGTCTGCGATGCGTGTCGTCCATCGAGGACGACCTGTTCGCCAAGCGGCTCGATCCGAAGAGCACGGCGGCGATTTTCGTGGAGCCGATCCAGGGGGAAGGGGGCTATGTCGTGCCGCCCCCCGGTTACGTGAAAGCGCTGCGCGAACTGTGCGACCGGCACGGCATTCTCCTGGTGTGCGACGAGGTGCAGTGCGGTGTGGGCCGTACCGGGAAGATGTGGGCCTCGGAGCACGAGGGGATCGAGCCCGACATCCTGCTGAGCGCCAAGGGCCTGGGCAGCGGCATGCCGATCGGCGCGATCATCGCCCGGGAATCGATCATGAAGTGGCAGCCGGGGGCGCACGGCAGCACGTTCGGCGGCAATCCGGTGTGCTGCGCGGCGGCGCTCGCGACGCTCGACGTGGTGGAGGGCGAGCTGCTCCCCCGGGTCCCGCGGCTCGGCGAGCGGCTGCTCACCGGGGCCAAGCGGCTGCAGGAGAAGTATGGGTCGATCGGGGACGTCCGGGGACGCGGCCTGATGATCGGCGTCGAGTTCGTGAAGAACCGCGCCACCCGCGACCCCGCGCCTGAAGTCCCACACGAACTCGTCACACGGGCGTTCCAGAAGGGGCTCCTGCTGCTCGGGGCGGGGAAGAGCGCGCTGCGGCTGGCTCCGCCGCTCGTGGTGGATGAGTCCGACGTCGATACGGCGCTGGCGATCATCGATGAATGCCTGGGCGAGATGACGGATTAGGCGTGAGCGATCACGCCTCCAAGGTCATGTCCATGCGCGACGCGGTCGCGCGCTTCGTCCACGACGGCGATACGGTCGTCATCGAGGGATTCACCCACCTCATCTGCTTCGCCGCGGGCCACGAGATCATCCGCCAGGGGCGGCGCGACCTGACCCTGGCGCGCCTCACGCCGGATCTGATCTACGATCAGATGATCGGCGCCGGATGCGCCCGCAAGCTGGTGTTCTCGTGGGCCGGAAATCCCGGGGTTGGCTCGCTGCACGCGTTCCGGCGGGCCGTGGAAGCTCCGGGCGCCTCACCCCTCGAGATCGCAGAGTACTCGCACTTCGGCATGGTCGCTCGGTTTTCCGCGGGAGCCGCGCGGCTCCCCTTCTGGCCGCTGCGCGACTACATGGGCACCGACCTGCCGCGGGCCAACCCCGAGATCAAGCGCGTCACGTGCCCCTACACCGGGGAGGAGCTCGCGACGGTGCCGGCGTTGAACCCCGACGTGACGATCGTCCACGCACAGCGCGCCGATGCCGACGGCAACACGCAGATCTGGGGGCTCCTCGGCGTCCAGCGAGAAGCCGCGTTCGCCTCGAAGCGGGTCATCGTCGTGGTGGAGACGCTGGTGGACGAGCAGCTGGTCCGATCCGATCCGAATCGGACCGTGATTCCCGGCATGATCGTGGACGCGGTGGTGGTGGAGCCGTGGGGCGCACATCCCTCGTACGCGCAGGGCTACTACGACCGCGACAACGACTTCTACGTCGCCTGGGAGGAGGTCTCCCGGTCGCCCGATCGGCTCGCGCGGTACCTGGACGAGTTCGTGTACGGCGTGCCGGACCGCGCGGCGTACCTGAAAAAACAGCCACAAGTAGCAAGGCTCAAGGCGAAAGAACGCATGTGCGAGGGAGTGAATTACGGGTACTGACAGCTATACGCCCGACGAGATGATGGCCGCCGTGGCCGCCCGCGAGCTCGTGGACGGCGAAGTGGTCTTTGTCGGCATCGGGCTGCCCAACCTCGCCTGCAACCTGGCGCGCGCGACGCACGCCCCGCGGCTCGTCCTGATCTATGAATCGGGGGCCGTGGGGGCGGTGCCGGACCGCCTCCCCGTCTCCATCGGCGACCCGGCCCTCGTCACCGGTTCGCTCATGGTGTGCGGCATGGCCGACGTTTTCCAGTGCATCCTGCAGAACGGCCGCATCGAGGTCGGGTTCCTGGGGGGCGCGCAGGTGGATCGCTATGGCAACATCAATACTACCGTCATCGGTCCGTACGCACGGCCCAAGGTCAGGTTACCGGGGTCGGGCGGAGCCGCGGAGATCGCGATCCACGCGCAGCGCACGCTGATCGTGGCGAAGCTCGGACCGCGTGCGTTTCCCGAACAGGTGGACTTCGTGACGAGCCCGGGACAGCGACCCGCGGGCCGCACCCGGCGCGAGCTGCGGATGCCGGGCGCCGGGCCGGTGAAGGTCATCACCGACAGGGCCATCCTCGAGCCGGACGAGGAAACAGGGGAGATGGTGCTGGCGGCATTGTACCCCGGCGTGCGCGCACCCGACGTGCAGGCCGGCGTGGGGTGGTCGCTCCGTTCCCGGCCGCGGCTCAGACCGGTGGCGCCCCCGACCGCGCAGCAGCTGCGGCTGCTGCGGGATGTGCTCGATCCGCAGCGCTTGTTCCTGAGACAATGACGCTCCGACTGCTGCGGACGCTGGTCTCGAGCGTCGGGCTCATTCCGGCGATCGCCGCCGCGCAGCGCGAGCCGGTGCTGAAGCAGGTGATCGTCCCGCACGCCTACTACTGGCGCGAGATGTACGTGCCGCAAGTGACGAGCGGTCCCAGCGCCGTCACCTGGTCGCCCGACGGGCGGGAGCTGATCTATTCCATGCAGGGGTCGCTCTGGCGCGAGCAGATCGGCTCGGGCGTGGCGGTCGAGGTCACCGGGGACGCCGGTTACGACTATCAGCCCGACTGGTCTCCGGACGGACGCTTCGTCGTGTTCGCCCGCTACGCGAAGGACGCGATCGAGCTGGAGCTCTTGGACCTGGCGACGGGGGCGGTGCGGGCCGTGACCGCGAACGGCGCGGTGAACGTCGAGCCGCGCTGGTCGCCCGACGGCAGCCGCATCGCGTTCGTTTCCACGGCGTACAACGGACGCTGGCACATCTTCGCGCTGCCGGTGGACGCGGGCACGCCGGGCGAGGCGGCCCGGCTCACCGAGGACAACGACAGCAAGCTGCCGCGCTATTACTACAGCACGTGGGACCACTACCTCTCTCCAACCTGGTCCCCCGACGGCAAGGAGCTGATCCTCGTCTCGAACCGTGGGCATATCCACGGCAGCGGCGGCTTGTGGCGCATGACGGCGACGCCGGGTGCTCCGCTGCGCGAGATCCGCTACGAGGAAACCACGTGGAAAGCCCGCCCCGACTGGTCTCCCGACGGCACTCGGGTGGTCTACAGCTCCTACCTCGGCCGCCAGTGGAATCAGCTGTGGCTCATGACCAGCGAGGGTGGGGACGTGTTCCCGCTCACGTACGGGGACTTCGATGCCACGGCGCCGCGCTGGTCGCGCGACGGCAGGCGCATCGCGTACATCTCGAACCAAGGCGGCAACACCTCCCTCTGGGTGATCGACGTGCCGGGAGGGAGGCGCGAGCCGATTGTCGCCACCCGGCGCCGTTACCGCGGGCCGGTCGGGCGGCTGCGCATCGAGGTCGTCGATCGCGGCGGGCGTCCGCTGCCCGCGCGCGTCTCGGTCACGCGGCCCGACGGGCGGGCCTATGCGCCCGACGATGCCTGGCGTCACGCGGATGAAGCGTTCGACCGCGGCGAGCACGCCTTCGAGTACGGCTACTTCCACACGGCCGGCTCCGCCGAGCTGACCCTGCCGGCGGGCGCGGTGCACATCGCGGTGTGGCACGGGCCCGAATTCCGCGTCGCCAGTGCCGACGCGACGGTGCGGTCCGGGGGAACGGCGCTGCGACGGATCGTGCTCGATCGGATCGCGGATCTGCCGGCGTTGGGTTGGTGGAGCGGCGATCTGCATGTGCACATGAACTATGGTGGGGCCTACCGCAACACGCCCGAGCATCTGGCGTTCCAAGGTCGCGCCGAGGACGTGCATGTCGTCGAGAATCTTGTGGTGAACAAGGAGCAGCGCATCCCCGACATCGCCTATTTCCGGACGGACGCGGACCCCGCGTCCAGCGCGCGCCTGCTGCTGCTGCACGGTCAGGAGTTTCACACCAGCTATTGGGGCCATGCCGCGCTGCTCGGGCTCGCGGACCACTATCTCTTGCCCGAGTACGCCGGCTATCCCAACACCGCCGCGGCCAGTCTCTATCCGGCGAACGGCGATGTGGCGGATCTGGCGCATGCCCAGGGGGCGCTGTTCGGGTACGTGCACCCGTTCGACGCGAGGCCCGATCCGGCCGACACGACCGAACCGCTGACCGACGAGCTGCCGGTGGACGTGGCGCTCGGCAAGGTCGATTACATCGAAGTGATGGGGTACTCCGATCATCTCATCACCTCGGAGATCTGGTACCGCCTGCTGAACTGCGGCTTCCGTTTGCCCGCCGGCGCCGGCACCGACGCCTTCCCCAACTTCGCGTCGCTGCGCGGGCCCCCCGGTCTGGTGCGCGTGTTCGTGCAGGCGGGCGCCCGGCTCAACGCCCGAGCCTTTCTGGCGGGACTCAAGGCGGGCCGCACGTTTGTGAGCAACGCGCCGCTGCTCGAGTTCACGCTCGACGGCCGGCAAGTGGGCGCCGAGATCCGGCTGCCGCGCGGCGGCGGGACGCTCGCCGCGCGCGTGCGGCTGCGGTCGAGCGTTCCCGTCGATCACCTGGAGATCGTCGGCAATGGCCGGGTCGTGGCGGCGATTCCTCTCACCGGCGATCGCACGCAGGCGAGTGCCACGGTCCCGATCGCGGTCGCGGGCAGCGGCTGGTACGTGGTGCGAGCTTATGCCGACCGGGCTGAGCTGCCCGTGCTTGACCGCTACCCGTTCGGCTCGACCAGCCCGGTGTACGTGAGGGTGGGAAACGAGCCCGTGCGATCGCCCGAAGACGCGGAATTCTTCACGCGCTGGATCGATCGCATGGACGAAGCGGCACAGACGCACCAGGGGTGGAACACAGCGGCAGAGCGGGAGCACGTGCTGCGGCTGCTGGCGGAGGCACGAAGCGTGTACGCCGGGCGGCCCTAGGGTCGCTCGATCCGGATCTCGCGCCGCGCCGCGAGCGTCCTCCCCCCAGGTGGCGTGACGTCCACCTCGATCTGATAGCGTCCCGGCGCGAGTCCCGTGAGATCGATGGCGAGCGCCCGCGGGGCCACCGAGGAGTCCTGCGGCACGTCCTGCCACTCGAGCCGGACGTCGTGGCGCCGCCCCGCGAGTCCGAGCATGCGACGCAAGAACCCCGCGCCCTGGCGCGCCAGCGTCAGCGAAACCGCCACGGCGCCGCCTGCCGGATCGACGCCGTACACCTCCCAGAACACGCCGAGCTTCCGATCGGCCGCGACGCGCGTGGATCCGTATGCGCGCGTCAGGACGGCATCGAGCGTCGCCGGTAACGAATCGGGCGGGGGGTCGAACAGCAGCAGGTCCGAGATCGCCGGGTGCGCCAGCGTCCGGCGCCTGAGAGTCACGCCGTAGCGCGCGCGCGCGACGTGGCGGTCGCGGGGGGCGACGGCTTCGAGCGACAGCAGGAGCGGCCGGCAGCCGGTCGCGGCGACCACGGCGCGGGGAGCGGTCGCGACGCCCGAGTCCCGCGCGATCACGCTGGCGTGCTCGTCGGCGGCGAGCGCGAGGGCGACGCGGACGGCCCGCCCTGCGAAGAGCGTGTCGTCCGAGAGATCCGTGGCGGCGACAACCAGACAAGAGTCCCCGCGCCGGAACAGGGCTTCCTGATGCTCGAGATACGTAAACGAAGCCGTGTAGGGGGGGGCGTAGCGCTCGCGCGCCTGGGGCGTGTCGAGGCTCCAATCGTCGGGCTTCGCGTTGGCGGGATCGTCCAGCGCACGCGCTCCGGGAGTAAAGTGGAAGGCGGGCGAGGGGTCGTGTCCGGTGATGCGCGGCTCCGACTCCACCAGCGGGGACACAGACGGATCGCGTGTCCACCACGTCGGCCAGCCGTAGCGCAGCATGACGTCGCGAAGGTCGTCCGCCCAGTACCCGAAGGGAGTGCGACGGCCTTCGTGGATCCGGGCCATCACGACCCGCGCGAAGTGCTCCGTGCGGCGGTCGTTGCCCGCGCGCGAGTAAAGCGGCTGCGCGAGCCACCACCACCTCGCCTCGAACGCCGACCGGCCATCGCAGTCGAGCCGGCGATAGCGCTCCGCCAGCTCACCTTCGAGGAGGGGGGAGAGATCACTCCAACGGCAACGCTCGTCGGCAGGCATGTCGGCGAGCGCGTCGGCGAAGGTGCTATCGGCGGCGGCGAAGTCGCCCGTGACGTGCCGCACGAGGCCCGTCAGTGCTTCGCACCACCAGGCCACGGCGCGGCACTGTTCGGCGACTCGGGCCGCCCGTCCGGGCTCGCTGTCCTCCAGCAGATAGCGCACGCGCTGACCCGCGATCCATTCGTCCCCGGGGAGCGCGGCGGCGGCCTCCTCGAGCGCCGCGAGTAACCGCGTCCGTGCTTCGCGAATCCGCGTGGGTTCGGGGGGCGCGCTGTCGTTATCGTCGCCCTCATACCAGTAACAGATCCGGCCGATCCGCTGGCCGCAGATGCCGCTCCACCCCCCTGGGCGCTCCGGGAGGCTGAGCCGCCGGGTGGATTCGAACGCGGCTTGCGCCCGGCGGGCGGATTTGAGAACCGCGCCCGAGTCGGGCGCCGCCTGCGGGGAGCCACGGGCGAGTATCTGCAGCAGCACTGTGAGCAGGGCCATGATCGTCCTCCCGGCCAACATACCGCCGCCCCTGCCTGGCGCGCGAGCTTGACGGCGCGGCGCGCGGGGCTAACATCGCCGCGTGGAGATCCCCCGCGAATACAACGCCGCTACCTGGTTCGTGGACCGCCACGTCGCCGAAGGCCGGGGCGGCCGCCTGGCGGTGATCCACGAGGGCGGACGCCTGACGTACGGGGACGTGGCTGCAGGCGCGAACCGGCTCGGCAATGCTCTGCGGCGCCTGGGCGTGCAACGGGAGCAACGGGTGATGCTGCTCCTGTACGACTCACCGGAGTTCGTGTGGAGCTTTTGGGGCGCGCTCAAGATCGGAGCCGTGCCCATTCCCACCAACACGCTACTCAAGCCGCGCGACTACGAGTACATCCTGAGAGACGGCCGTGCCGAGGTGGCGATCGTGAGCGGCGCCCTGGCGCCGGCGCTGGCGGAGGCCCGGCCGCGCGCGCCGGCCCTGAAGCACATCGTCGTCGCCGGCCGAGCGTCCGCGGGCGCGCTGGCGTACGACGACCTGGTGAGCGCCGAGAGCTCGGAGCTCGCTCCCGCCGAAACGACCAAGGACGACGTCGCCTTCTGGCTGTACACCTCCGGCACGACCGGGACTCCCAAGGCCGCCGTACACCTGCACCACGACATGCAGGTGTGCTGCGAGGCGTTCGGGCGGCACGTGCTGGAGATCGGCCCCGACGACCGGACGTTCTCGGTCGCGAAGCTGTTCTTCGCCTACGGCCTGGGCAACGCCCTGTACTTCCCGTTTCACGTCGGGGCCGCGACGGTGCTGCTGCCGGGCCGTCCCGAGCCCGCCCTGGTCTTCGACGTGATCGCGCGCGAGCGTCCCACGCTGTTCTATGCGGTCCCCACGGCGTACGCGGCCATGCTGCACGCACCGGACGCCGGCGGGAGGCACGACTTGGGGTCGGTGCGCCTGTGCATCTCCGCCGGAGAGCCGCTGCCGAAGGCGATCTACGAGCGCTGGCGCGAGCGGTTCGGCATCGAGATTCTCGACGGCATCGGGTCGACCGAGCTGTGTCATCAGTTCATTGCGAACCGCCCGGGCCGCGTGCGCCCCGGCTCGAGCGGGACGCTCGTGCCCGGCTACGACGCGAAGATCGTGGACGACCAGGGACGCGACCTGCCCGTGGGCGAGATCGGGAACCTGCTGGTGAGCGGCGACAGCGCCTGCGCGTGCTACTGGAACCAGCACGAGCGCACCAAGCAAACCATCCAAGGCGAGTGGGTCCGCACCGGCGACAAGTACGCGCGCGACGCGGACGGCTACTTCTGGTATGCCGGGCGGGGGGACGACATGATCAAGGCCGGTGGGATGTGGGTCTCGCCGGCCGAGGTGGAGGGCGCGCTCGCCGAGCACCCGGCGGTCGTGGAAGCCGGCGTGGTCGGCGCCGCGGGCGAGGACGAGCTCGTCAAGCCGGTCGCGTTCGTCGTGCTCGCGCGGGGCCACGCTCCTGGCCCCGCGCTCGAGGCCGAGCTGCAGGCATTCGTAAAACAGCGGCTGGCCCACTACAAGTACCCGCGCTGGATCCGGTTCGTCGAGGAGCTGCCGAAGACGGCGACGGGGAAAATCCAGAGATACAAACTACGGGAAACAGCGAAAGGACCAGATAAGGAAAGGCAAGGCTAGACGCGTAGACGCACAGGGGTGAACAGATGGTGGGAGGCAGGTAGGTGCGTCTGTGCGTCTAGTCGTTGCAGGTCCTGCGCGTCTGGTCTCTGTCTACTGTGTCACGAGAAGCAAGACATCGTACAGCGCGTGCGTCCACGCCGTGATCCCGAACCCGCGCGTAAGGTACAGCGCCGAGAAGAACAGCCCGGCCACCATGCGAAACACGAACGAGTAGACCTGCAGCCGGTCGCCGTACGGGCCGATATAGTGAAACGCCGAAAAAATCACGGCACCGATCAGGGTGGCCGCGACGCCCGCCGCGACGGGGCGCCAGCCGAGCAGGGCGCGCGCCGCCGCGGCGAGCGCGCCCACGAGCAGCACGCGGAACAGCAGCTCCTCGTAAATCCCGGCGCCCAAGGACAACATCAACCGGGTCCAGCGGTCGAGGTCGCCGCCCGCCGGGCGGGCCAGTATCTGCAACCCCCCGAGCACACCGCTCGTGACGCCGCCCACTAGGAACCCGAACAGCAGCGCCAGCAGCAGGGCTTCCCCGAGCATACCGCAGAAGACGCTCGCGCGTAGCCGCGCGCTCTTGCGGAGATCGCGCGCCACCAGCCACAGCCCGACGGCGATCAGGCACGCCATGAACACGAGCGGGCCCCAGGAGCCCGCGACCGCGACGAACAGGCTCTGCAGGATGACGTCGGCGCCGTTCCGGACCGAGCGCGTGCCGTGCGCCAGCAGCACGGCGAGCACCTGGTAGAACAGCAGCAGCGGCAGCGCGAACGAGAGGCTATAGCGCGGCGCCCGGCTCGCCTGCCAATAGGAGCTCGGGGCGGAGAACGGCGCGGTCATAGGGTCAACAAATCTATCGCAGATGGTGGCGCGGCTTGCGGCGCTCTCGGACGGCCGGTTATCCTAGCCCACCCTTACGGACCGGGCCGGATGAAAGTTCACGCTGTGCTCCTCCTGCTCATGGCCGCCACGCTCGCCGCGGCGCCGGCGCAGCGGCGCGAGCGCGCCCGCGACCTGGGGATCCCGCTCGAGGGGACGCCCGGCCCACTCGACGCCATCACCGACGTCGCCGGTGTCGAGGTCGGGCACCGCACGCTGATCGCGGGCACGGGCAAGCTGGTGGTGGGCAAGGGGCCCGTGCGCACCGGCGTGACCGCCGTCTTCCCGCGCGGCAAGGCCTCGGACGACCCGGTGTTCGCCGGCTGGTTCGCCATGAACGGCAACGGGGAGATGACCGGAACCACCTGGGTCGACGAATCGGGGTTCCTATGGGGACCGGTGATGATCACCAACACCCATTCCGTGGGAGTGGTGCGCGACGCGGTGATCCAGTGGGTCGTACGTCAGGGCCGCATGGCGCACGACGAATGGTCGCTGCCGGTGGTGGCCGAGACGTGGGACGGGGGGTTGAACGACATCAACGGTTTCCACGTCACGAAGGAAGATGCGTGGGCGGCGATGGACAGCGCGCGCGGCGGTCCGGTCGTCGAGGGCAGCGTCGGGGGCGGGACGGGGATGGTGTGCAACCGCTTCAAGGGCGGTATCGGGACGGCGTCGCGGCGCGTGGCCGGCGACGGCTACACGGTCGGGGTGCTGGTGCAGTGCAACTACGGCGCCCGTACGCCGCTGCGTATCGCCGGTGTGCCGGTGGGCCGCGAGATCCCGGACCTGCTGCCGTGCCGCGCGCCGTGCGCCGCCGGGCGATCGGCGCGCGACGCGCGGCTCGCCGACGACGTGGGCTCGATCATCATCGTCGTGGCGACCGACGCCCCGTTGCTGCCGCACCAGCTCAAGCGCATCGCCAAACGCGCCGCCCTCGGCGTGGGTCGTATGGGGGGGCTCGCGGCCCACTCCTCGGGCGACATCTTCATCGCCTTTTCCACCGCGAATCCCCACGCCTCCCGCGACTCCGGCCTGGCGCAGATCGCGATGGCCCCCGACGAGCGCATCACGCCACTGTTCGAGGCGACGGTGCAGGCGACCGAGGAGGCGATCGTCAACGCGATGCTCGCCGCCGGGACGATGACCGGCGCCGACGACCTCACCGTATACGCGCTGCCGCACGACCGGCTGCGCGAGGTGCTGCGCAGGTACAACCGGCTCAATCCGTGACGTCGGCGCGTGCGCTGGTCCGAGCGGCCGATCTCCGGGTGCGTCCCCTGGCGCGCGCCGAGACGATTCCCTCGGCGTGGTATACCGACCCGCGCGTGCACCAGCTCGACCGCGACGCCGTGTTCGCCTCCACGTGGCAGTACGTGGCCGACGCGCACCAGCTGGCACGCCCCGGCGATCACATCGTGACGGACGTGGCGGAGCAGCCGATCATCGTGGTGCGCGGCGGGGACGGCGCGTTGCGGGCGTTCTATAACGTGTGCCGCCACCGCGGCGGCCCCCTCGCCATGAAAGACGGCAACGCCGACATGCTCATCTGCAAGTATCACGGCTGGACGTACCGGCTGGACGGGATGCTGCGCGGCGTGCCGCATTTCAATCGTGTGGAGCTGTTCGACAAGCGGAACTACGGGCTCACCGCCCTGCGCCTCGCCGAGTGGGAAGGGCTGGTGTTCGTGAGTCTGGCGGAGCGGCCCAGGCCGCTCGAGGGCTACCTCAAGGACATCCGCGAGCGCATCGCGCCGACGCGGCTCGCGGCCCTCCGGTTCGCGCGCCGGATCGATTACGAGGTGCGCGCCAACTGGAAGGTGTACGTGGACAACTATCTCGAGGGGTACCACGTCCCGTACGTCCACCCCGAGCTGTACACGCTGTACGACTTCGACGCCTACGTGACCGAGGTGCACGACTCGTATTCGGTCCAGGTCGGTCCGCTCACCGGCGACCGCAACGTGTACACCGCGGGCGGCGGCGAAGCGCTGTACTACCAGGTTTTCCCCAACCTGATGCTGAACGTGGTGCCGGGACGACTGCAGCTGAACGTCGTGATCCCGGTCGCGCCCGATCGCTGCAAGGTGATCTTCCGCTACTACTACGACGACGTGACGTCGCCCGCGGCACTGCGGCGCATCGAGGCGGACGTTGCCTTCTCGGACAAGGTGCAGCAGGAAGACGCCGAGATCTGCGAGCGGGTGCAGCGCGGGCTCACGTCGCGCGCGTACGACAAAGGTCGCTTCTCCGTACGGTTCGAGGAGGGCGTCTACCACTTCCAGAAGCTCCTGAAGACTGCGTACCGCGCCTGGCTCAAGCACTGATGCCCGAGCTCAAGCGCCAGCTCGGGCTGCTCGACTCGACGATGATCAATGTCGGGACGATCATCGCGTCGGCCATCTTCATCGTGCCGAGCGCCATCGCCCTCGAGCTGCACGCGTCGGTGCCCAGTATTCTCGTGTGGGTCGCGGGCGGCGGCGTCTCGCTGCTCGGCGCCCTGTCGGTGGCGGAGCTCGGCGCCGCGATGCCCAAGGCCGGCGGCATCTACGTGTACCTGCGCGAAGCCTACGGCCCCGTGTGGGGCTACCTGTACGGCTGGACCAGCGGTGTGGTGATCAACCCGGCGTCCATCGCGGCGATCGCGCTGGGCTTCGCGACGTACCTCGGGTTCTTCGTGCCGCTGGGCGACGGGGGCATCAAGGCCGTAGCCGTGGCGTCGATCATCGGCCTCACGCTGCTCAACTCGCTGGGCGTCCGGCTCGGGGCCATCACGCAAAACGTGCTCACCCTGACCAAGATGGGCCTGCTCGCCGTGCTGATCGTCGTGGGATTCGTCCTGCCCGGGGGGAGCGCCGCGAACCTGGCACCGCTCTGGTCCGACGCCCCGCTGGGACAGCAGATCGCGTCGTTCGGGGTCGCGCTCGTGGCCGTGCTATGGGCGTACGACGGCTGGATCGAGGTCACCTACGTCGGCGGCGAGGTGAAAGACCCCGAGCGTAACGTGCCGCGCTCCATCGTGCTCTCGACGCTCATCGGTGCCGCGCTGTACTGCCTGGTCACGGCGTCGTTCGCCTACGTGCTGTCGCCCGCCAAGATGGCGGGCTCATCGCTCGTCGCCTCGGACGCGGCGCAGGTGACGCTGGGACGCGCGGGAGCGGGGCTGGTCGCGGCGGCGATCATGATCGCCACCATCGGCTCGAACAACGGGATCGTCCTGACGGCGGCGCGCGTGCCCTACGCGATGGCCCGCGACGGGTTGCTGCCGCGCTGGCTCGCGGGCGTGCACCCGCGGTTTCTCACCCCCGTCCCGTCGCTGGCCGTGCAGGGGGTCATCTCGATCGCGCTGACCCTGATCTCGACCGAGCCATCGTGGAAGGACTCCTACAACCGGCTGTTCACCTACGTGGTGCTGGCGGAGTTCGTCTTCTACGCCATGTCCTGCGGAGCGGTGATCCGCCTGCGGCGTACGGCACCGGACCTCCCGCGGCCGTACAAGACCTGGGGCTACCCGGTCACGCCCGTCGTCTTCATTCTGTTCTCACTCTGGCTCGTGTTCAACACGGCCCGCGAGCAGCCCGCCGACGCCGCGATGAGCGCGGTGCTGATCCTGGCGGGGCTGCCGCTCTACTTCGTCTGGAGACGGCGCGGATGACGCGCGATCTCACTCCTTGTCAGTGCCGGGTTTCTCGAGCTCGTGCAGCGCCTCTTCCACGTCGTGCCTGGTGTCCGCGTGCTTGAGCCGGGCCGCCACCGCCTGAAGCCGGGCCACGGCCAGCTGACGCGGGAGCGTGTAGCGGAACGCCTCGACCACCCAGCGGCGCACGTACGGGCGGTCGTCGTCGAGGTGGACGCCGAGCAGGGTCAAGGCCCGCGCGTTGCCGCGGGCGGCGAGCGCCGCGAGGACGTGGGCAGCGAAGCGATCCGCACCGAGCAGCGTCTCGATCTGCGGGATCGCGGCGGTGTCGCCCGACTGGGCGATGACGCGATACGCCGCTTGCTGGACCACGTTCTGGTAGGAGGGCGTGGCGAGCCCCCACGCCACCACGCTGTCGCGGGCGCTCGAATCGGCGGCGACGAGCGCGGTGAGAGCGGCGGCGCGCACCTCGTAGCTCGGGTCGCTCCGCCATGTCGCGCGCGCCAGCTCGGCCGCGCGCGCGCCGCCGATCGCGCCGAGCGCCGCGACAGCCGCGCGCCGCACCGCGGCCGCGGTGTCTCGCAGGGCGCTGGCGAGCGGGGCCGCGGCGCCCGCCGCCGGGAAGCGTGACAGCGCTTCCGCCGCCTGCGCGCGGGTGAGGAAGTAGTCGGCGGAGGTGACCGCCCGCGCGAGCGCGGCGAGGGCCGCGGCATCGGCCGGCCGTTTGGCGAGCTCTTCGATCACCCATTCCCGGTTCCACAAGTCGGCGTCGCGCTCGAGCTGGGTCGCGAGCCAGGACGTGGGCTGGTCGAACGTGAGCTCCTTCAGGATCGTGTTGCCGTCGTCGAACACCACCATCGTGGGCGGGCCGGGGAGCGCCGGGACCGAGACCGTCTGCTCGCGCGCCGTGAGCTGTGCTTGGCTCACCACGTCTCCGCCGGGCGTTCCGACCCGGATGCGCAGCGGCATGTGGAACACCGCTGCCGTCTCGAAGCGCGGGCCGGTGCTGTCGTCCCCCCGCGCGGCGCTGTCGCGCTGCGTCTGCTTCACGCTCAGGGCGAGCGTCCGGGTTGCGGTGTCGTACGCCGTGGTGACGGTGAAAGCGGGATGCCCCGCGCCGTACACCCACTCGCTCCAGAACCCGTCGAGATTCTCTCCGGTCGCGTCCAGCACCGCCTGGCGCAGGTCGTCGCTGGTCGCGTTGCCGAGCGCGTGGCGCGTCAGGTAGAGGTGCAGCGCGGCCCAGAACCGCTCCGGACCCAGATAATCCCGCAGCATGCGGAGCACCAGCGCGCCCTTGGGATAGATGTTGTTCGATCCCATGGCCGCGAGCGGCATGCGGCGCCGGGCATCGATCTGGACGTACTGGCGGTACTCGTCGAGGTAGTAGTCGTCTTCCGCGTGGCGGCCGAGCTTGGTGCTCCAGTATTGCCCCGGCATGAACTCGGCGAACCCCTCATTGAGCCACATGTTCGCCCAGTTCTCGGTGGTGACGTAGTCGCCGAACCACTGGTGGGCGAGCTCGTGCGGGATCAGGATCCACTGATACCAGGGCCGATCGAGGTAGGCCCGGTCGTCGGGAAGCCAATCGACCAGGGTCGTCGCGCTGACGTTTTCCATCCCGCCGAAAAAGTCCGCCACCGTGGTCTGAGCGTACTTGACCCACGGATACGGGAGGCCGGTCAGGCGAGCGTACGCGTCGATCATGTCCGGCGTCACTCCGAACAGCCGGCGGGCGCGATCGGAGTCGGCGTGATACACGTAGTAGTCGACGGGAATGCTGTGCCAGCGGTCCGCCAGCTTTACGAGCGGCGCGACGATCAGAGACACGAGATAGGTCGAGCTCGGCAGGTCCTGCCGCCACGTGACCGCGTGGGAGCCGCCCGGGAGCTTCCGGTCCGCGACCAGCAGGCCGTTGGACACCACCGTGTACTGCTGCGGCACCGTGGCGACGAGCTCCCAGCTCATCTTGTCGTTGGGGAAATCGTAGGTCGGGAACCAGAAGTGATTGTTGTGGTCTTCTCCCTGGCTCCAGATCTGCTGGGGCCGATGGGCCTGGCCCTCGGACTGGATGAACGTCAGGCCCTGTCCGTTGTCGACTCGCGCATGGTAGTCGATCGAGAAGCGCAGCGTGTCGTGAAAGGCGATCGGGCGCGCGGGGTGCACCACCAGGGTGTCGCCGTGGCGCTCGCTCCGGAGCGTCGCTCCGCGGCCGTCCGCGATCCGGGCCATGATCAGCCGCGCGCCGGCGTCGAGGATCACCGAGTCGAGGCCCGGTCGGAGCGCGACCAGGGTCGTCGTCACCCGGCCGTCGAACGACGTGGAATCCCAGTCGAAGTTCCGCACCTCGATGCGCTGATGCACGAGGTCGTAGTCGTGCGACCGGGTGTAGGCGTCGTTCGTGACCAGCTCGGCGTTCGACTGGGCGAGCGCGGGCAGGGCGAGGGCGCAGAGGATCGGGCAGACGAGGAGCAGGCGCATCCGTCTAATGTAGCCTGGACGCGGGGCCCTTTCCGGTGCAGAATTCTCCGGCCGCTACTACGCCCTTCACAGGAGATTCGAGGATGAGAGCCAGGCTCGGAACCACCCTGCTAGCCGTCTGTACAGTCCCGCTCACGGTCGTCGCCGTCGCACAGGCCCAGAACCCGGTCTCGAACGGCATCCGGGCCATGGCGCAGCGCCAGACGAAGAACATCGTTGACGCCGCGGAGGAGATGCCGGCCGACAAGTACGGCTACAAACCCACGCCCGCCCAGATGAGCTACGGGGACGTGGTCGCGCACCTGATCAAGGAAGGGAACAACTATCTCTGCAGCGCGGCGTCGGGCATGAAGCAGCCGGACGCGGACAAGTTTGCGGGCGCGGACAGCAAGGAGAAGCTCGTCGCGGGCCTCAAGGCCTCGTTCAAGTTCTGCGAGACCGCGCTGGCCGGGATCCAGGACGCGCAACTGGGCGACAGCATCGACTTCTTCGGCGGCCGCAAGGTCACGAAGGGGATGGCGGGGCTGATCACCG
>WNGC01000020.1_pt1 | contig 101790 bp, 93 predicted proteins | sample 5400051 | NCBI WGS metagenome assembly WNGC01 (sample SAMN13153368, study PRJNA577476) | soil metagenome | isolation source: 20 cm soil or saprolite under grassland replicate 2 | place: USA:California | collected 2016-06-15
TAGCCAAAGAGGCATTCGGCGCCGGGGATTGCCACGCGGCAGCAGCAGCGCCCGACCGGCGTTCATCCTGAAGCGTGCGCCGAAGAGCGACGTCGAGCCGACCTCCTCCATCACGAGTTGCTCCGCCTCCGCGCCTGAGAGACCGAGCAGGGATTGCAGTGGCGTGCTCATCCCAAGATCGGGAAGCCGCAGCATGATACCATCATCAGTAGTCTGCACCTGAAGGTCAGTACCGCTTATTGCCTCGCGCACTCGCTGCGCGAGCGCCATCCCCCACGGCGCGTTAATCCGGCCGCCGAACGCAGCGTGAATGACGATTCGAACCGCGCCGGTCTCGTCTCTGAACTGTTCGATGACGATGTTCTTGTCGTCGGGAACGATGCCCGTAGCGGCCCGCTGCGACGCGATATACTTGACGAGAGAGTTGGCCGTCGCGATGTCGCAACCATATTCAGCCGCCAGTCTCTCTTCATTCGGTGATTCGGCAAGCTCGCGACGCAGTGCCCCGACGCGATGACTCAGCATCAGGGATCTGGCCATGTATTCGCCATGCCAGAACGGCATCCTCGCTGGCACTCCGGGCGCGGGGGTGACGACAACGCGATCGTGCTCGATCGCCGCGATTCTCCACGTCGAAGAGCCGAGCTGAAAGACATCACCCATCCTCGACTCGTGCACGAACTCCTCGTCGAGCTCGCCTAGTCGTGTGCGATCGGGAAGATTCACGGTGTACAGTCCACGATCCGGAATCGTCCCACCCGAGATTACTGCCGTCATCCGCGCTGCTCGGGTTCCGGTCAGCTTGTCGTTGACGCGATCCCAGGTGATGCGCGCCTCCAGCTCGGCGGCGATGTCGGACGGGTACTTGCCGGACAGCATCGCGAGTACTTCGTCGAAAGCGCCACGCGTCATCTGGTGATACGGGTACGCCCGCCTCACGACGTGAAAAAGGTCTTCACTTTTCCAGTCGTCCACGGAGACTGCGGCAACGACGACTTGAGCCAGCACGTCGAGCGCATTTTGCACCACGTGGGTCGGCTCGACATCCCCGGCCCGCATGGCTGCTACTATCGCCGCGATCTCTACCGCATCGTCGCGAAAAGTCGGCACCAGTATTCCGCGACTGGGCACTCCAAGTGTATGACCGGCTCGACCGATTCGCTGCAGCGCAGCGGCAACCCGTTTGGGAGATTGCAGCTGGATCACCAGGTCCACCGATCCAATGTCGATGCCAAGCTCGAGGGAGCTCGTTGTCACGAGAGCACGTAACGATCCCGCCTTCAGACGTTCCTCCAGTGCGAAGCGGCGCTCCCTCGCCAGCGATCCGTGATAGGGCAGCGCGATTTCTTCTTCGGCCAGGTTGTTCACTCGTGCCGCGATCTTCTCTGCCTGCGCGCGATTGTTGACAAAGACCAGAGTCGTATTCGATGCGCGGATGTGCTTGAGAACGAGAGGTGCCACTGCGGGCCAGATGCTGCCCCCGACATTTCCCAGATCGGCGACAGGTGACTCGACGGCGATCTGCATCTCCTTGACCATCCCGCAGTCGACGATGGTTACTGGGCGAAACACCGCCGATCCGGCGGTCTCGCCGTCGCATCCGCCGAGAAAGCGCGCGACTTCCTCGAGCGGTTTCTGCGTCGCCGACAAGCCAATCCGCTGTGGCGAGCTCGCAATCAATGCTTCCAGCCTCTCGAGTGTCAGCGCGAGATGTGAGCCTCGCTTGGTCCCTGCGATTGCGTGAATCTCGTCGACAATCACCGCCCGAACGCCGCTGAACATCCCGCGCCCCTTTAGCGAAGTCAGCATGATGTTCAGCGATTCTGGAGTCGTGATCAGGATGTGCGGAGACTTGCGGAGCATTCGCGCCCGCGCCGACGCGGGCGTATCACCGGTGCGAACGGCAACGCGGATCTCTGGAAACTCTCTTCCCTCCGCCGCGAAGCGCTCGCGAAGCTCTCTCAACGGTCGGTCGAGATTTCTCTGGATATCGTTGTTGAGAGCCTTGAGCGGCGAGACGTAGAGCAGGTGGACCGCATTGGGTAGCGGTTCCCTCGTTCCCCGCACGATAAGCTCGTTCAGCTCCCAGAGAAACGCTGCCAGTGTCTTTCCCGTCCCTGTCGGCGCGAGTATGAGCGTGTGCCCTCCGCTCGCAATCGCTGGCCATCCCTTGCGCTGCGGATCGCTGGGCTTCCCGAAGGTCTCCTGAAACCACTTCTCTACGAGGGGATGAAATCGCGCGAGCATGAGCAGCTATCAGTCACATCACGGGCCAGCGGACGGCGCGCGGCGGCTGCTATAGAACGCGCCGCAGCTTCTGAGCCCCCCATTCGAGGATCTTCCCCGAAAGAGGCCGTTTTCTGAATTCATCGAGCTTTATCTCTTTGGACGACTTGATGTCGTTCATGAAAATCGAGTCCATCCGCGCCCCGACGTGACGGTCGAGCGCGAGAAGCTGCGATTCGTCGTTGAACGACAATGATCGGTTGTCAAAATTCATCGATCCGATCGAGGACCACATCCCATCCACTACCATGCTCTTCGCGTGCATCATCGTCGGCTGGTACTCGTATATCTTGACCCCACCTTCGAGAAGTTTTTCGTAATAGGTCCGGCCCGCATACCAGGTCGTCTTGACATCGGTCTTGCTGCTGACGGTCAGGACTCGCACGTCGACCCCGCGCCGCGCTGCTGCGAGCAGCAATCGCAGGAAATTCTCGCCCGGCACAAAATAGGAGTTGCTGATGTAGAGCGTCTTCTGCGCTCCGGCGATTGAAAGGGCCAGAAATCTTTCCGCGGGTGTGCTGCCCGTGCTCGGGATGCTGTGCATCAGCCCCGCCTGCACATCGCCGACGTCGGCGAATGAGCTCTTCGGAAAAAACATTTCGCCGGTAAGCAGCTCACCGGTCGCTTCGGCCCAACCTGCGGCAAATGCGGCCTGTAGCGCTGCCACAGTCGGACCCTCGAACCGCACGTTCGTCTCGCGCCACTGATCTTCGTGATGCCCATCACCGAGCCAGTAATCTGCAAGCCCAAACCCACCGGTATAGCCAACCTTGCCATCGACCACGACGAGGCGAACGTGCGATCGCTGTGCCGCCTTCTGCAGTGTGTACCAGCGCAAAGGTCTCAGCCACACCACCTCAATGCCTGCGCGCTTGAGGGCCTGGATCCAATCCCGTTTGAGCGGCTGCGAGCCGAACGCATCGAGTAGCAGGAGGACCCGAACCTTCTGTTGGGCACGATTGATCAGGTACTTCGCCATCGTGTCGGCAACCGCGCCCGGCTGCGAATAATACATCTGCACGGTGATGGTCTGTTTCGCGGCTGCTAGATCCTTCCAAAGTTGAGGATAGGTCCCATCTCCATCCAGCAGTACCTGAACGTTGTTGCCGGGATCGATGTGCGTTCCCGTAAATAGCTCGATGCTCCGCGCGAACAGTGGATCTTCAATGCTCGGTGGACCGTTTCTATCGCCCTCTGCAATTACACTCCTCACCGGCGTGTCGTGCGTGACCGACAGAATGCCGATCAGGGCCAGAACCACCCCAAACATGACGAGCGCCGCGATTGCGATGTACTTGATCAGTGACATATTCTCTCTGTATGACCTTCGTGGCCCGTCGGCGAATCGCGACGCGTGCTATCGTCCTCGACCGGTCTCTCGAGTCGCTTCCTATCTTCCGACTGAGCGACTCCGCCGAGGATACGGCAATTTCCTTCTCTCCCGAGAGCGGTGGACGGTGGCGCGTCTTGCCCAGTCCTGGTGATCGCCTTCCCGGAACCTTTGATCAGGATGTCTACATCGAGCTCCTGCACCGCTACCACGAAGCGGGAGCCCCCGAAGACGGAGTGATAAGCTTCACGCTCCACGCGTTCCTTCGTTCCATTGGCCGGCGCGTTGACGGCAGAACCTACGAGCAGCTTCGCTCCGCGCTCACGAGACTCGAGCGGACTACTCTCGAATCGAGCGGTGTGTACGTTGCCGCAAGAGAAGGACACCCGCTAGAAGGACGCTTTACCATTCTCTCCTCTGTTTCAATCGCGCGCCGGCGAATGGCCGAGCGCGAACAGTTCACACTTTTTCCGGTGCTGGCCGCATCGGAGCCCGGTGATGCTCGTGTCACGATCGGTCCCGTCATCCGATCCAACATCGCGGCGGGCCACACCGTCACACTTTCCGCAATGCACTACCTCTCACTCACTAATCCAGTCGCGAGACGTCTCTACCGCCTGCTCGAAGTCGCGAGAGAGGAAGGAATGGTAACCTGGAGAGTTCCCCTCGCTTCTCTCGCTGAGCAGCTGCCGCTCACACAGCGGTATCCCTCCCACTTGCAACGAGTGCTCCAGCCCGCTCACGAGATGCTGCTCGCTGCCGGTCTCCTTCGAGACGCGACATTCAGGCAGCTGAACCGGGACTGGCTCGTCGACTACGTGCTCGCCTCACGGGCCGCTTGAGCGCATGATGTTCCGCTGGTGCCGTTTGTGCGTCAATGGGGGAACACTGACCGCTTGAGGGCGTATTTATTACCTTAACGCCCCCTTCTTTTTTCCCAGACTGTATGTCCAGATCAAGAAAAAATCTGCTCTTCGGCCTCGCGCTCATCCCGCTTATGGTCGGAGGCTTCGTATTTCAGCAGCAGGAGACGCAGCAAGGCGCTCGCCTTCTCGACCAGGTCCTCAACATTGTCTCGACCCGTTTCGTCGACACAGTCGATGCCGCTACGCTCTACGAGAAAGCCGCCCGTGGTCTCGTCCACGAGCTAAATGATCCTTACAGCGTTCTGCTCTCCCCGAAGGAGCTGTCCACGTTCAACGCCCAGACAAATGGACGGTACGCCGGAATCGGAATGGAGATCGCCGAGACGCAGGGATTCATCACTGTGCAGCGCGTATTTCCGCACACACCTGCGGAGCAGGCTGGAGTGCAGGAAGGCGATCGCATCAACTTCGTCGACACTACCAACATCCGTGGCTGGACCGTCTCCCAGACGTCCGACGCGCTGAAGGGAAACCCCGGTAGCAAGGTCCTGGTCAAGTTCTCGCGGCCCGGCGTACCGGAGCTGATTCCGATAACGTTCACGCGAGCCATCATCAACATCCCCGCCGTCCCTTACGCGATCATGCTCGATGGCAAGATCGGCTACGTCCCGCTGCTCCAGTTCAACGAGAGCGCGCGAGACGAGCTCGAGAACTCTGTCACTCGACTTTCACGCGAGGGCGCGAAAGGAATCATCATCGACCTGCGCGGAAACCCAGGAGGCATCCTCGACCAGTCGCTGAGCGTCAGCAATCTGTTCCTCAAGAAGGGGCAACAGATCTCGAGTATCCGCGCTCGCAATGGTGAGAATCAGACGTTCGTCGCAAGCGACGATCCGGTCGCTCCCAACATTCCGCTGGTGCTGCTCACCGACGGAAGAAGTGCTTCGGCTTCCGAGATCGTCGCCGGCGCATTGCAGGATCACGACCGCGCCCTGATCGTCGGAACAACGTCCTTCGGAAAAGGTTTGGTGCAGTCGGTATTTCCACTCGAGGGCGGCTACGCTCTCAAGATGACGACAGCGAAGTGGTATACGCCAAATGGCCGCTCGATCCAGAAAGAGCGCAAGCTCCTTCCCAGCGGGGAGTTCGTCGAAGTGATGCCTGATTCCCTCGAGACTGACTCGGTGCGGCGTTCGCGGCCGGCCTTCAAGTCGGATGCGGGACGGGTCGTGTACGGCGGCGGTGCAATCACTCCCGATATCATCGTCCGTCCCGACACCCTGACCACCGCCGAGCAGAAGGTGTTCAACGTCTTCGCTCCAAAAACGGCCGAGGTCAGAGCGACGTTGATGGATTACGCGCTCGAGCTGAAGAAAACGGTCCGCCCCGATTTCACCGTGCCTGCCGCATGGCGCGAGGAGTTCTACCACCGTCTCCAGGCGAAAGGAGTGGCGCTCGACCACGCGCAGTACGAGCTGGCTGGTTCAGAAATCGACCGCCTCCTGGGTAACACAGTGGCGCGTCTGGCATTCGGCGATTCTACCGCCAAGCGTCGCAGTGTCGTCGAAGACAATCAGCTCGCGCATGCACTACAGGTTCTGAGACAGAGCGCGTCACAGAAGGATCTGTTCATGATCGCTCAGCGCGAGCAGCCGACAACAGCCTCGGCCGTTCGCAGATAGAACGACGGTCCCGCGAAGCGGCGGCCGGGAGGGATCGAACAAACGTCCCGCTCTCTAAAGTGAGCGGGACGTTTTGTTATGGTCTACGGCCACTGGTCCTTGTCGGAGTACTTGCTCCCGAAAACCTGAAGCAGCACCGGCCGCGGATCGTCCGTCCTTACGACCGCATCGAGCTTACCGGCGAGCACGACCGGCCGCGTGAATTCGCGGTAACGTCCATAGCCGTGACAGAAACAGAGGGGACCCTTACGCGTAATGTCCCCAAGCAGAATGTCCGGCTCGCCAAACATCGTCATGGCGTAGAAAAAATTGAGCGTGCGGGGTTTCGGCAAATCGCTTTGTCTTACGTTTCGAGGAAGGCTGCCGTGCTTTCCCCACTGAACGTCGATGGCGACCTGCGACCGTGGCCACGAGGTGTGAAGTATCCTGCCGTGCCAATAAGTCCAAACGTCGGTGGGAGCGTAAGTCGCGTCGTAGCCGATCCATAGCACCTCTTCGTCGGTCGGGACCGTGAACGGAATCCACGACCCGTGAACGTCATCCCGCCATAACAAATGGTACGCGATTACCCGCCGGACGGGGTGCAGGACCGCCACGACCCTCTCAAGCGGGAACGTTTCATCACGCTGTAGGTATAAGACCGGTGCCAGGCGCCGTGCCAGGACGGCTCCGCTGTCCGTTGGAGCAAGTGCGTCAGGCAGATTTGCCGGTCGGAGAGGGATGTGCGCGTGCGGACCGCAAGCTGTAACCAACGCCAGCGACAGCAGTCCCATGCATAATTCCTCCCGAATCTCGATGGCTCTTCTCTTCAACGGGAAGCCGTCACAAATCACCCTATGCGACGCCCCACCGCGCAGCGCCGTGTTGTTGCAACTGGAGAGCTCATGCGCAAGCCACGTCCGAATGCGTACAACCCCGCTCAAGCCCTTTTTCTAATCAGCAACGACCGCAGCGGATCTCCTCTCAGCTGTCCTTCGTGCTCCGGATCCATCGAGCGAGATCCCCGTCAGATTCCGCCGCCGCCCTACACGCACGTGACCCTGCGCTGCAAGAGCTGCGGCCGATCGGCACACTACGTCGCCGGAGCGGCATAGAACCACGGTCTCTTGCACAAAACTTGCCTTTCCCTTGCGGCTGCCGGATGGATAGTGCGTCACGCGGACGAATATCCGGCGAAGCGACTGCTGCCGCTCAAAGTCGCTAGCCTATGGTAGATGATTTTCAGCTTGCCCCGCGGGGAGAGGATTAGTTCTATGGCACGCATCACTGGTACGGTAAAATGGTTCAACGACGCCAAGGGATTTGGCTTCATTTCGCGCGAGGGCGGGCCGGACGTTTTCGTCCATTTCAGCGCGATCGGTGGCAGCGGTTTCAAATCTCTCGCCGAGGGCGATAAGGTCGAATTCGAAGTCGTGCAGGGCCAGAAAGGTCCGCAGGCTGCAGACGTGACCAAAGTGAGCTGACAATTTTTCAGAAAGCCCGATAAAAAAAGCCCCGTTTCCAGCGGGGCTTTTCTCTTATTATCCGGAAAAACCATCCCGCACGGCGGGTTCTTTTCTGATCTTTGGTATCACAGAGATGGTTTTCCACAGGCGGCATATGAGTTGCTTCCATGCACACCATCGACTACGCGCATATGTCAATTCGGAGGAGGTGGCTGGATGGCCGCAATCTGGAAAGGCTCGCTGACATTCGGCCTCGTGAACATTCCGGTGGAGCTCAAAACCGCGGTGCGCGCCGATCATATCAGCTTCCGATTGTTACACGAGCCAGATCTCTCTCCGGTCAAGTACGAGCGCATCTGTCAAGCGGAGGGCGAGCCGGTTCCCTGGAACGAAATCGTAAAGGGCTACGAGTACGAGAAGGGAAAGTTCGTCGTCATGACCGACGAAGACTTCAAGTCCGCCGCCCTCGAGCAATCGAAAACGATCGACATTCTGGATTTCGTGAAGCAGGACGAAATCGATCCTCGCTATTTCGAAACTCCTTACTACCTGGTGCCAGCCAAGGGGGGTGAGAAGCCTTACGCTCTCCTTCGCGAAGCCATACGCCAGACCGGCTCGGTAGGCATCGGAAAAATCATTATCCGCCAGACACAGCATCTCGCCGGTGTGAAAGTGATCGGTGAAGCGCTCGTGCTCGAGATCATGCGCTTTGCCAATGAGCTCGTCGACGCCGCCGAGTTCAACTTCCCGAGCCGCGAATCCGTGCGACCGCAGGAATTGCAGATGGCTGAGCAGCTCGTGGAGAATTTGGCCGAGCCTTTCGACCCGACCCGCTACACCGACGAATATCGGGCGAACTTGATGAGAGTCATCAAGGCCAAGATGAAAGGAAAGAAGCCGAAACTCGCAGAGCCCGAAGCGGAGACTCCCGATAGCGGCGTGCTCGACCTGATGTCACGTCTCAGGGCGAGTCTCGAGGAAGGTGCCGGAAAGAAAGGCGCGGTACGTGCGAAGAGGAAAGCGGTCGCTGCCGGTCGCAAACCTGCAAAGGCTAAGAAGACACAGACCGCTTAAGGCGCTTTCATGGCCGCAAAAAACGCCAGCAGTAAGAGGCAACGCACTCGCACTCAGCTCACCGAGTATCGGCGGAAGCGCGACTTCAGTCTCACACGCGAGCCTTCAGGCGACGTAGCGCCCTCGCCAGCGCCAACCGGCCGTCTGCGCTTTGTCATCCAGAAACACGCCGCCAGTCACCTTCACTTCGACCTCCGCCTTGAGCTCGATGGAGTGATGAAGAGCTGGGCGGTTCCGAAGGGGCCAAGCCTCGATCCCTCGGTGAAACGGCTAGCGATGCAGGTCGAAGATCACCCAATCGATTACAACAGCTTTGAAGGCACGATCCCGCAAGGAGAATACGGTGGGGGAACCGTGATGCTCTGGGACCGAGGGACTTACTCCTCGGACACCGCCGCTTCCCCAGCGGAAGAGGAAGACGTGATTCGCGAGAGTTTGAAGCGCGGCGATCTGAAAATCACTTTCCATGGGGAGCGATTGCACGGCTCCTTCGCCCTCATTCGGATGAAGTTCGCGCGCGACACATCTTCGTCGGCGAAGCCGCAATGGCTGCTCATCAAGCATCGAGACGAGTTCGCGACCGATGAGGACGTGGTCGCCGAAAACATGACGTCAGTTGAATCAGGGCGTACCATGGAAGAGATCGGCTCCGGCAGGCGCCGCGTATGGAGAAGCAATCGGGAACCGAAGGTCCAAAAAGCCTCGCATGGTCTCCGCTCGGCGAAAAACGGCCGGACCGGGCGTGCGAGTGTCGCCGCCGCGATCCCTCGCACGAGTTCAAACGAAGATGTCCCTTCCGTTGCACTTGAGCCGATGTACGCCAGCATCGGCAAAGAAGTACCCGGTAAGGGATGGACGTTCGAGCCAAAATACGACGGGATTCGTGTCCTCGCGTACGTGACAGCTGCAGAGGTTAGGCTCGTAACGCGAAACAGCAAGAATAAAGCGCCACAATTTCCTGAGATCGTCGCATCGCTAAAAAAACTTGCTACGCAGACCAAACGATCCTTCGTTCTCGACGGAGAGATCGTGGCCTTGATTGACGGAAAACCCGCTCGATTCCAGGAGCTGCAAAGTCGCATGCACGTGAAGGAGACGTTCATGATCGAGCGGCACTCCTCCTCCACGCCTGCGGCGCTGATCCTTTTCGATGTCCTGATGGACGGCGAGGAAGTTCTGGTACGGGAGCCCTGGTCGGATCGCCGCACCCGTCTCCTCAAGCGAATTGGGAAGCAGGTCTCGCCCCAGCTACGCATTACTGACTCGATCGAAGGCGATGGGAAGAAGATGCTCGAGAAAGCGCGGCGTGAGGGTTGGGAGGGCATCATCGCCAAGCGTATTGATTCGCGCTACGAGCCTGGTAATCGCTCGCACAACTGGCTCAAGCTGAAAATCGAGTTCCGCCAGGAGTTCGTGATCGGAGGGTATACGGAGCCCCGTAACAGCCGCGAGCATATAGGCGCGCTCCTGCTAGGCTACTTCGACCACGACCGGTTCATTTACGCCGGTCATACTGGTGGTGGTTTCACGCGGCAGGGCCTTGAGGAGATGCACAGGCGCCTGAGGCCACTTGAGGTGAAAAAGTCGCCATTCGAGGAGACTCCAAAAACAAACGAGAAGGCGCACTGGGTGAGCCCCGAGCTCGTAGTCGAAGTCAAATTCAGCGAGTGGACAGCTGACCGTCGTCTTCGCCAGCCAATCTTTCTCGGACTTCGCGACGACAAGAACCCCAGGGAAGTCGGCATCGAAGCGACGAGCGTCCAGGGTAAGCCCTCTCGCGGTGGCCGCGTCGCGAAACGGCAAGAGCGGTTGGTTGTCGCCGCTCACGCTAGAACTGCGACTAGACCACGCGCCCTGAAAACACCGCGCCGGCTTCTCGCGAGCGCTCCCCGCACGAAGGTCGACACAGGATCTCTCACCGCGCAGCTCTCGGCGATCGAAGAGAAGGGAGGAGACGGAACGCTGGATTTTGGGCGGGGAAAAACCCTCAAGGTTTCAAACCTTGACAAGGTTTTTTTCCCCAGGGAGAAATACACCAAAGGGGATGTGATGCGGTATTACGCGCGCATTGCCTCGTTCGTCCTTCCGACGATTCTGGATCGCCCGCTCGTCCTCAAGCGTTTCCCCAACGGCATTGCCGGCGAAAGCTTCTACCAGCAGAAGGCTTCGGAGACGACGCCCAGCGAAGTCCGGGTCGAGGAAATAGAAACTGATGGCGGCGAGAAGCAGCCGCGAATCATCGGAGGAGATCTTCTTACGCTCCTCTACACCATCCAGCTAGGCGCCATCTCTGTCGACCCGTGGCACTCGAGAGTTCAATCGCTGCAGTACGCCGACTATACGATTATTGATCTGGATCCGGGACCGCGCGCAAACTTCGCTCGCGTCATTCAGGTTGGGCGTTGGGCAAGGGAAGTCATCGATCGTTTCGGGCTTCATGCCGCGCTCAAGACGTCCGGGGCGACAGGGTTACACATTTATCTACCGCTTCCGGCCCGCACTCCGAACGATGCAGCGACTCTCGTCGCTCAAATGATCGCGACAAAAGTCGCGGAAGCGCATCCCAAGGAAGCAACGATCGAGCGCTTCGTCAAAGCGCGCGGCGCCGCTACTGTTTACGTCGATTACCTGCAAAATATTCAGGGAAAGACCGTCGCCGGTCCTTATTGCGTTCGCGCGAAACCCGGTGCCACCGTTTCAGCGCCGCTGACGTGGGAAGAGCTTAATGATGATCTTGATCCGCGCGATTTTCACCTGGGCAACGCGGCCGACCATTTCGAAAAAATCGGCGATGTCTGGAACGAGGCAATGAAAAAGAAGAACTCGCTCCGGGCGCTCGTGTAGGAGCTGCTCAGCGCCCGCCGTTTCCTACCTTACGAAGTGGGAGCTCCATCTGTCCGCCCTCGACGTCGCCCTGCTTCGCTGCATCTCCGAAAATCGGATCGCTCGACTCGTCAACCATGTGAGTGAGCTTGTAATAAAAGTGGAGCGCATGGATTGGAGCCATGAAGCTGCGGTTACCGGCGCGAGAAATCGCTACAGCTTCCTCACGCACGCGGCGCGGGAGATCACGCGCTGCCGGAAGTGCGAGAAGCCGCTGTATCTCTGTGCTGTCTCGTGCGAGCAGTGCTGCGCACAAACCATCCAGATAAGCGAGCATAGCTACCGGGCCCCCAGGTAAGGGTGTTTAGCCTTAGGTACACATTGCAACTAATACACCGTTCACGCAAGAGGTTCCGGAGTGCTAACCGGGTTGGTACCGGTATGTTACGGACTCACGGATAGAGGAAATCGAACCTCACGCCCCGGTGCGGCCTACGCCTTTTCTTCGGTAAATACCGGAAAAGTTGCGCCGGCCTGCCACGCCCCTCGCTCCGCCATTCATCCGTAGGTTCGACGAGCCAAGCAGCCTGAAGGGCACGTCGGAAGCTCGCTTTGTGCAAGCGTTTACCTAGCAGGAGCTCGTACATCTGTTGTAGCTCGCTAAGTGTGAACGTGATCGGCAGCAGCCGGAACGCGATAGGCGCTTGATCGAGCCCTCGCTGGATCGCTCGTGTAGCGCCCTCGACCATCGCGCGCTGTCTGGGGGAAAGTGCTGGGACATCGGCGATCTGAAACCATGTGTAGCCGGCGTGGGGAGACGCGGTTTCGTGCGCAACGAGGCCCAGATACGCCACCGAAACGTCAACGTCGCTCGGATGTCGCTTGCCGTCGCCGAACGCGCCAATCTGTTCCGCCCAGTTCGGAGGTTCGCCCAGCGCCTCCTCAGCGATACGAGCGGCCGCTGCGTCAAGGCTCTCACCGATTTGTGGAACTCGCCATGGCAGCGACCATCGTTCGCGATCGCCCGAGTTCCGCGCCAGCAGAATCGCCAGCTCGTTCCCCATCGCTGTCACCAGAACTGCATCGACACTGCAGGAAGCGGTCTTTGACGAGCGGTCGCGCATGGTGCATGCGAATTAGTCACTTTTTGCGACTAAAGTCAAGACCGGTGCAGCGGATTTTCTTGGCTTCGCTGATTTTTTTTCGCGCGTGAGGCTCGCGCTTGTCGTCAGCGTGTACCGGAGGGTAGTGATATACGACCGAGCTACTCGACCGTCAACAGGGGAAATATTGCAAAAGTCTTTTTTCTCCGCAGCCGCGATTTCGTGGCAAGAACGCGTCCACTCATCGCGGCTGAAGCGTGCGCTCCTCTCCTCTGCCGCGAGCCGCGTACGGCGGAATGCTGATCGGCAAATGTCCCGAGATTACAACGGTGCCCAGCAGCGCTCGCGCCGCAGCCGCCTGCGAAACGGGAAATCCACCCCAGGCAACGAGATACGCGCTCACCCACGGGAGTTGTTGCAATAGATAAGGATTTCCGAACGCGACAACGATCGGCTTCCTGCCACGTTGATCGAGCGTGTGCACGAAATTCGTGAACGCTTGCGGCGCGCTCGCGGTGATGGCGTCCCAGCTCTGTCCCACGTATGAACCGATAATAGTGATGTCCGCTGAATCAGCAGCTGCGATCAAACGTGGATAGCTCAGATCAGCATTTTCTGTCGCGACAAACTCAGCCCGCAGTTTTGGCAGGCCGGCGTGCAACTCTGCGTTGAAGGTATTGCCTGCCGATAAGTCTGCGCGCCGGGCTACGGTTATCGAGAGAACCCGGGTGTTCGAGTCGCGTGCCACCAACGGCACCTGATTCAGCGAATCCTTCACGAGCGTGATGGATTTCTCGGCTGTCCTTCGGGCCACTTGAGCGCCCGAGCTGTCACCGACAAGAAACCGTAGTGCGTTCAAATCGACCAGCTTGTTTTGCGCGAGGCCGAGCTTGCGTTTGGCTTCGAGCACCCGTCGCACCGAGGAATCGAGCCTTGCCTCCGTATATCTTCCCTCCCTCACGCCGGCAATGACTGCGTCGATCGTCTTGCTCACATCGAGCGGCTGGATGAGAACATCGATTCCGGCCGATAGCGCGCGCTTTACCGCTTCGTCGGCACCAAACATGTCGAGGACTCCACGCATGTCCATTGCGTCGGAGATGATTATTCCCTTGAAGCCCATTTCTCCACGCAACAGTCCAGTCAGAACTTTCGGCGAGAGCGTTCCCGGTACGTTGGACGAATCGAGCGCTGGCATCGCGCCATGGAAGGACATGATTGCTCCAACTCCCGCGTTGACCGCTGCCCGGAAAGGCACGAGCTCCACGGTATCTAGGCGGCTCCTGCTAACAGTTACCACCGGGAGTGCGAGGTGCGAATTCACGCCGGTGTCGCCGTGACCCGGGAAATGCTTTCCTGTCGCGATCATGCCGTGATCCTGCAGCCCGTGAATGAACGCAACGCCCATTCGCGCTGCCAGATCCGGATCCTCACCATACGATCGGGTGTTGATGACCGGATTATCCGGATTGTTATTGACGTCTAGCACTGGCGCGTAGGCGATGTGAATGCCAAGGGCACGACCTTCGAGTGCGGTGAGACGTCCCTCCTCGTAAGCGAGCGTTGTGTCACGGGTTGCGCCAATCGCCATCTCTGGCGGAAACACTATCGCGCCGCCAAGGTCGATGGCGTTGGGAACGAAATATCCACCACGCGCCCTGAATCCGGCGCCCGCTTCGAGGTCAGCCCCAAACAGCAGCGGAACCCTACTCATCGCTTGCAGGGCGTTGAGCTTGGCGGCAACCTCGGTCGGTGAACCAACCGAGATCGTGAAGCCGCCAACCTTTTCCTGCTGGATGTACTGAGTTAAGTGCCGCCACTGGGGCGAATCGCCCGACGCGTAATCGCCGAGCACGCTCGGCCACACTATCTGCGCGGCTTTCTCGCGCAGGGTCATCGAAGAGAGGACCGAATCAGTCCATCGGGGTGATACTGTCGTGGCCTTTCCGGAACCACCTGGGCGCAAGCTCAATGTCGTGCAGCTTGCCGCGAGAAGGGCGAACGCTAAAGCGAAAAACCCCTTCGACATGCGCATTATCAGTGACTGATCGTGCCTTTCTTGCTGGTGTCGATATCGGCTGATGCGCCGGTCTTGAAAAGAAACGCGGTCATATTCTTGGTAAGGAAAGAGCGCGCCTGAGGATCCATCACATTGAGCCCGTAGTGATTGATCAACATCGTCTGCTGCTTGAGCCAGTCTGCCCAGCACTGCGTGCAGATTTCTTCCACGACTCGCGCTCCAATCGGACCGGGGAAAGGAGGCTTGACGAAGCCTGCGCGCGTCTGCCCACAACGCGCGCAACTCACATTTTCAGGCACTCAGCGACCTATTGACGCGCGTAGGAAATTTCGGCGAGCCCGAAAATGGAGAGAAGTCGCAGATAAACCCACCCGATGTCGAATTCATACCACTTCGCCTTGAATTTTGCTGAATGCGGGTCAGCGTGATGGTTGTTGTGTAGCTCCTCACCGCCGAGCCAGATTGCGATTGGGGAAATGTTCCTGCTCTCGTCCTTGACGTTGAAGTTCCGGTAGCCAACCGCGTGGCCAACGCCATTGATGATCCCCGCCGCCCAGAATGGGATCCAGATCATCTGTATTCCCCACACGAGAGGCCCCACGAAGAAGCCGAATAGATAGGCGTCCACGCCAAGCATGACAAGAATGCCGACCCAGTTTAGCGGGGACAGAAGGTGCCGCTCGAGCCAGTCGTTCGGCGTGCCCTTTCCGTATTTGTCCAGCACTCCGGGTTGGCGAACTGCCTTTCTATAGTAGAAGGCTCCTCTCAGAACGATGTTGCGCAGACCTTCCATCAACGGGCTGTGTGGATCCCCGTCGCGGTCGGCAAACGCGTGGTGCTTGCGATGACAAGCGACCCATTCCTTGGTCACGATCGCTGTAGAGAGCCACAACCAGATCCGCATTGGAAGCGCGGCGAGATAATGCAGCCTTACGCCACGGTGAGTCTGGGCGCGGTGAAGAAACAACGTGACCGACACATTGGTGAGGTGTCCGGCAACGATTACGAACAAAATGGGCTTCCACCATGTGGTCGCCCAGCTTCCAAAATCCGGCATTACCTGCTCCGTTTATCTGAGTCTGCTTTCTCGTGCAATCTACCCGAACGGCATCCCTATTCAAAACACGACCACCCTACTTTCTCGTAACCGGTCTGGCCGGCTTGCCGGGTGGTGCGCGGCCCCACGTGTCGTTGGAGGGATTCCAGTCCGGAACCGACGGATCCGGCCATAACCGCACACCAGTGACGGTTCCACGAACCGAAATCACTGCATCGAAGTGGTTTCCCTGCGCCCAGATATTTACCGGCAGGAGACATCCTGGGTCGACCATCCGCGTAGCCAAGTCGCAATCGACCGGGAATGGAATCGACGCAGAGCGCCACAAACAAAAGAGCGTATGATTTCACTTAAGCGCGAGTCGAGAACTGCGTGAGGTGCCTTCGGGTGATGAGCAACGTAGGGGCCAATGCGCCTGATCTCTACCTTGCATTACTCCTGTGTTGCCCGTAGCCTCTCCGCAATGACTCGTCAGAAAGCTTTGGAGACTCTCATTGAGGGGCGTGCAAGTCTCGAGGGTACGCGTCGGTTCCGAAAGCGCTTTGCCAAGACCCAGCCAGGTGACTTCTATCGCACCCTCGGCGACGGGCCTCTCGTTTCATCGCTCGGACTCGGCACCTATCTCGGCGAGTGCGATGACTCAGAAGACGGCCGATATATCACGACCGCGAGTGCTGCGCTCGAGAGAGGCGTGAATCTTCTCGACACGGCGATCAACTATAGATGTCAGCGGTCGGAGCGGGCGGTCGGTGAGGCGGTCCGCAATATGATCGCGAGCACTGACATTAAGCGCGACGAGATTCTCGTTTGTACCAAAGGTGGTTACATCCCGCTCGACCGGACGGCGCCATCGACAAAGGAGGGCTATTTAGGGTTTCTCGAAAGCGAGTACTACGCGTCTGGTGTCATGGGGCCGTCCGATGTCGTTTCCGGAGGCCACTGCCTCGCGCCCCGTTACCTCAACGATCAAATCGAGCGCAGTAGAACGAACCTTGGACTCGCTGCGATCGATGTCTACTACCTCCATAATCCCGAGCAGCAGCTCGACGCATTGCCACAGGCAAGCTTTCTCGGCGTAATGCGGGCTGCGTTTGCCACCTTGGAAGAGCAAGTGAGTCAGGGATTGATCGGAATCTATGGGTGCTCGACTTGGAACGGACTTAGAGTACCACCCGAATCCCGAAGCCACGTTAGCTTGGAGCGGCTTGTGTCGATCGCGCGCGAGGTTGGCGGCTCCGACCATCATTTCAGAGTCATTCAGCTCCCCATCAATCTTGCCCTCCCGGAAGCAATTCGGCTCCCCACCCAGCCAGTCGGTGACGAGCTTCTTCCATTGCTTGAAGCGGCGCGCCGGCTCGATATCTCGGTTATCGCTAGCGCAACATTGATGCAATCCCAGCTCACTCGCGCACTACCAAAGCAGGTTCACAGCGCCTATCCTGGATTCAAGACCGACGCGAGGAGGGCGATAGCGTTTGTGCAGTCGCTTCCGGTTGTGTCAGCGCTGGTCGGAATGAAGTCACTGTCGCACCTCGAAGAAAACCTAGCCCGGTCAAAGACCACTTAACGATCGCGACATCGGATGGATCCGCTCTTGAATCACCAAAACCTGGAGCCGGCCAGCCACCATCTGCCCGAGGGCGGATTCAGGAATCCGTGGCCGTCCGCTCAAATGCACGGCTTCACGGACTTTCTGAAGTGGTCTTTGATCGAGAGACGGCGGAATCCACGCCGTCCGGACCCAGAGCCGAGCAAGTTCGCTCTGGCTGATCCTCGCTTCATTGTGCCACGATCTGCGCCCGAGCAGCTTACGTTGACTTGGGTTGGCCACACGAGCTTCCTCATCCAGATCGCTGGCCTCAATGTTCTGCTGGATCCCGTCTGGAGTAAGCGGGCGTCGCCGGTTCAGTTTGCCGGACCCCGGCGTTGGGTTCCGCCAGCTGTGGAATTTGATCGCTTGCCGCCGATCGACGTTGTTGCTTTCTCTCACGACCATTACGATCACCTCGATAGGAAGACCGTAACGCGGATCGCTGAGCGTTATCCCGCCGCGGCGTGGTATGCGCCCCTTGGGGTCGGCGAATTTCTTCGTCGCCGCGGAGCACGAGAGGTGATAGAGCAAGATTGGTGGGAAGAGAGCTCAATGGGACCGCTACGTCTGTCTTGTGTTCCGGCACAACATTTTTCGGGCAGAACGCTCGGGAGGCGTAACCACACACTTTGGTGTGGCTGGACTCTCCGGTCTACGACCCACGCGGTTTTTTTTGCTGGCGACACGGCTCTTCATCCGGAGTTCGGCACTATCGCGACGCGACGAGGCCCGTTCGACGTGGCGATCCTTCCGATTGGCGCGTATGAGCCACGGTGGTTCATGGGTTCCGTTCACATGAATCCCGAAGACTGCATTAAAGCAATTGATCAGTTGTCAGCAGCGCAGGGTGGCAAGCGCCTAATAATGGCCGCGGCTCATTGGGGCACGTTCAAACTGACCGACGAGCCGATGGACGAGCCGCCAGCACGAATGCGTGAGTTATGGCGAGCTTCTAGTCTGGAAGACAACGACCTCTGGATCATGCAACATGGAGAGACGAGGATAGTCGCCTAGCGTCCAGACGTGCACCCGTACATCGGCAAACCATATACGGTGCCTCGCGGCTTTGTTGTGCTCGAATCTTGCTATGCGTTCTACGAACCTTGCTTCGCGGAGCATTCCAATGGCTGCAGCCAAGAAGTCCAGTCGTTCAAGAGGTGGCAGAAAGAGAGCGCGGGCCGGATCGTCGGGACGAAAGAGTCGAGGCGGGAGGAAGCGCTCGAGCAGACGAAGCGCGGGTAGCGCCCGCAAGTCGTCGCGCCGAGGCAGCGCGCGCAAATCTTCTCGCCGCAAGACCGGACGCAAAGCTTCGCGAAAATCGAGCGCTCGCTCTTCCAGGGGAGGACGCAAGACGGGCGGTCGCAAGAGCAGCAGTCGAAAGAGCGCTAGCACCCGCACCCGTCGGCGGTCGCAATCTCCAGTGGCACGCGTGAAACGCGTCGCAACCGGGGTCGTTCACCAGGCTGCAGACTTGGGAGAGCGAGCTGTCGACACCGTCACGGAATTCGTCCAGGATCGCTTCTAGCTGAGAGCCAATCGACAGCCGCGCTGTTATTCGGTAGCGGCTGTCGTACCACGCGTCACGTGTGCGCGTAGCCAAGTCTCGACTTCGCGGAAAACCAGATCGCGACCGTAGTCCACGGTGATGATGTGTCCAGCGCCAGTGGTCCAAATGAGCTCTTTATCGCGCGCTCCCAGGGTGCGCAGAGCGAACTCAGCGACGACGGGCGAGACGCGCGGATCTTCTCGAGACTGAAGTATCAGGGTCGGCGCGATCACGTCCGGCAGAGATCTGCGCGCGCGTTTCACGACGCTCGATAACTCGAACAACGAGCGCGCCGTCACAGCTCCGTACGCGAGATTCTTCGCGCGCTCGATCGGATCGTGAATGGACCGCGGATTTCGCGCATTTATATCGCCTGCGAATGGTCCCCAGACCCAATGCATCCGCGCGGCAAGTCTCACCAGGCGAGGCATGCCCAGGTAGGGCGCGATGAGAACGAGGGAGGAAATCTCACGGATTTCGGCCCCGACCAATACAGCGAGCGCACCACCCATCGAAAGTCCGACGATAGCGAGCGTTCGATGCCGCACAGACATTCCCCGCGCGGCAGTTCGGGCTGCATCGATCCATTCGTCGGCATGCGACTTCCGGAACGCTTCCATTGAGCGGCCGTGTCCCGGCAGCAGGGGTGCGTAGACGCCATAACCAGCCTTGGCTAAACGTTGCGCGAGCAGCAAAAGCGTCTGCGGAGTATCCCCAAAACCATGCAGGAGGAGGACCCCATTCGAGTCCCCCTCCTGCAGATCAATCGGCTCAGCCCCGCTCCTTATGGCGTCGAAGTCAGCGTCTCGCTGGCGGGCCATGCGCTCTCATGACGGAGTCATTTCTCTCGCAATGGCGACTTGCGTTTCTCTGTTGCCATTCTCTCCGAGACTGGGGATCAGCGAGCCAGGCTCGATGAAGAACGTCATGCCTTTTCTTTCCGCGATTCCCGCTGACACCAGGCGGCTCAAGGCAAGCGCGATTGATTCCCTCGTTGCGCCAACCATCTCACAGAGGAGACGATGATGGTTGTTTTCCAGCTTCAGGCGACCGTCGGAGGCGGTGAAGCTTCCGTCGGTGCTGAGATGTGTGAGTGTCGACATCAGACGTTGATCTACGTTGAGTGCCGCGAGCTCGTGAAGTTTCTCCAGGAGATAGGCGCGCTCCGACATAATTTGCGACAGTAGCGGGATCGTCTGCGCCGGTCGTTCTCTCACCAGAGCACGGAATTGAGCCCCGCTCAGGAACATCGTCCGTGTTTCTTCCGACGCACTAGCGTCCGTCACGTAATGGCTGCTGGGTGAGAGGCCCTCGCTTCCGAACGTCTGCCCACTGGTAGCAATCACCGGGACAAATCCGCGTCCGACCTTAATCTTGTTGCGCAGCACTACGTGGCCGTCGAGAACAATGAATACGCCGTCGGCGGCGGCACCGCGCTGATAGAGTTGAAAGCCAGCCGGCCATGTAGCCTTCGCGCCGTATGCGGCTATCGCGGCTACTTCCTCCGGAGTGAGACGTGAGCGTCGCACTCCTGATTGCCCATTTCTCATTAGTTCTCTGCGATTACGTTCCGTCGAGCAGATCTCTATCGCAATGTCCGGGCCTGACCAGTACCGGTCGCGATCACGTTTTATCTCTGCGTCAGCAATGCAGTAGCTGCCTGCAATACGCGCGTCGCTGAATCGAATCGTTGTGATAGATCCGTCAGTTCGTGCTCGACTGCTCTTTCGTCGCCGAGTCGGATCGCTTCATTCACTGAGGGAAACACCATCGTTGAATAACCGTTGTTCTCGTCCGCGGCGTAAATGAGGTTGCGAAACCACGGGCGAGTCGCGAGCCCCTGCGGTCTTGTAAGCTGCCGTTCAACTTCGACTAGAGTCTCGTTGACCTTTTTCCCGACGACGGGCGACAACCGAGTTGCGAGAGCGTGATCACGCGCAACATTGAACGCTACCGCACCATCTTCCATCTTCGCAATCGCGGTAGTCAATGCTGCCGCGGAGACCTTCCAGTGCTTGGCGGAAACTGTACTGTCGACCCGCGAGGCGAACCGTCGCATCGTACGCGCGAACTCTACGTAGTCGTACGGCAGGATTTCCGCGTTCGCGATCCGGAGCAACGTTGCGGCTCCAAGCCGTGCCGCCGTTGCATGAAATTCAAAGTTCGGATCGCCGAACTTGGACATCCAATGGTACGAGTCGTAGGCCGAGTGATAGACGCCTTGCGGTCCACCGAATCCCCAATCGGCGATGGGAATACCAAGGTGATTATAGAATCCGGCGAAATCGGATCCTCCACCAGGATCCCCCATTTGTGGCTCGAGTGAATCCGCGGCGAGGTTTGCCCTCTTTCTCCAAACGTCGTACACGCTCCCCTGGTGGCTGGGATCGGGAATCTCCTTTGCCACATCACGAAGCAGCACGCGCAACGACGGCGATCCTCCACCACCGAAGTTCGGTCCTTGTGCGATGTCGTCCTGGTTCAAGTAAGCGACCGCGCTTTTCTTCAGTCGCAGCGAATCTTCTTCCACATATTCTGTCGAGCCGAGTAAGCCCCATTCTTCGGCGTCCCACGTGGCGAACATTATGGTTCGCTTTGGTCTCTTCCCCGCCTTGACCTGGTCCGCGATAGCGTGCGCGGACTCGAGTACGCTGACCGTCCCGCTCACGTTGTCCGCCGCTCCCGGTCCCCATGCGTCGCGGTGGCCGCCGATCATCACGATCTCGTCCGGAAATTCAGCGCCCCGTATGATCCCGAACGTATCCCAGATTTCCTTGTAGGGATGCGTAGTCGCATCGGTGGTGACTGCGATTCGCGCACGCACGGGGCCCGGTCCGACGTGGTAGCGGAAAGCAAGACCTCCCTGCCAGGCCTGCGGAATTGATTTTCCCATCAGCCCCCGCAAAAGCTCGGCGGCGTTCCCATAGGAAATGGGAAGGACAGGTATTCGGGGCACTTCCATTTCTGAGACAGGAATACGTCGCGCGCCCGGCGTGCTCGGATATCCCGGCGTGCTTGGATCGCCATCTGGATTCATGACGCTTCCACGCTGGATTCCGCGAGACGGCCGCATTGGACCGATGGGATACACATCGCCACGCACGTACCCATCATCAGCGGGATCACTATAGATGATGAGTCCGACTGCCCCGTGCTTCTCAGCCTCCCGCGCCTTGATGCCGCGGTACGAACGGCCGTAGCGAGCGATCGCGATCTTTCCCTTGACGGCGATACCTATCGAGTCGAGCTCGGCGTAGTCCTCGATCAGCCCGTAGTTCACGTACACAACTTCGCCACTCACATCGCCAGCTGCCCCATAGCCGTTGAACGGCATCACCTGAGGGAAGGCAACAGACGTCGTGTCTTCGGCTATTGGGCCCTCCGGCAAACTCAGTTCGATTGGATCAGGAAAGGTTCGCCAGACCCTTGTGCTCAATGGATGAGGCATCCACACGCTGTACGACCGCACCTCGGTTTCCAGCCCCCACGACTTCATCTGCGATATCACGTAGTCGCGCGTTCTCATCTGCGCCGGTGTACCCGCCATGTGTGGTTGATATGAAAGAAATCGAGAATGCGCGGACGCTTCGCTCGGGGATGGCCGACTGATGACATCTGCTTCGGTAGCGCGTTCGGCAACGCCTGCCTGAGGAGAGTAACCGGGAGTCGTCTGCGCACGGACCGGAAATGCGAGCACGAGTGCGACCAGCAGTACGAAACGTTTATTCATTCTGGAAGGTCCTGAATTGGTTGGAAACGCGCCTATTCGTCGAGTTGTTCGAGTGCTGCGGAAATAACTTCGCGAAGCCTGGTTTCGCCTTCAGGTCCGGCGGTCACGGCACTCGCGAGCGAATTGAACTTGGACAGCATCTCCGCTTCAATAAATTTCTCAGGTTCTCGCACGCCGAGTGTCTCCAGCGATCGAACAGCCAGCTGGCGCAGAAGTGAAAGTGTAGGGCCATCCAGCCCGGCCAACGCTTGTGGATCCGGAAGCGACCTGCTCGACGTCCGATCGTGTTTGCGCCTTGGAGCTTCGAGTAGTGACACTATTGAGCCCAGCTTGATTACGAACGATCCAGGTGAATGCTCGCGCCATTCCGCAACTACTCCTCGTCGGCGCAGCGATGGCAATAACCCCTCAATCGCCGCACGCACGGCGGAGATCCCACCGGGGCTCTGGTTGCCTCGTCCGGTTATCAGAAGTACTTCGCTGGCGCGGGCAATTTGCCGCTCACGCAACCATGCTTCGGCGCGATAGCGCGCGTCTGCAGCCGTTGGCAGTGACTCTCTCAGGTTCAGAGTGTTCTTCGGCCCAAATTCGGCCTCGTCAAAGGCGTGCCAAACAGAGTGGAGCGAGACTTTACCGGAGCGCATTCTGGAATGGTTAGGTCTTACTTACACTGAGCGGTTGCGCCTGCGGGCAGGCCGAACGCCGTTGTTACGGCTATTCTCCAACCGTCCGCCGTCTTCACAAAAATCCGCTCGGAGACACCGCTCGATGTGGTGTCCTTTTGCGTGAAGGTGTAGCAGTAACTCCCGTATACGACCCCCGATGCAATAGGAAGCACTTTGAGATTCCTGGCAATCAACGTGTCAGGCCAGGTCGAATCTCGTCGGGCACTCCATGTGTCGTATCCGAGCTCGAGCCCGGCAGGGCCGTTCCGGCCAAGCGTGCTGCTGTGAAGATACGTGGCGAGGTATCTAGTTCGGTCACGTTTGTGGATGGCATCAATGTTTTCTTCGAACAGACGCCGTGCTTCCATTGTGTCAGACACCACTGACTGTGTCGTTGAAATACCCGTACCGGCGGGGACGGGCGCGCAAGCGATCGCCAACAAGACGACGAGCGCGGTAGAAGAGAGTTTCGCCGATGTCATACATCTCTAGAGAAGTAGTCTCCGCAATGTTAACCGGAGACGGGACTCTAGGCGAATCCGGTCCGACTACTGCCCGATGATCTCCTCGAGGATGGAGACGCCCCGCATCAGATCGTCGCGACCCATTATGAGCGGAGGCAGCAGACGAAGTGTGTGCTCCCCGGCGGTGAGTACCAGGATGCCCTCATCCCAACCCCGCCTCACGATCTCATTGGCAGACTCCACAACGTCGAGGCCCCAGATGAAACCGGTGCCGCGAATCGCGCGCACTTTTCCGGACCGGTCGGCCATTGCGGCGAGCTGCCGTCCTAGCCAATCCCCGTTCTCGCGAACGGCGTCGAGGAGAGATGTTTCCGAGAGTCTGTCGACGACGTGCTCCGCAACCGCGGCAACCAGCGGACCGCCACCAAACGTCGTCCCATGATCTCCGGGCTGGATCGCAGCTGCGATTTCCTCCGATACGAGTATTGCGCCCATCGGTAGCCCACCGGCCAAAGGCTTCGCAAGCGTCAGCATGTCCGGAACGACGCCCGTGTTTTCGTAAGCGAAAAGATGGCCCGTGCGCCCAAGTCCGCATTGGATCTCGTCGAATATGAGGGCAATGTCGCGCTTTTCTGTCAGCTCACGCAGCTGGTAGAGAAAGTCGGAATCGAGCACCCGTACTCCGCCTTCTCCTTGAATCGGCTCCACGATCAGCGCCGCGACCGTTTCTTCATCCAAAGCGGTGTCCAGCTCGCTGAGGTCGCGCTCGCAGATGGAGACCGCGCCGGCAAGTGGCCGAAACGGCGCTCGGTACGATGGCCGATCCGTTGCGGCAAGCGACGCGAAAAGTCTGCCGTGAAAGCTGCCACGCAGTGCGATGATCTCAACCTTCGCGTCGGTCCCGATTTTCCGAGCCCACCGTCTCGCGAACTTGAAAGCACCTTCATTTGCCTCTGCCCCGGAATTACAGAAGAACACCTTCGAGGCGAAGGAACGCGCCACGAGCTTTGCGGCGAGCTGCTCACCAGGAAGGGTCTTATAAAGATTCGATGTGTGAATGAGACCGGTGCTCAGCGCCTCGCCGATCGCGCGCGTGATGCCCGCATCGCCGTAACCCAGAGCATTCACAGCTATGCCGCTGGCAAAGTCGAGATACCGCTTACCGTCGGAGTCGATGAGTTCTACGCCTTCTCCTCGCACCAGCTCCATCGGGGCTCGCTTGTACGTATAAAGAAGCGCAGAGGCTTCAGGTGCAGCGACGGTTACGACTTCTGGTTCGACCGGCAGTGTCACGGCGCTCATAAGGCAACGCTCTGGGATTGGGTGATGAATGTGCCACGCTCGTTTTCAGTGAGACCTTCGAGATCACAGATCCGTACGCAGGGAACTCCGGCAAGGAGTGCTGCCTGTGCCGACTCCAGCTTGGCCGCCATGCCGTCGACAGCAACGCCATTCGCGATAAGCTCTCGAGCAGATTCGCCGTTGAGATTCGAGACAATTTCGCGCTCGCCATCGTGCACTCCTCCGACATCAGCGATCAGGAGGAGTTCGGTCGCCTGAAGCGCAGCCGCGATTGCGGCGGCCGCGTCATCGCCATTTACGTTGAGCGCGCCGCCCGTTCCGACCTTGGGAGCCGTCGCATCGTATCCGACCGGCGAGATGACTGGTAAGTACCCAGCCGTCAGTAGCGTACGAAGAAGATGGGCGTTGACCGCTACCGGCCGGCCGGCAAAGCCGAGTGTTGCACGGTCAATCAGTTCGGCGCCGATCAACCCGCCATCTTCACCAGAGACGCCGACCGCGGGCAGCCCCGCTGCGACAAGAGCGTTCACAATGCGCTTGTTGACCACACCCGAAAGAACCATGCGCAACAACTCGAGATCGGCTTGGGAAGTAACGCGACGTCCTCCCACGAATGCCGCTTCCCTTCCCAGCGCGCGCTGCATCGCCGACACCTCGTCACCGCCACCGTGCACCACACACATTTCCCCGGGTGCCGCGCCCCAGGCAGCGCGAACCGCGCTTGCCAGACGAGGGTCCGCTTGCGCTCGGCCTCCGATCTTCACGACGCGCATCATGCCGGTAATCCCGTCTGCTCGCCTAAGTCGAGAAGCACGTTAGCGTTCTGCACTGCTTGGCCCGCTGCTCCCTTCACGAGATTGTCGATCGCCGAGATGATGATAAGAGTCGGTTGCCGCACGTTCGCAGCCTTGGAAACGCTGATGCGAACCACGTTACGCCGAACCACGTCTCGCAGCGAGGGTGGCTGGTCGGCGATCTCGATGAATGGCTCTCCGTGATAACAATCGCGCCACAGAGTCGACGGATCATCGGTGTGTTCTTTTACCGGAATCGTGATCGTCGCCAGAATTCCACGTGCGACGGGAAGCAGATGAGGGGTGAACAGAATGTCGTTGTCATTTCCCCCCAACTCCTTCGCAACCGCCTGCATCTCCGCGATATGGCGGTGCTGATTCCCAACCGCGTACGCGCGAAAGTCTTCAGCGACTTCCGCGAATAGCAGATCGGGACGGGCCGAGTATCCCGCACCCGTAACGCCGCTGGCTGCCGACACGTTTATGGTAGCTCCAGGCAATGCCATGCCTTCTCTTAAAAGTGGAGCGATCGCCAGTAGAATGGCGGTGGGATAGCAGCCGGGATTCGCGACAATTTTGGCGCCTGGAATCTTCGCTCTCATTAGCTCAGTGAGGCCGTATGGCGCCTGCATTTTGCTATTGTTTTCTACGACGCCGGGCCTGAAATCAGAGGACAGATCGACGACGCGCGCCCCGGACCCACGGGCGTTTCCAACCCACTTTGCGGACGCGCCATGCGGAAGCGCCGTGAACACGACTTCTGCTTTGTTCAGGGGTGCGTCTTCAGCCGCGATGTAGGTCACTTCCTCCGCACCGATGCGCATACGCTGTCCACGCTGCTCGTTGGCAGATGCAAAGGCGAGGTCCAGCAGGGGATGGCGGGCGATCAGCCCACACAGCTCCCGACCGGCATAGCCACTGGCGCCAAGCACCCCCACCGGAACTTTATGCATAAGGAATGCATAACATTACACTCTCGCGTCGTCAATGATCCATTGCGCCCGTCTCGCGCAATCATTGCGGCAGTGCTAAACTCCGCCCGTGGCCAACAAGCGCGAACGGCACGACACCATACTGGAGATCATCAGCTCGCGCATCGTGAGCAGCCAGGAAGATCTCCGAAAGCTTCTTCTTCAGCGTGGGTGGGACGTTACCCAGGCCACGCTGTCGCGCGACTTGCGCGAGCTGCGGCTCGCCCGTGTACCAACACCCGATGGCGCCCGATATGCCATCACTGACGGCAGCATCGAAGAAAGCCGCGCAGCACTGGATACCCTGCTGCCGCAATTGTTTCTGCGAATCGACGGGGTCAGCGAGACGCTGGTTCTCCGTACGGTCCCCGGCGGTGCTCAGCCGATTGCGGCGGCTCTCGACGGCGAGGCGTGGTCGGACATTCTGGGCACCGTAGGCGGGGACGACACCATTCTGATCATTTGTCGCTCCGTCGCAGCGCGGGACAGGGTTATGCGGCGCCTCCGTGGGCTGGCCGGGGAGCCCTGAGTCAGTATTGACGGCGTTGCCTCGGCTGATTAAATATTCAGTTATTGTGAATACTTATTTGAGGCGCCAGTGATCCGTACAATCGCCCTGGCCTATTCAGGCGGGCTCGACACTTCCATCATCGTGCCCTGGCTCAAGGAGCGTTATGACGCGCGCGTCATCTGCGTTGCGGCTGACATTGGCCAAGGCGCTGAGTTAGCCGGCGTTCGGGCGAAAGCGATCGCATCGGGCGCCGAGGAGTGCTACGTCGAGGATTTGCGCCAGGAGTTCGTGGAAAGGTTCGTGTGGCCGACCCTTCGAGCTGGCGCGATTTACGGGCGAAAGTATCTCCTCGGTACGTCGATGGGGCGACCGCTCATAGCGCGGCGCCAGGTCGAGATTGCGCGCCAGATCGGCGCTGACGCCTTGGCTCACGGTTGCACGGGAAAGGGCAATGATCAGGTTCGCTTCGAGTTGACCTACGCTGCCTTTGCACCTGATCTCCCGGTAATTGCACCGTGGCGCGAATGGGATATTCGCAGCCGCGAGGATGCGATTGCCTACGCAGAGTCCCACGGCATTCCAATCGCAGCTACCCGAGAGAAGATTTACTCCCGCGACCGGAATATCTGGCACATCTCGCACGAGGGTGGTGTCCTCGAGCAGCCTGCCTCTGCTCCGCCGTCGGATCTTTTCATGCTGACAAATGCGCCGGAGCACGCACCCAATGAGGCCGAGGAAGTCACGATCGGATTCGTTAACGGAACACCTGCTTCGGTAAACGGTGCCGAGCTGGATGCCGTGGAGCTCGTCACCGCGCTCAACTCAATTGGTGGACGCCATGGTGTGGGGCGAATCGACCTCGTCGAGGACCGTCTCGTCGGAATGAAATCGCGCGGCGTTTATGAGACGCCCGGAGGTACTCTGCTCTACGCCGCCCACAGCGAGCTCGAACAGTTAGTACTCGATCGCCGCACTCTCGCTGCCAAGGATCTCATTGCTCCTAGATATGCAGATCTCGTTTATGAGGGCCGCTGGTGGACCACAGAGCGTGAGTCGTACGATGCATTTGTGAACGTCACCCAGGAGCGCGTTACGGGATCCGTGACGCTGAAACTCTTCAAGGGAAGCGCTTCAGTCGTCGGCCGCGAGAGCGAGCACGCCCTTTATGACGAGCGCTTCGTGACTTTTGGGGAAGACGACGTCTACCAGCAGAGCGACGCCGCCGGTTTCATCCGCCTCTACGGACTGTCCGCGCGAGTTCGCGCTATTCGCGACCAGGAGATGGCGGCTGCTCAGCAGCGTGCTGCACAGGCGAAGGCTGAAACTCGTGCCCCCGCGAATCTGGCGATAGCTTGACGGCTGGGAGGAGCGATATGTCGGACTACAGCTCGCATAAGCTCTGGGGGGGAAGATTTTCGATTCCCACGGCTGCCGCACTCGAAGCGCTTAACCGATCGATCGGCACCGATTACCGTCTATGGCCATTCGATATCAATCTATCTCAGGCTTGGGCGGTGGCTCTTTGGGGGGCTGGTGTCCTTACCCTCGAAGAAAGCAAGAAAATCGAGCGCGGGCTGAGCGCGGTCGGCCAAAAGCTCGCGGCGGGAGCAGAGCCGCTTGCGTCGGATGAGGACGTGCACACCCTAATCGACCGCATGCTCCACGACGAAGTTGGCGAGGTAGCATCCAAGCTGCACACCGGCCGCAGCCGGAACGACCAAGTCGCAACCGCAACACGTCTTTGGTCAATGGATGCATGCACGAAGATAGATACAGCAACCCGCACCTTGGAGCATGCGATGGTGGAAAAGGCGACCGCGCTGGAGGATGCGCTGATGCCGTCTTATACCCATCTGCAGCGCGCTCAGCCTGTCTCGGGTGCCCACTGGATGTTGTCTCACTTCTGGCCACTCGAGCGCGATCGAGCACGGATCGCGTCGGCCTCGCGCGCTGCAGCGGTACTGCCGCTCGGCTCTGGCGCCATTGCTGGATGCGCTTTCCCAATTTCGCGCGTGCTCCTTCAGGGCAGCCTCGGATTTAGCTCGGTATCCCAGAACAGCATTGATGCGGTCGGTGATCGTGACTTCGTCGCCGAGCTGTTGTTCGCTGTAGCAATGATGGCGACGCATCTCTCTCGTCTCGCCGAAGATCTCATTATCTATGGGTCGACCGAGTTTGGATTTGTCCAGTTCGGTGACGCTTTTACAACCGGCTCGAGCATGATGCCGCAGAAACGGAATCCGGACGCGCTGGAGCTGGCACGTGGATCCGGCGCGCGCGCGATTGGCGATCTCACAACCTTACTCTCGACTCTCAAGGGGCTGCCTGGCGGCTACAACAAGGATCTTCAGGACGACAAGCGAGTTCTCTTCGACGCCGTCGATACCATCCTTCTCGTTCTTCCCGCGGTAGCAGGCGCGCTCCAGGAGACCCGCTTTAACGTCAAGCGAATGCGCGCTGCGTTGTCGAGTAGCATGATGGCCACTGACCTCGCTGATTATCTGGTCGAGAAGGGTGCCAGTTTTCGCGAAGCGCACGCCGCAATCGGATCCTTGATTCGCGAGAGTGAGCGTGAAGGTTGTGAGCTCGACGCGTTGCCTTTTGCCACGTTTAAGTCTGCTCACTCGCTGTTCGGAGAAGATGTATTGGACTGGCTCGAGCCAGCGCGCTCAGTAGCTCGTCGTGATGTCCCTGGCGGTACCGGTCCCGCGGCAGTGAGTGCGCAACTACGCTCAGCGCGTGAGGCGCTTCGGCCTGTTGCGGAGGTAGCGCGCGGTAATGAATTGGTCCTTCGGGCGGTGTAAACGACCTAATTCTAGAGAAAGAAAAAGGGCGCGCTAGGCGCCCTTTTTGTCGCGGATGTTGTCGAAAGCAGTACACGCGGGCCGCGCTCTAGAACATCAATCCAGCAGTAACTGGAACGAACTGAAAGACTCCGCCGTCGGCGGCGCGGCGCGAAATCGTGTTGTACCGGGATTCGATGAACATCGCAAATGGTCCCACGCCGAAAGTAGCGCCAAGTCCGGCATTGAAGCCGAAGTTATTCTGAGATTTTGCGCCTGACACGTCTGCCTTGGCGTTGTACAGCCCTCCACCGACAACGACGTACGGCTTTGCGGTCGTACCAGGAAATGCGTAAATCAGGTTCGCCAACACGCCCACGACACGGAGACTCGAATTGATGGCAGCGCTGCCCTGTGGCGTCGTCCGATCAATCCGCAGAAGATTGTTGTAGACACCGTCGAAGCGCACTCCTATCGCTAGCTCCGGAATTCCGACTGCCACCATGGCAATGGCGTTGTAACCGGTTTTTTGCACGTCACTCAACTTACCAACGGGGATCGCGGCTCCCCCGCCTAGACCAAGGGCATAGGTCTTCTGCCCATAAACGGCGGACGGAACGGTGAATAAAAGGGCCAGACAAAGGACTACTGCTGGGTGAAATCGATCCATGAGAAAAACGTGAAGGTGTGGGTTCGAGGAAGCGACGAATAGGCGGGCAATATAATCGGCGAAGTGCTAGTACGTGGATCGAATGCTTGTGTTAATTATCCTAATAATATAGGATTATTATATGGGGAGGGCCTATACCGCTGCCACTGCTGCACTTGCGCTTGATACATCGGCCAAATGGCTCGACAATACCCTTTCACACAACCACGTTGCTGGCGTCCGCCAAGAAAAGCAAGGCATCGCTCGGCGCCTAGCCATCGACGGCTTGGTTGTTCTCGGATTAGCCCTCAGACTAACCAAAGACTTTGGAATTCCCCTAAGAGCAGCCATAGCCATTGCTGAGAAAATAGCCATTGGCAAAGGACAATACACCTTACCGAGCGGCATGAGCATCAACGTCGATCTGGACGGCTTTCAACGCGAACTCCTCAAACGCCTTGATCAAGCCGTGGAAGTCGCGCCGCTCCCGCGCCGCGGCCGCCCGCCGAAAAACAAAACGGGGCGCCTCGACTGAGGCGCCCCGCCAGATTGTGCCAGTGAAGTAGACGCGGCTTTAAGAAGCCTTCGTCACGTTCTCGGCAGCTGGACCCTTCTGACCTTCAACGATGTCGAACTCTACCGCGTCACCTTCCGCAAGGGATTTGAATCCCGAGCCAGAGATTGCACTGTAGTGAACGAAGCAATCCTTCTGCCCGTTGTCAGGTGTGATGAATCCAAAGCCCTTCGCATCGTTGAACCACTTCACTTTGCCGGTCGTACGCATTCCCTGCTCCTGGAAAATTTGTGTCTTGGGGAGCGGAACACGCCCGACCCTCGACAATCTGATACGCGGGTCTCACTAACCCCGCACTGGATTTGAGCGCGAAGCACAGGCTTTCGCCCACGCCCTCGGCTCGACTTGGCAGAAAAAATAGCAAGGTCCGGCTGAGCAGACAATAGAGAGATTCAGGGTCCGGTCCGACGCGCCGCTGTCACGAAATACTCGGTGTCGCCGAAGCACGACGTCGGTACGCCTCTATGCTGTTCGTAAGTCAGTGACATTTGTTTGCCAATATTCTGCTCGAGGACGCGCGCAACCGAGTCGCTCCTGACCGTGAAAGTAAAGATTTGCGGCATCGTCCCTGGCAGATTTGCCATCGCCAGCTCTCCCTCCCAGGTCTTACAAAGCCATCCCTTCTTAGAAATCTTCTGCACGTAGCCAGCGCGGTCGCCCGATGCGTAGGTGTAGCCCAGCGCGACCCATACCCACAGCGAGATGATGACGGCAGGAACCACGACCAGAATCAGCAGCGCTATGAACGCCTTGTTTCGCTTCTTCTTCGCGGGAGCCGGTGGAACCGGCGTGTCCAACGTTTCCGGTGTATCAGCCATCTACACTCCAGTGTGAGCGGGAAGGGGACTGGTCCGTCTTTCTGCACCGCCCGCGCCAGCGAATTAGCTTTCATGCTCATCACACGCAAGTAAAGTTGCCCATCATAGCGCGAAGAATTACAGCGACGGCCATCGTCGGCGACGTACCTGTCGGTTCATCCCACCCGATCGTCGTCCAGTCGATGACGAATACCGACACTGCGGATGCATCTGGTACCGCTCTCCAGGTAGCAGAGTTGGCACGCGCCGGCAGTCGTCTGGTGCGCGTAACCGTCAACAACGATGAGGCAGCACGCGCGATTCCTGAGATCGCAAGCAGGCTTGCCGACATGGGCGTCGTCGTGCCGCTCATCGGAGATTTTCACTACAACGGTCATCTGCTGCTCGCAAAATATCCGGCGACGGCCCGCGCTCTCGCCAAGTACCGAATCAACCCGGGCAACGTCGGTGGCAAGCGGCGCGACGAGAACTTCCGCACGATCATCCAGATAGCCTTGGACAACGGAAAGCCCGTCAGAATTGGGGTGAATTGGGGCTCACTCGACCAGGATCTGCTAACGACGTTGATGGATGACAACGCACGAGGCTCAGACCCGCGCACTGCCAAAGAGGTCTATATCGAGGCGATGATCCAGAGTGCGCTGCGTTCGGCATCTATCGCCGAAGAAACAGGAATCAGCCACGACCGAATCATACTGTCTGCAAAAGTCTCCGGCGTTCAGGATTTGCTAGAGGTTTATCGCCAGTTGGCCGGCCGCTGCGACTACCCGCTTCACCTTGGGCTTACTGAAGCTGGTCTCGGGTCGAAAGGCATTATCGCGAGCACGGCTGCGCTCTCGATTCTATTGACAGAGGGAATCGGCGACACCATACGAGTCTCGTTGACTCCACGTCCGGGAGGCGACAGGACGGAAGAAGTTCATGTCGCGCAACAAATCCTTCAGTCCCTCGAGCTACAGAGCTTCAACCCCCAGGTCGCCGCATGCCCTGGGTGTGGTCGCACGACATCGACTTTCTTCCAGCATATGGCGGAAGACATTCAGACTTATCTGCGCGAGCAAATGCCCGCCTGGCGCGAACGCTACCCCGGCATCGTCGACATGAAGGTGGCTGTCATGGGATGCGTTGTTAACGGGCCAGGCGAATCGAAACACGCGAACATCGGCATCTCACTCCCCGGGACATTCGAGGAACCCAAGGCGCCGGTTTATGTGGACGGAAAATTGATGGTCACGCTCAAAGGCGAGACGATCGTGCCCGAGTTTCTGAAGATCTTGGACGACTATGTCGAAAAAACATACCGGGCAACGACCCCTGCCACCATTTGATAACTGTCATTACTCGGCGAGCATCTGCAGCTCGGCGGAAACCTTGTCGAGTTCGACCATGATCGGCGCGTCGAACCCCAGCTCCTTGAGCCTCTCGTAAACCTGGCGGTACCAACGCGCGGTCCCCGTTCTGCCGCCGCCAAAACGACTCCACACTGTCTCTCGATCGACGGTCCTCCGCACGTCTGATATGATCGTAGAGCCGTTGTGGATCTTGTCAGCGGCACAGACCCAGCGCGCTTCCTCACTCGCGCCGGACAGCCGCTCGAGGTAGTCCGTCTTGCGGTCGTCGCCGGAGAGCTCTACGCCTTCGTCATCGTGCCGACGGTAGGTAACGGCCAGTACGGTTTCCAGAACTTTCGCGCCGAACTTATCGCCGATTCGCTGCTCGAGCATTTCCCGGGTGTAGCCGTCCTGAACACAGTCCTCTATCACATCGTGCAGAATTCCGGCGACAACCGTGTCATTGTCACGCCCGTATCGCGTGAGAATCACCGCGACGTTCGCAGGATGGGTGAGGTAGGGAAGCTTGGTTCCTTTCCGCACCTGACGATCGTGGTGCTTCGCCGCGAAGGCGAACGCATGGTTGATGACGTCAGAGTATCCAGTCACTTGGCATCGCTTAATGGTTTGCAAACCAGGACGTGAGTCCTTCCAGTCCGTGCTGATCGTCAATAGTGAATTCATTCAGTCGGTCAGAATCTACGTCCAGCACGGCGGTTAAATCACCCCGACGATTGAGAACGGGAACAACTATCTCGGACTGCGACCGCATGTCACACGTGATGTGTCCCGGATATTTTTTGACATCCGGCACAATAATGGTTTTCATCTCGGCGGCAGCCGTTCCGCAGACTCCCTGGCCAAACGCGATGTCGAGGCAACCGAGGCTACCCTGATATGGGCCTACGCGGAGCAACTGTCCGGGCACCGCGACGCGATAAAAACCAGTCCATAGATGGCCGAATGCGTGATGTACGAGCGCCGCGATCGTGGCCATTGCTGTGATTTCATCGGTGGCTCCGTCCAGGATCGCATCAGTATGGCCCTTCAACTCAGCATAAGCCCGTGCTTTGGGTACCCCGCGCAGATCGGGGATCGTCTCGGCCATTCAGACTACTGTACCGTCGCTAGTTCCGGCTGAAACGCTCCCGACTGCCGCACGGCGCCAAGCATTTCTTCGCGCGTCTCGAGTTGCGGCATCTCGGCATCCCACAAGACGAGCCCGTGAATTCTCATGTCTGCAGCGCGTAGACCATCGACGGCGGTCTTGAGTCCACCAACTGTGGTGTGAGCAATTCGTGCACAAAGTATCACGTCAGGTGCCGGAATAATGCTGCTGGCACTACGCTGCACATAGCTCGTTGGAGCCGCGATAATGATGAAATCGTATCGCCGTTGCATCCGGGCTAATTCTTTTCGAACCTCTTCAACTACGTTTGCTTCCGGTAGACCGGAGCGCCGAGTGCCGCTAGGAAGTACATCAAGGGGACGATCCCGCCCTATTGTCGTCGGCACGATTGCTTCAGGCCAGGTTGCGCTGCCGGTGATTATTCCAGAAAGACCTGGATCGGGGCGGACCCGCAACACGCTCGCGACGCTGCATGTAGTGGGATCGACGTCGACGAGGAGAGTGCTTCGCGCTTCATAGGCTGCTGAGGCGGCGAGATTTGCCGCAACAGTTGCCACGATTGCCGGATCCTCACCTGTAATGGTGACAATTGGGACACTCGCTTCGACTGAAGCGATGTGCAAATACAAGGTCCTGTAGCTCTCGGAAACGACGTCGATGAGCGGTGGTGCTTCGACATCGGCCTGCCGTCTGCTTCGCTCCACGACCACTTCCGGTGGCTTGATGACGGTCAGCACCCGCGACCCGCTAATCTGCTCCGCCTCTCGGGGGTCAGCGATGTGGGGCCGTTTGAGCTCAGTACCAAACGATGCCGCGAATCCGACCGCGAGGGCGAGTACTACTGCGGCTGCGAGCATTGCCCAAGGCGGCGCTCCAACGTTAGCAAGCTCACGGGCACGCGCTGACTCGCGGTCGATGCGTGCGTTCTTCCGGTTAATCTGATCGAGCTGCGTTACGGCCGCACTATAGTTCTGCTGAGCGGCGACACGCTGTGCGAGAAGCTGCGTGGTATCGACAGTTATCACCGGCTTTGGTACTGGCGCAGCGGTCGGCCGAATGAGAGCCAACTTTCCTCGCACCTCGCCACGCTTTGCATCTGCTATTCCTTTTATGTCGCGGCCGATCGCCGTCGCTCGCGATGTGAGTGCCAGATAAACAGGATCGACCGCGCCGACTGCGCCGAATGCGTTTCGCTCGCGTTCCACATCGGCGAGGGAATCAAGCAGTACGCGCACGCGTGGGTCGGCCGCCACCGTTGGCGAGGCAGCAAGCGCACGGAATGAAGTCGGGAGGGGGGCATTCTCTGCCCGGTCGATCAGGCGGTTGAGTGTCGCGAGCTCTGTACCCAGTGAGTCGCGCTGTGCTCGAACAGCGGGTGGAAAGGTGTCTATCACCGGCGTAGGCACCGGTATCAGAGCGCGGCGCGTTGCGTTGAGCACTGAATCGGTGGCGTTGATCTCGGCCAGGTACCTATCTCTCGCGCTAACGGCTGGCGACGAATCAGTGCGGGCTTCGATCCTCGCGGCGACAGCCTGCGCCTTCCGCGAAGCGCTTCTCGGAACGACTACGAACGCGATCAGCGCACTAATGAACACGACGCCGCCGACAACGCCGAAAACCACCACTCGGCGAAGCGCATTCCTGGCCCGTGCCGCCATCCACAGGTAGGCGGATCCTCCGCTCATCCGTGCGATGCTATGGACGTTCATCAGTCAAAGATTCACTGAGTGAGATAGCCGCGCGAGGGTACGGACTTCGAAGCTCCCCGACGGCCGACAAAGATCACAATTGTTTCCTACAGCAACAGATAGAATCTAAGCAGAATGCGGTCACTCGTGACAGCCAAAACAAAACGGCGGAAGCTTTCGCTTCCGCCGTTTATTACGAAGATCGTCTACTGAACGGTGATGACACCCTTCATGTTCAAGGCAAGGTGTGGAACACAGTGGTACGGGTACTGGCCAGGCTTGATCTTGGCGAACGATACAGTGACTGACTCGCCGGGATTCATCTTCATGTTGCTGGACAGCTCACTCATCTTGTCGGCACCCATGTTGGCGTCAAGCTGTGCCTTTACATCACCCGGAATCGTAGCTGGATCGAACGCAACGTTGTGGGGTCCGCCGCTGACCACGACGAACTTGACTCCATCGCCTTGCTTGATCGTGAAGTTCGCTGGCTCGAACCGATAGCCCTTCGCGTCACCGACCATGTTCACAGTCTTCGTCGTTCCGGTGATTGGAGCCATCGCGGCAGCGCCACCAGTAGCGCCAGTCGTTGGAGAGCTGGTGCTGCCTGGAGATGTCGTACTAGTAGTAGTCGTCGTGGTAGCCGCGCTCGTATCTACCGCCACATGGGTAGTGTCGCCAGGCTTATTCTCACCGCCGGCACATGCGCCGAGCGTCATCATTCCAACTGCAACCGCGAATCCGTAGAACTGCATTTTTTTTGAGGCCTCCCAGAGCCGTACAGTAGTGCACTTAGTAGAGGAATTCCTAACTTCCAGAGATTGTGAATTTATTCACAAGCTCGCGAACACGCAATCGAAGCACCACTTTCGCGTCTCATGATTCGTGCCTTCGTGCTGCAGCGTGCCGGATGATAGCAATTCCCGCGCTTGACCTCAGATCGGGGGCGTGTGTTCAGCTCGTGCCTGGGTCGTACGACGAAGAGCTCATTCGCATCCCTGATCCTGTCGGCGTCGCGTTGGCGTGGAGGCAGTACGGGTTTCGTCATCTTCACGTCGTGGATTTGGACGCGGTGGCGGGCCGCGGCAACAATGCGTCGCAGATCCAAGGCATTCTCGCCGCTACTGACGCGGAAGTTCAGCTTGCGGGCGGGATTCGCAGCAGGGATATGATCGAACGCTCACTGGATGGCGGAGCACAACGCGTAGTCATCGGCACCCGCGCTTTGGAAGACCCCGACTGGCTCGCGGAAATGACCGAAATTTTCCCGGGATCTATCATCGTTGCTGCAGACGTTCGCGATAGGAAAATTCTTTCTCACGGATGGACCCGTACGCATCCCAAGCTCGTGCTCGATCTCGTGGAGGACCTGAACGGCTTGCCGCTGGCAGGTGTGCTCGTAACCGCGGTACACCGGGAAGCAGCGATGCACGGAACTGACTTGCCCCTAATGGAGGATGTGGCCGAAATCGCGGACGTTCCCGTATTTGCTTCCGGCGGACTCGGAAATATCAATGACCTTCGTGCCTTAGCCGACCGCGGTGTAGCAGCGGCTATCGTCGGAATGGCACTTTACAGCAGCGCGATGGACCCGTGGGCGGTCGCTGAGGAATTCGAGGAATGATCAGTCGTCGTGACGACCTTCGCGCGAACGTCAAAACAAACTGATCGTTCGCGGATCCAGCTTGGATGGGTCGCCAACGTACGCGAAGCGAAACCCTTTCATGTACTTCCTCGCCACCCGCTGGACCGCTTCGGGGGTGACACTCTTCAACTCGTCGACAAACCGATCGGCCTCTCGGTAATCACCCTCGTAGAGTTGCGATCGCGCCAAGAAATCCGCCTGCGCGGCGTTGGTCTCGTTGTCGAGGAAGTACTCGGTAATGAATTGCTCTTCCAGTTGCTTAAGGCCGGCCGGATCGAGCATTCCTTGCTGAAGGTCGATGATTGCCGCGCGCATCAGTTTCAGCGCGGTATCCGGCGCAACAGTCGTGACATACAGACCTCCGGCAGTCGCGGCACGATCGACGAAGGGAGCATGAACATCGTACGTCAGATTCTGACGCGTGCGAATCTCCGCAAACATGCGCCCGGTCAGTACCGATGTAGCGACTCGTAGCGCCTGATAATCTTCTCCGCTCGCGAGCGGACCGCTGTAATAGCCAAGTATGTAATTCGTCGGCAGTTGCCTACGTTCGATGACGACCGCGGTGGGCGCCTCCGGAACGCGCGGTGGTGGCATCCACTTATAGGTTCCGCGCGGAAGCTGCCCAATGGATCGAGTCACTAGCCGCTCGATGTGCGCGCGGTCGACATTCCCGACCACGACGAGTAGCATCCTCGAAGTGACGAACTGTGTGCGATGGTATTCACGCAGCGCCGCGGAGTCGAGCGCTTGAATCGATTTCTCGTTTCCGGTTACGGAAACGGAGTAGGGATGACCGACGAATGTAATGCTGTCCGCGAGGTAGTCGGCCAAGGCATCGGGATCGTCTCGACGCTGTCTGATGCCCGACAAGTATTGAGCCTTCACCAGTGCGACTTCTGATCGTGGAAGAGAGGGATGCATTACCCGATCGGCAAAGATTGACCAGGTTGAATCGAATACTTCGGTACTCGACCGAATCCCGAACATCGTCCAGTCCGCGCCTGGAGCGACAACTATCTCGCTTCCAAGAAGCGACATCGCTCGCCGCAGCGAATTCTTGGGATAGTGCTGCGTTCCGCGTTCGGAAACGTCGAGAAGGATCGGCTCGATGCCCGCGTTCGCATTAGTGACTTGTCTCGAGCCACCGAGGAGATAAAGGTTTGCCGCGACCACGTTGTTGGCGTCGTTCTGCCTCAGAATCACGTGTACGCCGGCTACATCAAAGCTGGTCGTCGCGCTCGTTAGCGCGAGTGCTATTGCGAGGAGCATCAGCGTGTCCCCGCAATTACCAGGTCTTCGGAGCGAAGGTTCAGCGCTTGGCGCGCTTCGGGCGCGATGAGAACCCCTGCAATGTGTGGCTTCCCGACGATGTAACGCCGCGCGTAAGCGCGTAGGTCTTCAATTGTCTGCTGTGCCATGTAGTCCACGTATCCCATGTAGTACTCGAGACTCGCGACGCTCCACCAGAAACCAAGAGTGTGCGCGAAACCCGAGGCCCTTTCCCGGTCGAACGCCGAAGTCACGGCACGGTGCGCCTTTACTGCTTCCAGCTCATTGGAGGTGAAGTAGCCGGGTGTGTCGAACTTTGCGATCTCCCCGTAAAGCACGGTCATCGCTTCGCGAAGTTGCTCGGGTGAGGTTTGCCCACTGATTGTAATCGGTCCGGTATGATTGAGTGTGTAATAGTTCACTCCGATACTCTGCCATAGCCCGCTATCGACGAGTTTTTGCTGAAATTGCGAGCGCGGGTCGTTCAGGACATCGGAGAACACGTCTGCGGCATAGGTGGATTTTGGATCTTCGCCAACGCTCGGGCCCTGCCACTGTATCTCCACCGTGACAGCGCTTACAGGCCCTTCAACAACGACTCCTTCACTCCGCTGCAGTGGCGGGATTCCCGGGATCGGGTCGGTCGCGAAGGGATCGGGGCCGCGCTTCCATTGTCCCAACTCACGCTCAGCCAGTGCAAAGACCGTGGTCGGGTTTACGTCGCCAGCCACCAATAGCGCTGAATTGTTCGGTATGTAATACTTGCTCTGGATCGTGCGCATTTTTTCCGGCGTCGTAGTAAGAACTATCTGCCGGTTGCCAATGGTGTTTTTCCGGCTGTAGTTTCCCGGAAAGAGCTTCATATCGATCTGCCGCTGCAGGGCAAAGAACGGACTTGATTCGTTTCGATCGTATTCGCCGATCACAACTTGCCTTTCGCGCTCCAGCTCGTCCCGTCGGAATAACGGGGCTCGTATCGCGGATGCCACGAGTTGAATTGCATCCGCCAGTTTCTCTGTAGGAACGGTCATGTAATAGTTGACACGCTCTTCCTGGGTTGTTCCGTTGAACACCGCGCCCAGATCAGAGGCGCGATCCCAAAACTGTTGCGGCTCCCGATAATTCGAGTTCGCTTTGAAGAACATGTGCTCGTACATGTGTGCCAGTCCTTCATATTCGGGCGTCTGGGTGAAGGACCCGTTCTTTACGTCGATCTCGACCGTCGCTAGCGGAACGCCGTGATTCTCAACGACGATTACCTCGAGGCCATTCGATAGAACCTTGCGTTGAATGATCTTCGCGAGCTCCGCTCGCTGGCCCCACACCTGGTTCGGCGCAAGGAAAGAAGCGAGCAACACCAGAGTAGCGCAGCAACGCAGGACACCTTTTCTTTCGGACATGTCAGATTCTGTGAAAGCCCGTTCGGACCCGTACGGGCAATTGATGACTCGGTTAGACGCAAAGAGGCTCAAGCGCAATGAGCCTCTTGCTCAATACACCACATTCAGGATCGGCGGTCCAGCTGATCTCTTCTACGATGCAACATCGGCAGATGATCTGGCAGGGGCAGTTACTGCTGCCCGGGATCTCCAGATCGAGTACTTCGTGCTCGGCCTCGGCGCCAATATCCTCATCGGCGACATGGGATTCCGCGGCCTGGTGATCCGCAATACTTCGAGCCATCTCGACTTCTCCGCCGACGGCCGCCTCTGGGTAGAGAGCGGCGCTGTCATGGCCAGACTGATTCCCAAGGCCGTGGAACGGGGTTTGTCAGGACTGGAGCACTACGTTGGAATCCCGAGCACCGTAGGCGGGGCGGTATGGCAAAATCTGCACTTCCTTTCTCCAGCTCCGGCACGCGAGAGAACGATGTTCATCGCAGAAGTGTTTGAATCGGCAGAGATTCTTGCCCACGATGGCAGGCGCACGACCGTCGACCGGGACTATATGCAATTCGGGTACGACACCAGCATTCTCCACAAGCAGCGCGATATTGTCCTGGCGGTAACCTTCCAACTCGAGCGCGGCGATCCTGCGGTGATGCATCGCATCATGCAGGAAAATCTTAGCTGGCGCGGTGGCAAACATCCCTGGCTCGAATATCACCCCAGCGCGGGCTCGATTTTCAAGAAGATCGAAGGGGTCGGCGCGGGTCGGCTTATCGATCAGGTCGGATTGAAGGGATTCCGACACGGTGATGCCCAGATTTCGCACATCCATGCCAACATTATGGTCAACCTAGGTAAAGCGACCGCGAAGGACGTGCGTGATTTGATCTCGATCGCCCAGAACAAAGTGGAGAAGCAGTTCGGACAACGCCTTGAGCCCGAGATCGGATTCGTCGGCGAGTTCTGATTTCTGTCATGTGGCTGACAACTGCTCCACACGTTCTGTAGCGGCAGTCCACTTTTCGATGGCTGCGTCAAGTTTGCGGCGTGCTTCGTCCAGCTCCTTGCCGACGACGAGAGACTTTTCGGTCCCTTCCCGCGTCGTGTAGAGTTGCGGATCTTCGAGGATCCCCGTGAGCTCGACAACTTTCTGCTCGAGCGCCGCAACCACCGTTTCGGCATCCTCGACCTGCCGTCTCGATTCGCGAAGCGCAGTGCGATCTTCATCTCCCTGCGTTTCCCTTCGGCGCGTTGCCTTCCGCTCCCTGACTCTTCGAAGTGATTCGCGCTCGGCGTTCGCAATCGCCGCGGCGTGCTCGCGCTCGCGACTCTGCTCTTCCCATTCCGCGAACGACCCGGGGAAGTCGGTTATGCGCCGTTCGTGGAGAACCCACACGCGAGACGTAAGCGCTTCGAGCATTGCCCGGTCGTGGCTCACGAGCAATATCGTCCCCTCATATTCCTCGAGCGCGTCTTCGAGCGCCTCGACCGATTCGATATCCAGATGATTTGTGGGTTCATCGAGGAGAAGAAAGTTCGCCTGTTCCAGGACCATCATCGCGAGTGCGACTCGCGCTCGCTCGCCGCCGGACAGCGTCTCAGCTCGGCGCTGAGCCTCGTCGCCAGAGAAGCCAAAACGACCGAGATGACCCTGAATCTGCCGACGCTCCCAACGCGGCCTGAGTTCACTTATCACGTCGTAAAGCGTGCGATTCATCGGCACCTGCGCCATATCCTGCCGATAGTAGCTTGGCTGAACGGATCCGCCCAGCAGCAGCTCTCCACTCGACGCCGGCCGCTCGCCCATGAGCGCGCGGAGAAAGGTCGATTTTCCACTTCCGTTCGGACCCACAAAACCGATCACATCCCTGCGCTGAATGGTCGCGGTAAAATTCGCGATAAGAATTCTTCCCTCGACCTCCACCGTCACGTCACGAGCGATCGCGACCTGATCGCCACCTCGTTCCGACAGGTCGAGTCGCAGCCCTAGCGCACTTCCTCCGTCTGAATTAGGTGCGCTTAGTCGTGGAAGTCTGGTCAATCGCTTTCGCCTGCCCTTTGCCTGCCTGGAGTTCTGACCCGCAATGTTGCGCCTTATGTAGTCCTCCTCCTCTGCGATCGTCTTGCGCTGCTTGTCGAAAGATCGTTGCTGGCTCAGTCTTCGCTCCTCGCGCTGGACGATGAACGATTCGTAGCTGCCTGTGTAGACGTTGGCCCCACCGCCTTCAAAATGAAGAACGTGGTCAACCACATTGGAGAGAAAGGCACGGTCATGACTGATCAAGAGCACCGTTTTGTCGGTGGTCCGAAGATATTCCTCGAGCCAGCGTGTCGTTTCCAGATCCAGATGATTGGTCGGCTCATCCAACAGCAGTACATCAGCACCGCTCACAAGTTGTCTCGCGAGACCGAGTCTTCCCCGTTCACCACCACTCAACTGTTCGAGTGGCTGCGTACGAGCCTTCTCCGCATCGAAGCCGAGGCCCTGGAGGACAGCATCTACGCGTGGAGCGAACGTGTAACCGCCCTCGCGGTCAAATCGTTCCAGGTCGCGATCATATTTTGCGAGCATCTGAGCGGTAGCTGACTCTCCGGATTGCCCGAGCAGGTTCGCCTGCTCAGCGAGGGACTGCTCCAGAGTGAGAAGATCCGCAAACTCACCAGCGCCCGCTTCCCATACGGTTGTGGCAGACTTGAAGTCGCGGTGCTGCTCGAGCAGTGCGAAGCGTAGATCGGGGTCGCGCGATATCGTGCCTTCCGTCGGCTGTTGCGCGCCAGTAATGAGCCGGAAGAGTGTGGTTTTGCCACTGCCGTTTCGGCCCAGGATTCCCCAACGGTCGCCGCGAGCGACAGTGAACGTTATTCCCTGAAAAATCCTCGCTGCGCCAAATTCCACACCGACATTCGAGACTGATATCTGGGTCAAGATCGCAGCACGCTCGAGCATGCGGTGAGACAGCGCTCGAGCGACTCCATTGTGTGGTCGCCCATGTGACCGATGCGGAAAGTCGTGCCCTTCAGCTTGCCGTAACCGTTTCCGATCACGATTCCACGCTTTGCCACCGCGCTGGTGAAAGTGTCCGCGGGAAGATCCGAGGGGAGTCTAATAGCGGAGATAGTTGGCGACTGCCATCCCAGGGGCGCGATGTTGCTCAACTTCTTGCCGGTTTCATCGCTGATCGTTGTCACCCACTCCTGCGTCCGCGCTGCCATTGCTTTATGCCGCGCCCATCGTGCTTCGAGTCCCTCAGTTGCAATCGCTCTCGACTGCGCCTCGAGTGCGTAGAACAGTGTGAGCGCGGGCGTGCTTGGCGTCTGGTTGCGTCGCGCATAGGCGTCGAGCTCCACGAGATCGAAGTAGACTCCTCGGCTATGTGTTCCGCTCGCCTGGTCCACGAAGGCACTGGATGCAACAGCGAAGGAGAGGCCCGGCGGAAGCGCGAGTGCCTTCTGTGAGCCGGTCAAGACGTAATCGAGGTTCCATTCGTCAAAGCGAAGCTCTGCTCCCCCGAGTCCGCTCACGCTGTCGATCAGGCAAAGCACCCCATGACGATGCGCACAATCCGAGACAGCGCGTACATCATTCAATGCGCCGGTCGATGTCTCGGAATGAACTGCGGTGATGGCGACGTACTTCCGCATGGCAAGACGCTCTTCCAGCTGGGGTATCGTGTGCACCTGTCCCCATGCGACCTCATACCGATCTACATCGCGTCCGCACATCGATGCTATGTGCGCGAATCGCTCCGAGAAGGCACCATTGACCAGGCAAAGGATTCTGCCGCCCGGTGCACAGCGGATTGCGGCTTCCATCATTCCAGTAGCCGAAGAAGAGCTTATGTAGACAGGACGCTTGGTCTTGAATATTGGTCGAAGGCCTTTCTGCAACCGCTCGAACAGATTCTCGAACTCCGGTCCGCGATGCGGGATCATGGGCTGTAGCATCGCGCTCATGATTTCGTCGCGAACTTCAGTTGGCCCGGGAAGGAAAAAAGTGCCGAAGGCTTTTGTGGTGTTCATTCCAGTACGAGTTTTGTTAGTTGGTCGAAGTTCTCGATGACGAAATCGGCCCGCTCGACTACCGCCTCACGTCGTGTGAAACCGGTAAAGGCGGCAAAGGCTTCCACAACCGGCTTGATCTCGCAATCCGTCATTCCATCGCCGACTGCCAATACCGGGCCTCGCAAGCTCATGCTCTGAACGACTGTCCTCTTGCCGGTCTGCTGTGTAAGGAGCGAGCGTTCATCGAACCCGCTGTATCTCCCTTCTGTATCGAAGAATACCGAAACCGCATACACGCGCCCTTCGCCGACACCGAGCCGTCTGGCGAGCGGCAGTATTGCCTCCCTAAGTCCGCCACTGACCATTGCGATCTCGACATCCTTTGCCCGCAATTGCGCGAGTGTTTCTCGCGCGCGCGGTGCGATGCGGTCGACGTACATCCGTCCCAGTTCCTCGATTTCGGCCTTTGCTGGTTTTACAGTGTTCATTCTTTCAGCGTAGACAGCCTCGATCGGAATCTCTCCCTCCATCGCACGCTCCGTCAGCGTGGCGCTCCAGGCCTGGACTTCAGCTCCCCGTAACGCGGCCAGCCAGTCGATTCCTTCGATTCCGCTCAAGGTTGAATCAACGTCGAAGACGACGGAATTAAAGCGGTTCACAGGATATTTCCGGGCGCAAGAATGCCGAGGGGGTCGAGCTCGCGCTTCACCGCGGTCATCATCGCGATCTGGAGCGGGTTCATCTGCAGCGGAAGCCACCTGCGTTTGATCTTTCCGATTCCGTGCTCAGCGGCTACAGTGCCGCCCATTGCCAACACGTTCTTGAGCGTCCGTTCGACGACCTCTTCTATAGTAGCCAGCTCGCGCGTATCGCGAGCAACAAAATTCTGATGTGGGTGTCCGTTGCCGGCATGACCATAGATGACCGCTTGTTCGATCCCGGCTTCATTGGCGAATGAGCGTGCAACGTGAATCGATTCCGCAAGTCTCTTATAAGGAACGGCCCAATCGGTTGAGACCTTTCTGCCGCCGGCATTGCGATGCTTGCCGCCGCGCTCGTTCATCGTCGACGGGACGGCATGCCGGATTCTTCGCGCTTCCCGGAGCTTCGCATCCCCGTCGAAAACCAGCGGGTCAAACTCGGTGGCAGCTGATTCGATCAGCTCACCCCAGCTGCCGAGGACCGCATCGACATCACTACTCACTTCCTCTTCGACGTAGACCATCGCCGCCGATCCGTCCGGTACCATTGCCCCGGCGTCACGCGCAATTCGTGTTGCCCGGTCGTCGAAGTACTCGATGCATCTGGGATTGACCTGTAGTGACTCTCGTGTCGCAACGACAAACGCTAGAGCTTTTTCTTCTGAACTAAAAAAAATCGCTAGACCAACGACATGCGAGGGAAGAGGCAAGAGGCCTAGCTCGGCTTCGACGATTATTCCAAGAGTCCCCTCACTTCCAATGAACCAATCAATGGGGTCGTGAGCGAATGCGTAGCCAACCGTGTTTTTTTCCAGATCCGATCGCCGAAACTCCATCAGGTCGCCATTTGCCATTACGACTTTTAGCGCTTGCACGTACTTCCGGGTTGCGCCGTACTTGAGAGTTCGCGCTCCGGATGCATTGCAGGCAATTGCTCCACCAATTGTGGATTCTTCTTCGCTGGTCGGGTCGGGCGCGAATAGCAGGCCGGCATCTGCCGCTACTCGCTTGATATCGCCGACCAGTGCCCCAGGACCAGTCGTGATAGTTCTTGCTCTTTGATCGAGCGCTGCGATGTGGTCGAGGGAACGAAGCGAAAGGAGTATTCCCCGATCGGTGATGGATGCGGCTGTCGTGCTCGTCTGCGCGCCTGCACATGTGACAGCCATCTTGTCCGTGGTCGCCCGCCGCAGCAGCTCGATGACCTCTTCGACAGAGGTCGGACGTGCTACAAGCTCTGGAACCAGGCGAAGACCCGACGCATCTGCTTCATATGCTTCGCGCACGGTCTTCTCGCTGCTTATGCTGACACTCACCCTGAATGAAAGCAGACGACAGCGGCAGACGATACATCGGGAAGACCGAGGAGCGACTGCCGTATCGCCTCGCTAACGTCGCCATCGACCGAAACCGCAGCGAGCGCCTGCCCGCCCTGCGCCAGCCGGGCCTGGTGATATTCGGCGATATTCACACCGGCCTCACCGAGTAGAGTTCCGACGCGGCCAATTACGCCGGGAACGTCGTTGTTGGTGAGAATCAGGAGCGTATCACGCGGTTGGATATCGACATGAAACGCGCCGATTCGAGTAAAGCGAGGTGGCGCACCTGGTTGCGCTGTTCCCGCAATTGCTATCTCCTGCATTCCGCCGCTCAATCTCACCTCAACGGCGTGAGAATTGTCCTGCGACGCGGTCTCCGTAGTCGAGAGGTCGATGCCGCGACCTTCCGCTACTGCGCGCGCGTTGATGAGGTTGAGTCGTTCCTGCTCGACAGTCCCTTCGAGCAGCCCACGAGCTGCTGAAGCGAGCAGCGCGGTTCTAGCACCAACCAGAGCCGAACCGGATCGGACATCGATTCGCTGGACGGCGCGCGTACCCTGAGTTGCCAGTATGGCTCTTCCAACCGCGGCTGCACGACGCGCCAGAGTCAGCGCCGGCTCGACATCCGCCCACTGTCCACCGACGTCCGCAACGTTTATCGAGCGCGAAAGCTCTCCGCTAATGAGGGCGTCACGCACCGCTATGCAGACATCTACCGCAACGTTGCGTTGCGCTTCTGTCGTCGACGCGCCGATATGCGGCGTTAGAAGAACGTTTGGAATCGTGCGCAACGGATGGTCGGGTGTAAGGGGCTCCTTTTCGTAAGCGTCAACGACTGCTCCGAAAAGGTGCTTGCTTCGCAGTGCGTCCAGCAGTGCCTTTTCGTCGACAATCCCGCCGCGAGCCATATTCACGACGATTGCCTGCTGAGGAAGGCGCGCAATTTCCCGCTTTCCAATCATGCCGTTGGTTTCGTCCGTGAGAGGCGTATGCAGAGTCAGGATGTTCGATTGCTCGAGCACGCCATCGAGCGACTTGATCTCCTCGACACGCAAGACTTCGAAACGGGACTGCGCTACATAAGGGTCGTAGGCGATCACTTTCATCCCGAAAGCCCGAGCGCGAGTGGCTACCTCTCCACCAATCCGCCCCAGCCCAACGATACCCAGCGTCCTGCCTTTGAGTTCTGAGCCAAGCAGAGCCGACCGATCCCATCGTCCGGCATGCATGGAGCTATCCGCGCGGGGGATGTGCCGTAGCAGGGAGATCACTGCACCAAAAAACAGCTCGACGACAGCGATAGTGTTGCCGGCGGGAGCATTGATGACGGCAACACCGAGGGAAGTAGCAGTGTCTAGGGCGATGTTATCAACTCCGACGCCGGCCCGACCAACGACTCTCAGCTTGTGAGCTTTTTCCAGCAAGTCTGCCGAAATACGCGTCGCGCTACGGCCAACGATCGCGTCGTAGTCACCGATCCTCGCGAGCAGCTCCTCCTTGGGCAATGTTGGTACTTCGTCCACGACGAGGTTAGGCTCCGCTGCAAGGAGCGCTACGCCTTCGGCATCGATATCATCGGTGACGAGAACGCGATAGGTCACTATTCGGGTGCCGGTTTGGGCAGTTAACGGCGGGAGATGAATCTCCAATATCGCCGCCCGAGGCTCACGGCCACAAGCGATCTACGCGGCCATCCACTGTCGCCATATAGATTCATCGGCGCCGATAACGAACTGGTTGCCGCTACGAACGAGCGGGAGCCGGAGGAGAAGGGGTTCCTCGACGAGCTTTTCCAACCAGCGGTCGTCCGAAAGTTGCGCATAGCGAAGGCCGAGCTCGGTGAAGCGCTTCGAGTCTCGATCGACGAGTGCCGTGACGCCGAACTTCTGCGCGAAACGCCGGAGCTCACCGAGAGATGCGGGTCGCTCCATCAAATCGACGAAATGAGTCTTTACTCTCCGTTCAGAAAAAAAACGCAGGGCCTTACGCGTTTCCGCACTTTTCTTGACGCCGAAAATCTGTACTTCCACAGGGTGACGGGCTCTCTCGGGAGGATGATGAAGAGGATACATGGGCTTTCCGCGATCGATGCGCGGTGAAATAATCTATTCGCCTGCATGGTGGCTTCCGGGAGGCCATCTCCAGACGTTGTGGGGAAAGCTGTTGCGTCGGCAGACACCGGCATCGACCGTTTTGGAACGATGGGATACGCCGGACGGAGATTTTTTGGAGCTTCACCGCTTGGCTGCGGCAGTTGACCAACCACGTGTCCTGCTGCTGCACGGACTCGAGGGGACGATTCGTTCACACTACGCCCAAGGCCTGCTCAATGAGGCGGCCAGGCGCGGTTGGGGCGCGGATCTTCTGTTGTTTCGGTCTTGCGGTTCCCAACCGAATCGCACGAGGAGATTCTATCACTCGGGGGAAACAACGGATCTGGCCTTTGTGCTCGACAGGATTGCGGGAGAGTTTTCGGCATCTCCTCTCGCCATCGCCGGCGTCTCACTTGGTGGCAATGTCTTGCTGAAGTTTCTCGGTGAACGGGGCAACGACCTGCCGCGACAGTTGCGCGCAGCGGCCGCTATCTCGGTTCCGTTCGACCTCGCCCGATCCTCTAGGCGAATCAATCAGGGATTTTCGAAATTTTACCAACGTTTCTTCCTCGATTCCCTGCGTCTGAAAGCCAGGGAGAAGGCGCGCCTCTTCCCCGATCTTGCCCCACTTGAGAAAATCGCCGGTCTGCGCACGCTCGAAGATTTCGACAATCTGATCACCGGACCATTGCACGGGTTCCGCAATGCTCAGGACTACTACCGGAGATCGAGCTCGCTCCCATGGCTAAGAAATATTAGGATCAAGACGCTACTATTAAGCGCCGTGGACGATCCGATGCTGCCCCGGAAAGTATTGGACGATGTACGCGAGGTGGCCGGAAAGAACCCTGCGCTACATGTGGAGTTTGTGGCGAGGGGTGGCCATGCTGGTTTCATCGCTGGCTCACGGCCATGGCGTCCGTTTTATTACGCGGAGTATCGTGTTGGAGAGTTCTTTGCGGACGCATTCCAACAAGGCTCCGTATCCAGGCCTTTGGCTAAACAAGGGGGGCGGTGACATGAGTATTCGAACGGCGATGCTCGGGCCAGGACTGATTTGCTCGCTCGCGGCGACAGAGTGTACCAGCTCTAGAATGATTCCTACAAGCGATGTCCACGCCGACCATGACGCCGCCAGTCCGAACGCTCTGGCATCCTCTTCCTCAATAACGGATACCTCAGGAACGCTGCCACCCGATGCGTCAACCGCGCTCGCGCGCTTGAATTCGTCGCCGCGCCATAGTGAATGGGTCACCATCAAAATTGGTACTGACAGCCTTCGCGCCTGGGTAGTGTACCCGCAGCGGAGCACCAACGCGCCGGTGGTGCTGGTCGTCCACGAGATTTTCGGATTGTCCTCGTGGATACGTGGAGTGGCAGATCAGCTCGCAGCTGATGGTTTTATTGCGATTGCTCCTGATCTACTCACGATGAAAAATCTGCCGGACGGTCCTGACAGCGTGGTCGCACCCTTGGCCCAAGCCGCGATCAGAACGCTCGATGCCGCCTCGGTTCAAAAACAACTGGACGCCGCTGCGCAATACGGGATGTCTCTGCCTTCTGCCCAAAAGAAATACGGGATCGTTGGCTTCTGCTGGGGCGGCGGCGTGTCTTTCGCGCACGCTGTCCACTCCCCAGATCTTGGTGCGTCAGTTGTCTACTACGGCGTTTCTCCAAGCACAGCGGATCTCGCCTCGATCAGGGCACCGGTTCTCGGTTTATATGGCGGTGCCGACGCTAGAGTCGATGCTACCATTCCGGCAGCGGATTCTGCACTTCATGCTCTTGGCCGAACCTACACGCACACGATTTATCCCGGAGCTGGCCATGGGTTTCTACGGCAGCAAACCGGAATGAATGGAGCTAACCTGGCGGCCACCCGCGCAGCTTGGCCAGCTACCATCGCCTGGTTCAGAAAGTATCTGGGATCCTGACCATTAAAGGAGAAACAGCAGCTCTGACCCCAAGCTTTTTTTGACGCTTGTGGCATTGCTTCCGATAGTCTCGATCGTCGCGTTCATCGCCGGTTTGATGCTGGCGGTGTTTTCAATGCTTCACGGAGTGGGGCATATCCGTCGAAATTCAACGACGGCGCCTTCGCCGTACATCAACCTCCCGACCCTTGCTGCATTCGCGGTGGGCTTTGGTGCGGTAGGTTATCCACTTGCTTCACATGCGCGTCTTGTCCCTTGGGCTGTCGTACTGATAGCGATTGCAACGGGGATCCTTTGCGTCGTAGGGACGATCACTTTGCTCGCGCGCTGGGCATTGCGCGGAATGCCGATCGCAGCTGATGACGCCGATGAGATTCAGGGCCAGTTCGCGCTGGTCACTCGAGACATTCCGACTGGCGCCTCAGGCGAGATTTCATACGAGCGCTTGGGCAAGAAGGAAGTCAGGACTCTGGCACGGAGTCTTAGTGAACGGCCACTTGCGGCGGGCACAGAGGTCGTCATCGATCGAATTGAGAACGGAGTGGCATTCGTTGAGGAATGGACAGTCGTTGAGCAACGCCTCTAGGTTCCTCGGCCTTTCGATCCGCGTACATAGAGAGAAAGCCAATTGGGCCAGTTTCCACTCAGCTCGAAGAAATCGTCGAAATAGGTTAGACCACTTGCCTCGAGATCGTCGATCAACCGGGGCAACAGGTCATCTGAAGGAAGAGGACCAAGCACGACCAAGCCGTCTTCGACCCGGAATTCGTCATCGGTGAAGTTGTATCGCTCATCAATCGCGCTCCGAGACAGGCCAGCTTTCTCGAAAGCGCTTTGCCGAATGAGAACCACGGCGCGACCATCGGCTAGTCCAAGGGCCATGAGTTACGAAAGGGCTACAGGCACAAATAGGTTCGATAAGAGACTAATTGCAAGACGGTAGCGCGCTTATCTTTAATTTATGTCGCGATCGCACGGATTTGAAACTGAATTCGATGTTGTAGTAATAGGTGCTGGCCACGCGGGAACAGAGGCAGCGGTTGCTGCCGCCCGTCTCGGCGCTCGAGTAGGCCTGATCACGAGCAGCCTCGAAAGCATTGGACAAATGTCATGCAATCCAGCAATTGGTGGCGTCGCGAAGGGAACCGTCGTCAGAGAGGTTGATGCACTCGGCGGAGTCATGGGAAGGGCCACAGATCTGGCCATGATCCAATTCCGCATGCTGAATCGTAGCAAGGGGCCAGCGGTTTGGTCTCCGCGGGCTCAGTGTGATCGGGGACTTTATCGTCGCGCAGTCAGATTCCTTCTCGACCAGCATACAAACCTTCAAACTGTACAAGGGACCGTCGCGCGACTGATCCTGGCGCCCCACGATGCGCGTGTGTTGGGCGTCGAAACGCTGGAAGGCAGACGGTTTGGCGCAAAGAGGGTTGTCATTACTACTGGCACCTTCCTGCGTGGTCGAATTCATATCGGGACCGCGACTCAGATCTCGGGCGGAAGAGCCGGCGAGAACGCAACCACGCATCTCGCTGAGCAACTTGAGCAGGCGGACCTCACTGTAGCTCGCTTCAAGACGGGCACGCCTCCGCGCATCGATGGCCGCTCCGTCGATTACTCGGTGCTCGATATCCAAGAGAGCGAGATCGAGCAGTTTGACTATTCGTGGTCGCATTTCTGGCCCGTGCCGCGACGTCAGGGATCAGTCAGCAGGCATCCCGCCCAAATGCCGTGCTGGATTACCTACCTCGGTGGTCGAGGGAAAGCGATCATCAAGGAGAACATTGCAAAGTCAGCGATGTATGGCGGTGCAATCTCGTCTCGTGGCCCGCGTTATTGCCCTTCAGTGGAAGATAAGATCGTGAAATTCCCAGAGGCTGAGCGCCACCAGCTTTTTCTCGAGCCTGAGGGACACGATACATCTGAGCTCTACGTCAACGGGCTCTCGACCTCACTTCCCGCGGCCGTGCAGCTTGAGATTCTGAAATCAGTCCCCGGGCTAGCCGACGTGAGAATGACCCGCGCCGGCTACGCAATTGAGTATGACTACTATCCGCCGACACAGCTCGACGCTTCTTTGCAGGTAAGATCTGTCCCGGGCCTTTACTTCGCTGGCCAGATCAACGGGACGACTGGCTATGAGGAAGCCGCTGGTCAGGGTATTGTTGCTGGTGCGAATGCTGCTCTCTCAGCCCGGGAGGAACAACCACTCGTCTTTGGACGAGAGACATCGTACATCGGTGTACTGATCGACGATCTGGTGACACGTGGAGTCGACGAGCCGTACAGACTGTTTACATCACGATCAGAGTTCAGGCTCACCGTGCGACAGGATAATGCGCTTAGACGTCTTGGTCCGTTTGGTATAGACCTCGAGATGTATTCTGACCTTGAGAAGGAAGCCATCAGACGGCGTTTGGAGCATGAGGACTCGGCGCTTCATCTTGCTGAGACGACCAGCATCCGTCCGGAAAAAGCCGCGAGTATTCTCAGCACGGCCGGCAGCACAGCCCTTTCGCATTCAGCCAAGATTGTCGAAGTAGCGAAACGTCAAGACGTTTCGCTACGAGCTCTGTTCGATGCAGCGGGGGTAAGCGATGAACTGGATCGCGAGGCGCTAGTGACAGCCGACCTTGAGATCAAGTACGCGGGGTACTTTGAACGAGAAAGGGCGCAGGCAGACCGTATGCGTCGGATGGGAGATTTTTCTCTCGACCCGGGCTTCGACTATTCTGAGATGCGCTCACTGTCGTTCGAGGCTCGACAGAAGCTAACGAATCTCAAGCCACATTCGCTGGCCCAGGCTTCGCGCATACCAGGCATAAGTCCGAGCGACTTGCAGAACCTCGTTATTGAAATCGATCGGCGGAGACGTTTGGCGACGACACAATGACGGTGGTTTGGGAACTCCACTCGATCACCAGAATCGCCCCGGCAATCAGAACGCCGCCGATCAGTGTCGCAGTACTTGGTTGATTACCCAAGACAAGTACTCCGAGGACCGCGGTGAAAAATGGTTCCACCGTCGCGATAATCGAGGTCCTGACCGGACCGAGCACTGCCAGCCCTTTAAGTAGCGATGAGAATGCAATCGCGGTGGACACTGATGCCAACAGGAAAATGTTCATCCACACCGCGATCCCCGCCGACAAGGAAAGCTCACGAGCGAATAGCGCTGAGATTACAAATGCAACAGCCGCTCCTGCCGTCAGCAGGAAGGTAGCAAGCCTGGCTGGGACACCTTTCTGAACCTGCTCGAGAGTTGGCAGATACGCGGAGTAGAGTAACGCCGAGGCAAGTGCTAGGGCTACGCCAATCGGGTTGAGCTTCTTGGTCGGCGTTCCGACCATGACAGTCACACCCACTAGCGCCAGCATCAGGGCGAATACGCGCACGGGGGTCAGCTTTTCGGTTCTCCGAACCGCGGCGAGTAAAGCTACCCATGCCGGATAAGTGTAGAAGAGAAAAGCCAGTGGTCCGACAGGTATGTAGTCGAGCGCATGGAGACTGATGTAAGTAATCAGCGCTTGGCCGCAACCACCGATCAGCAGGAGTTGAAAAATCCGCTTCCTCGGAATCCATCTGAGATCGCCTCTACTTACGAGCGGGCCGAGTAGGATCGCTCCGACCACATACCGCCACGCCATTGCCGTAAGTAAAGTGACGCCAGTGCTCGTTATCAGAACGGTCAGAACTGATATCGATCCGAAACTGAATGCAGATATGACGATCAGCAGCGTAGCACGACGGATCGATGCGTTCGGGGATACCATCGGACGAATGTAGCTTTCGCCGATATTCGAAGCCATTTTTTTCGCGAAGACTTGCTCTATATCGAGACGCGCATCATGACATCCTCAACGTTCAACGCGCAGTCCAGCTCTTCGCAGGAAGAATTCAAGGACCTCGGCTTCGGAGCGGAGGTCGCGAGGGGAACACGCCAGCGACTCTTAAACCGCGACGGAACATTCAACGTAGTTCGCGGCGGACTGAATCCGCTGTCGTCACTGAGCCTCTACCACTGGCTGCTGCGAATCTCATGGCCGCAGTTCCTCGCATTTGTTACCGGAACTTACATAGCGGTCAATGGAGTGTTTGCCGTTGCATTTCTCCTCTGTGGACCGGATGCGCTTCAATCGCCTTCGGGTAGCTTCGGCACTCAACCTTTTTATAGGGCTTTCTTCTTTAGCGTCGACACGTTTGCAACAATTGGTTACGGAAATATTATCCCCGTCGGTGTCGCCGCTAACACTCTCGTCACGGTCGAAGCACTCCTGAATATCGTCGGAGTTGCTCTTGCTACTGGGGTGATCTTCGCGCGTTTTTCGCGGCCTTCAGCGAGCATCATTTATAGCCGCAACGCGGTCGTTGCTCCCTACCGCGGCAAGACCGCGCTGGAATTTCGGATCGCCAATGCAAGGAGCAGCCAGCTAATCGAAGTCCAGGTCCAGGCAATCCTTACAAAAATCGAGCGGGTCGATGGGACGACACTACGTAAGTTCTACGAGTTGCCACTCGAGAGACATCGCGTTGTTTTCTTCCCACTGAGTTGGACAGTTGTCCATCCAATTGATCCGAGCAGTCCGCTGTGGGGCCTCAATCACACGGATCTCGTCAGCGCCGAAGCCGAGCTGTTGGTGCTTCTAATCGGAACGGATGAGACGGTTTCGCAAAGCGTACACTCCAGATCGTCGTATCAAGCGGACGAGATTATATGGGGCGCGAAATTCGCGAACATGTTCATTCGTTCTGAGACGGAAGGAATTCTGGGAATGAATTTGAGCCGGATTCACGACATCGAGTCGACCTATTCTCCGTAACTAGAGGAAGGTGTGCAAAGCACTAGGGCTCGGACGTCTTGTCAGGATACCTATTCTTGAGAACGCATATGAAGATCACTGAATTATTGACCTTTGGCCTGATATTGGCGCCGGTAACGCTACAAGCTCAAGACAGTCGGGCGCCAAATACGGAAATCCCGCAAATCGCCGTTACTGGGCGAGGTGAGATCAAGGTATCTCCGGACCGAGCCACTATTCAGATCAGTGTTCAGACACGGGCTGCAACCGCTGCCGCGGCTGCTGCTGAGAATTCAAATAAGCAGCAGTCCGTTATGGCGGCCCTTCGCAACTTGGGTTTTGGCAATGATCAGCTCTCTACGATCAACTACAACGTCTATCCCGAACAGAGATATGAGCAGGGAAAGGAGCCAGCGATCGTCGCCTATAACGTGACGAACACGATTCTCGTCGAAGTTCGAAAATTGAGTCAGGTAGGTCCGGCCATTGACGCCGCGCTGTCGCATGGCGCGAACATGATCACGTCGCTTCAGTTTTTTGCGTCAAATACCGAGATAGCTCGCAGGACCGCGATTGCGAGCGCCATCGAAAAGGCCCGTGCCGACGCTGAGGCAGCTGCACGAGCTGCCCACGGAACTCTTGGTAGCCTGCTCGAGATAAGCATCGGGTCCTACACACCGCCCCCACCTCGGCCTATGATGCTGCTCCGAGGAGCAGCTAGCTCAGCTCAGGCGGAGACGCCGATTAACGCGGGAGAAGAAACGCTCTCAGTTGAGGTAAGCACCCGCTGGAGATTCCTGCCCGCTCAGTAGAGTCCGCGCACTATAGTTTCCACGTGGAAAGCCGGTTCGAAAGCAGGAGCCCCGCAGCTGTTCCACGTGGAAACATCATAACCCTGTGAATTAGATTAGCGGGCAACCTTCACCGGCGTGACGTGGCCCGAATCATCGCAATTGCAAACCAGAAGGGCGGAGTAGGAAAAACCACTACCGCGGTAAATCTGGCGGCTAGTCTAGCCGCTGCCGAACAACGCACTCTGCTCGTTGACGCCGATCCGCAAGGCAACGCCACAAGCGGCGTCGGACTTCAGAAAGAAAATGTCCCCCTTACGCTCTACGATGTTCTGGTCGGGAATTCGGACCTGAGATCATCGCGCCGACCGTCCGTCCAATTCGATAAACTTGACGTCGTCGGCGCAACCCCGGACCTCGCCGCCGCCGAAGTAGAATTGGTGGATAAGAGCGGGCGTGATCTCGTCATGCGCGGAGCCGTCCAGTCATCACGCGAAGATTACGACTTCATCATCATCGATTGCCCGCCCTCCCTCGGCCTAATCACGATCAACATGCTTGTGGCAGCTGACGCTCTTCTCATTCCGCTACAGTGCGAGTACTACGCGCTTGAAGGACTCTCTCAGTTGCTGAATACAGTCCATCGAGTCCAGCACGGTGCTAACGAAAAACTTGGAATCGACGGCGTGTTACTCACCATGTACGACTCCCGACTCAACCTCTCGAAGCAGGTCGCGGATGATGCGAGAGAGTATTTCGGACCAAAAGTCTTCAGAAGTGTAGTGCCAAGAAACGTCCGACTGGCTGAGGCGCCCAGTTTTGGCAAGCCAATCATTCTGTACGACGTGGCGTCCGTAGGAGCGCAGGCCTACATGAATGTCGCCAAGGAATTAATCGAACGAACCGCGCAAGGAGATGACGGTGGCCACTGAGAAAACCCCGCGCCGACTAGGCAGAGGCCTCGAAGCACTGCTAGGTAGCACAACCGGGCTCGCTTCGAGCGACGAGGGTTCTCTCAAGTCCATTCCGATTAGCCAGGTATCCCGCAACCCCTTCCAGCCGCGCCGCGAATTCAACCCTGAGGAACTCGCCGAGTTACAGGAAAGTCTGAAAGCAACCGGGCTCCTTCAGCCGATCACTGTTCGCAGACGCCCTGGCAGAGATGGATTCGAGCTAATCGCCGGTGAACGGCGTCTCCGAGCCGCCACCATGTTGGGTTGGAAAGAAATTCCCGCCATCATCAAGGACATCGACGACAAAACTATCCTCACCTTGGCACTCGTTGAGAACTTGCAGCGAACAGATCTCAATCCCATCGAAGAGGGACAAGGCTACTATCGCCTTGCGAAAGAATTTGGCCTGACCCAGCAGCAAATAGCGGAAACGGTCGGCAAGGACCGGACGACGGTTGCCAATATGCTACGCCTGCTTCAGCTCCCCGAAAGCGTTAGACAGTTGCTCCAGCAAGGCCAGCTGTCCATGGGTCACGCCAAGGTATTGCTCGGTCTGAATGACCCGGATAAGATCGTGGCCTTGGCACATGAGATTGTCAAAGAGGGAATGACAGTGCGGGAAGTCGAAGGGAGATTGCGCCAACTTGCTGAGCCCACAGACGGGAAAAAAGCAGGACGCCCAAGAGCAGCTGACCGACACTCACCTGAGGCGAGGCAAATTGAAGATCGGTTCCGCCGATTCTTCCAGACCGACGTGGTTATCAAGCTCACTGCCACTAACCGGGGCGTTCTCACTGTTCATTTTTATTCGGCCGATGACCTCGAGCGGTTAATGGAGCTGATGCAGCTGCCTGAATAATCGACAGAGTTATTCACTTGGGCCATAACCTCTTGGCCCACAAGGAGTTACTGCTGTCGGACCCTAATGCCATACAGTGGTTCTCCACACAAATCTGTGTCGAGCAATGACGACAATCCATGAGCTGGCCGACTACGCGGATGAGATACTGGGGACTGCGACGACCCCTGATTACCCAACTGCGTTGAACGGTCTTCAAATCGAAAATCGTTCAGAGATTACCGGGATTGTAGCAGCGGTAGATTTTTCGACCCGTGCTATCCGCGGCGCGATAGACAAGCGAGCAAATGTCATGATCGTCCACCACGGAATGTTCTGGGGTGGTCTTGATCCCATCAAAGGATCAGCGTACGAAAGAATCCGACTCTTGGTCGATAACGACATTGCTGTCTACTCGTCGCATCTTCCGCTCGATCGACATCCCGAATTTGGGAATAATGCTCTTCTGTCGAAGGAGCTAGACCTGACGCCCAGCGGACTATTCGCCAAATATGATTCGATTTTTATCGGTGTCAGCGGAGAGGCTAACGTCCCGACAAGCGTCCTCGCCGATAAAGCGAGAAGATTTGCAAGTACGTACAGCGGCGAAGTACGAACAACATTGATTGAGAAAAATCGGCGTACGAAGCGCTGGGCAATTTGCAGCGGGGCCGGCGCATCGACGGAAACCCTAAGGGAAGCAGAGCAGATGAGAATCGACACCCTCATCGTCGGGGAGGGGCCTCACTGGACCGCTGTCCGCGCCGAAGAGAGCGACATAGCGATCATTTATGCTGGTCATTACGCCACCGAGACTTTCGGAGTACGCGCATTGGCTGAGCACCTTGCCGACAAGTACAACGTTCCCTGGAGTTTTGTCGCTGCGCCAACTGGGCTTTAGCCGCGGAACTCTGCTCCGTGCATCAACAGTCTGTGTATGCGCTTCTCCAAGTGCTTCCCCATTGAGCAGGACCAGAGCGCTCTATCAAGCCAAGTTTTCCGCCGTCGTCATACTCGATGTTAATCACCACAGCAGGACGCTTCGCGCTGCCTATCCGTACCACCGCTAGAATCTCTGTTGCCTCGGTAGATTCCTCCGCTCCCGCACTTCTGTGGAAATAGCCGACGTCGTATTTCCCCCTTGATGTTGCTGGTCGTTCACCGACGATCAAGAGATGCTCGAGTCTCGGATTCGCTTCTTCGTTCACGCTACGTACGACATCCGCAATGACGGCCTCGACGGAATCCAGCCGAAACGTGTAGGCTGAACGCACTCTGAACGGGAGCCCTCTAAATGTCGGAGCGGAAGCAGCTGGCAGAGTCGCGGCGGTCTGCGCGATAGCTGCAGCCAGTGCTGCTGAATCGGTGCTCGACATTCCTTCGATCGAGTCGAGTCTGATCTCGTAAGCGTGTCCGCTCGCGAAACCAACCTGCCAACTCGCGTGGGGCGACGAGAGTTTTGCCAACGGCCACGAATAGCAGTCCCGCCTGGCCTTTCTCGAAGGCAATGGAGATGCATTGACGGCTGATGCGACTCTGCCTGCCCTTCCGAAAAGATCAAATGCAATTCCCGCGACTGGCGGGCTAATACCCTGAACGTCGGCGATCGTACTGTCGGTTTGATCGGGCATTACAACGGCAGCGCTGTCCCCACCGCTGTTCGTGGAAACAATCATCACTGGTCCAGCATCGGCGTCCCAGTTGTTGTTACCAGAAGGCCCGGAAGGATAAACTGGCGGCAGCGAGCTGCGGGCCGAATCTTCTCCATTGTGGCGCGTATCGCGGCACGCGACAACAGTGAACGAAAGCACGACTAACAGGTACGGACACGCTGTTCGATACATCATGGAAGTAATTTGTCGGCCACCTGGTTCAGCGTCGAGAGTACGTATTCACCGCTACGTCGCCATACGTATTTGAACGCCTGCCAAAGGATGTGTAGAGTACACTCGTGCGGTAACTGCGAGGGCTAAATAATGGAATCCGTGACAGCGAGTTCGAGCGGCAGCACCGAGAAGGCGACAGACATGCCGGTGGCAATTACTGCTGCAGGCGACATGAACCCGCCGTTTGCGCCACTTCGAGAGCGGGTAAGCTGGGCACTGTACGATTTCGCGAACACTGTTTTCTCTATGAACATTGCCACGCTCTATTTTTCGGCGTGGCTAATCGCGGATCTGGGGCATTCGAACACGCTCTACGCAGTCGTGAATGGAATTGCATCGGCACTCGTAGTCGTATCGATTCCGATTTTCGGAGCCGTGTCTGACGCGACCCAGAGACGCAAGCCATGGGTGGTTGGCTTTACGCTTGTTGCATGCCTATCGACCGTAGTAATGGCCGTGCTTGGCCAGGTGGGCCTGCCGCTAATCGGGGAAGGAGTAAACGCAGGCTCATCTCCTCACCTTTTGTCCCCTGGCTTCGCACTCATTGGAGTGCTCGCAGCATTTACGATCGCGAACTACACGTACCAGGGGGCGCAACCGTTTTACAATGCCATGATGCCCGAACTTGTCCCTGTCGACCATCGCGGGCGCCTGTCTGGGATGGGGGCTGCTCTGGGATACGTTGGCTCGATTGCTGGTGTCGTCCTGACGTTTCCTTTTTTTACCGGTCAGATGCCAATTATCGGAAGAGTTCCGGGTCGAGTTGTCGACTTTCTGAGAAATGCGATCCCATTTACTTCGCACGGCGGTCGCGTTTCAACATTTGCGCCGACGGCAGTTCTCTTTCTTCTCTTCTCCTTGCCGCTGTTTGTTTTTTGTCGAGACCATAATGCCATCGCAGGGAAGAGGAGGGTTGCTTGGCGAGAAGCGTTCGCGGAATTGCGCCAGACCCTAGACGAGACGAGAAAGTATCCTGGAACGTTGAGGTTCATTCTGACGTCGTTTCTATATCAGGACGCGATGGGAACGATCATCACGAACATGGCACTCTACGCGATTTTCGCGATGGGCTTCGTCAAGGGCTCCGAGGCAACACTGTTCGTGATTCTCACCGTCCCCGCCGTCATCGGAAGCTTCGGCATTGGTAAGCTCGTAGACCGATTTGGTCCGAAGAGAACGCTTTCCTGGGTGCTCGGTGCCTGGATAGTGCTCCTGCTTTCTATGATCGTCGCACCGTCGAGAAGTGTCTTCTGGATTGTGGGCGGGTGCATCGGTCTAATCTACGGGGGCATCTCCACCGCAGAACGTCCGCTCCTTCTAAGCCTCGTCCCTGATGTCGAGGCTGGTCGCTTCTTCAGCCTTATGGTGCTTTCCTCGCGAGCGGCGGCGGTGTTAGGTCCATTCATCTGGGCTTTTGCGGTAGATGGGCTTACACCATCGATGGGTGTTGGATTTGCCTACCGCGCTGGCGTGTTTACGGTTGGGGTCAGTATGTCACTCGCCCTTTGGATGCTGCGTGGCGTCCCGGATAATTTCGCCCCTTCTGTACGCACAAGATGATTTACCGTGTTCTGAAATGGGTCGCAGGAATCGCTCTATATTGGTTCTACCGCGACGTTCGTATACTCGGAAAGGAAAAAATTCCACACGATGGCCCCCTGCTTATCGCCGTCAATCACCAGAATGCGCTCGTCGATTCACTAATCGCCGGTTGGGTTGTACCGCGCAGAATCACGATGACCGCCAAGGCCACGCTCGCTGATAATCCATTTATTTCGCTGCTGTTTCGGCTATTGGGCGTAGTACCACTTCGGCGAGTCAGCGACGAGATGCAGAAAAGAAATGGATCCCCCTCCGATCGTTCACGAAACGCCGGAGCATTCCAAGAGATTCTTGGCCATCTATCTCATAACGAGGCCGTGCTGATCTTTCCTGAAGGGAAAAGTCACAATGAGCTGGGTCTTGAGCCATTGAAAACCGGCCTGGCAAGACTCGCCTTAAAAGCCCGGGACGAGCAATCGATCAGCGGGATCAAAATCCTTCCACTCGGACTCGTGTTCGAAGAGAAGGGCACGCCAGGTAGCATTGTAGGCGCACACGTCGGTGACATAATCGACGTGGATTCCTGGCTCGGTGATTACGTCGCACTGACCAAGGAGATCGCAACACGGCTTCGAGTTGTATCGGAAGGGGCAGGTCTCCCCCTGCCCGAAGAAAGAACTGGACGACCTACGAGTGAACTCAGAAGACGAATGATCGCTTTCGCAGCCTGGTGGGGTCGGTTAACGCACCGATTGCCGATAAGGCTAGCGAGGGCAATTGCGGTTAAGCGTAGCACAGATGCTGATCAACCGGCGATGCTGACGATAACGTTCGGCATCGGCTTGGTGCTTCTCACCTACGCGATTCACCTCGCGATTGTAGGCGCTTTGGTCCATTCATTCTGGATTAGCTTCCTTTATTTGGGCAGCCTATTGACTGGCGCGTACTGGGCTGCGTTCGAAGAGCATCCACAGTATTACTCTGGATTTGTCACATCAGGGGAGCTTGGTTTCGAGCCAGTTCTTACCCACCCCGAGATCAACCACGAGCGGAACTGATAGTTGGGCCGCGTGCTCCATCTCGTGTTTTACCAGCTCTTGGACCTGAGCCAACTCATCCGGCGGTAGTTCGAAGACGAGTTCATCGTGAACTTGCAGAAGCATTTTGCTCTCGAGTTGCTTTACCCTAAACGCGTCATCGATTCTGATCATCGCAATCTTGATCAGATCGGCCGCCGAGCCTTGAATTGGCGAGTTAGCAGCAGTTCTTTCACCAAATGCGCGAATGTTGAAGTTCCGCTCACGTAGCTCCGGGATATAGCGTCGTCGTCCAAAGATCGTCTGGACATATCCGTTCTCCCTGGCGAACGCGACCATGGCGTCCAAGTAGTTCCGCACGCCTTGAAAGCGCTGAAAGTAGCGCGCGATGAACTCCTTTGCCTCCGCATGTTCAATCCCGAGCTGGCGGGAGAGCGCGTGCGGTCCCTGACCGTATATGGTCGCGAAGTTGATCGTCTTGGCCCGACTTCGCATCGTGCCTGTCACATCAGCCAGCGGTACATCAAAGATCAAAGCCGCGGTCTGACGATGTATGTCGCCGCCTGCCTGGAATGCTGCGACAAACGCCGGATCCTGGGACAGGTGTGCGAGCAGGCGTAGCTCAATCTGCGAATAATCGGCGGCGAGAAGTTGCCAGCCTTTGCGCGGGATGAAGCCGCGTCGGATGTCGCGACCGAGTTCTCGACGGATTGGGATGTTCTGAAGGTTTGGGTCACTGGATGAAAGACGCCCGGTCGTTGCAACAGTTTGATTGAACGACGTATGCAGCCGTCCAGTTTTCGGATTGACCAGGCGCGGCAAGGCATCGAGATACGTGTTCTCCAGCTTTGACAACTCTCGGTATTCCATCAGCCGAGACGGAAGTGCATGGCCTTCTTCGGCGAGCTCCTTGAGTACGCTCGCGTCGGTCGACGGTCCCGTGCTTGTTCTCTTCAGAACGGGCAGATTCAACTTCTCAAACAGTATCTCGCGGAGTCGTGGATTCGAGTTGATGTTGAATTCTGTCCCTGCTGCTTGATAAATCTGTTGCTCAACAGCCTCACGCTCCGCTTGAAAACGCTGCTTGAGTGAGGCAAACCAGGGCAGATCGATGGCAATACCCGTCCATTCCATCTCTGCCAGCACATCGATGAGAGGAATTTCGACCCCATCCAACAGCCGCGTGAGCTGATGTGACTCGAGCTGGGGTTCGAAGATCCTGCGAAGACGTAGAGTCATATCAGCATCTTCGCACGAGTAATCACGCGCCGCCTCGACCGGACATTCATCAAATGGGATTGCCGTACGACCCTTGCCACAGAGGTCCGTATACGAGGTCATCGTATGATCGAGAAACTCGAGGGAGAGAACGTCGAGGCCATGGGATCTACGCCCAGGATCAAGAACGTAGCTTGCCAACATCGTGTCGAAATCCAATCCGGCGAGGTGTACTCCCAAGCAACGCAGCAATAACCGATCGAACTTTGCGTTGTGAGCGGCTTTCCGGATTGCGGGATCTTCGAGAAGATCCCGAAGAGGCTGCATCTCCGATGAGTCGAGCGCCGGCAGGTTACGTACATTCGCCGGCCGGTTCTCCCGCAGCATCCGCGCAGCGATACTCAGCGAATCACCGTTGGTCTTTTTTTTCCTGGCCGGGGAATTGGGGAAAACTTCATCTCCGCCACGAATGAGTCCTCGGTCTTCGGGCGCATCAGTCGCTGATCGGTCGCCTGGCGCATCAACGAGTAGCTCACCCTGTCCGCTACGCGGCAGCCGATGGCGGAAGGGGAAGTAGTACGCCTCCCCTTCGTCAACGCCAATCGAGATCGAGACAAGCGAGGAACGCAGGGGATCGGCGGATTGAGGACTGTCCCGATCGATCAAGGCCTCGGTATCGAGCGATATTACTTTTGCCTCCCGTGCGCGTGTGACCGCGCGTCGGACGCCTTCAATCGTGTCGACAGTCACGTAGTTGAACAGCCTCTTCGGCTTCTCCTCGACTTGTGCTTGTACCGCTGTGTCTTTAGCCAGCGAGTGAAACTCCAGCTCGATGAACAGATCGCGAAGGCGCTGATAGTCAGGCGCTTTTATCTTGAGCGCGTCGAGGTCAAAGGAAACAGGCAAATCGTCACGAATTGTGACTAATTCTTTGGAGAGCCGGGCATTGTCAGCATGCTCCAGAAGAGCCTCTCGAGGCCGTTTCTTGGTGAGCTCTTCCGCGTGGGCGAGAATTGATTCGAGATGGCCGTACTGCCTGACGAGCTCGGAGGCAGTTTTGTCGCCGATCCCCCGTACACCAGGCACATTGTCCGAGGAATCCCCGACGAGAGCCAGATAGTCCGTAACAAATTCTGGAGCGACTCCAAGGCGCTCCAGCGCATTGTCCACTCCGACCCAATGCTCCTCCACGTTCGCCGGGCCTCCGCGCCCCGGGTTGAGCAACCAGACTCCAGGCCTCACGAGCTGCTGAAAGTCTTTATCTCCTGATACGACGACGGCATTTACTCCTGCCTCGACACTCCTCGCCACGAGTGTCCCGATCACATCGTCGGCTTCGTATCCGGGTAGTGACAGAATCGGGATTCGATAGGCATCCAGCATCTGGCAGATACGATCCATGCCACGATCGAAATCCGACTGGAGTTCCTCCGTCAGTTTCTCCCGCGTTGCTTTGTACGCTGGGTAGCGCTCGTGACGAAACGAGAGCCCTGAATCGTGAACCCAACCCAGATAGTCTGGCTGGTGTTTTGTAATGAGTCGCTGCAGAAAGTTCGCGATCCCCCAGCTGGCGGAGGTGTTCTCGCCTTTACTCGTGGTAAGAGGCCGCGAAATGAGCGCGAAAAAAGCGCGATAAATCAGCGCGTAGCCATCGACAAGGAATAATCGCGGGCTATCTGGACCGTTCATGAAGTCAATATAAAACGCCTTCGCGTGGGTAGGAGCACGCGCGAACTCTCTACTCCACCAAGTCGGAGAGTAGCGCTAAGGTGATCTTAGGAGTGCTGCCGCCGAGCATTGAGAGCAAGAAACTCCGTCTCGCTCGGTCTGGTAAGCCTCCACTTTCCGGTTTCTTCGTAGAAGACCAGCTGCGAATTGAGCTGCCGGTACTGCCAGATCTGAAGCCGCGTCGTCGAAGATATCTGGGTGGTTGTGAGCGCCTGATTGACGGTTCGTTCCACGATTTCATCCGGCTCGCCCAAAGCGACGAACACCATTCCGCGATCTGAGAGCCAGCCAGGATTGCGGTCCATTCTGAACTGAGCATTCGCGATCTGAATGCGGCTGAAATACGCCTGCAACTCTTCATTGGTCGGCGTCTCTGGTATTAGATCGGTCGACCGAAGAAACTCTGCCCACATTGTTGCGCGTTTCTCCGGCGGAGCGTTTCGGAGCGAGTTGAGGCGGGACCCACTGGCAAAGTATCGCAGGTACCCAAGCATATCCTCGAAGGACATAAGCGGGATGTCCTCGCCGAAGCTTACGAACAACGGAGCTTTCACGCTGTCTGACGCGTCACGTCGCGTGAAGAAAACCTGAGCTATCCCGACACCCACGGCCGAAATCGGCACATTCACGATGCCGCTGAAAAGAGCGCCTCGTCGAGCCAGTGTGACGGAGTCCCGCCATAACTGAGTGCCTTTGTCATTACGAACTATAAAATCGACGGGAAGACGCGTCCCCTGACCATAAGCTTCGACGTATATCGCAACAGTGCTATCGCGACCAAAGACCGCACTTGAGCGAGGACTTGCCAGTAGACCGGGAGCCGAGTCGAGGACCGTTCTGCCCGTCGCTTCATAGACAAGAAGCGGAGTTGAGAGATGTCCGGCCCCCAGAACTGGAACGACGATCGTCGACTGCTGGGTCGCCCCTCGTGATCCGCCGACATCACGCACCGTTGCTGAAACGGTATATGTTCCAGGCGGCACATGGAAGTAATGCTGGAAAATGATACTCTCGTCGGTACGGTTTATCTCCCGGAATGATCCAACGCGAACTATTTCCATGGCATTGACGTTCGCCGCCTCCACATCCCCACGATTGAGCGCGATTTTCACCTCATATGGAGCCCGATACCGATCGCCTTCTCTGGTGAAAGTGAGCGCACGGTTGGGAATCGACAGGCTCGCCAGTACCAGCGTGGTATCCGAAGACGTGCTCGCAAAGGAAGAGATCTTTCCAACAAATGGCACGGGGCCGGACGCCGCGAGCAGGCCAATTTGACGGTAAAGATCACTCACATCCGGTGCCGCGGTTCCGGGGGCGGGCAGTGCTCGCGGGTTCGGCTCAGTGTTAACGCGCGACGTAGTCGAACTGCACGCACTGATAAACCCGACGGCCAGGAAGAGCAGGGCCGAAGAGGATTTTGTAGAAGTTGGCATGAGTGGTTAATACCCTATCCGGCTTTCCCGGTTTCTATTAGCTTCGCGGCGTGTCTCGAGAACAGATGGTCGGCACCGCCGTAGCCGACTATAAAATCAGGAAAGAAGTGGGTGAAGGCGGCACATCCGCCGTCTACCTGGCTGAGCATCCCAATCATGGCACCGTAGCACTCAAAGTGCTACGGGAAAAATTGCGCCAAGACAGGACCGCGGTTGCCCGTTTCGTCCGTGAGGCGAAGTACGGCGCGCGCGTGAAACATCCCAATGTCGTCGAGACCATCGAAATAGGCGAGGCCAGTAATGGCCTTCATTTTCTCGCAATCGAGTGGGCCGAGGGTGAGATCCTCGAGCGTTACGCCAAGCAAAACGCGCCGCTGCCCAAGGATGAAGTCGCGGCTATTGTCCTGCAGATAGCAGCCGGAGTTCAGGCAGCGCATGACGCCAGCATCGTACACCGCGATCTAAAGCCCGAAAACGTCATGTACGATCCAAAAACGAGACGCGTTAAGCTGCTCGATTTCGGAATTGCGACCGATACACAAGCACCGAGCGACGAGCGTTTAACACGGGCGGGTTTTTTCGTGGGCACCCTGATGTACATCGCTCCCGAGGCCCTGTCTGGTGAAATAGTAACCGCCGCAGCTGACCAATACAGTCTTGCGACGATTGCGTATTTCCTGCTGACGCGCTGTCTGCCCTATACAGCGAAGGCACCACGGGAAATGTTCACCCAGCTTCTGACCATGCCTCCAATCCCTTTGAAGGATGCAGGGGAGGGTGGTTTCAATTTCGCACCGGAACTGGATGCAGTAGTGATGCGGGCTCTTTCCCGCCTACCAGCAGCTCGGTATCAGAGCGTAATGGCTTTTGCAAATGCATTCGCACAAGCGGCTGCAATTCCGCCTGAGCAGCCACAGATCCTAGACAAGTTCAAAGGGTTATTTCGACGCAGCCGGTAGATCCCCAGGATCAACGGGTAGCCAGAGCGTGAAGGTAGAACCCTTTCCGAGCTCACTCTCAAGCTCGACCATCCCACCGATCAGCGCGGCCAAGCGCCGGGAAATCGCGAGACCGAGCCCGGTTCCACGCTCCGAGGAGTTACCCCGTGGACCCGCATCGACCTGCTCAAACTCCTCAAAGATCCTGCTTTGATCAGCCGGATCGATTCCGATACCTGTATCTATTACCTGGATGCCAATCCACGGGTTCGTCGCATAGGAGCCTGAGCTAACGGAAGCAGGTCCGCTGTCAGGAAGAGAATCAACGAGGCGAGTACGGATCACAATACCGCCCTCGTTCGTGTACTTCACTGCATTCCCCAGCAGATTCATGAGGATTTGTCGCAGGTGAATCGGGTCTGTTCTGACGCGTGGCAGTGCCGCACCCATGACGAGCGACAGGCTAAGACCCTTCTCGTTGACGAGCGATTCAATCTCACTGGCGACGTCGAGAACGAATGGACGTAAGTCCATGGTTTCAGTGTGAATCTCAAGCCGGCCAGCGGCCATCTTGGCGAGGTCAAGAACCTGATCAACGAGATGCCGCAAGTGATTTGCTGAAGCTTCTATTCGCTCGACAGGTTTGACCTGCCGCGGAGCCAGCTCTCCATAAACTCCTTCCCGCAAAAGGTCGACGAATCCAACGATAGCGTTGAGTGGTGTCCGTAACTCATGAGACACATTGGCGAGAAACTCACTTTTCATTCGGTTAACGCGGAGCAGTTCAGAGGAGAGTCGTTCCAGCTCCTTCGAGCGTTCTACGAGACTGCGTGCCTGTCGACGTTCATGGCGAAGCACCAGAGCAAGCCCAAGCACCATCGTGAGCGAGATGAGCCAACCAACCAGTCCCGTCCAGTGATCGAATCCGATTTGCGAAAGCACATGCATTGACTCGAATCATAAGAATCCATAACCTCTCGCACCATGACTGAACACAGAACATTGATCACGCTGCTGGCTGAACGTTCTACAAAACGTGGCAAATTCACCCTCGCCTCAGGGAAGGAGTCGAACTACTACATCGACGCCAGATTGACGACAATGAGTCCAGAGGGACTTTCCATAATCGGTCCTTTGGCACTGTCCACGCTGCACAACTCCGGGTGGGCGGTAGACTCCATCGGTGGACTCACGATCGGTGCGGATCCGATCTCATACGCAATCAGCTATGCCAGTGCGGGCTCAGTTCCTTCTCTACGAGCCTTTACGGTGCGCAAAGAGGCAAAGACTCACGGAACTGGGAAAATCATCGAAGGCCCCTTCGAGCGAGGCGATCGCGTCGCCGTAATAGAGGATGTCATTACCACCGGTGGATCCGCACTCCGCGCGATCGAAGCAGTACGTGCGGAAGGCGGCATAGTGGTTGGCGTCCTGGCTCTAGTCGATCGGGAAGAAGGGGGTAAGCAAGTGATTGAAGCAGCCGGTGTTCCGGTAATCTGCCTCGTGAGTACGAGCGAGATCGCTAAAGCTCTGGAGAGTTAGGATGCTCCTCCCCTCGCGTCTTCGGTATCCAACCAGGGTAGGCCGCTGCCGGACGGAAAATGCAAAGCACATCCACGTATGGCAGAACCAATTCGGTCCTGAAGTACTGAAGCATCCCTTGACCATCGAAAGTGGTCCGAAATCTTACTGGTGACATTCTCATTACGGTCCTGACGTGTCGCCCGAAACTTTGTGGCGATGAGTAGTCTAAATGGTTCGCAACCCGCGCTACGGACAGTCCTGGATTCTCGAACAATCGTGCCGCACGTATGAGCCTGGCGAGGGCCAGATATCGTTTCGGAGCTGGGAGCCTCGCACGAAAGAAGCGACTCATGAGGGTGCTGGGGAGAATATTCAGATGCCGCGCAAGTTGCCGCACTGTTGAGATCTTTGGTGATGAGTCAAAGAGGAGCTCGAAAAAACGCCAGCAGTCAGCCGAGACTCCGGGCAGATCGAGACCGATCTGCGTCAGGGCTGAGCGTTGGAGCTCACTCGAGCACTGAGAGGCAAGAAGGCTTCTCAGAGTCTGCCAGCCTGCTGGCATTCTCGCATCGATAAGCGTCCGAATCCCCAGCTGCCCGAGAGCAAGCGTTACATGGGGGGTTGAGTTCTGAGTCTCAGTCAATAGCGCAACGGCAGGGATTCTTGGAAACTCGCGCACCATTGCCGCCACGCGACTGGAGTTCTGTGAACCGTACCTCGTGACAGAAATCAGGACTACGCTCGCCTTCTGCTCTCTCAGATCCAAGAGTACTTCATCGAGTGATTCTCGATGGAGTGCATCGACCAAGCCATGTACAGCCGCGTCGACCCTCGAGCGTTCCAACGGAGTAAGGATCGTAGAGACAGGAGTACGGATGGGTGTACGCTTCGGGTCGGAGGTCATGCGATCCTCACGGTCAAGACGGGTAAGCGGCAGCGTGAGGAACAATACAGAGGCGATGTCAGAAAATCGTCATGTGGCTCATTGATAAAACGGACAAGTTCTCAAGCCTCGTCATTTTCGCTATATTTGGTGAGGGCAAAAGGTCGGACGATCGCGCGTTGGTATCCATGTGATACCTATTCGAGGAAAGTCCGGGCTCCGCTGGACAAGCTGCCAGGTAATGCCTGGGCGCAAATGGCGAGAGCTATTCGCGACGGAAAGTGCCACAGAGAACAGACCGCCTTCCTTCGGGACGGCAAGGGTGAAACGGTGGGGTAAGAGCCCACCGCGCTCATGGCAACGTGAGCGGCATGGCAAACCCCGGTTGGAGCAAGGCCAAATATGCGGCGAGAGGCGTCCACCTTGACCAAGACGCCGCGGGTAGGCTGCTAGAGAGTATGGGTGACCATACTCGTAGAGAAATGATCGTCCGGATCGCGAGAGCGTTCCGACAGAACCCGGCTTACAGACCTTCGCCTCTAATGCAGCAACCTCCGATATCCATTGATCGGAGGTTGTTTGCTATATCCCACCAAACAAGAGCAAGTGACGAATGATGCGCCGCAGCAGTAGGAACTGGTACCTCCTCTTTTTTCTCTTAGGCGCTTGCACGAGATCCGGAGTCCGACAGACACCGTCGCCCTTACCCTTGCCAGCCATACCAAATCCGCCAGTGGCACTTCCGGCTGGTGATACCTGGACTTTCAACTACTCGTCGGGCACGGCGACTTATCAAGTGGCGAGAAGTGCGGCGGTAGAAAGCCAACTGGATTCCGGACTCAGGAGAGAGATTTCTACCAACGCTACACACGAATTGTTGATCCTTGACGCCGAGAAAGATACGATCCGTTTCACCGCGGTCGTTGACACGTTCTCGACAACCACGCAGGGACTGATAGGTCCTGCCCAAGCGGTCCAATTACCAGTCAAGATCTCTGGTTTGTTGACCAGTGATTCACTCTTCGTCGAATCCGACTCTCTATCGAAAGGCTGTAGCCCAGTTCGGTCTGCGCTCGTAACAGATCTGCACAACCTTCTAGTCCGTTTCCCTGGTCCGCTTTCAAAGGGTCTTAGGTGGAGAGATTCAACGGAGCTGACCGGCTGTCAGGGAATGATTCCCACCACTGCGCAGATTATCAAATCCTATCTTGTTTTCGGGGTAGTGGAGTACCAGGGATCTTCAGTTTTGGTCGTACAGCGTGCTGATACGGTTCGCGCGCGCGGAGAGGGCGCTCAACAGCAGCATCGAATCACCATCGATGTAAACGGAACCGGAAATGCTACCTACTATATCGATCTCAAGGACCAGAGCATTACACGGGTCGTTAGCGACGAGGATCTAAATTTTACAATTGTGGCAACTGGCAGGACGAATCGCTTCAGGCAAAGCTTGAAGCAGGATTTCAGCTTGCTTCGCTAGTCGACGAGCCGCAGAGGCATGACCAGGCACATATATGACCCTGGGCCCTTCCAGCCTTCCGGTTCAACGGTAGCCGCACGTTCCGGCGCCTTGAACGTCATACGCACTTCGTCAGTCGGGATATAGCGGAGAATCTCTAAGAGATAGCTCGCATTGAAACCGATATCCAACTGGTCGCCGGTATACCGGATAGGAAGTTCATCCTGTGCTTCACCCAGGTCGGGCGTCTGTACACTGAATTTCAACATACCCGCGTTAAACGATAGTCGGATCCGGTGCGTCTGATCGGATGCAATTACCGACATTCTCTTAAGAGCGCTTGCAAGGGAAAGCTTGTCGGCAACTGCTACTTTATCGTTATCCTTCGGGATGACCTGCTCATAATTTGGGTAGGGTCCCTCAATGAGGCGGGTAAAGACGGCAGTAAATGGCGACCTAAAACCAATATGGTTGTCGCCACGCGCGACCTCCAATTCCTCTTCCGCCGGAAAGAGTCTTCTCACTTGTTCAAGCGCTTTAGGGGGAACGATCAAATCACTGGCTGGCGCGCTCGCTGATTCTATCGGAGTGTCCATCTTTGCCAACCGATGTCCGTTTGTCGCGACCATACGCATCCTATCCGGCCTCAGCTCCCACAAAACTCCATTCAGAATTGGCCTGCTTTCCTCGGCAGATACCGCAAAAGCGGTATGAGAGATCAGCTGCTGCAAGTCGCCGGAGCGGATTCTCCAGCTTTCGTTAAATCGAACCGACGGAAATGTTGGGAACTCATCCCGCGGCAATCCGAGCAGCTTGAACCGTGATCGGCCGCATTCAAGCGTAACCCGCTGCTCTCCAACGGCTGCGATCTTCACGGGAGCTGGCGGCAGTTCGCGAGCAATCTCGCTCAGCTTCTTCGCCGGAACGGTCACAGCTCCCGCTGCATCGACATCTGCCATTACTTCCGTACTTACGGCAATATCGAGATCCGTCCCAGAGAGCTTAATACCCTTATCTGTCGTCTCGAGAAGAATGTTTGCCAACACCGGCAACGTCGTCTTGGCCGGAATACTCGCTGTAACGGCGGCGAGCCCCTCCTGCAACTTTTCGCGTGAAATCGTGAAACGCATCCCATCCCCTGTGGAATTCAGGTGAGGTACTAAGTAAGTCTTTTTAAAAGACCTACAGTAGTAGTGGTAGCAGGCTGTGTGGACTTCTGTCGAGTGGGTCTAACTTATGAAAGGAGCAGGCTTTCCGCTATGCCGGGTGATGTGTAGTCAGATGTTGGGAAGAAGAGAAACCATGTGATATCGACATGCGTTTCAGGAAAGTCTGGTGGTTTCCACACGTTGGCTCGAGCGAGCGTTGAAAGTTTCGAGGTTATTTCGAACACGATTGATACGTGACCTAAGATCCGAATCGTGTGTAATGGTCTGGTGGACTTTTTCGAGACTGTGAATAACGGTAGAGTGGTCACGTCCGCCAAAAGCGTTTCCAATCTCGACAAGCTGAGTAGAGAGTAGTTCGCGTGCCAGGTACATCGCGATCTGTCGTGGGGTCGTGAGCGTTTTGGTTCTGGTCTTTGAACGGAGACCGTCGACCGTTACTCCCCACTCCTTTGCGACAGCTTGTTGGATAGTAAGTAGCGTGAGGGAACCAGTCGCCGTCTGTTCGAATCCTTCTATTGCACGGAGCTTGTCTCGTAGCGCTTCCCGTGCGACCTCTACTGTTATGTCCTTGTGCTTAAGGGAAGCGTAAGCCAGCAGTTTTATTATGGATCCTTCCAGCTCCCTGACGTTCGATCGAACATGCTCCGCGATGAAGTGGACTACGTCGTCTGGTATGGTTAGCTCGAGACGATCAAGCTGTGCTTTCTGCTTGAGAATGGCAACGCGATGCTCGAAGTCAGGCAAGCTGATATCGGCTACCATCCCCCACTGGAATCTGCTGATGAGTCGCGCCTCGAGCCCGGCGATTTCCGAAGGAGGCCGATCGCTTGTTAGTACAATCTGCCGTCCCGCTTCGTAGAGTGCGTTGAAGGTATGAAAAAACTCTTCCTGGGTTGTTTCTTTCCTTCCTTTCAGGAAATGGACATCATCGATCAGGAGTAAGTCCGTTTCACGATAACGACGGCGAAACTCAGCCCCGGTTCGGTCGAGAATCGAGCTAATCAGCTCGTTCATGAATTGTTCTGTTCCTACGTAAGTGATCCGAGTCTTTGGATTGCGTAGCAGCGTTTCGTGTGCGACTGCCTGCATGAGATGTGTTTTGCCAAGCCCGGTGTCGCCGTAGATAAAGAGGGGGTTGTAAACCTTTCCTGGGGCCTGGCTTACGGCATGAGCCGCGGCAGCAGCCAATTCATTGGATTTGCCAATGACGAATAGGTCGAAAGTGTATCGATCACTCAATGGCGGTGAGCTGCTCCCGTTCTGACCTGGGAACGGTTTGGCTACTGTCGGGGGCGGACTGACAAAAAAGTCCATCTGTGAACGCCTTTTTCTTTCTTCATTCACTCTGAAGGCAACGTTCAGCGGATGCCCAAGGACGATTGGAGCATAGCTCGAAAGCAATTCGGCGTGTTTTGAGTCGTTCCAGTCAGCCGTGAACTGATCCGGAGCTCCTACGAAGATGGTGCCCCCCTCCATGGAGAGTGCTTCAGTCGGCTCGAGCCAAGCTTGAAATGTTTGATCGGGGAGTTCTTGACGCGCTCGATCCAGGAGGCGTTTCCAAACTTCGGCAGGACTAAGCGACATGACCGGCTACCCTAGCCGATTGATGTGGAAAAGTCAAACCATCGAAACGGGGAACGCCTCACCCGACTTGAACTATCTCCAATCGTGGAATAGTTTTACCCGTTCTGCACCGTAGTTGTTATTTCTGGTTTTTGGAGCACTGTAATGGGCAAGCCCACCTATCGTCCTCGTAACAAGCGTCGCATCCGTACCCATGGCTTTAGGTTGCGGATGGCTACTAAATGGGGACGCGAAGTCTTAAGCCGGCGTCGCAAAAAAGGACGTAAACGGCTAACTGTCCAACTACCGACGAAATACGCCGGAGCCTAGGCCGCTAGGCTTTTCTCGCAGCTTACGGCTGACCAGAGAAGCCGACCTGGAATTGTTGAGGCGAACGGGGAAGCGAATGCAGACTGAGCGTCTGGAGGCTCGGGCGGTTGCTTCCCCGTTGCTGCATCCACGGGTCGGAATAGTAGTTCCCAAGCACAGGCGGAAAATCGTTGAGCGCAATCGGGTCAAGCGTCGCCTGCGAGAACTCGTCAGGATTAGCATGCTGCCGTCACTGGGAAGAGTCGACCTGCTGATCCGGGCGAAGGCCGATGCGTACGGGTCGAGCTTTGAACAACTCGCTGATGACGTAGCGAGGATCGCTCAGTGGGTCTCTGGGATACCCAGCTGAGAGATGCGAAAGGTCGCGATTCTTTTGATTCGCGGTTACCAGTTGGCGATATCACCGCTATTGCCAGCGAGCTGTCGTTACTATCCAAGCTGTTCCGCCTATGCCCTCGAAGCGTTCGAGCGATATGGAGTGATAAAAGGAATGCGGCTGACTGTCACGCGCATTCTTCGCTGCCACCCATTTCGGCCAGGCGGCTACGACCCGGTTCCGTGAAATGGATAAGCGCTTCTTTCTAGCTCTGTTTCTCTCACTCGTGGCAATCGCAGTTTCTCAGATACTGTTTCCGGCTCCGAAACCGGCAGTGTCAAGGCAAGTGCCTGGTGCCGTGGATTCCGTGGCCGGACTGGCCAAAACAGCATCGTCAACTAAAAGGGTGCAGCCATCCATCGCTGTACCCACAGTGCCCATCGAATCGCAAGTCCACGTGGCAGAAGTACCGGTCACTATCCAGACGCCTGCTGAGACTGTAACCGTCAGCACGGCTAAGGCAATCTACAAATTCACCAATATGGGTGCAGCTCCGGTCTCCGTCGTAGCTCGTGACTACAAGAACAGGTCACCGGCGAATGGTCTTGTAGATCTCGGAGTTCCTGGTAGTGCGCTTCTTCGCTATACACTCGTCACGCCAACCGATACTGTGGACCTCTCGCGTGTCGCGTTTACTCTTGCTCGGACAAAGAACCCTAACGGGGATGAAACCCTTACCTATGATACTCGGGTGAGAAATCTGGGGATCTCGATCTCGTATACGATTTCTCAAGACACAGCGGCGAGTTATGCGGTTCGCGTTGATGGACAAGCCGTAGGCGCTCCAACCCCAGTGTACCTTGTTGTCAAATTGCCGCCTACTTTACCGCCAACCGAAGCTGATACGATTGGGGACCATCGCACACTTGCGTATAGCTTCAAGCCGCAACGTGACCATGCCCGAAGTGTACTCTTCGGTAGTCTGGATCCTGGAGAGAAGACGCTGGAACCGGGGCCACTCAGCTGGGTCGCGATAAAGAACAAATATTTCGTTTTCGGAGTTCTTTCCCCGTTGAATGGAACACTCTTCAGTGAGGTGACGCTAGCAGGTGGGCCACGCACGTCCAAGATCGCAACGAATGCATCTGCGAGTGTCGTGCAAGAGATTCGCAGTAACCGCTTCTCGTTCGAGATATACGCAGGTCCTCAGGAGTCACAGCGTCTGATGCGGATGGGTCGGGACTTCGATCACGTCAATCCATACGGCTGGCGCTTCCTTCAGGGTGTAGTGCACCCGATTGCATCGAAGGTGATACAGGCGCTTCTCTGGATGCACAACCGACTCAGTCTCAGCTACGGCTGGGTGCTGGTAATCCTTGGAATTCTCGTGAGACTGGCCCTTTGGCCGCTCAACCAGAGTACAATGCGTTCGAGTCTGCGGATGCAGGAACTGCAGCCGAAGCTTGCCGCAGCTCAGAAGAAATACAAGGATCCTGTGCAGCAGCGAGAAGCGATCATGAAAGTGTATCACGACGCCGGGGTAAGCCCGTTCGCGGGGCTAACAGGGTGTCTGCCGGCGCTCCTTCCGATGCCAATTCTGTTCGCGCTATTCTTCGTATTCCAGAATACGATCGAATTCCGAGGGGTACCATTTCTTTGGCTTCACGACATATCGATCAAGGACCCCGCCTACATTTTACCGCTGCTGATGGGCGCTTCCATGTACGTGTTGTCGTGGATTGGAATGCGTAATGCTCCCCCGAACCCGCAGGCGAAGATGATGGGCTACATGTTTCCTGTAATGATGACTGTAGTTCTGATCAACATGGCTTCAGGCCTCAACCTCTACTACACCGCACAAAACATCGCAGCGCTCCCGCAGCAATGGTTGTTGGCGCGCGAGCGAGCCAAGGTACGTCCGGCGGGATAGGAGGTAAAAGCATGCTGCGCGTCACCTATATTGGTCACGCAACGCTACTAATTGAGATCGGCGGGAAAAGAATACTTACCGACCCCAATTTTGATCCTGCACTCGGAAAATTTCTCCGTCGGGTAAGCGCTCCGGGTGTCGCTCTCAGAGCGCTGCCAAAGCTGGACGCGATTCTGTTGACGCACGCACATGCGGATCACCTTTCATTCAAGTCGCTCGATGCACTCCCGCGCGATATTCCGCTACTTGCTCCGCCAGCGATTGCAAAATGGCTGCGAAAGCAGGGCTACGATCATTCAGCTTCGATTGCTCCCGGAGATAAAACCGATCTCGACGGCGTAAAGATTCGAGCAGGGACAGCTACGCACAGAGGTAACCGCTACGCCGTAGATCGCTGGCGAAGCGCGGCTAATATGTATCTCATCGAGACTAAAAAAGTGTCGTGCTTTTTTGCCGGCGACACAGCTTTGGCATCTGATACAACGCACCTGGTCGAGAAGCATCTGCTCGCAAATGGGAGAAGCCTGGACCTTGCTCTTCTCCCAATCGGCCATGCGCCATGGTGGAAGCCCGGTTTCCGCAAAGGCCATCTGACGAGCAGCGACGCGCTTGTGCTTTTCGAGAGGCTCAAAGCCAGATACTTCATACCGTACCACTGGGGTACGTTCAATCACGTAACTTCGACGGCATTTGATGCGATCGACCGGCTGAGGGCAACGCTCGAGGACCATCCACTCCACCCCGCCGTGAAAATTCTGGAGCCGGGCACCACTTTCGTTTTGCCGACGGCGCACGCGTGATCTCTGGGGCGGCTAGTGGCATTCGGCTCGATGATACGATCGTTGCTATCGGCACTGCGAATGGTCGCGGAGCAGTCGCGCTAGTAAGGCTCAGCGGCCCTCAGGCGTTCTCTATTGCTCCAAACGTCCTACGCGTTTGGCCACACGAGCCAAGGGTTTCCCACCTCTGTGACATTTTCGATGGCGACCAGAAGCTCGATCAAGCGTTGGTGACGCTGTTTCCAGGTCCAAGTTCGTTCACCGGTGATGACACGGTTGAATTCTCCACGCACGGCGGGTATCTCGTCCCGAATACGATAGTGGCTGCGCTGATTGCTTCCGGCGCGAGGCAAGCAACAGCGGGAGAGTTCACGCGGAGAGCCGTGCTCAACGGCAAGCTCGACATTCTTCAAGCCGAGGCCATCGGCGACCTTGTAGACGCGCGCTCGTATGCAATGCAGCGGACCGCTCTCGGGCAACTGGATGGGGGACTCTCACGCCGACTCCTGCGGCTGCGGACTGAGCTGATCGAACTCGAGTCGCTTATTGCATATGACGTCGATTTTCCGGAAGAAGACGACGGGCCAATTCCGCGCGAAAGAATCGAGAAGGCCGCCAAGGCGATCACACAGTCGCTCGAAAATCTCCTGGCAACTGCGCCAGCCGGCGAAATCATCCGAGAAGGGGCCACTGTCGTCATCGCAGGACCACCGAACGTCGGTAAGTCTTCTCTCTTCAACGCGCTTCTAGGTAGGTCTCGCGCGATCGTGACGGAGATCCCTGGTACAACACGTGATGCGCTCGAAGCCGTCATCGATAGTGGCAAGTGGCCTTTGCGGCTAGTGGATACGGCGGGCCTCCGGTCGACTGAAGATCGAATCGAGCGCCTCGGAATCGAAGTGAGTGAGAGATATCTGGCTGGCGCCGATATCGTACTAGCATGTGCGGACGAGTCGATGGGCCTCGAAGAGACCATCGCCGTCGTGCAGCGGCAATCGACCGCGCCAATCCTGGCAGTGCGGACCAAGAGCGATTTAGCGACGGACCGAAAGGAACTCATGAATCACGGGGCAAACATACCGGTCAGTGCTGAGACGGGAATGGGTCTTCGCGAGCTTCTCGCGGCGATTGAAGAGGTGATCGACAATCGGCACGGAGAAGTCTCCCTCGATATGCCGCTGCTGACGAGAGCCCGCCATCGAACAGCGCTGGCAAGCGCATGTCTCGAGGTCGAGCAGTTCAGGGAGGCATGGAGTGGGAAAAAGCTTCCTGCAACGGTTGCAGCGGTCCATTTGCGTACTGCAGTCGGCGCGCTTGAAGAACTGGTCGGGGCAGTAGAGGTCGAGGACGTGCTCGACCGGTTATTCAGCTCTTTTTGTGTAGGGAAGTGACCCTAAGCGGAAGCAGCAGCGGAGCTCGCAACCGAGGTGATCTCCGCAGCGCTGGCACGAACCGCCCATGACAACCCACGGGCGTTGACGGCCGGCTCGACCATTCTCGTGCCGAGGAAGTAACCGCTTCGCTCCGGGAAGACGTGACGGTCGACAGTGCGGGCGTCGTCGCTCATGCCGCCGGACAGATATCGTAGCCTCAAGCCCAAGCCAGCCCGGTCGAGATCGTTGCTCAATGCGCGGGTCATCACGGGCTCCAGCTCACGCACAGTTGCGTACTCGCGTCTGGTATAACCGTAGTACTCCCACGCGGCATGACCTGGGCTTATCGCCCTCGACGCGATCGTCGCGAGTCCTTCGTTGATCATGAGCTCCCGTAACGACGTACGCCTGCCTGTTTCCCAATAGGAGTAGTAACCGCCGGCGTCGTCGATGAGCTGTTTCATCTCGCTTCGGCTACTGGGTGAGGTATACCGAACCGTGTGCGCGATTTCGTGGGCTAGCCAGAGGGGGATCAGCTCTGGATCGAGTCCGAGCCCCTGTGTCTCGGGGTTCGTCACACTGGTGAAGTGCTCCAGGCAGACGAAAGCAATCCCTTTTCCGTCTACGACAAGCTCGCCCGCGTTGGCAGCGCCGACGCCGACCATGAGCACGACGTCGATGTCAGTGTCGACGTCGAGGAGAGTCCGGCACTGCTCCTCGGTATTTCGCGCTAGAGAGACGACATCAATTCTCTCCAGCATGGTGCGAAGGTCTACACGGCTCGCAAGTGCGGCAGAGCGAACGACTTCCAGAAAATGTGGTCCTGCAGGATCCAGGACGTAATTGTGCCAGTAGGCTTCTAGGAAGCGGCGGTGGTTTTCGAAGTAGCGGAGATAGGCGGCGACACGGTCTGTACTGTTGTGAACTGCGAAGAAGTCAGGCAGTAGGTTGATGAGCATCAACGACCAGGTCGCGGGGTGGTGAGCCAGTCGCGGTTTTTGCGATGCGAGAAGATACAATCGACCCAAACTCTCAACAAGACCGATCTCCTCCACGATGATTTCCAAATCTTGGCACAAATATTCCTTCTGTATTTCTGAGAGGTGCCGAGAGCGGATAGGAGGAGCAACCATGACAACGCTGCGTCAGATCGAGCTCCGTTGTCCCGTGTGTGACAACGAATTCAAGTCCCAGAGTGTCGTCTCGACGAACGCGTTCGGTGGGAAACGCACCGATTTCCACGAACGAGCTGCCGGCACTCAACCACTCGCATATCTCATCCATATGTGCAGCGAGTGCGGCTACTCTGGTGGAGAAGCTGACTTTACTGGTGCGACCGATGTGAGCCCGGTGCTGAAACAGCAGGTTCTCAAAGAGCTCGCTCCGCTTCGACCATCGTTAGTTTGCGGCTCGGAAAAGTACGAAGCCGCTGCCAAGGTCGCCCAATGGCAAGGCTTGGACCCACGACACATTGCAGACCTTCTTCTCCGTGCCGCCTGGTGCTGCGTCGATGAAGGCGACGTGGAAGCGGAGCGCTATTTCCGCCGGCATGCTGCATGGATGTTCGAGGAAGCATTACGGGCGTACGATGCCATCCCGCGAGAGGAGCGGGCAATCCTTACTTACCTCGTGGGCGAGCTATGGAGACGAGTTGGTGAGGTCAAGAGGGCCTCGTTCTGGTTCCAATCGGTTGCCGGCGAAGTGACCGACGCTCAGGGCCAGCAATGGGTCGTCGACGCGGCCGAGCAGCAAAGGTTGAATCCGAGGGAGTGGTTCGGCTAAGTCCTTTACTTCGTTCCGAACAATCTGTCGCCAGCATCACCCAACCCCGGCAGGATATAGCCCTGACTGTTGAGTTCTCGATCCAGGGCAGCGCAATATATCTGGACATCAGGGTGTGCTTTGCTGAGATATCGGATTCCCTCTGGTGCGGCGACAAGGCACAGAAACCGGATTCGGTTTGCGCCGGCCTTTTTCAACGAGGCAACGGCTGCGACTGCGCTTCCTCCAGTGGCAAGCATCGGATCCAGGAGAAAGAAATCTCGCTCGGAGGTGTCACCCGGCACCTTGAAGTAGTAGTCGACCGGTTGCAGCGTCCCGTGGTCCCGATAGAGTCCGATATGTCCGACACGTGCTGACGGTACGAGGCGGAGGATTCCCTCAACCATTCCAAGACCAGCGCGCAAAATCGGAACTAGCGTGAGCTTCTTCCCCGTAATGTGCCAACCTGATGTCTTTTCGAGGGGAGTAGTCACCTCTCTGGGCTCGAGACTCAACTCGCTCGTGGCTTCGTAGGCCATGAGCATCGCTATCTCGTCGACGAGCTCCTTGAAATGCTTGGTTTGGGTTTGTTGGTCGCGCAGGATTGTCAGCTTGTGCTGAACAAGGGGATGCCGGATAATAGTCAGAGAGGGGAATTCCTTTACGCGCTCGATCATTCTGGCCCCAGAACTCTGGCAAGATGCTGTGGACGTTCAACGGCTCATAATCTCTAATCTCTGATGAAAGAATACCAGGCTGTGGTGGTCAAACTGACGCGTCACACGCGTGAAGATGAGGACACTCTGACCGACCTCCTAAATGAGAGGAGCCGAGGCGGCTGGGAACCGGCACTAATGTCGCAGGACGAGCAACGCCTCACGATTCTGTTTCAGCGCGATGCTGTAGCAGAAGGCTGATCGTTTGGAAATAACCTTCGTTGGCGCGGCCCGCGAAGTCACGGGGTCATGTCATCTCCTGCACGTCAATGGTCATACGGTCGCGCTCGACTGCGGGATGTTTCAGGGAAGGCGTCACGAGTCTGCCGAGAAAAACCGCAGTCTTCCAATAGCGATCGGAGACCTCGATGCTGTCGTGCTCTCGCATGCACACATCGACCATTCGGGACGTCTGCCGTACCTGATTGCCGAAGGCTATTCGGGAACGATATGGGCGACGTCGGCGACCCGTGACCTCTCGGCGGTAATGCTTGCTGATTCGGCCCACATTCAGGAGAAGGACGCCGAGTTTCTGGCAAAGCGGAGAAAAGACTTCATCGAGCCACTCTACGGGATGCGCCACGCGGTGCGCACGATGGATCTGATGGTTGGCGTTCCCTACAACAAGCCATTCGATGTGGTTCCCGGGGTCCGTGCCTGTTATATCGACGCGGGCCATATCCTTGGCTCCGCCTCCGTGGCGCTCGACTGTACAGAGGATGGGAAAACAAAGCGTCTGATTTTCTCCGGTGACATTGGACGCAGTGGACTTGCGATTGTCCGGGATCCTACCCCGCCGAAAGGCGCCCATGCGCTGATCATGGAATCGACTTATGGGAACCGGGATCATGAATCTGTGGACGGAGCCCGCGCAGAACTGGCTCAGGTCGTTCGCGAGACCGCCGCAAGAGGAGGGCGCGTACTCATTCCAGCATTCGCGCTCGGAAGGACTCAGGAAATGATCTATGCTCTGCACGGACTCGCCCGGGAAGGAGCGATTCCCTCCATACCGATATACGTCGATAGCCCTTTGGCTATCGACACTACGACTGTCTTCGAGATGCATCCAGAAAGCTTCGACCGATCGGAGGAGATGGTCCAAAAAGCAAAGGAGCTATTTCGCTTCGATCTGCTGCACTACACACGTGATGTAGAGGAGTCGAAGGCCCTGTCGCGGGCACGCGGTCCGATGGTTATAATCGCCGCCTCGGGGATGATGGAGAACGGACGTATCCTCCACCATCTGGCGCAGGGGGCGAGCAACCCCCGTAACACCATTCTGGTGGTCGGATATCAGGCTGAGCATACGCTCGGTAGAAGAGTCGTGGAGCGACAACCAGTTCTCCGGATCTTTGGTGAGGATGTTTCTCTGCATGCGCGCGTCGAAGTGATTGATGGGTACAGCGCTCATGCTGACCGAACCGAGCTGACCACCTGGCTCGACCAGGTGAGGGACAAATCTCCAGAGCTCGGTCCCGTGTGGCTCGTACACGGGGAAGCACCCGTGCAGGACGAATTCAAGGCGACGCTCACGGCAAAGGGCTATTCCGTCGAATGTCCGGAGCCTCACACGAGGCGCAACTTCTAGCGTAGCTTCTACGGATGAAGCGTGCTGCCAAGGCGAAACGTGCTGTAAAAATCGTTCGCCGAATCCTTACGATCGTGGTTGTAACGGTGTTCGTTCTGTGGATCGTGTCCGCAGGGGCCGTTCTTCTTTGGAGCTCGCGCGACGAGGCAAGACCTGCGCAGGCAATCGTCGTCCTGGGCGCGGCACAGTATGCGGGGAAACCGTCTCCCGTTCTTCGGGCAAGGCTCGACCACGCGCTCGATCTCTGGAATCGGCATTTGGCTTCACTTCTCATCCTGACGGGTGGAACCGGAGCCGGCGACACGACGAGCGAAGCAGCAGTGGGGAGGACCTACGCCCGTAAACGTGGTGTCCCGGACAGTGCGATTCTGGTCGAGAACGAGGGCAGGACCACGAGCGAGTCGATGCGGGCAGTCGCCGGTATGCTCGAGGTTCGTGGACTACAGAGCGCCCTGCTCGTGAGTGATCCCTTTCATATGCTGCGACTTCGCATCTTGGCAAGGCGCTTTGGGTTTACGCCCTATACCTCACCCACGCAGACCAGTCCCATTTCACCGAACCGCGAGGAACGATGGAAGTATATCTTTAGCGAGTCGCTAAAGGCTCCACTGGCGTTCTTTTTCGAGAGGAAGCTGTGAAGAGAAAAGTTGCTTTAGTCTCTCTCTGTTACTTAATTGCCGGCGCCTTTGCTGGACTGTCGCTTGAGGCTCAATCGACTCCGCGAATTCAATTCGAGAAATACAAGCTTCCGAACGGCCTGGAGGTAATACTCCACGAGGACCACTCAACGCCAATCGTGGCGGTGGACACCTGGTACCATGTGGGCTCGGGCGATGAGCAACTGGGTCGGACCGGCTTTGCTCACCTGTTCGAGCACATAATGTTCATGGGCTCGCAGCACGTTCCGGTGGGAGCTTTCGATCAGCTTCTGGAAGCGGCGGGAGGGGACAATAACGGCTCGACAACTGAGGACAGAACCAATTATTACGAAGTAGTCCCTTCGAACGCGCTTCCGCTAGCGCTTTGGCTCGATTCAGACCGGATGGGTTTCCTGATCCCGACAATGGATCTGGCGAAGGTGAATCTTCAGCGCGACGTCGTGAAGAATGAGCGGCGGCAACGGGTGGACAACGTTCCCTATGGCCGGGCAGATGAGACTATTCTCGCCGCACTCTATCCGAAATCACATCCCTACTCGTGGCCCGTCATCGGCTCGATGACTGACCTAAGTGCTGCCTCGCTGTCCGACGTGCAGAATTTCTTCAAGACGTATTACGCGCCGAATAATGCGACCCTGACGATAGCCGGGGACTTCGATCCAGCGTCGGTGAAGAAACTCGTCGCGCAGTACTTCGCCGACATTCCGCGAGGACCCGAAGTAAAAAGGAGAGTGACCGTACCTATGGTGGTGATTCCGCGGGACACTTTTCTCGTTCTTGAGGACAAGGTCCAGCTCCCGCGGGTTTTCTACACCTGGCACTCGGTGAAGGGATTCTCCAAGGACGACGCCGCTCTAGATATCCTCGCGCAGGTTATCGCGAACGACAAGAATTCGCGCCTTTACAAGAAACTCGTTTATGAGCTACAGATTGCGCAGAATGTAAGAGCGTCGCAGGACGGGTCGCGGCTGGATGGGAAATTCGAGATCGATGTAACGCCGAAGCCGGGCCAGAAAGTCTCGGACATCGACCGAATCGTTCAGACAGAGATCACGAACGTCATCAACAATGGCGTGACCCTCCGCGAGCTCCAGCGTGCTCAGAACTTGTACAAGGCAAGCTTTCTTAACCGTCTCGCAAGCGTACTCGGGAAGGCCGACGTGCTCAACTCCTACAATTATCTCGTTGGGAACCCCGACTATGTCCAGCAGGATGCCGCACGCTACGAGCATGTAACGGCGGCCGATGTGCAACGAGTCGCCAAGACGTATCTCGGCCGTCCCAAGATCGTTCTTACCGTCGTTCCAGAGGGCAAGAAGGACATGATGTTAACAGCGGGAGGAAGCGGCCGGTGAAACCTTTTGGAATCGTCAGCAGCTTGAGCATGTCTGCCCTGCTCGCTGTTCAATCGGCTGCTAGTGCGCAAGGAACCGTCGATCGAAGCAAGCCACCTGAACTCGGTCCTCCACCTCGCGTATCGCTTCCCCCAATCCTGACAAGGCAGCTTCCGAACGGACTGAAGCTCATGATCGTCGAGCAGCATGAGCTTCCCCTTGCCGACTTTGTTCTTCTTGTTGGAAGCGGGGCCACGGCTGATCCCGCAGGCAAGACGGGAGTCGCGAGTCTTACTTCCGTAATGCTGCGCGAAGGCACGGCAACCCGTAAGAGCCTGGACATCGCAGACCAGATCGCGTTTCTCGGAATCAATCTGTCTCCGACAAGCAGCTGGGAATCGAGTACGCTTTCACTCCACACTCCGACGGCGCAATTGGATAGCGCACTCGCCCTCTTTGCCGACGTCGCGCTTCATCCTTCCTTTCCGGCGAACGAGTTCGACAGGATCAAAAAAAACCGGCTTACGGAGCTTCTTCAGCTTCACGACCAGGGGCCGGCTATCGCCAATATTGCTTTTCCGGCAATCATCTACGGCAGTACACACCCGTACGGTCTACCGCTCATTGGTACAGAAGCGTCGGTTCAGTCACTTACGACGGCTGACTTACAGACCTACTACCAGAGCAACTTCAAACCGAACAACGCGACGCTGATCATTGTGGGAGATGTGAATCCTGCTCAGGTCGAGCAGAAGGTCAACGCGCTGTTCGGGGGTTGGCAGCCTGGGAATGTTTCTCCGGTCACTTACGCCGAGCCACCAAAGCTGGGAACCACTACCATCTATCTCATAGACAAACCCGGCGCGGCGCAGTCGTCGTTCCGTATTGGCGCCGTTGGTGTCCCACGCTCGACCAAGGATTATTTCGCGCTTACTGTGATGAACACGATTCTCGGCGGATCCTTCACCAGCAGGCTCAATCAAAACCTTCGCGAAGCACGGGGCTACACGTACGGTGCGGGCTCGCGATTCGACATGAGGCGCGCGGCGGGACCGTTTATCGCTTCGGCAGAAATCGTGTCCGCAAAAAGCGATTCCGCTCTGCTGGAATTCATGAAAGAGCTGAACGGCATTCGGCAGTCCGTTCCAGCACAGGAATTGTCGCGTGCCAAGCGGTATCTCCAGCTTCAGCTTCCAGGAAATTTCGAGACAACGCAGCAAATCGGGGCCGCACTCGTGCCCGTAGCGTTGTACGGACTGCCACTCGACTACTACAACAACTACGTCCAGAGCGTCGAAGCCGTCACTCAGTCGGATGTAGCGAGGGTCGCGCAGCAATACATCAATCCAGGCAGCCTCGCCATTGTTATCGTCGGTGACCGGAAGACGATCGAACAAAGCTTGAAAGCCGCGAACGTCGGACCGATCTCTATCAGGGACATGACAGGCCAGCCGATTCAGTAGGCTTGGTGGAGTCATGCTGGATGATTGGGGTTACGTCATGTCCTGATCTGGTTTTCAGCTGCCCGTTCAGCGGTGAGAGCTTCTGTAATCCAGTTCCAGTAATCTTGGCCGGCAACCTCAGCGATGTCGTTGTGGCCCGCTTCCGCTACAACTAGTAGCCGACCCTTTCGCTTTGCCGCTTCGTAAACTTCGAGGCCCATCTTGAACGGCACGATTCGGTCGCGCTTGCCGTGCGCGACCGATACCGGCACCTCGAGGTCAGATACTGCTCCTCGAGTATCGAAATGGATGCGAGAGATTGCCCTCCACACGAGAACGACAGGCGCCGATACGATTAGCCTTGCCATCTCGCGTGCAGATGAAAACGGAGACTGGAGCAACAGGGCTGTAGGAGGATGGATTTCTGCGAGCTCCGTGGCAACGGCACTCCCGAGAGAATGTCCGAAGTAAGCAATGGAAGAGCGATCGACGCCTAACGCGATCCGTAGATGATCATAAGCGGCGCGCGCATCCAGCTTTGTGCTTGAGTACGTGGGCGCGCCGCCGAGGGACATGTAGCCGCGGTATTCAGCCAGAAAAACCGCGTATCGCGTGCGATGCTCGACCGAGCGAGCCCAATCCAGTTGCCAGGCAGCGAGGTCGGCATTTCCGTGAAAGCAGAGCAGAACGCCTGAAGCACGGCTGGGATCGCCAACGACAAATCCGACAAGCCGCTGTCCATCTACAGCCTCGTAGGTAACCCGACCAGACTCGGGCGACGGCTCGTGCTCACGCGGCGGTTGGAACAGGATCCGTTCCTGGGACCACCACAACAGCAGCAATAGACCTATCGCCAGTGTGACAATGGTAAATGCGATAATCACGAGGGAGTGGCGAGGGGGTTCCAGTGGGTTTGCATGGCGGGCAATTTACGACAATGCGAATTCCGGTAGAAACCTTCCACCTCGATAACGGCCTGTTCGTAACCCTTTCCGAAGATCACACTGCTCCAATCGTAGCAGTGAATCTCTGGTATCACGTAGGGTCGGCAAACGAGCGACCTGGCCGAACTGGATTTGCTCATCTCTTTGAGCACATGCTTTTTCAGGGCTCGGCACACGTCGGCTCGAACGAACATTTCGAGCTAATTCAACGAGCCGGTGGAACGCTGAACGGATCGACATGGCTCGAGCGCACGAATTACTTCGAAACCGTCCCGTCCAATGAGCTGGCGCTCGCTCTGTGGCTGGAAGCGGATCGAATGGGTGAGCTACTTCCGGCGATGACGCAGGAAAAGCTGGACACCCAACGCGACGTGGTAAAAAACGAGCGAAGGTGGTCGGTCGACAATCAGCCGTACGGTACAATGCTCGAGAAGATGCAGGAACTGGTATTTCCCTCTTCGCATCCATTTCAGCACTCGCTCATCGGGTCGATGGAGGACCTTTCCGCCGCGTCTCTCGATGACGTCGCGCAATTTTTTGCCACCTACTACACTCCCGATAATGCTGTTCTCTCCGTCGCCGGAGATCTGGATTCGGTCGAAACGCGGAACCTCGTGAATCGGTACTTCGGGCCGATCCCCAAAGGGAAAGGAAAACCGCCGCTGCCACCTATGAACCTCCCGCCGGTCTTTGGTACCCGCCTGCGGGAAGTGGTCTACGACAATGTCAGTCTACCGCGGCTCTTCATGGCATTCAGGTCGCCCGTACTCGGAAGTGAGAAGTACTACGCTGCCAGCGTGACATCGGCAGTACTCGGGCTGCGAAAGGGAAGCCGTCTTCACCGATCACTGGTGCGTGAACGGCAAATCGCCGCGGACGCGGGCGCTTTCACCTTCGATTTGGCGAAAGGCACAGACCTACTGGTAATCGACGTCACAGCGCGACCAGAGACCGGCGTAACTCAGCTTGAAGAAGAAGTTGATCGCGAACTCGACGTAATTCGTCGAGAGGGGATTTCGGAAGGAGAGGTGAAGCGAGCCGTTGCTTTGATCGAGACAGACCTGGTTGCATCGCTCCAGTCAGCGGGTGAAAGAGCAGACAGGCTCTCGATGTTCGCGACTTATTTCAAGCAACCAGGGTTGGCCAACGAGCAAACTGACCGTTATCGCGCGGTGACCGCACAACGAGTCAACGAGTTTGTCTCTGAACGTCTAGTCGAGGAGAACCGAGCCAGTCTTATCTATCTCCCCAAAGAAGGAATAGGCTCCGAGAGTGAATTGGCAGCAGCAGCCGGCGCGAACTGATGGTCACGGCTCTCCGGCCGAAACCCGGCCCGCCACGAAGCTACCGGTTCCCAGAGTTTCGAGATGAAAGACTTCCCGGCGGAATTCGCCTAATCACGGCGCCGGTGGCAAAGCTACCAGTAGTAACGGTGCTGCTAGTCGTAGATGCAGGATCGACAAACGATCCGCGAGGCAAGGAAGGGGTTGCTGCTCTAACCGCAGCGACCCTACTCGAGGGCACCGAACGATCCAATGGAGCCGAAATCGCTGAGCAGTTCGAGCAGCTCGGCACATCGGTTGAATCCGGAGCAGACTGGGACAGCTCCTTCATCAAGATCACAGTACTGTCGGAAAAGCTCGCGGAGGCAACGAGCCTTCTTGGAGAAGTCATCAGCGGCCCCGTATTCCCCGAACGTGAGGTCGAGAGGCTCAAGGCGGAACGCCTCGCCGAAATTCTTCAGCTGGAAATGGAGCCACGGGGCCTGGCTGACGAGAAGTTCTCGGAGTTCCTGTACGCACCCGAGTCGCGATACTCGAAGCCCGATGAAGGGAGCACCGAGAGTGTAAGCGCTCTCTCCCGGAAGGATGTGGAACAGTTTTACCGTTCCAGATACCGCGGGGGATCGACAACGGTAATCGCGGTCGGGGACATCTCGGCGGACCAAGCACGAAGTCTGATCACCCACGCGTTCAAGCGTTGGTCATTGGGGTCCGCTCCAGAGCAACCGCTAGTGACGAACGCCCGCACCAATAAAAAAAGTCTACATCTCGTGGACAAGCCCGGCGCGCCGCAATCAGAGCTGCGCGTGGGACACGTGGGCTTGCCACGCAAACACGCCGATTTTTTTCCGACGCTCGTGATGAATGCCGTCCTGGGAGGTCTCTTCGGCTCGCGAATCAACCTGAATTTGCGCGAGGTTCACGGTTATACCTACGGCGCGTCGTCATTCTATGACTGGCGTCGTGGTCCAGGTCCGTTCGTCGTGTCCACTGCCGTGCAAAGCGACGTCACGGCGCCTGCACTACGCGAAATTTCGCTTGAGATAGAAAGGATTCGTACGGAACAAATTGCCGAGCAGGAATTGTCTCTGGCGAGAGATTATCTCGACGGGGTATTCCCAATCAGATATGAGACAACCGCGGCAATAGCTTCAGCTCTCGCGACGCTCGTGATCTATGATTTGCCTGCGGACTACTACCAAACATACCGAGACCGCATCCGGGAAGTCTCGGCAGCTGCAGTTCTACAAGCGGCCGGGTCCCATCTTCATCCCGACGAGATGCAAACAATCGTGGTCGGTGATGCACGAGTGCTTCGTGATTCCATCGGCGGTCTGGATCTCGGCGATCTTCACGTTCACGAGCCCTAGAAGCACTTCCAGTGAACGAAGAAGCAAAGCCCGGGACCGTGAAATCGAGTCGGATTTATACGGGACGTGTCATCTCGCTGGATCTCGATGCAGTTCGCTTTCCCGATGGGTCAATAGGCGAGCTGGAGATGATTCGGCATCCGGGCGCGAGCGCGGTGGTGCCATTCCTCAGTGATCCTCTCGGGGGTGACCCGCAAATTCTCATGATTCGGCAGTATCGCTATGCGGCGGATGGTTACCTCTACGAGATTCCCGCCGGAAGGCTCGATCCGGGAGAGGATCCCCGTGCTTGCGCGGCGCGAGAACTAAAGGAGGAAACCGGCTGCTCCGCAGAGGAGCTGCATCACTTGCTCACCTTCTATACGACTCCCGGATTTACGGACGAAAAAATCCATCTCTTCATGGCAACCGGTCTGGCCTCCGGTGAGACTAAACACGAGGCGGACGAATTTCTCGATCTCCAGCCAATGCTGCTATCACGAGCCTTGGAGATGATAGAAGGAGGCGAGATCAAGGATGCCAAGTCTGCGCTCGGACTACTGTTCGCGGCAGGATTTCGCGCTGGCCATTAACCCTGTGGCCAAATTGGCGTCTAATCAATGAAAGACGCTGACATGTCATGTAAATAGGACAGAATTGGCAGAATCTGGACAAGCTCAAGGCTGAGCCCAGTACTCTAAGCCATTGGCTGACAAGAGGTTATCTCCTAGAGACATCGGGCACGGGGCGTGCATTACATGGTAGTGGAGAAAAGTTCCAACAGAGATGTGCACGGCTCAGTGTCGTGGCAGTCTCCTATATAAGGAGAGAAGAATGGCTGACATCGTCCGTAAGCAAGCTGTATCGGTTCAAGAGCCCACCGTCAGGGAGCGCCTGCAGGCGATGGATGACTCAGCCGTCGTGACTGCCTTCCTGGGTGGGGAGGAGCGCGCGTTCTCGGAACTGGTAACCCGTTACCAGGTCCGCCTTCTGAACTTCGTGTACCGCACGATCGGCGATCGGGAAAAGGCGGAAGATCTGGTACAAGAGGTCTTCATTCGTGTCTATCGCCACCTGCATCGTTTCGACCGCTCGAAGAAGTTTTCGACATGGGTCTACACGATCGCGTCGAACCTGGCGAAGAACGAGCTCCGTAACCGGTCGCGTAATCCGCTAGTGCTTTTCCAGACGGTTCAGAAAAACTTCCAGGATGAGGATCGTCCTCTTCAGTTCGAGGACGTTACGTCTCGCCCGGATGACATGTACCGCAAGCGGCACTTGCGAGAGATCGTCGAGGAAAGCGTGGCCAAGCTTCCCGAGCACCACAGGAACGTCTTCGTTCTGCGTGAGCTCGAAGGCAAGTCCTACGAGGAGATTGCCGAGATCACGGAGTGCAATCTCGGAACGGTCAAATCCCGCCTTAACCGGGCAAGGAATTCGTTCGCGGAGATCATTGCCCCGTATGTAGATTAGGCTGACGGTTTGGGAACAGCGCCTCTACTGGTGGGTACTGTTCCCAGACCTTCAACCTATCTCCATGGACTGTCGCGAGTTTTGTGATCAGCATCTAGCCTTTGTAGACGATACCCTCGCCGGTATCGAGCTGGTTCGCATGCAGCGGCATATTGCTGAGTGTGAGAGCTGTGCGAAGCACGATGCAAAGATCCGCCGAGCATTGCTGCTCTTCAGAAACCTTCCATCAATCGAGCCCTCCGCAGACTTCTCCCAACGGCTCGAGGCTCGCCTCAAAGAATGTTCTGGTGATCATTTTGAGATAGCACAACGCAATCTCAGACGTGGGGCCGTCGCTGCGACACTCGCCAGCGCAGTCATGCTTGGTTATATCGGTACGACGCTATTCCACCACAGCGATGCGCCGCGCGACCTCGTAATGCCTCCGGTGGTCGCAACAGTCCCGGAGCCAGAGCTCACACCGATTACGACCTCAACGCCAGCGATTGTCGCATCTGTTTCAGCGGGCCTGACCATCTGGCCAGTAGCTCTGTTTGCCGAACAGGTGCCCGTGCGATTTGCCCACTCCAAACTCGAGCTCGCGAACTACACGCGATAGAGTCAGGCGCATCAGCAGTAGTGGAGACCGGCCGTATATTTCGAGGATGTCCGGATCCTCTCTCAGAACACTTCGTGATGCAGTCAAGCGCCGCTCTTTTGACGGCGCGTACTACATCTTGGGCGACGATGATTACCAGAAGGACGTTGCGATAGAGCAACTGGTCGATTCCGCTCTGGAATCGGTAGCCCGTGATTTCAATCTGGACACGATAAGGGCTTCGGATGTCGAGGGCGAGACTCTGGGAGTTCTGCTCTCGACACCTCCGATGATGGCGGATCGCCGAGTAGTTGTGCTTCGCGAAGTGAGCGCTCTGAAAAAGGATGCACGGAAAGTGCTCGATGACTATCTCGCAAATCGGGCCTCCGACCTGCTGCTGATAATGACTGGGGCGGCCAGCTCTAAGCCCGACGCCGCGCTTGCCGCTTCGACTACGGTGCTGCAATTCGATCCGTTGACGGGGGACAGAATCCCGAAATGGATCGCGCATCATACGACCAGCGAGCTGGGGATCAAGATCAGCGAATCGGCCATCGAATTGCTTCAAGCGGCGGTGGGAAGCGACCTGCATCAGCTTGCCGGTGAATTGGACAAATTGGCGAGCTACACCGAGGGCCGCGGCGAGGAGATTACCGAAGAAGCAGTCGCCGCAGTGGTAGGCGTACGTCGAGGCGAGACGCAATCAGATCTTCTTGACGCCGTTGCTGATCGTAACGTGGCGCGGGCCCTGGAACTCATTCCACATGTTCTTGCCCAACCGAAAACAACGGGCGTTTCAGTCGTCATGGCATTGTCGACACAGATGCTGGCAATCTCGTGGGGCCGTGCCAGGCTGGATGAAGGTATTCCTCGAGCCCGCCTAGGCCAGGCATACTTCGATCTTCTGAAGGAGACGGGAGCTTTTACAGGACGGCCGTGGGGGTCCGCTACCGCTGCCTGGGCTCGTGCCGCTGAACGCTGGAGTCGCGAATCCCTAGATCACGCACTCGATTCGCTGCTTGAAGCCGACATCGCACTGAAGGAGAGCAGAGTCTCGTCCGAAGAACAATTGCTGGCAACGTTGGTACTGAGCCTTTGCGCAGCCGATGAGAGAAGCGCTGCCGCGTAAACCGGGTCTTTTTTGCGGAGAACGTACCGCCGCATGAGTCAATAGGAGAGTGGTGAGATGTTTCGATGGACAGTTCTTTTCGGCTTGCTTGTATCTTCCGCCGGCACATTGGTACAGGGCCAGGCTACGGCGCGTCAGGCCGATCCGGTTTTCGTAAGAGCTCAGACGCTAGTGAGCGACGGCAATGGAGCAGCTGGCAGAGCGTTAATCGATTCCTTGATTGCGGTGACTCCATCGATAGCACCTTTGTATCCTCAAGCTCTGTTCTGGCGAGCGACGCTGGCGGCCAGCGCCGCCGACGCCGAGAGCGATTACAAGCACATCGTGGTCGATTATCCGCTTGCCCCGCAGGCCGCGGATGCGCTGCTGCGTCTTGCACAGCTGGAGCTTGCGCGAGGCGACCGGGACGGCGCGCTCGCTCATCTCCAACGGATTCCACGAGATTACCCGCGCAGTAAGCTGCTTGCCAGATCGAGCTACTGGACGGCACGGGTTCTGTTCGAGAAAAACGATGTCTCCAATGCTTGTGTCGCCAACGCGAGCGCACTGGCGCAGGCAGATACGACAGAAATCGAGCTGCGAAATCAGATCCAATACCAGGGACAACGTTGCCCATCGAGCCCTGTCGCGACGGCGAGTTCGCCCACAGCGGTTGCTTCAGCAAGTAGTCCAGGTACTGTGCCCAATGGAAATACCGTGACTGCTCCCCCGGTAGGCGGGGCCAACATGCCACCCAGCATCCCTCAGGCTGGCGCGAGCGGCACTGCGGACGTACCAAAAACAGCGCCGACCGTTGAAAAAAGGAAAGCAGCGCCAACACCTGGCGCTGCAGTGGAAACAACGTCTACCAAGGCCACTCATGCTGCGCCCGTTGAGCGTCCCAAGCCTCCTGCGCCTGTTGAGCGTCCCAAGCCTCCGACCGAGGCGAACGACTCGAAGCCGAGCATCGTCGGTCCCGAGAAGGCACCCAAAGTAGTTTCGGAAAGAACTGCGACAAAACCCGAGGCATCGGTCTCGTCCCGGAGTGTCTACTCAGTGCAGGTAGCCGCGTACAACCATCGAGCGGATGCAGAAAAGCTTGCATCGACGCTCAAGAAGCGCGGGTACGAGGCACGGGTTGACGGCTCGCTAGTTCCGTTTCGCGTACGGGTCGGCCGCTACGCGACAGAGAAGGCAGCTGAAGACGCGTTGCGGAAGATGAAGGCAAAGCAGATGGATGGATTCGTGGTGCGGGCGCCCGACCGGTGACTCGCGCCGCATCAACACCGTTGATGCAGCAGTACCGGGAGATCAAATCGCGCCATCAGGATGCGATCCTGTTCTTCCGGATGGGTGATTTCTACGAAATGTTCTACGAGGACGCCGAAGTCGCCTCGAAGACCCTTGGCCTCACTCTCACATCCAGAAATAACGGAGGCGCCAGTGAAGTGCCGCTCGCCGGCGTTCCAGTCAAGGCAGCCGGCGAGTACCTGCGCCGACTGATCCAGCACGGGTTTCGTGTGTCGATCTGCGAGCAAACGGAAGACCCGAGGTTCGCGAAAGGCATCGTCAAGCGCGAAGTCGTGGAGACAATCACGCCGGGCGCGGCGTTCTCGGATGACCTTCTTGAAGGTGCCCGGAACAACTACTTGTGCGCGCTCAATCAGGACGGCGATTTGGTGGGGATCGCCGCGGCGGATCTTTCGACGGGCGAGCTCAGGCTTACGGTCGTCCGTACGCCTGATCTGGAGTCGGTAATGTCGAGATTCACCCCACGAGAAGTGATCGTTCCGCGCGGAGAAAGCTTCTCTCGATTCCTGAAAGGTCCAATCGGCGAAGAAGGCCCGATGGTAACGGAGCGTGAACTCTGGGAATTCGACGGCGAGTTAGGTCGCGGTCGCCTCGCTGAGCATTTTCGAGTAAGCTCGCTGGAAGGATTTGGAATCGAGGACGCACAGGACACCGCTGTCGGAGCGGCAGGAGCGCTACTTCGGTACCTCAACGAGCTTCAGCCATCCGGCATGCCGCATCTCGCACCTCCGCGAATCGAGCGGTCAGGAGATCTGATGCCTCTCGACGAGATGACACGGCGGAATCTCGAGCTGGTGGAATCAATGCGGGGTGGCGAAGTCTCGGGTACGCTGCTCGGCGTTCTCGACCGTACGCTTACAGCGATGGGTGCGCGTTTACTTAGACAATGGCTGCTCGCACCTCTCGTCGATCGTACCCGGATCGATGCGAGACTCAGCGCTGTCGACGCGCTTGGAGACACGCTGGTCCGTTCAGCTTTGCGGGAAGCTCTGGATGGAGTGCGCGACATCGAGCGATTGGCGGGCAAAGCCGCTGCCGGTCGTGTCTCTCCGCGTGAGTTGCGCGCGCTCGGCGATTCGATAGCTCGCTTGCCAACTGTCCAATCAGAACTCGTACGTGCTACCAGCATGGCGACGGGGAAGGCGGATTCCCTGCTATCCGGCCACGCTGACTCCTGGGACAACTGTCCGGACGTCTGTGATGAAATCATCCGGACACTAGTCGACAGACCTCCGCTCGCGATCGGGGATGAGCCAAGTCTGCGCGATGGTGTGGATGCAGGGCTGGATGAATGGCGAGCTCTGCGCGATGGTGGCAAAGACGGCATCGCGAGAATTCAGGGTGAAGAGCGCGCGAGGACCGGGATCAGCTCGCTCCGAGTCGGCTACAACAAAGTGTTTGGATACTTCATCGAGGTGACGAACAGCAACCTGCATCTCGTTCCGGGAGACTACCAGCGCCGGCAAACGCTGGCGGGTGCGGAGCGATACGTGACTCCATCGCTCAAGGAATACGAAGAGCGCGTACTCACGGCGGCTGAGCGAGTCGAAGAGCGTGAGCGTGAGCTGTTCGATGCGCTGCGGTCACGGGTTGGCGCTCAGATCGCGCGCTTGCAATCGGCAGCCCAAGCCATCGCGGAACTCGATGTCCTCGCAACACTGGCTGAAGTGGCGGCAAGAGAGGGCTACGTTCGACCGGAGCTGACCGACGACTTCTCGCTCGAAATCACGGCTGGCCGTCACCCAGTCGTCGAAAGGATGATGCCGCGGGAGAAATTCATCCCCAATGACATCACGCTCAGCGAAGATGCACGGATGGTAATTCTCACCGGGCCAAACATGGCCGGGAAGTCGACGGTGCTCCGGCAGGTAGGACTGATCGTGCTCATGGCGCAGGTCGGTAGCTTTGTGCCGGCGACCAGAGCCAGGATCGGCGTGGTCGATCGACTCTTCACCCGCGTTGGTGCGAGCGACAACCTCGTACGCGGTCAGTCTACATTCATGGTGGAGATGTCGGAAACGAGCGCCATCCTTCACACCGCGACCGCGCGGAGCCTTGTGCTGCTTGATGAGATTGGGCGTGGCACGTCGACCTACGACGGGATCTCGATCGCCTGGTCAGTGAGCGAACACCTTCACAATGTGGTCGGATGCAAGACGATCTTCGCGACACACTACCACGAGCTGACGCAACTCGCGGATCTTTTAGTTGCAGCTCGTAACTACAACGTTCAGGTGCGAGAAGTTGGCGACGAGATTCTTTTCCTGCACCGCCTGCAGCCCGGTGGTGCCGACCGGTCTTATGGAATAGAGGTGGGAAGGCTGGCCGGACTTCCGAAACCAGTTCTCGCGCGGGCTACTGAGCTGTTGCGACTGCTCGAAGCGGAACAGATCGTGCCCCGCTCTCGACGCGTTCCGCTGAAACCGACCAGTTCTACAGATGATCAGCTGGCACTGTTCGGGGTGGCTTCGCATCCTGTACTGCAACAGTTAAGAAATATCGACGTGAACACCATGACGCCAATTCAAGCGCTCGAGACACTCGCCCGGCTCGCAGATGAAGTGAAGCAAGAGAAGGGAACGAGTTGAGCATGCAAGTGAGACGGCCGGGATTCATGGCTCTCGCGGCGTTCGTGGCGCTCATCATCGGGGCCGGATGCAATAAAGGTGAAGGATCGGGGCTACCATTTCAGACCGTCGGCAAGCAGCCCGATGTAGCTCCGGTCATGCTCAACAAGGAGCTGCCCTTCCGGTATCCACCCGCACTCTACGCCCAGAAGGTCCAGGGCAACGTTACACTCCGTATTTACATCGACCGGGAAGGATCGATCGTGCCTGACTCGACGCGCATCGCCGAGACGTCGGGCTTCACGGCGCTTGATTCGGCGGCGATGAAAGGATCTCGCGATCTCAAGTTCGAGCCGGCAAAGACGCAGGGTCAACCAGTGCCGGTGTCGATTCTGTTGCCGGTGTACTTCAGGCACCCTGACGCACCACCGCTTGCCGGCGATTCGATCATCAAGCGTGACTCTACATCGAGCCTGACCGATACCACCGGCCCTGATACGGCGGCGGCGTCCGCAGCCAAGGCGGCGCCCAAGAAACCGGCACGCCGAGCGACGACAAAGCGTAAAACCCGCTAATGAAGCACGAACGGAATCGCGAGCCCTACGACAACGTCCTCGAAACCATCGGGTGGACACCGCTGATCAAACTGAATCACGTCACGCGCGGAATTCGGACGCCGGTTTATGCAAAGGCCGAATTCTTCAACCCGGGTGGATCGGTGAAGGACAGAATCGGCCTTCCGATCATTGAGCGGGCGGAACGGGAAGGGAGACTCAAGCCGGGTGGGACGATCGTCGAAGGTACGAGTGGCAACACGGGAGTGGGGCTTGCCATCGCGGCAGCGCTTCGTGGATACAAGTGCATTTTCACGATGCCGGACAAAATGTCGCAGGAGAAGGTCAGACTGCTCAAGGCGTTTGGGGCAGAAGTAATCGTCACACCGACAGCCGTACCTCCCGATCATCCTGACAACTACGTGATGATGGCGAAGCGGATCGCCGCGGAAACTCCGAATGCAATCCTGGCCGATCAGTTCTACAACGACGCCAACCCTGAAGCACATTACGCGACGACGGGCCCTGAGCTGTGGCAGCAGACCGAGGGGAAGATCACGCACTTCGTAGGATCCGCAGGGACTGGCGGAACGCTTACTGGTGTCGGGCGCTTCCTAAAGGAGCGAAACGAGAAGGTGCGCGTGATCGCAGGGGATCCAGCGGGTTCGATATTGGCTGAATACTGGCGAAGCAAGGGCAAGAATAAAATCGAAGGCACACCGTACAAGGTCGAGGGGATTGGGCAGGACAAGCTTCCCGGCACTCTCGACATGAGCGTAATCGACGAGTACCACTCGGTCAGCGACAAGGAATCGTTCGCGATGGCGAGACGGCTAACTCGTGAGGAAGGATTGTTCGTTGGTGGGTCGTCGGGGCTCATTACTTCAGTGGCGCTCAAGATCGCGCGCGCGGTCGACGATCCGAACGCAATGGTCGTGACGGTCCTGTGTGATACCGGTGAGCGGTACCTCTCGAAGCTTTACAGTGATGAGTGGATGCGCGAGAACCAGATGCTCGACGTGCCGAAAGTCGCGCTGCACAGCGTGCTCGGCAGAAAAAACGGCGGCGCGCCGGCGGTAGTGAGCGTAGCGCCCGGCGCCACGGTCCGTCAGGCGATCGGTCTCATGAACCTTCACGATGTCTCGCAACTGCCTGTGATGGATGGCGCGAACTGTGTCGGGTCGGTGAGCGACTGGTCGCTGTCGCAGAAGAGTCTGGAGAATCCGAAGCTGCTCGACACGACCGTCAGCGAGATAATGGACTCGCCATTCCCCATGGTGGCTTCCGACCAACCAGTAGATAGCGTGGTCAAGTTGCTCTCAAAGGCAAACCCCGCGGTGCTGGTGCAGGAGCATGGAGTCGTTCAGGGAATCGTCACACGGTCCGACATGCTGCACTTCATGATGTCGCGCTAAACAGAGGAAATTCGGTCGAATGAAGATCACGGTACTCATGGGTGGGACATCCTCTGAGCGCAACGTATCGCTCGCGTCGGGAATACGCATTGTGCAGGCTTTGCGCAGTCGGGGCCACAGCGTCACCGCTTTGGATCCGGCCCGTGGCGTGATCAGCGCAGTCGAAGAGCGTGAGCTGAGTACCGGCAAAGTCGGAACCGAGCCACCTTCGCTCGATGCGCTGTCAAAATTCGCGGAGGGAACGTTTCTACCCAATCTCACCTCGATGAAAGAGGTAAGCACCACGGACGTAGCGTTCCTCGCACTGCATGGTGGTCAGGGAGAAGATGGAACTATCCAGGCACTGCTCGACATGGCGCACGTGAAGTATACGGGAAGCGGGCATCTCTCCAGCGCGCTGGCGATGGATAAGGATCTCTCGAAAAAACTTTTTCGCGTCGAAGAGGTGAAGACGGCTGACTGGCTGATGGCGCCGGTAACGATCGAGCAGGTAGAGGGGATGCTAGGCCTTCCGGTGGTAGTAAAGCCGTCGAAGCAGGGATCTACGGTTGGACTCTCGGTCGTGAAAAAGCGTGAAGATCTCGCTGCCGCAGTCGAGGAAGCAGGGAAGTATGACGACGAGGTAATGATCGAGCGATTCGTACCTGGTCGAGAGCTGACGGTCGGAGTCCTGGGTGACATCGCGCTGCCGGTTGGAGAGATCATCCCGAAGCATGAGATCTACGACTATGAGTGCAAGTATACCGCGGGCATGGCTGTCGAAGAGTTCCCAGCCAAGCTGTCACCCGAAGCCACTGCCAAGGTGCAGCAGCAGGCACTGGCAGCATTCAAGGCCCTCAAGCTCCGGGGATACGCCCGGATAGATTTCAGGCTCACCAGCGAAGGCGAGTTCTACTGCCTCGAGGCAAACACGTTGCCCGGGATGACTGAGCTCAGTCTGATACCACAGGGAGCGGCAGCCATGGGAATAAGCTTCCCCGAGTTGTGTGAGCGAATCGTGAGGCTCGCACTCGAGTAGGTTCAGCGCGAGGAACCCTTCGCGCCGCACTGGGTTTTAGGAAGTAGTCTCTTAGTCGCAGGTCTCGATGAGCGAGCTGTACGACACCTCGGAATCACCGCGCATGACGCGCGCTGTTCAGTGGCTGCTGGCGCTGAACATAGGCGTGTATTTCCTGCAGCTGACGCTGTTTGGACCGGACTCGGTGTATTCAGCGCTTGCTCTCGATCCGGCGCGCTTCCCCGCATCGTGGTGGACAGTAGCGACGTACATGTTCGTGCATGCGTGGCTGGCCCACCTCGCGTTCAACATGTTCACGCTCTGGATGTTCGGGCCCCGGCTCGAGCACGAATGGGGAACCCGCACGTTCGTCCAGTTCTACCTGTGGTCCGGCGTGGGCGGCGCGTTTGCACACCTTCTCTTTGCGCAGCACTCGGCCGTAATCGGGGCTTCCGGCGCTATTAGCGGAGTGTTGGTCGCTTACGCGCTGCGCTGGCCGGATGAAGAGGTCTATCTTTTCGGCGTCATTCCGATGAAATCCCGCTGGCTTGTCGCAGCCATGCTGGCGATGAACATCATCTTCGCCCTATCGCCGAGCTCGAGGATCGACTGGACGGCGCACGTAGGCGGGATGGCTTTCGGGTGGATCTTTCTCAAGCTCTACTCAATGGGTGGAATCAATCGAGTGAGGGGTTGGGTATCGGCGGCCCCGGACGAATCTGAAGACATGCCCCGAGCCGTTCCGCGCAACCGATCGCCGATGCGCGATCGTGCGCGCGGTGTAGACGAAGTAGTCACGCGCAGCAATGCCGCTGTGCTGCGGGAGAGCAAGCCACTGCAGCACGTTCCGAGAGAGGAGACGCCGAAAGAGTACGCCGCGAAGGTGAATCGCGTCCTCGACAAGATCTCGCAACAGGGCATGGCCAGCCTGACGAGAGACGAGCGTCGACTCCTGGAGGAGATGTCGCGAAAATTGCGCGACGAGTGATGCGGCCGCTCCGAGCATAGAACGGTTGGCGGGTGTGGGCGCGGATTGATCCGCGCCAATCATGTATGCATCGTTCGAGGATGCCAAGACCAGAGCTCCTCGAAACCTTCGACAACCCGTACGCCGACCGTGACTACGAGATCCACATGGACTGCTCGGAGTTCACATCGCTATGCCCGCTGGGTGGCATCGAGAGCGATGCGTCGGAGCTAGAGCTGCTGAAAGGTGGGGCACCCGACTTCGGCACCATTCGAATCACTTACGTCCCCGCCGCCAAGTGCATTGAGCTAAAGAGTCTCAAGCTCTATCTCTGGAGCTTCAGAAACGACGGAATCTTCTACGAACGCGCGGTCAACCGTATCCTCGATGACCTGGTTGAGAGCTCGTCGCCAAAATGGATGAGAGTCGTCGGTGACTTCAACGTGCGCGGCGGAGTGAAGTCCGTGATTACGGCGATCCACGGAAAGTCTCCGCTGAAATGATGTGTATCAGAAGCTCGTACTCTGCGATCGATCGGGTTGATTCGAACAGAGCGTTTATGTTTATTGTCCTGTCTTGCTACTGAAGGGGTAGGCTAGGTAGCTCAGTTGGTAGAGCAGCGGACTGAAAATCCGCGTGTCGGCGGTTCGATTCCGTCCCTAGCCAC